>Ga0126377_10001660_pt1 | contig 14758 bp, 13 predicted proteins | sample PanSoiMetPlot_22_FD_92647 | JGI IMG/M metagenome (GOLD analysis project Ga0126377, IMG submission 92647) | Tropical forest soil microbial communities from Panama - MetaG Plot_22 | ecosystem: Environmental > Terrestrial > Soil > Tropical forest > Bulk soil | place: Panama | collected 2016-02-17
CATCATGGGTGAGAACCCCGCGATGTCGGATCCCGATCTCAACCACGCGCGCCAGGCGCTGGCGCATCTCGAGCATCTCGTGGTGCAGGACCTCTTTCTCACCGAGACCGCGATGTATGCGGACGTCGTGCTGCCGGCCTCGGCGTGGCCCGAGAAGGACGGCACGGTCACCAACACCAACCGTCAGGTCCAGATGGGCCGCCAGGCGCTGCCGCTGCCCGGCGAGGCAAAGCAGGACTGGTGGCTCATCCAGGAGATCGGCCGTCGCATCGGGCTGTCGTGGAATTACCAGCATCCAAGCGACATCTACACCGAGATGGCCTCGCTGATGCCCTCGCTCGACAACATCTCGTGGGAGCGGGTGGCGCGCGAGAGTGCCGTCACCTATCCGGCCGACGCGCCCGACCAGCCCGGTCGCGACGTCGTGTTCGACAAGGGTTTCCCGCGGCCCGGCGGCTTCGGCAAGCTCGTCGCTGCCAAGCTCACGCCGCCCGACGAGGTGCCGGACCACGACTACCCCTTCATCCTCACCACCGGCCGCCAGCTCGAGCACTGGCACACCGGCGCGATGACGCGGCGCGCCATCGTGCTCGACGCGATCGAGCCGTCCGCCGTCGCCTCGCTGTCGCGCGGCACCTTCGTCAAGCTCGGCATCGCGCCCGGCGACATGGTGCGGGTGACGACCCGGCGCGGAACCGTCGAACTCGCGTCACGCCAGGACGAGGCGGTGCCGGACGGCGTGGTGTTCATCCCGTTCGCCTATGTGGAGGCGGCCGCCAACCTGCTCACCAATCCGAAGCTCGATCCGTTCGGCAAGATTCCGGAATTCAAGTTCTGCGCCGCCAGGGTCGAGCGGATCGACGCGATCAGCGAGGCGGCCGAGTAGGGCTGGCGGCATCGCCGCGGCGCCGTGGAGGGACGGATGCGACGGCTCGCCTTCGCGCTTGCGACAGCTTCCTTCGTCATTGCGACCGGCGCGGCGGCGCACGCGTCCGGCAACCATCCATGGTGCATGGTCATCCAGGACCTTGGCGATGGATGGGCGTGCGGCTTCGACACCTTCGAACAGTGCCGTGAAGAGGCGCGCCCCGGCAACACGGGCTTCTGCACGTCGAACCCCGCCTATCAGGCGCCGACCAAGCCTGTGCGCGCCGCGAAGCACCGCAAGCACGCTTAGGCCTGTTTCAGCGCCCCCGGCAAAACGCCGCAAGACGGTCAGTCCTCGGCGTTTTTTCAGCGCCCCCGGCCTGAAACGCAGGTCAGTGCGGCAAGAACGAAGATCGCCCCCTTTCAGCGACATCCATGGTTGTGTAGGCTTGCAGCCAAGCTGCCCTTGAGCGAGACGTGCCGAGGTCGTCGCGGGGCGAATCGGGCAGCAAGCATGCCGTCGGCGGGCGCCACCTTCCCAAGCAGTCAGGGGATTCGAGCCTCATGCGTCGCGTGGCGCGGCGCATGAGCTGGAACGCCAATGGGAGGCATCGATGGCGACATGGCAACCCGATCCGAGTTTCTATCCTTCGCCGCGGCTCGCCGCGAAGGGGCCGCCGGAAAAGCTCAGCTACGTTGCGGCCTTTGATCCCAGTCGAAAAGCCGCCGACGCGATCGCGGTGGTCGACGTTGATCCCGCCTCGCCGTCCTATGCGACGATCGTCAACACGGTGACGATGCCGAATACGGGCGATGAATTCCATCATTTCGGATGGAATGCCTGCTCGTCGTGTCTCTGCCCGCAGGCGCCGCATCCGCATGTCGAGCGGCGCTACCTCGTCGTTCCGGGTTTGCGCTCGTCGCGCATCTACATCCTCGACACCAAGCCGGATCCGCGGGCACCGAAGATCGTCAAGGTGATCGAGCCGGCAGAACTCGCCGAGAAGACCGGCTATACGCGCCCGCACACGATTCACTGCGGACCGGGCGGCATCTATGTGACCGCGCTCGGCAACAAGGACGGCGGGGCGCCCGGCGGCATCTTCGTGATGGACCACGAAAGCTTCGAGCCGCTCGGCCGCTGGGAGGTCGAACGCGGGCCGCAGCAGCTCGCCTATGACGGCTGGTGGCATCTCGGCTACGACACCATGGTGACGAGCGAATGGGGCACGCCCGATACGTTCGAGAACGGGCTCGTGCCGGAAGTGCTGCTCGGCAGCAAATATGGCCGGCGGCTTCATTTCTGGGATTTCACCAGGCGCAGGCACCTGCAGGAGATCGATTTCGGCGAGGAGCACCAGCTGGTGTTCGAGCTGCGGCCCGCGCACGACCCCACCAAGGCCTATGGGTTCGTGAACTGCGTGTTGAGCCTGAAGGATCTGTCCTCTTCGATCTGGACCTGGTACCGCGACGGCGGCAAGTGGGCGGTCAGGAAGATCATCTCGATTCCGGCCGAACCCGCCGATCCCGACCAGCTGCCGCCTGTCCTCAAGGGTTTCAAGGCGTGCCCGCCGCTGGTCACGGACATCGACCTGTCGATGGACGATCGCTTTCTCTATGTCGCGTGTTGGGGGACCGGCGATCTGCAGCAGTACGATGTGTCCGATCCATTCAATCCCAAGCTCACCGGCAAAGTGCGGATCGGCGGCATTGTGGCGCGCGCCGGCCATCCGGGCGCCGCGAACGGTAAGCTCGGTGGCGGACCGCAGATGGTCGAAGTCAGCCGCGACGGCCGACGCGTCTATTTCACCAACTCGCTCTACGGCGCGATCGACCCGCAATTCTACGAGGGCGGTTTCGACGGCTGGATGGTGAAGCTCGACGCCGACCCGAATGGCGGGCTTGCGTTCGACCCGAAATTCTTCGTGCCCTGGCCGAAAGGACATCGGCCGCACCAGGTCAGGCTGCAGGGCGGCGACTGTTCCTCGGATTCCTATTGCTATCCGTGAGGCGCCGCATCCGCCGGACTCCCGCCCGACTTGAGCTTGCGGGATTCCGGAGGTCGGCCGAAGATCAGCCGCGATGAGTGATGCTCCCGCGGAGCTGTGGCCCTGGATCATGGTGGCCGCGCTCGGCATCTACCATGGCGTCAACCCCGCGATGGGCTGGCTGTTCGCGGTCGCGCTCGGCCTGCACCGCGGGAGCGGACGGATCGTTGCGCTCTCGCTCGTTCCGATCGCGCTCGGCCACTTGCTCTCGGCCGCCGTCGTTCTGGCGATCGTGCTGACGCTGGGGCTCGTGGTCGATCGCGCCATTCTGGCGCGGTTGGCGGCCGGCGCACTCATCGCCTGGGCGATCTGGCACGCGCTGTATGGCCACCGGCGAACGCCTCTCGTCGGCATGCAAACCGGGATGCTCGGTCTTCTGGCGTGGTCGTTCGTCGTGGCGAGCGCGCACGGCGCCGGCCTGATGCTGGTTCCCGCGCTGCTGTCGCTGTGCGCGAGCTCCGCGCCGGCCTCGCAATGGGGCGACGCCGCCGTCGTGCCGGCACTGGCCGCCCTCGGCCTCCATACCGCCGCCATGGTCGCGACGATCGGTGCGATCTCGCTTGCGGTCTACAACTGGATCGGCGTCGCTTTCCTGCGCCGCGGATGGATCAATCTCGATCTCGTCTGGATCGGCGCGCTCGCGGCTTGCGGCATCATCGTGCTGGCCACCGCATGATCGCTAAAGAACCTCACGCCCGCTCGGCCCGCGCCGCGTAGCAGCCGGCCGCCGCGAAGTGGATATGCACATAGGCGGCGCGCGGGTTTGCCAAGAGCCGCGCGAGACCGGCCGCGAGATCACGCCCGTCGACCAGCTCCCAGGCGGCCATCATGCCGTCGGCATCGAACGAGCGGACTGCGAGCGTACGGGTGCGCAGCTGCTCCGGCACCGCGTCGACCGCGTCATAGGTCTCCTCGCCCCTGCGCACATAGATCGCGAAGCGCATCCGGTAGGGCGAGGCGACCGGGTGGTGCTCGTAATTCACCAGCAGCAGCTCGTCGCCTTCCCGTGAGTCGGTGAGACTGATGCGGCACGGATAGCCCTGCGGACGTGCGTCGGCGATGCGGCGCACCGCGCCGCGCGCCGCAAGTTCGCCGTCCGAGAGATCGAACAGCGGAGTGAAATGCTCGGCCGGCAGGCCGGTGATGCGGAAGGTCATCGTCGTCTCCCTGTACGAGTTGCGGGTCGACGGCAATGTGGCTCCCGCGGCGGCGCCGCGCACTCCACTTGTTGCGGTGGAATTGGCCGCCGCGCATGTGCGGTAGCGCCAGGCGAACGACAGACGGGAAGATTGCGGCTGAGGGCGCTGCGCCGGACGCGCGGCCGAAAAGATTCAGTGCAACCGCTTGATTTTCTGATCGCGCAGGAAGTCGTCCATTCTGGTGGCGAGCTCGTGCGTATGCGCCAGATGCATCCAGCGGCGCTCCATTTCGCGCCAGAAATCGCGATCCTCGGCGTCGGCCGCCGCCGCTGCCGACTCGCGTGCCTCCTGTGCCCGTGTGAGACAAACTTCGATCATGGGAGAAACTGTCCGCAACATCGGGATACTCTCACAGCCAACTTAGTGGCAGTATGGTATCATATATTTGGAACCCCAACCATGTTCCAGCCAGTTAATGGCGGCATTGCAGCGAGTTAATGGCGACTCCTCGAACGATCTGGGGCGTTGCATAAAAGCTACATAGGAAAGCGACATAGGACCAACCAAATAATCCACAACATGTTCCTTCCTGGGACTTGTCTGCACGGCACGCACGATGTAGCGACCCCGCGCACGCGAATCACTCCGGCTTGATGCCGGCCTCCTTGATCACCTTCGCCCACTTCTCGGTCTCGTCCGCGACGAGCCTGCCGAAGCCGGTGGGCGACAGCGCCAGCACGGTGCCGCCGAGATCGATCAGCCGCGCCTTGATCGTCGGATCGGCGAGGGCCGCATTGATCTCGCGGTTGAGCCGGTCGACGGCTTCCGCCGGCGTATTCTTCGGCGCCGCCAGCCCGTAGAAGGCGCTCGACTCGTAGCCCGGCACGAAATCGGCGAGCACCGGCACGTCCGGCAGCGCGTCGAAACGCGTCGTCGTGGTTACCGCGAGCGGCCGCAACTTGCCGGCCTTGAGCACAGCCATCGACGCCGGTGCGGAATCGAACATCAGCTGGATCTGGCCGGCCAGCAGATCGAGCAACGCCGGCGCCTGCCCACGGTAGGGGACGTGCACGATGTCGACCCCGGTCATCGACTTGAACAGTTCGCCCGCCACGTGCTGCGCGGTCCCGTTGCCGGCCGACCCCATGTTGAGCTTGCCGGGATTCGCCTTGGCGTAGGCAACGAGTTCGGGCACCGAATGGATCGGGAGGGACGGATGAACCTCCAGCACCTGCGGCACGCGGATGAATCCGGCGACCGGCGCAGCGCCGCGTATGAAGTTATAGTTGAGATTGTCATACAGCGTCGCATTGACCGCGTTGGCGGTGGTCACGACGATCAGCGTGTAGCCGTCGGCTGGCCCGCGCAGCACTGCCTCGGTCGCAATGTTGCTTGCCGCACCGGGCCGGTTTTCGACCAGGAAGGGCTGGCCGAGGCGTTCCGACAGCCACTGGCCGATGAGCCGCGCGAGGATGTCGGCCGGGCCGCCGGCGGGAAATCCGGAGATGATTCGCACCGGCCGCGTCGGGTAGGTGTCGGCGCCGGCGGCGCGCGACGCGAGTGCGGCGGCACCAACGGCCAGATACAGAAGCCGGCGACGCGGCAGCGGCATGGCACCCCCCTTCCAGGCCCGACCCTCGGCGCTTGGACGATAGCGCCGGCGCTGCGTCTTAGCGACGACCGAGATTTCGGCACGCGTTCGCCCTGTGGGCAACGGTGCAAAAAAATACATCAGCTTTAGCAAGCGACAAGGCGATGAAAGGTAATTAATAACCATCAATAGGCCGAACGCTCGCGCGGATGTGAAGCCTGGCAGCGGAAGCGCGCCGGGGCACCTCCCCCGATCGGAGGACGCGGGGCGTAGAATGTAACGTTATGTCACCCGCCGGATGGTCCGCTCGCATTTCACGGGAGGACGAAAAACGCGAAGGTTTGAGCCATGTCTCATATCGGAAGCTGCTTTTGCGGCGCCGTGGAATTGGAAGTAACCGGGTCGCCCGAGGCCATGGGCTATTGCCATTGCGGCTCGTGCCGTTCCTGGTCCGGGGGGCCCGTGAACGCCTTCACGCTGTGGAAGCCGGAAGCGGTACGGATCACGCGCGGCGCCGAACACATCGCGACCTTTGAGAAGAGCGAGCTCAGCCGGCGGCAATACTGCGCGAAATGCAGCGGGCATCTCCTGGTGGACCATCCCCCGATCGGGCTCGTCGACGTCTTCGCCGCCACCATTCCAAGCCTCGCCTTCCGGCCCGGCGTGCATATCAACTATGCCGAAACGGTGCTGCCGATGCGCGACGGCCTCCCAAAGCTCAAGGATTTTCCCGCGGAATTCGGGGGATCGGGCGAGCTGGTTGCCGAGTAGCGACGGCGCTTCCCGAATCTTTTGACTTGTGTGAGGAACTTAACGCTATTGGACCCCAGCCATATTGCAATCAGTGTGATCCGGTCGCGTGCTCTGCTCCACTGAGAACTTTCCATGGATGAAAATCACAAACTGACGTCCTTGATTGCAAGCATCTACGATGCGGCCCTCGACCCCGCACGGTGGGCCGGCGTACTGGCAGGCATCGCCGAATTTACCGACGGCCAGACCGGCGCGCTGCTGGTGAAAGACGCGGTGAACGACTCGGTCAACGCGCATTGGCACGCCGGCGTCGATCCGCACTACATGCAGCTCTACGCGACGACGTATTCGAGCCTCGGGCCGGTCGCGAAATCGCCGTTGGGCGCGGTCGAGCAGATTCTCAGCGTCCCCGAGCTCGTGCCTTACGATGCCTTCCGCCGCAGCCGCTTCTACCGCGAATGGGCGCGCCCGCAGGGCTGGGTCGACGTTGCGGTGGCGGTGCTCGACAAGTCGCCGGGCGGATGCGCCTACATGACGATTGGCCGCGACGAGGCGAGCGGGATGGTCGACGAAGCGATGCGGCGGCGCATGGCGCTGCTCGTGCCGCATGTGCGCCGCGCCGTGCTGGTCGGCAAGGCGATCGAGTTCCAGCAGGCCGAGGCCGCGACCTTCGCGGATGTCTTCGACGGCCTCACCGCCGGGTTTTTCCTGATCGATGCGAATAACCGGATCGTTCATGCCAATGTCGCCGGCCACGACATGTTGAGCGCCGGCGATCTGCTGCGCTCGATCGGCGGTCGCCTCGTCGCCGGCGACCCGCACGCTGATCAGATCCTGCGCGAGACCTCGGCGGCGGCCGCCTATGGTGGCGTCGAGATCGGCAGCAAGGGCATCGCGGTCCCGCTGCGCGCGCGTGACGGCGAGCGCTACATCGCCCAGGTGCTGCCGTTGTCGTCCGGCATGCGCCGGCGTGCCGGGATGGATTTCGCTGCCGTTGCGGCGTTGTTCGTGCGCAAGGCGGCGCTGGAGTTTCCGCGCTCGCCCGAGATCATCGGCGACTTCTACGATCTGACGCCGACCGAACTGCGCGTTCTGTTGGCGATCGTCGAGATTGGCGGTGTTCCCGACGTCGCCGCCGCGCTCGGCGTCGCCGTCACCACGGTCAAGACGCACTTGAGCCGGCTGTTCGAGAAGACCGGCGCCGGCCGCCAGGCCGATCTCGTCAAGCTGGTCGCCGGTTTTTCCACGCCGCTGATCGGCCGCGCCTGACACTTTTCGCGGGCCAAACGAAATCTGGCGCATGTTCCGGCGAAGTGGGCACCGGTTCGCCGATCAGAATCGCACATCGATTCGCGAATACCTTTGAGCCTTCGCGTCGACCGTTGCGGCGCACTCACATCGATGTGATCGAATGTTGCTGCACGCTCATCCAAACGACGGACGCGCCGCCATTGATCGTGCGCCAATGTCGCGCCGGTTTCGCCGAGGGCGAGATTGATTCCGACGCGGCCTGCGTCCGCGCGGAGCCGGAAGTATTGCAATGACCAAATGACATTTCTCGAAAGCTGCTCGCTCGAATCTTTCCTGACGACGCGAGAACGGCGGGATCGGGTTGACGCAGGACTGAGATCGGGAGTCCGCCGGCTGGCGCGCATGTTGCCCCCCACCCGTCGAAGGCGCCGGCCGGCGGCTCTCGTGTCACTCGGGCAATTCGTCCGATGAGGTGTCGCAAGCTCGCGCTTCGGCGCGAGCTTGCGCGTCTTTTGCGCGGCAGTGCGCGCCGGTCTACGCCGCGTGGCGCGCCCGGTCGTCGCGACCAGCGCGCACCAGCTTGCCAGGCAGCGCCCCGGTGTGCTCGCCGTTCTCGAAGATCGGCGTTCCGGCCACCATCGTCGCCTTATAGCCATCGACGCGCTGGATGAAGCGGCGGCCGCCCGCCGGCATGTCGTGCACGAGCTCGGGCTTTTGCATCCGCAGCCCGTCGTAGTCGATCACGTTGACGTCCGCCCGCAGGCCGGGCGCGAGCCGGCCGCGGTCGCCGAGCCCGAAGAAATCGGAGGTCTCACTGGTTTGCCGCTTGACCAGCATCTCGATCGGCAGCCGCGGTCCGCGCTGTCGGTCGCGGCTCCAGTGCGTGAGCATGTAGGTGGGCACGCCCGAATCGACGATCGACGTGCAATGTGCGCCGCCGTCCGACAGGCCAAGCAGGCAGGCCGGATCGTTGAGCATCTCGAGGATCGGTCCGTGATCGCCGGCCACGTAGTTCACCACCGGGAAGTAGAGATAATGCCCCTCCGCCTCCGTCATGTAGTCGTAGGCGACCTCGTCGGGCGTCTTGCCGGTGCGCGCCGCGATCACGGCGACGCTCTTCTCCGGGCCGGGCTCGTAGTCCGGCGGATTGCCCATGGTGAAGAACCGCTCCCACCGGCTGATCACCGCCTGGCGGAATTGTGCGAGCTTCGCGACCTCGGCGTCCGACGGCTTCTCGGCCAGGATTTTTGCCCGCATCGCCGGATCGCGCAGCCGCGCACGCTGCTCGGCGATCGGCAGGCTCTCGATCGCCTTGTAGCTCGGCCGTACCGTGAACGGATTGAGCGCGGTGCCGATGCCCATCATGACGCCGATCGGCCGGCCCGCGATCTGGGCCGTCATCGGCAGTCCCTCGGCGCGCGCCTTGTGCACCGCCGCCAACAGGCGCCGCCAGCGCTGTGGGTCCTCGTAGCGATCGGTCAGCAGGAACCAGATCGGCCGCCCGGTTTCGCGCGCGAACCTGCTCATCCACGCGAGCTCATAGGCCTCGTCGTCGAAATCGCTGTTCATGCCGAACGCTCCGGCGCCGACCGCGCCGAGCGCGGAGCCGATGCCGAGGAGCTCGTCGGCGTCGGCATCGCGTGACGGGACGAGGTCGCCGTCCGGCGTCTTGTGCGAGTCGGTACGCGAGGTCGTGAAGCCGAAGGCGCCGGCGCGCAGCGCCTCGATCGTGAGCCCGCGCATCTCGGCGATGTCGTCCGCCGTCGCCGGCTCGCGCCGGATCGCGCGGTCGCCCATCACATAGACGCGTAGCGGCAGATGTGCGGCCTGGGCCGCGATGTCGATCGCGCGCGGGCGTCGCTCCAATTCGTCCATGAACTGCGGGAACGTCTCCCATTCCCAATTGAGGCCCGCGGCCAGCACCGGATTGGGAATCTCCTCGACGCCCTCCATCAGGTCCATCAGGGCGCCGCGATGGTGCTTCTTCACCGGCGCGAAGCCGACCCCGCAATTGCCGAACATCGCCGTGGTGACGCCGTGCCAGCAGGAGGGCGCGAGCAGCGGATCCCACATCGCCTGGCCGTCGTAATGAGTATGCACGTCGACCCAGCCGGGCGTGACCAGGAGCCCGTCGGCATCGATATCGCGCCGGGCGGGCCCCTGCTTGCCGCCGACCGCGGCGATCCTTCCGCCCGCGATCGCGACGTCGCCCGCATACGCCGCCTTGCCGGTGCCATCGATGATGGTGCCGCCACGGATGACGATGTCGTGCATTGAAGGCGCTCCCTTGCTCCCCTGTCGCACGATGATGCACCGGTGACCGGGGGCCGTGCAATGGCCGCAGCCCTGCGGCAGACGCCTATTTGATCTGCGATCGAAGGTCTGACCCGGCCCGGGCGGAGCGCGGGCCTTGCGTATAGAATGCGCACGGCCCGACAGAACGGCCGACGACACGGGAGGAGTTCATGCGTTTGCAAGGAAGGCTGGGGATCGCGTGCGTCGCGCTCGCGGCGTTCACCGCAATGGCGAGCGCGCCGGTGCGCGCTCAGGGCGTCGGAAAGTATTTCGCGCCGCGCGATCAGGTGGTCGCGATTCGCGCCGGGCGGCTGTTCGATTCGCGCTCGGGAACGATCCTCGAGAACCAGGTGGTGCTGATCCGCGGCGACCGCATCGCCGACGTCGGCGCCAGCGTGGAGGTGCCTGCCGGCGCCGCCGTGATCGATCTCAGCGCCGCCACCGTGCTGCCCGGCATGATCGACACCCATGTGCACGTGAACACCGGCGGCGAGAACTTCTCACAGCGCACGCTGCGGGCGCTCGGCAATGCGCAGATCGACCTCGCGGCCGGCTTCACCACCGTGCTCGACATGGATTCGCGCGGCAGCTTCTACACGGTCGACCTGCGCGATGCGATCAACGCCGGCATCGTGCAGGGTCCGCGCATGCAGGTGGTCGGACAATCGATCAACGAGCGCGCCACCAACTACTACGCGGATCCCGAGTCGCAGCGGTTCTACGGAAGCTTCACCGAGAACAAGAACGTCAACTCGCCGTGGCTCGCGCGCGCCGCCGTGCGCGAGGCCAAGCTGCACGGCGTCGACTACATCAAGATCTACACGACGCAGGATTTCGCCGGCACGACGCACATGTGGAAGCCGGACGCGACGCTGGTCAACAGTCCGTCGCTGACGCTGGAGGAGGTCGAAGCGATCGTCGACGAGGCGCATCGGCTCGGCCTCAAGGTCGCGTGCCACACCTACGGGGGCGAGGGGATGCGGAGCTGCCTGTCGGCCGGCGTCGACGCGCCCAACCACCTGCTCGAGCTCGACGACGAAGGCGTCAAGGTCCTGCTGGCGAAGAAGCTGCCTTTCGTGCCGACCATCGACGACCTCATCGCGCTCGACAAGGGCGACCTCGCAGCGACCGGCGGACGCAACTCGCGGCTGCGCCTGCTCGAGCAGGCGGTGCGCCGTGCGGTGGCGGGTGGCGTGCCGATCGTGTTCGGCAGCGGCGCGACCTCCGAGCACATTCCGCACGGCCATCAGGCCGATCAATTCGCCTATTACGCGAAATGGGGCTTGGGTCCCGTCAAGGCGCTGCAGACCGCGTACCTGCCGGCCGCGCGCATGCTCAACTATGACTGGGAGAACCACATCGGTTCGATCGAGAAGGGCAAGTTCGCCGACATCATTGCGGTCGCCGGCAATCCCACCACCGACGTGACCGAGATGGAGCGCGTCAAGTTCGTCATGAAGGGCGGCGTGCTGGTGCGCAACGATTTTGCGGCGGGGCCGCGCCTGCCCTAGTGCCGCGAACGTCGGGACACTAGCGGCGTGCGATCATGAGATCGGCCGGACGCGAGGCATCGCTCGCGTCCGGCCGACAGATTCCTGGCGCGTCAGCCCAGGGCAAAGATGCCGGTCATCAGCACTCGCGCCGCGTCTTGAAGATCACTCTGCCGCTCGGCGTCTCGATTCGCTCCCTGATCACGCGGCACGAACCGTAGGCACGATCATACCGGTGCCGATAACGCCAATCGTCATCGTAGTGATGACGGCCGCCGATATCGACCTCCACACCCGGCGCAGGTCTCACGTACACTTGGCTTTGAGCCGGCACCGCGACCATTACGGCTACGGCGGCCAGTGGCACCAGCCCCAACAGCAATTTGCGCATTGCAACATCCTCCGTCGCCTCCCGCCGCCGTCCCCCCAACGCCGAGCGTGGGAAAATGTTTCGGCCGTTGGCGACGATTGTGCGCGCTCGCGGCAGTTTGCCATCGCGCCAAAGTCAGACGCGCGAGTCGCGGCTGAACCAAACAAAAACGCCCGGCCGTGTGGCCAGGCGCCATGTTAGGTACAGGCTGGGATAGGGATATGCGCGGGATTAAAGTTTTGGGATGCCGGCCTGGTCGATGATCTGCTTGAACATGTCGATCTCCTTGAGCACGCGCGCCCATTCTTCCTTGGCGCCCTTCGGCCGCACCTGGAATCCCTGCTGGTAGAGCTTTTCCTTCATGGCCGGCGTGCCGACCACCTTGAGCGTTTCCCGCTCGAGCCAGGCGACGATGTCGGGCGGGGTCTTCGCTGGCGCCAGCAGGCAGGTATCGGTCGCGAACACGAAATCCTTGTAGCCCTCCTCCACCATGGTCGGCACGTCCGGCATGTCGGGCCAGCGCGCGTCGCCGGTGACCGCGAGACAACGGAAGGTGCCGGCCTTGATGTGCGGCGCCGCCGGCGGGAGCGAGCCAGACGAGAGCTGAACCGTGCCGGCGAGCAGCGCCCCGATGGCGTCGCCGCCGCCCTTGAACACCACGTCGGTCAGCTTCGGCAGCTTCTCGCGGATCTTGAGCACCTCGAGCTGGATCTGCGGCGTGGTGCCGATCGGCGGCGTCGCGCAGTTGTATTTCTCCGGATTGTCGCGCGCGAGCGCGACGAATTCCTTGATGGACTTGGCCGGCAGCTCGGATCGCACCACGAACGTGTTCGGCGAGGTTGCGACCTCGCTGATGCCGACGAAATCCTTGTAGGGGTCGAACGGCAGGCTGGTGTAGAGCCCGTAGTTCACCGAATAGGCGTTGGTCGCGAGCAGGATGGTGTGCCCGTCCGGCTCCGCATGGGCCGCGAAGGCGAAGCCGATATTGCCGCCGGCGCCGCCGCGATTCTCGATGAAGAAGGTCTTGCCGGTCGATTCCTGCAGCGCTGCCGCGACGATGCGGGCGACGATGTCGGACGGGCCGCCCGGCGTGTTGGCGACCACGATCTTCACCGGACGCTCGGGATAGGCCGCGTAGGCGGAGTGCCCGCGCAGCACCGCCGGCGCCGCCACGCCGGCCACGAGCGCGCCCTGAATGAGCCGGCGGCGCGAGAGCGCCGAACGCGCGGTGGGTGTCGTCATCGTCCTCCCTTTCGAATCGTGCTGGCGCCATTTGTCGAGCGCCGAATTCGTTGCCAGAATAAGGCCTTGCAATCATGCGAACAATGGCGCGGATGCTGGCGCACGAGGCCATATCCGTGTCATGTTGCCGCTGATGATGCCCCCGCAGTCCCAAGCCATGAAAATCGCGTGTGCTCTTGTGCCGGTCCTGCTGGCGCCGCTTCCGGTCGCCGCCAAGGATCTCGAGACCACGCACCTGTTCGGCTTCACGCTCGGCTCGGACGTCAATGACGTGGGCGAGATCGAAGGTGAATCGGAGACCACCGGCCGCTTCGCCAAGCGCGCCGGCTCCTATGCGGCGCTGTCGTCGGAACTCGCGCTGAAATTCATCCCGTTCGAGAATTTTTCGGTGGAGCCGGGGTTCGGCATCGCGTGGGATGACATCACCGGCGTGCCGGGCCTCGACGACCGTCGGCAAGGCGCGTTCGACACCGTGACGGTGGAACTGCGCTATCGCCTGCTCGATCGCGCCCGTGCGCCGTTCGGCCTGACGCTCGGCGCCGATCCGCATTGGGGCCGCGTCGACGAGGTCAGCGGCGAGCCGGTCGACCGGTTCGGCACCGAATTCCTGGTCGTCCTCGACCGTGAGCTGGTCGCCGACCGGCTGTTCGGCGCGCTCAATCTCACCTACGAGCCCGCGGCGGCGCGCTCCCGCCTGACGGGCGTCTGGGAGCATCAGTCCGACTTCGGCGTTTCGGCGGCGCTCGCCGCGCAGGTCGGCAAAGGTGTGGTGGTCGGTGCCGAGGCACGCTACCTGCGCAGCTATGACGGGCTCGGCCTCGATAATCGGACCGGAGAAGCGCTGTTCGTCGGCCCGACCTTCTACGCCAAGTTCTCGGCGCGCGTCTGGATGTCGGCGGCGTGGAACGTGCAGGTCGCCGGCCGCGCCGTGAACGATCCCGCTGCGCTCGATCTCGTGAACTTCGAACGCCACCAGGCGAAGCTGCGCTTCGGCTATAACTTCTGAGTGCCGGCGTCATGACGCCGATCCGCGGTTGGGTGCCCGATGCATGAACACGATCCGCTGGCTGCCGCCATCGACATCGGCGCCGACCGAAGGCGCGCTTTCGACGTGACCGCGCCGCCGACCGCGAAGGCGGCGCCCGGCGCGTACGCCGTCCTGTGCGGCGCCGTCCTGCTCCTCACCGTCGGGCTGCTCGTCTATTCGCAGACCTGGTCGTTCGCCATCGACGAAGGCTTTCACCTGCTGGCGGCGCAGCTGATCGGCGAGGGCAAGCGCCCCTACCTCGATTTCTTCTTCCCGCAGACGCCGCTCAACGCCTATTGGAACGCCGCCTGGATGCATCTGTTCGGCGAAAGCTGGCGGGTGACGCATGTGGTTGCGTCGTTCGCGGTCGGCGGTGCCGTCATGCTCACCGGTGACTACGTCTATCGCCGCTTTCCCGACCCGGCGTGGCGGCTTGCGGCGGCGCTGACCGCGGTGCTGTGCTTCGGCCTCAACGAGGTGGTGCTGACGTTCGGCACGCTGGCGCAGGCCTATGGGCTGTGCCTGCTGCTGATCGTCTGCGCCTTCCGCTGCACCGTTGCGGCCGCCGAGCGTGCGAGCTGGCGATGGGCGGCGGGCGCCGGCCTGTTCGCAAGCGCGGCGGCGGCATCGTCGCTGCTGACCGCACCGATCGCGCCCGTGCTGCTGATCTGGCTGGCGTGGCAGG
>Ga0126377_10001661_pt1 | contig 14756 bp, 14 predicted proteins | sample PanSoiMetPlot_22_FD_92647 | JGI IMG/M metagenome (GOLD analysis project Ga0126377, IMG submission 92647) | Tropical forest soil microbial communities from Panama - MetaG Plot_22 | ecosystem: Environmental > Terrestrial > Soil > Tropical forest > Bulk soil | place: Panama | collected 2016-02-17
CGCGCGCCGGTCGTCGCCTCGAGCCATGCATGACAGCGCCGCGTGAAGGGCCCGTCGCCGGACAGGTGCCCGTTCGCATGCGCCTCGGCGATGTAGCCGAGCTCGCGCCCGGTCATGTACGGCCGGTTGAACGGAATCCTGTCCTGGCTCATCGGTTCGTCGTCGGAAGCAGCGCGCGGCGAGTGTACACAATGCGGAACGGCCTGCGCGCCGGTCGGGTTCATGGCTTGCGTGCGACGGCGAGCAGCGAGCCGCCGGCGGGAAGGTCGATGCCGAGGCGGATCAGGAAAGCTTCGGCGGCGAGCGTCGCGCGCCCGATCGCGTTGAGCGGGGCGGGTAGATCGAGCTCGGCTTCGACTTCGGCCATGCCGTCGCGGCCGCGACGGCGTGCCATCAGCATCGCGGGCAGCAGCAGCGTGACGAAAGAGGTCATGCGCAGCACCTCGAACCCGGCTTCGCCGAGTTTCGCGCGAAGCTCGGCGCGCGCGTAGCGGCGCCGGTGATGGGCGGCGACATCTGTGGCACTCCAAAGCCATGCGTGCTGCGGGACCGTCAACAGCAGGCCGCCTCCGGGGCGCAGCGCCGTGTAAAGATTCGTGAGGACGCGCGCATCGTCGTCGATGTGCTCGACCACGTCGAAGGCGCCGATGACGTCGAAGGCTTCGCGCAGGCCGAGTTGGGTCGCATCGGCCTGACGCAGCGAGACTGCGTCGCCGAGTCGCGCACGCGCGCAGGCGAGGCCTTCGGGGAACAGCTCGCTGCCGCTGAGCGCGAGCGTCGGGTATGCGCTGCGGAGGCGATTCAGCACGTAGCCCGTGCCGCAGCCGACTTCGAGAAAGTCCGTCGCGTCGGGGAAATGGCGCGCGAGCGCCCACTCGATCAGATCGCTGCGACCGCGGAACCAGAAGCTCCTGTCTTCGAGTGCGAAGAGCCGCTCGAAGTGCGCGGGATCGTACGAGGCTCCCGGGTCGCCGGCGCCTTTCATCAGGAGCGCACGACGATGATGAGCCCGATCAGCACAAGCAGTGTGCCCGCGATGCGCGCGGCGCCGACGTGCTCGCCGAAGAGGAACGCGCCGGCGAGGAGGATCAGCAGGAACGCGACGCCGGTGAACGGAAAGGCGTAGGTGAGCTCGAGGCCCGAGAGCGTCAGCATCCACATCACACCGGCGAGAAACGTGCAGGCGAAGGCGACCCAGACCCAGGGCATCGCGAGCAGCCCGAGCACGAAGCCGAGCCGGTCGGCGTCCGCCGCGCCGGAACCGGGCGCGCCGATGCGCCAGCGCATGATGAGCTGACTCGAGACCGTGAACACGATGTAGAGCGCGAGAAACGCGTGTCGCTGCCACCACCCGCTCATGAGGAATCCCCCGGATTGGAAGAGGAGACGGCCGCCGACGCAGCCGCGCCGTCGGTCGCGCGCGCGAGGAGTGCGCCTGCGGCGAAGCTGAGCGTGTCGCCGAGAAACGTCACGACGCGGAAGAGCCCGATCAGCAGCAGCGCGCGGCTTTCGCCGAGCGCCGCGCCGGTCAGCGCGACGAACGCGGCCTCGCGCACGCCGAGGCCGCCGGGTGCGCCGATCACGATGAAGCCGGCGAGCCAGCTCGCGGCACTCGCGGCGAGGAGCAGGGCGAACGAGTCGACCGGGATCGCGAGTGCGTGCGCGAGCGCACCGAGACATCCGGCCGCCAGCACGAAGAATCCGCAGTAACACACTAGACAGAGAAGGAGCAGCTGTAGCGGTGGCAGCGACGGCAGGCGGTATCGGCCGAGAAACCTTGCATGACGCAGCGCATGAAGCGCGATCCCGAGCCCCGTGAGGATCGCCACGAGCAGCGCGATGGCGGCGCGCGGATCGAGAATCGAAAGCACGCGCAATCCTCGCGTGTCGGCCACGAGCGTCAGCGCGAGCGCCGACAGCACGAGCAGCGCGGCTTCGAGGATCGACGCGAGCCCCAGGCTTGCGTGCGGAATCCCGTGGCGGCGGATCCAGGCGTGACGTATCGCGTAGTGCGCGACGTTTCCCGGCAAGTATTTCCCGTACTGGCTCACGGCATACGCCGCCATCGTCGGTGCTGCCGGGACCGCGCGGTCGGACGCCAGCGCACGGATCAGCCGCCACCACGCGAACGCGAGGAGCACGGCCGCCGCGGCATATCCGAGTGCGAGGACCAGCAGCGCGACGATGAGCCGGGACTTCGAAATGGATGCCTGTTGCAGGAGATCGAGCGCGCCGCTTTGCACGAATCGCAAGGCGATCCACGTCACCGCGGCAGCGGACAGCAGCAACCCGATCGTCCGCAGGATGCGGCGTGCGTCGACGGTCATGGATGTGTCTGCTGGGTGCGGAGCATCTCGTGAAGGGCGTTCGACCGGCGATTCGTCGTCGCGTCAGCGATGCGCGCGGCGTCGCGTTCCAGTTTACACAAGGGCACCGATCGATGACGGGCAAGGGCGCCGCGCGCCGGTTTCAGCGTGATACCCTTCGACCGAAATCGTTGCCGCTGCACATCGAATGCATCCAGGAGCGAGGGGAATCGCCCTTTTCAGACGCTTTGGCCTGCCGCTCCTGCTCGTGGCGGCGGGTGCGCTGCATGTCCAGCTGGCGCGTCCGTTCCTGTCGCCGCTCTTCGCGCGCGACGAAAGCGGGTACCTCGCCAACGCCGCGGCCCTCGCGGGCTATACGTTCGACGGGGCGAGCTCCTACCGTGCGGGCTACTCGCTGCTGCTCGTGCCGTTCTACCTGCTGTTCGACAACACGTTCGTCATCTACCGCCTGACCCAGGCGCTCAACATCGGTCTCGCCCTTCTCGCGATCGTGCTCATGAACGAGCTTCTCAAGAAGCTCTTCCCCGCGGAGCCGCGCGAGAAGGTGCTGCTCGGATTGATTGTCGCCGCAAGCTATCCCGCGTGGTCGGTGTTCTCGACGTTCGCACTTTGCGAAAACGTGTTCGTGCCGTTGTTCGTGCTGACGTGCCTCCTTTGCCTGCGCACGGCACGTGCCGGAGGCTGGAGCTGGATCGCGTGGGGCGCTGCTGTCGGATTTCTGATCATGGTCACCCCGCGGGCATCCGTGGTCGCGGTCGCGGGCGTGCTCGTCGGCTCCGTCGTTGCCGTGCAACGGCGCGACGGAAAGGGCTTCGGCGCGTTCATCGGCAGCATCGCGGTTCTCGTCGCGTTCGATCACTGGATTCTCGAGCCGTTCGTGCTGCAGGGCCTCACGCTCGGCGAGTATCCGCCGGACCTGCGCTACCCGACACTCGCATGGCTGCTCGCGCCGCTGAAGACTCTCGCGGGTCTTCGCTCGCTCGGGGTCCATGTCATTGCGCACGCTGCGTATCTGCTCATCGGCACGCTGTGGCTCGTGTGGTTCGCGGCGCTCTACATTGCGAAGCGAGCGAACGAGAGCCGCTTGCAGCGGGAGTTTCGTCCCGACGTTCTGGTGCTGATCTACGTCGGTCTCGCGGTGATCGGGACGCTCGCCCTGTCGGCGCTGCATTTCACCTCGTATCCGAACGCGCTGCAGCTCGATCAGTGGATGTATGGGCGATACGTCGAAGCCGTGCTGATGCCCCTGCTCGCGGTCGGCTTCGTCACGATGCGCAGGAACGCGTTCGTTCCCGGGTTCATCCTTGCATGGATCCTCACGTGGTTTTTCGTCAACCACGCGCGAATCGGCGTGATCAATTACATCAACGTCTCGGCGCTGTGGCAGCCGTTCCAGCTGCCCGGCTGGACCGTCCTTGGCTGGTGCACGGCGGGCGGCATGCTGGCGCTGTGCGCGATGTCGCTGCCGTATGGCCTTCGCGCCGTGGCCTATGCCGCGGTGTTCGCGATGACCAGCGTGCAGCTGCACGAGATGAACCTCGAATACAGCTATCGGTGGATCGGGACGCGCCATCGGCTCGCCAGCGATATCCGGAACTTCTATCCGCCGGGCCCGCAGGGCTGCATCGGCTACGACGAGCCCTCGGTGGACCACCCCGCACTCGACAGCGCGCTTCAGGCCTATTCGAACTTCCTGTTCGACTACCGCATCCGGCGTATGAGCTTCGAGACCTGGGCGTCGACGTGCGACGGCCCGCTGATCTCGTGGAAGCGCGATCTCGATCGCGAGCATCCCGACGTTCCGCTTCATCTCGCCGCGTTCGAGATCCGCAGTCATGAACCTTCGAAAGGCGGTCCGTTCCTCTGGACGCGAGAGCCGAAGCCATGGTTTCGCATGCCGCTCGGACAGGCCCTTGCGATGTCGGGGCCCGAGCAGCCGGCGCACCACATCCTCGGCGGCGGATGGTACGAACCCGAAGGCGTGGGGACGTGGTCGACCGAGTCGGCCGATCTCTGGCTGCCGCTCGGCGACGCCTGTGCGACGGGCGCCGGCTGCGAGCTGGTGTTGCGATTCTCGATTCTTCCGATCGGGGCGGATCGCTCGCTGACGATCGAGGCACAGACCGACGACGGCAGGAAGGCCACGTGGAAAGTCACGCCCGAATCGGCGACGGCGGATTCCCACGTGCTCGATCTCGGGAATTTCCGCGTGCCGAGCTCGGGCCTGCGCGTGCATCTTTCGATTCCGGATGCGACGTCGCCGAAGGAGATCGGCCACTCCGAGGACCCGCGCACGCTCGGCATCATGCTGCGCGAGCTCCTCGTGCGTCCGAAGGGTGTCGCTGTCGCGAGCGAGCCTGCGACGTAGCCCGCGCGGCGTCTCAGACGAGCCGTTCGATCAGCGAAGTCTCCGACCGATAGGGCAGCGCCGGCGCCCATCCGCGGTAGCGGGTCACGTGGGCCGCGACACGTTCCAACGCAGGTTGATAGCGGGCGCGGCTGGAGTTGTCGAAAACGATCAGCGCGCCGGGATTGAGGAATGCCTGCACGCGCTCGAGGCACGCGCTGCGCGCGCGGCCGTCGATGATGACGAGATCGTAGCGGCCGCCGTCGGCGACGCTGTCCACGTAGGCCGAGAAATCGCAGCGGTCATAGCCTTTGCGTCCCGAGGGCGCACGCGGCGCCGCAACGTCGTGCTGCGGCTCGATGACGCGCACCTCGATGTTGTCGCGCGCGAGCAGCGTGGCCGTCGCGCGCGCGAAGCCGACGTCGTGCTCGACCGAGGTGACGTGCTCGCAGCGTCGCGCGAGCCAGAGCGTGCTCGCGCCGCTGCCGTACTCGAACACGCGCACTTTGCCGCCTCGTGCCGCGATCCAGGCGTCGACCGCATCGATCGCCGGCAGCGTCCACCACGGGACGTCGAGGCGCGCGAGGTCCGCTGCATCATGAATCGCGAACTGACTGCCGAGCCAGAAGCGGAACGAGTTCCGCGGCCCGCGCTGCAGGTAGGAAAGAAGACCGGAAGACCGCAGCGGCATGGCCGCGGTACGCATCGCGGCCACGTACGTGGATTTGAGCACCTCGCCTCCAGGCTTCCGGCGTCAGGCCTCGCCGAGCTCCGGAATTCCCCGATAGAGCTGCAAGGCCTGCGGATTCGCCAGGGCGTCGGTGTTTTTCACCGGCAGCCCGTTGATCGTATCGCGCACGGCGATTTCGGTAATTTTACCCGAGATCGTGCGCGGAATGTCCGCGATCTGGATGATCTTCGCCGGCACGTGGCGCGGCGTCGTGTTGTCGCGGATGCGCTTGCGGATGCGGTCGCGCAGTGCGTCGTCGAGCGCCTTGCCCTCGCGCAGGCGCACGAACAGGATCACGCGCTCGTCGCCCTGCCAGTGCTGGCCGACGGCGATCGATTCGAGGATCTCGTCGATCTGCTCGACCTGGCGATAGATTTCCGCGGTGCCGATGCGCACGCCGCCGGGATTCAGCGTCGCGTCCGAACGCCCGTAGATGACGACGCCTTCGTGCTCGGTCAGGAGCGCATGGTCGCCGTGGCACCAGACGTTCGGGATGCGAGAGAAATACGCCTTCCTGTATTTCTCGCCGTCGGGATCGTTCCAGAAGAATACCGGCATCGACGGGAACGGCGCGGTGCAGGCGAGCTCGCCTTTCTCCTCGCGCACGGGGTCGCCGGCGTCGTCGAGGATCTCGACCTTCATGCCGAGCCCGCGGCACTGCAGCTCGCCGCGATAGACCGGCAGCAGCGGACAGCCGAGCGCGAAGCACGAGATGATGTCGGTGCCGCCCGAGATCGACGCGAGCAGCAGGCGTTCCTTGATGTCGCGGTAGACATAGTCGTAGCTCTCCGGCGCGAGCGGCGATCCGGTCGAGAGGATCGTCTTCAGCTGCAGGAGCTTGTGCGTCTCGCGCGGCTTCACGCCGGCCTTCTCGATCGCCGAGAGCCACTTCGCGCTCGTGCCGAACACGCTGATGCCGACCTCGTCGGCGAGATCCCAGAGCGCGTTGCCGTCGGGATGCGAGGGCGAGCCGTCGAACAACACCAGCGTCGCGCCGACCGCGAGGCCCGACACGAACCAGTTCCACATCATCCAGCCGCAGGTCGTGTAATAGAACAGCCGGTCCTCGCGCTTGATGTCCGTATGCAGCACGAGCTCCTTGAGATGCTGGATCAGCGTGCCGCCGGCCCCGTGGACGATGCATTTCGGCACGCCGGTCGTGCCGGACGAATACATGATGTACAGCGGGTGATCGAACGGCAGCATCTCGAACGAGAGCGTGCGCTCGCCGTCGCCGGCGAAGTCGGGCCACGCGACCGCGTTGCGAAGGCCGTCGAGGTCGAGCGCGTCGCCGGAATAGGGCACGACGACGAGTTTCTCGACGCTCGGCATCTGCTCCAGCACGCCGCGGATCTTCGCGAGGCAGTCGAAGCGCTTGCCGCCGTAGCCGTACGCATCGGCCGTGAACAGCACCTTCGGCGCGATCTGCCCGAAGCGGTCGACGACGCCGTTGATGCCGAAGTCCGGCGAGCACGACGACCAGGCCGCGCCGAGCGACGTCGCCGCGAGCATCGCGATCACGGTTTCGGGGATGTTCGGCATGAAGCCCGCGACGCGATCGCCGACGCCGACGCCGGCGGCCTTCAGCGCGTGCGCGACGCGGCCGACTTCGGCGTGGAGCTCCGCGTAGGTCAGCTCGCGCTTGTGGCCCCACTCGTTGCGGAACACGATCGCGACGCGATCGTCCTTGTGGCGCAGAAGGTTCTGCGCGAAGTTGAGCTTGACGTTCGGAAACCAGCGCGCGCCCGGCATCCTGTCGCCGTCGACGAGCACGGGCTCGTGATCGCCCGACGCGCGGATGCCGCAGAATTCCCAGACCAGCGGCCAGAACTTGTCCGGGTAACGCACCGAGAAATCGTAGAGCGGCGCGTAGCGGCGGATGTCCTCGTTGCCGGTCGACTCGCGCACGAAGCGCATGAAGCGGTTGATGTTGGCGCGCTCGATGCGTTCCGTGCCCGGTTCCCAGATCGGCTTGTTCATGGCCCTCGGCGGTCCCTTCGTCGTTGCCGCATCCGTGCGGTGCGTGCGCGCGATGCCGTCGGATTATAGGGTGTCGGTGTGCAGCGTCGAAGAGCGGCGCGCACGAAAGAAGACGCCGGCGCGAGGCCGGCGTCGTTCGCTGCGGGTCCATCGCGCTCAGCCGACGATCAGGAGATCCTTCTCCTTCTTGCCCGACGCGAGCGCGGCGCTGTACCAGCGCGGCCGCTTGCCGCGGCCGGTCCAGGTCTGGCTGGGATCGACCGGGTTGCGGTATTTCGGCTTCACCTTGCGGCGCACGCCGCGGCGCGCACCCGAGCCCGCGAAAACGTCCTCGATCGCGAAACCTTCGGCGCGGACCATCGCGCTGATCTTCGCGCGCAGCTTGGTCGCCTTTTCCTTTGCGAGCTCCTGCTGGCGCGCCCTGGCGCGCTGGATCAAATCGGTAAGCTGGCTGTGATTCAGATTGCGAATATTGATCGCCATGTCCGGTGTTGCCTCATTAATCCGTGGGGGTGAATGCGGTAAACGCGAGCGGGACGGAAAGGTCGAATTGTGCGACCCAGGCCCTCGTAAAGCAGGGGGCAATACTGCGGTTTGTGCCCCTCGTCACTGAAAACACGGGTCTCGCTGCGTGGATCGTCGACTGGCTCCCGCTTGCCTGCCGCCGTGGCTGATATTAAGGTCGCCCGAAGCATCGTGCGCGGCCGGGGATATCGAAACGCACGGCGCATTCATCCGGCAGATAATCGGATAGAGGTATTTCGGTCGCGGACGCGGCCCGAAATATCGACCGGCTGAACCGGGCGCCGAACAAAGTCGTTCGGCGCGACGCGGGGGACACGAGTGGGGCTTCTCGACGAGCTCGAACAAGAGGCGAAGAAACGCAGGCTTTCCGGCGAGGATTCGGCGCGCCGCAAGGCCGAGCGCGACACCGCGTACCGCGTGCGCCTCGATCCCGCGCTCGACGCGCTACACACGTTCCTCAGCGAGCTCATCATCAAGCTCAGGACGCTGCGGCCGAAGGGCGCGCTGCGCTATCACGTGCCGGGCTACGGCGACATCGTCGGCTACGTCGAGCACGAGTACAAACTGACCGAAGAGCGCCAGGCGTCGTCGCGCGAGATCACGCTCGAGTTCCCGTGCGCGATCGCGACCGAGGCCTGCCCGACGGTCGAGGTCGAGGGCGTGAGCCGCGTGCGTGCGATCGCCGGCTTCTTCCAGCGCAACCGCATCGGCGGCATGATGGCGCCGCGCAAGGATCCGGCTGGCGACGTCATCGCGGCGACGTTCCGCGCCAAGGGCCGCATCATGCTCGGCGCGCATTTCCACGCCGACGCCGAAACCGCGATGCTGCGCATGAGCTTCACGAACTTCGACGTGTTCGACACGACCGTGAAGTCGATCGCGCCCTCGCAGGTCGACGACGAGCTCTACGAGCAGATCGGCCGCTTTCTTCTGCGCGAGCCGAACACGCTGCTGCAGGAGGACCTCCCCGAGGCGTACCGCAAGCAGCTCAAGAGCAAGGTGCAGCAGCAGGAGATCAAGCGGCGCTGGGAAACGCGGATCAGCGACAACCGCGAGACTGAGCTCGCGCACCTGCGCCGCGTCTACACGACCGCGGGGAAGGTCGGCGGCCTGTTCGGCGCGGTGCGCAGCGTCGGCCGCATCGGCGGCGCGATCGGCCGCGTCCGCAGCCTGTTCAAGCGCGGCAAGTAGCGCGCGTCAGCGCGTCAGCGTCTCGAAGATCTCGGCGCGCGACAGCGCGCGGTTCTCGCTCTCGTCGCGGCGACGGTACTCGAACGTGCCGGCATTGAGCCCGCGTTCGCTGACGACGACGCGGTGCGTGATGCCGATCAGCTCCATGTCGGCGAACATCGGGCCGGGCCGCAGGCCGCGATCGTCGAGCACGGCTTCGACGCCCGCGTCGGTCAGCTCCCGATAAAGCGTCTCGGCTTCCTCGCGCACGGCCGCGCTCTGGTGCGCGTTGATCGGACAGATCGCGACGCGCCACGGCGCCATCGGCTCCGGCCAGCGGATGCCCGACGCGTCGTGGTTCTGCTCGATCGCCGCGGCGGCGATGCGGCTGACGCCGATGCCGTAGCAGCCCATGTGCATGACGGCGGCCTTGCCGCTTTCGTCGAGCACGCTCGCGCCCATCGCCTCGGCGTATTTCTGGCCGAGCTGGAACACGTGGCCGACCTCGATGCCACGCGCGATGCGGAGCGTGCCCTTGCCGTCGGGCGACGCGTCGCCTTCGACGATCCTGCGCAGGTCGGCGATGCGCGTGACGCGCGCGTCGCGCTCCCAGTTCGCGCCGCGGAAATGCGTGCCGTCCCGGTTGCCGCCGCAGACGAAGTCGGCGACGACGGCGGCGCTCCGGTCGACGATGACCGGGATCGAATCGGGCAGGTCGACCGGCCCGATGAAACCGGGCTTGACGCCGGTCGCCTTGACGATTTCGGCTTCGTCGGCGAGCGCTGACTCGCCCGGCAGCTCCGCGAGCTTCGCGGCCTTGACCTCGTTGACCTCGTGATCGCCGCGCAGGCACAGCGCAACGAGCCCGTCGTTGCCGCGCACGAGGATCGTCTTGATGCAGCGCTCGGGCGCTACGCCGGTGAACGCCGAGACCTCGTCGATCGTCTTCTGCGTCGGCGTGTCGATGCGCTCGAGCGCGGCCGCCGGCGCCGGACGCGACGTCGCCGGCGCGAGCGCCTCGGCCATCTCGATGTTCGCGGCGTAGTCCGAATCGCTCGAGAACGCGATCGCATCCTCGCCCGAATCGGCGAGCACCTGGAACTCGTGGCTCGCGTTGCCGCCGATCGCGCCGGTGTCCGCCTGCACCGCGCGGAACGCGAGGCCGAGCCGCGTGAAGATGCGCGCGTAGGCGTCGTACATGTTCCTGTATTCGGCCGCGAGCGAGGCCGCGTCGATGTGGAACGAGTACGCGTCCTTCATCAGGAACTCGCGCGCGCGCATGACGCCGAAGCGCGGGCGGATCTCGTCGCGGAACTTGGTCTGGATCTGGTAGAAGTTGACCGGCAGCTGCTTGTAGCTCTTGAGCTCGTTGCGCGCGAAGTCGGTGATGACTTCCTCGTGCGTCGGGCCGTAGCAGTACCACGCGTCCTTGCGGTCCTTGATCTTGAGGAGCTGGCCGCCGAATTTTTCCCAGCGCTCGGTCTCGTCCCAGAGCTCCTTGGGCTGCACCGACGGCATCAGGAGCTCGATCGCGCCGGCGCGGTTCATCTCCTCGCGCACGATCGCCTCGACCTTGCGCAGCACGCGAAGGCCGAGCGGCGTCCACGTGTAGATGCCGGCCGCGAGCTTGCGCACCATGCCGGCGCGCAGCATCAGCTGGTGACTGACGATCTCGGCGTCGGCCGGAACTTCCTTGACGGTCGCGAGGTGGAAGCGCGAGAGGCGCATGTGCGAGCTCGGGGCAATCGGGGGCCGCGGATTCTAGCAGCACCCTATTCGTCATCCCTGCGAAAGCCGCGATCCACTTTGATCTTGCTCCGGGCTCAAAGGCAAAATGGATTCCGGCTTTCGCCGGAATGACGGGGAGCGGCGGCGACGCAGCTTCAGTGCTTCGAAGCGTTGCTCGGCACGACGTTCGTGTCCGGATCGTACCGAACCGTCTCGTACGGCCGATCCTTCGGCGGCACGTCCGTCACGTGCAGGCGCCCCTTGTCGTCGCGCCACTTGTAGAGCGGACGTCCTTCGCGCTCTGCCGAAAGCATCGGCCGCGTCAGCCACGACGGCATCGTCTCGGGCGCGAGATACCACCACGCGAAACCGGCCGCGGCGAGCGCCGCCAGAAACAGCAACGGGACGCTCGCGCGTCCCGTCGGTGCTGGCGAAAGCGGGCGCCGCATCAGCGCCACGGCCTACTTGCAGTAGAACGCGACCTGATCGGTGGCGCGGTCGAGCGCGGCCTTGCGGCCGGGATCGTCGAGCACCTGCGCCTTGCCGTCCTCGCCCTGCGGGGCGCTGACCTGGAAGTTGCTCTTCAGGAGCTCGAGGTTCGAGCGCGCCATCTGGCACTGCCGGGCGCGGTTCTCGGGACTGTCGAGCAGCGGCTTGTTCGGGTTGTTCGCGGGCGCCGCGGCGGGCGGCTGGCCTTCGACCGGCTTCTGGGACGCGTCGGCGACCACGGCCTGCGCCTCGCCCTCGTCGGTCGTCAGGCTGCCGCGCACCTTGATCTTCTGCGCGCTGACGTTGGCGGGGGGCGGCGAATCCGAGAAGTGCTTCACACCGTTCGCGTCGGTCCATGAATAGACCTGCTGCGAGGCCATCGCCGGCGCGCCGGCCGCGAGCAGCACCAGCAGGAGCAGTGGGGCTTTCATGATCGTCCTCCGCATGCGCGGCGAGGCGCTCGGGGCGGCGCCTTTGGGGTCGGGGCACTGGATAGCACCAGTCGCGTGACGACACAAGCAAAAGCGCCACAAAACAGCGATCAGGTACACTCTTCGGAGCGTTTTCACAGTGGATTCACCGGCATGGACCTCACTCAGGCCGGCGAGCGCAAACCGCCGCGCGGCATTTACCTGTTGCCGAACCTCTTCACGACCGGCGCCATGTTCGCGGGCTTCTACGCGATCGTGGCCTCGATCGGCGGCCGCTACGTCGCGGCTGCCGTCGCGGTCTTCGTGGCCGGCATCCTCGACGGCCTTGACGGGCGCGTCGCCCGCCTGACGGGCACGCAGAGCGAGTTCGGCGTCCAGTACGACTCGCTGTCGGACATGGTGAGCTTCGGCCTCGCGCCCTCGCTGGTCCTCTACACCTGGTCGCTGTCCTCGCTGAAGGAATACGGGTCGGCCTGGGGCAAGGTCGGCTGGGCCGCGGCGTTCATCTATGCCGCCTGCGCGGCGCTCCGGCTCGCGCGCTTCAACACGCAGGTCGGCGTCGCCGACAAGCGCTACTTCCAGGGCCTCGCGAGCCCGGCCGCGGCCGGCCTTTGCATGTCGTTCGTCTGGACCGTCGAGGACTTCGGCTTCGGCGGCTTCGACGTGCAGTACGTGACGCCGTTCATCGCGGTCCTGAGCGGCCTCCTGATGGTCAGCCGCGTGCGCTACTTCAGCTTCAAGGCGTGGCCGAAGTCCGACCGCGTGCCGTTCATCTGGATCCCGGCGGTCGTGCTGGTCATCGTCGCGCTGTCGATCAACACGCCGCTGGTGCTGTTCGGCATCGCCTGCCTCTACGTCGTCTCCGGCCCGGTGATGACGCTGATGGGGCGCATCCGCCATCGCGGCCGGCGCGCCGTGCGCAGCGCCGAGCGCAGGGAAACATGACGCTCGCGCGCCGCACGGCGACACCGATCGCGGCGCCGCCGGCCGCCGACGCGGCGCGCACGCTGGCGTTCCTCGCCGATCTCTCGCAGGCGTTCGCGGTATCGCTGGATCTTCGCAAGACGCTGCCCGAGGCGATCACGCGTGTCGCCGACTTCATGCAGGCCGAAGGCGCATCGCTGTTCCTGCTCGATCCCGCGACGCAGGTGCTCGAATGCCGCATCTGCGTCGGGCCGGTCGACATGACCGGCGTGCGCCTTGCGATCGGGCAGGGCGTCGTCGGCCTCGCCGTCGCCGAGAACGCGACGCAGCTCGTCACCGACGCCGCGACCGACGCGCGCGTCTGGCGCGCCGGCGACGAAGGCAGCGGGTTCACGACGGAGAGCCTGCTCTGTGCGCCGCTCGGCACGGCGTCGGGTCCGATCGGCGCGATCGAGCTCGTCAACCGCCGCGACGGCCGCGCGTTCGGCGCCGAGGACGCCGAGATGCTGCGCCTCATCGCCGCGCCGACCGCGCTCGCGATCAACAACGCGCGCATGGCGAACGATCTCGTCGAGCAGCAGCGCATGAAGCGCGAGTTCGATCTCGCCCGGCGCCTGCAGAAATCGCTGCTGCCGAAGCGGCGGCGCGGCCTCTTCCCCGTGCTCGGCGTGAACCTGCCGGCGCACGAGATCTCGGGCGACTTCTACGACTACTTCGAGCTCGCCGACGGCCGCATCGGCTTCGTCATCGGCGACATCTCGGGCAAGGGCCTCGACGCCGCGCTCCTGATGATCCGCGCGGCAAGCCTCCTGCGCTGGGCCGGCAAGGACGGCATCGCGCCGGGTGCATGGCTCGCGCGTGCGAACGAGGAGCTCTGCGAGACGACGCACGACGGCCGCTTCGTCTGCGCGCTGGTCGGCTACTGCGACCGCGACGCGAACCGCGTGCATTTCGCCGGCGCGGGCTTTCCGCCGGTGCTCGTCTACCGGCGCGGCGCGTTCACCGAATTCGCGTCGGGCGGCCCGCCGCTCGGCATCATGGCCGGCATCGCGTTCGACGAGCACACGGTCGATCTCAACGGCGGCGCGCTGTACGCGTTCTCCGACGGCGCGACCGACGTGCGCAGCGCCGAAGGCAAGCGCCTCGGCAGCGCCGGCGTGCGCGAGCTGATCGGCCGTCACGCGACGGCCGCGCCCGAAGCGCGCCTGCGCGCGCTGCTCCAGGATCTCAAGCACCTCAAGCTCGTCGACGACACGACGCTGCTGCTCATCGAGAAGCCTCGCGCGCACGACGCGCAGGTGCTGCTCGAATACCACATGCCGGCGCGCGCCGAGTACCTGCGCGAGATGCGCACGGCGCTGCGCAAGCTGCTCGACCAGCTCGGCATCGAGCCCGCGCTTCGCGACCGCCTCGTGCTCGCCGTCGACGAGGCCTGCACGAACATCATCCGCCACGCCTACGGCGGCGAGTCGGACGGCGGCATCGGCCTTCGCGTCAGCCGCGCGGAGGATGTGCTGAGCTTCGAGCTGACCGACGATGCGCCGTGCGTCGACCCGGCGCGCATGCGGCCGAAGCCGCTCGGCGAATGCCGCGCCGGCGGGCTCGGCATCGCGCTCATCGACACCGTGATGGACACCTGGCACGTCGAGCCGGCGTCGGTGCGGTGCGGCAACCGCCTGATCCTGCGCAAGCGTATCGAAGACAAGGGCTACACATGAGCGGCATCGTCAACGAAACCTACGACGGCATCGTGCTGATCCGCCTGTCCGGCGAGGTCGACCTTTCGTGGTCGCAGCAGGTGCGTCAGGCCGTGCTCGCGGCGCTCGAAAAGCACCCGGCGGTCGGCGTCGAGCTCTCGCAGGTCAGCTACATCGACTCGTCCGGCATCGCCGCGCTGGTCGAAGGCTTCCAGAGCGCGCGTGCCCGCGGCAGCCGCTTCGCGCTCGTCGCGATCAGCGACGCCGTGCGCGCCGTGCTCGAGCTCGCGCGGCTCGACCGCGTGTTCCTGATCGTCGCCGATCCCGGCGCGGTCGCCGAGGGCTGACGCGATGGCCTCGATCACGCGTCCGCTCGCGAGCCTCGGCCGCGCGAGCTTCGGCGCGCTC
>Ga0126377_10001662_pt1 | contig 14755 bp, 10 predicted proteins | sample PanSoiMetPlot_22_FD_92647 | JGI IMG/M metagenome (GOLD analysis project Ga0126377, IMG submission 92647) | Tropical forest soil microbial communities from Panama - MetaG Plot_22 | ecosystem: Environmental > Terrestrial > Soil > Tropical forest > Bulk soil | place: Panama | collected 2016-02-17
GGACGTCACCGCGGCGTGGCGATGGGCGCGTGCATTCTCATTGCACAGGGCCACGATCCGCAAGCCGCAATGCAATTGATCAAGGAACGTCGGCCGGTTGCTGATCCATTTGCATATTACATCCGCCCGCGCATTTTGAAATTTGCAAAAGAATGGAATGGTTTGTAAGGGTGAGGTTATCCCATCAAATATTTGAATCATTGACCTGGCGCGAGACCCTTCGCAGCCTCGCCCCTACGATTACGCAATTTGAATTCCAGCTCCCTGACCTGATACCCTCAAATTCAATATCCTCGCCTTGAGTCCCGCCGCCTCAAACGCACGCTGCATGGACTCCCCGATGCCTGCCTCAGCTTTCGATGAAAATGCGATCAAACTGGGGCCTGCTCCCGAGAGCGCAACCGCGGCTGCCCCTGCCTCCTTTGCAGCTTCCATCGCGGACAACGCCCCAGGAATCAATTTCAACCGATAAGGCTGATGCAGCCTGTCGGACATCACTTCGCCCAGCAGACTCAGATCGCCAGTGCGAAAAGACTCCATCACCAATATTGCGCGGCTGATATTATGTACCGCGTTCTTCAAGGTGATTCGTCTTGGCAATGCCGCGCGTGCCTGCCTGGTTGAGATATAAAAATCAGGCAGGGCAATCGTGATCGATGCATCCATGCCGATGGGAATCTGCCGGGCAATGACATACCCCTCTTCAATGGTCGAAACGACCAACCCGCCCATCAACGCCGGTGCGACGTTATCCGGATGCCCCTCCATCTCGGAGGCAAGGTTCAAAATCTCTTCTTTCGATAACGGATTTTCGAGCAAAGCGTTTCCAGCGAGCAGACCTGTCACGATTGTCGCCGCAGATGAACCCATACCTGATGAAAGTGGAATCTGGTTCATGCACTCCGCCTGAAACGGTAGGAGCGGCTTTCCCATGCGTTCTGCCAGTTTCTGCGCTGTGCGGATGATGAGATTATTTTTGCCCGATGAAAGTCTACCTGTACCTTCTCCGTTCGTCTTCACTGCGAATTCTTTTGCAGGCGTGATGATGATTTCGTTCCACAAATCCAAAGCCAGACCGAGGGCATCAAACCCTGGTCCGAGGTTGGCAGATGTAGCGGGTACTTTGATGGTGATTTTCATGATTCAATTATGTCGTTGCGAGGAGGAGCGGAGCGACGACGAAGCAATCTCCCAATTATCAGCTGTGATTTTACGAGGAGATTGCTTCGGGCTTTGCCCTCGCAATGACACTCAACTTAATATAACTTCTTCCAACGCCTCCAGGCGTGGCGGCACGATCAGTGGTTTCTGCATATCTTTTGTGATGATATCGGGATCCTTCATGCCATGCCCGGTACAGATCGCTACCACGCGTTTACCTTTCACTTTCAACTTTCCATTTTCTATCTCATGTGCCAACCCAGCGAGTCCTGTAGCGGAGGCAGGTTCCACCCAAATCCCTTCGAGTTTTGCCAGCATCTTCTGCATGTCAAGGATTTGTTCATCGGTCACAGCGATGATTCTTCCGTTTGATTCTTCCGCGGCTTGGAGTGCCTGTTCGCCCCGCGCCGGTTTTCCGATTCGAATCGCGGTCGCAACTGTTTCGGGATTATCCACCGGATGCCCCAACACCAGCGGAGCTGCACCTGCTGCCTGAACACCAAGCACCTGTGGCAAGCTCGTTGATTTCACCTCGTTATATTGCTTGAACCCTGCCCAATAGGAGGTGATGTTCCCGGCATTGCCCACCGGCAGACACAACCAATCTGGTGCAGAGCCCAGCACATCACAAATCTCGAATGACGCAGTCTTCTGTCCTTCAATGCGATAAGGATTAATCGAATTCACCAAGCAAATTGGATGCTTGTTTGTAATTTGAATCACCATGGTTAATGCATCATCGAACGAGCCATCGATTTGAATCACCTGTGCACCGTATGCAATCGCACCTGCAAGTTTTCCGGCTGCAACCTTACCCTGCGGAATCAACACAATGGACTTCATCCCAGCGCGTGCGGCATAAGCGGCGGCAGATGCCGCAGTGTTGCCTGTTGATGCGCAAATCACTGTCGTCGCGTTGCGCCCTAAAGCTTCGCTAACGGCAGCAGTCATGCCGCGGTCTTTGAAGGAACCGGTCGGGTTGAGGCCCTCATATTTGATGAACAGCTCAAAGCCGCCACCGAGTTGGCGAGATAAGCTATCAGCTTTGATCAAGGGCGTGTTGCCCTCGAGCAGGCTCACAGTCCGTATATGAGGCGGGAGGTCGAGTAAATGTCCATATTGGTGAAGGAGTCCCTGGTAAGTCATAGTGCGCAAGTTTAACATAAAACTCAGCACGGGTTTATGTTCATGGATATACTTTATCGCAATGATCCGGCTCTCTATCTTTATTGGAGTAGCTTGTGTTTTATTCTCAGCCTGCGGAGCGCGCGCCTCTGTGCCAGGCCGAGCTGTTTCCCCATCGACAGAGAGTCCAAGCACCGCTTTCCAGCTGACAGCGATTGCGCCAACCCCGGTACCAACACAAAACATCCAATCTCCAATTCTTCAGCCGCCAGCCACTTTATCCCCGACTTCAGTTCCCACCCGTGACCCCGCCGATTGGAAGGAGTGGCCTGTGTTGCCGGACGTGGATCCGAGCATTCGTGCAATTTACGAATATGGCCTGACCCTCGACAATGACCCGTACGCGTTTTCGATTTTTGGCGATTGCCAGTCGCGGCCTGATGCATTCTTTGGCGTATTCGAAACCAACCCGGCGGTTGTGTTTGGTCTTTCACCTGAATTGCAGGAAACCGTTGAAAATTTTCGCGGCTCGTTTAACCGTGAAAGCCCCACCTCACAGGATGGCACAACGCCTGGTGCACTCTTGTGGGCGCAATGGCATCGCGGCGAGTATGGCTGTTCATTTGATGAAACACCGGTGGCTTGTGAATTGCGGATCCATCGCCCGTCATTTGTGATCATCCAGATCGGTACGCACTTCGAATCGCGCAATACGGAATATTTACGCAAGATCATCATGCAATTGATCGATGCTGGCGTGGTGCCTATCCTGGCTACCAAAGCGGATAACCGTGAAAAGGATGAGCGCATCAACCGTGATATGGCTCTGTTGGCCTCCGAGTTCGATCTGCCTCTCTGGAATTTCTGGGCGGCGGTCTCTGAGCTACCCAACCGCGGACTGTATACCCGTAGTGATCGTCCGTTGCAGGGTGATATTTACCTCACCGATCAAGCTGCGCGCATTCATCGCATGACCGGGCTGGAAACACTTGATGTTGTGTGGCGGGTGGCAACCGGGAAATGATATAAAAAAATGTAGGGGCGAACAGCTGTTCGTCCCTACATTGATTCTTACCCCTTCAACGGCGGCGCATCCTTGTCGTACACAAAGACTTGAATATCCAGCCCATCGGTGTTTAACATGTCAATTGCAGGTTGAAAGGTCGCATCCTTGATCTTTTGCATGTCGCCTGCGGGTGCATAAACACTCAGGCGCGCCTCTTCGTCAGACATCTTCACAGATTTAATTTCCGCGCTGCCGCAGGCGGCCTTGATTTTGTCGGTCATCTGTTGAATGGCATCATCCAAGGACATATGCGCTCCCTTCGCGTAAAAAGTTTATTTGTCATCTCGCCATCTTTGCCACAGTCACACCTGCGCCGCCCTCGTTATCCTTTGGCTCCTCAAATGACGCGACGTATGAACTTTCCTTCAATGCCTTGCGCACTGCATCACGCATCCGCCCGGTCCCTTTGCCATGGACGATACGCACGAACAACAAGCCTGCTGAATAGGCGCGCTCCAAATATCGCTCCAGTTCATCGAGACCCTCATCCACTAACTTTCCGCGCAGGTTTAGTTCGAGCCCCGGCGATTTTGAGCTGACCGTCATGCGTTCGCTGCCTTCTGGGATCTGCTTTCTTTCTTCCTTTGTCTTTCCATCCGGGATTTCCTCCTCCCGGCCTTTTCTCACCAAATCAACGAGTCTGGCCCGCACGCGCAGACTCCCAATCTGGACTTCCGCATCAGACTCACCCAAAGCTGTCACTACACCTTCGGTATTCAATGTGCTGACGGTGACTCGTTCGCCAAGAGACAGTGGACGGTAGACAGTCAATGGTCCATTATCTTCGGTCTTCGATCGTCTTTCAACAGGCGCTTCGATTTTCTGTTCAATTGCCTCAACTTTTTCTTCAATGATCTTTAACACTTCGAGTGGTTGCTTTGCCTTTTTGAGTTGCGACTTGAGCGAATCAATGTTCTTCTTCAATATTGCCACTTCCAGTTCACCTTCGGCGCGGGCTTTGGCCAGGACTTCGCGGCGTTCATCTTCGATCTTTTCGAGTCGCTTTTGCAGTTCGGTGTTTTGCGCTTCGAGTTTATCGCGGGCCTTCTCCAGCTTCTGGCGTTCACGCGAGGTGCGGTTGCGTTCCTTGCGGATATCGTCGAGCAGTTTGTCGGCGCGCAAGGATTCAGGGTTGACTTCGCTTTTCGCGGCCTCAACAATTTTCGGGTCGAGTCCGAGGCGGGTGGCAATGGCGAGGGCGTTGGAGCGTCCGGGGAGTCCGATAGTTAGTTTATAGGTCGGGCGTAGAGTCTGGATATCGAATTCCAAAGAGGCGTTGACGACGCCTTCGGTGGAATGTGCGAAGGTTTTGAGTTCGGGGTAGTGTGTGGCAATGAGAGTCATGCAGCCCGTTTCGAGCAGGTGACTCAGTATCGCGCGCGCCAGCGCCGCGCCCTCTTGTGGATCTGTCCCCGAACCAAGCTCATCAAAGATGACTAGTGAACGCTGATCGATCTGTTTGAGGACGCGGATGATGTTCGTGATATGACCGCTGAACGTGCTGAGCGATTGCTCGATGGATTGTTCGTCACCGATATCGGCAAAGACGCTATGGAAGAGGGGCAGTTCAGAGCCACTCTGCGCAGGGATATGCAGTCCGCTTTGCGCCATGAGGGCGAGCAGGCCAACGGTTTTGAGTGAGACCGTTTTGCCGCCCGTATTTGGCCCAGTGATGACGATGGCACGGGTGCCGGGTTTGGGGTCAACGTCAATGGGGACGACAGTTTGAGGATCAAGGAGGGGATGACGAGCATGAAGCAAGCCTATCAGCATTTGGCTTTCAGCTTTTGGCTCTTGATCCTCGTTCTTGGCTGATCGCTGATTACTAACTGCTGAAAGCTTGTGAAGAATCGGTTCGCTTGCCTTTAACTCTTCCGCATATTTTGCCTTGGCAAAGATCAAATCGAGCACGGCAAGATTTTCCACGCCGTATTTCAGTTCCAGTGCATGTGCGCCAACGAGCGATGAGACCTCCGCCAGGATGCGGCGTTCCTCATCGCGGGCCTGTAATTGCAGTTCGCGCATAGTGTTATTCAATTCCACGACAGGCAGCGGCTCGACAAACAATGTGGCGCCGCTGGAGGATTGATCGTGGATGACGGCCTTGATCTGCCCTTTGAATTCAGCGCGGAGGGGGATGACGTACCGCCCATCGCGCTGGGTGATGATGGGCTCCTGCAATTTGTTCCCAGACTCGGTGAGGTAGCGCTGCAAACGCGACATTAAGCGGTCATGGGCGATCTTGATTTCGCGCCGCAGGGAGGCAAGTTTCGGGGATGCGGAATCCAGCACTTCGCCCCGATCAGAGAGGATGCGGGTGATGGCATCCACGATGCCAAAAGTTTCGGGCAGGAGAGCTGCGATCTGGGCGAGACGTGGGATTTCGTCCGTTTTTCTTTCAAGCGATTTCTTCAACTCACGGCACGAGATCAGCGTGGATTTGATATCGAGCAGTTGCTGCGGGTCGAGCACGCCGCTACGGGCGGCCAGGTCCACTGCCGGGCGGACGTCATGCGCGCCGCCAATGCCGATATCGCTGGTGGAAAATAACAGGCGCGCTTCGGTCGTCTCGGCGAGCCGCGCCAGCGCAAGGTCGTACGAGTCGGTCGGTTCGAGGGCCAGCGCCAATTCCATCGAAGCGGAGAAATCGCAGAACGCTCTTAGCCGCAGACGGATTTTGTCATATTCAAGAACGTGAAGAGTCTTGGCATCCATTGCGGAGGAATTTAACCACAAGATGGAATATTAGTGAATGGAGTGACAAAGCCAAGAGTGGCGTTCCGGAAGAGGACGGAAATGGGGGAATTAAGTTGATAGTCCTTAAGTATCGGTTTACAGAAAGGTCAGCCCAAATTTAGGGAATTCTAATTCGACGATACTAGACTCGCTTCAATGTTTGCCCGGGCCTGTCCCTTTGTGTAGGAAGTTCGGGAGTGACCAGCCGGGCTGCCACCAACCTGTAAAGGAGTGCCATGCACTAACTAAAAAATACCCGCATTGTTATGACCAAACTTGAGCTGCGTGAAATGAATCGATATTTGAGCTGGGATTTGGTCTCTGCCTGAGTTATTCGTCAAAAAGCGAAGTCGACGCCGCTGACACAGCATCGACTTCTAAGATCAAAGTGCCTAGAGGACACAATTGATTTCTTTTAATAATAACACCTGGTTCGCGTTCGTGCAAGTTATGGGGTCTCGTTGCCAGCAAAGCCAGGTTTCTCAAAGTATTAGAAAGAAATTAGGGATTGGGGATTTATTTCCTGATTCCTTTTCTCTGAAGGAGAGCGAAATGCCTAGCACGAATCGAAGTTCAGCCAAAAAATTCCGGTTGGTACCGCAGCTTCTCATGGCGATCACACTGATCCTGGCCAATCTGATGACGGTCAGATCTACATATGCCGCCCCATTGGTCGACGTGCAACCATCCTTTCCAATCCGGGCCGCATTCTATTACCCGTGGTTTCCTGAAGCATGGAATCAACAAGGCTTCAATCCTTTCACGAACTATACCCCATCGCTGGGGTTTTACGACCTGACAACTCAAACCATTCTGAGTCAACAAATTGCCATGCAATATGCCGGAATTCAGGTCGGTATCGCCTCCTGGTGGGGCCAGGGCACGCGGACTGACAGTCGAATTGCCTCTCTGCTCCAGATGGCGGCTACAGGTTCGTTTCGATGGTCACTATATTATGAAGGGGAGAGTCTGGGTGATCCATCGGTCAGTCAGATCACGAATGATCTGACCTATATTCGGGATCATTATGGCAATGCTCCCGGCTTTCTGCGCATTGGAGGTCGGTTCGTAGTCTTTGTCTATGCGGCTGGCGCTGATGCATGTGGCATGGCGGATCGCTGGAAGCAGGCCAACACGGTAGGTGCCTACATTGTATTAAAAGTCTTTTCCGGTTACCGCAACTGTGCCAGTCAACCAGACGGCTGGCATCAATACGGCCCCGCCTCAGCCACTGACAGCCAGGCTCCCTACTCGTATGCGATCTCGCCGGGTTTCTGGAAGAAAGGCGAGACCGTGCGGCTGGCGCGTGACCTCAACCGCTGGAATCAAAATATCCGTGACATGATTGCCTCCAAGGCGAACTTTCAACTGGTTACCACCTTTAATGAATGGGGCGAAGGTACTTCAGTGGAAAGCGCCCAGGAATGGGCAAGTGGATCCGGTTATGGTGCGTATCTGGATGCCCTGCATAATAACGGTAATCAGTCACAGCAAACTGCGACACCGATTTCGATCATCCCGACCCCCACGGCAATTACCCTTCCATCAGTAACATCAACGCCGATAGTGATTCAAAATACGCCTCTCCCCTCGTCCTCTTCCACGCTTAAATTCGCAGCAGAGGCGGATTCACAGGTGAAAGAAGCCAACCCAAATGCAAATTATGGGAGCTACAAATCCTTTCTCGTCGATGGCGCAAGCGATCCGGATGTGGAAAGTTATATTCGCTTTACAGTAAGCGGTGTATCAAATACGATCCAAAGTGCCAAGTTGCGTCTCTATGTCTCGACCAACGGCACGGCGAATGGTCCGGCAATTTATGGTACAACCAATAGATGGCCGGAGACTGGTATTACCTGGAACACACGGCCAGCCCGCACCACCGGCGGGATGGATAACAAGAGTAAACTCAGCACGAACACCTGGGTGGATTACGATGTTTCGCCACAGATCACCGGGAATGGAACCTATAGTTTCGTTCTTGCCGCGGATAGCACAGACGGTGTCGTGTTCCTGTCGCGTGAAAGTACCAACCCGCCTCAACTGGTGATAACCCTTGGCACAGGGTCCTCAACAACAAATAACCCGACTGCCACACCGTTGCCAACGCAGACGGCTCTGATCAGCACTCCGACAACTGCCAGTACCGCCGCGCCAGCCAATACGGCGACAAATAGCCTTGCAACGGCCACATCTGCGAATACATTGATCCCGCCTACAATAACAAATACGCCGACGGCCCTTCCACCTACAGTAACAAACACAGCAGTACCCAGCCCGACGAGCACGTCAACCAGCGTTCCCACTTCCACACCTCCAGCTTCAACCGGTGCTATTAAGCACGTCTTTGTGGTGGTTATGGAAAATCATAGTTACAACCAGGTTTGGAATACAAGTTCGTCACCCTATATCACCAGCCTGGGTAATGCATATGCCAGAGCCACGAACTACCATGCAACCATCCATCCGAGTCTGCCGAACTACCTGGACATGTATGGCGGCAGCCATTATGGGATTACCACGGACTGCAACCCCTCGTCCTCATGTCATATCGATGCTGTCAACCTTGCTGATAACCTCGATGCAAAGGAATTGACATGGAAGGGCTACATGGAAGGTATGCCCTCACCATGTTACTTGACCACCTCTGGCAGGTATGCGCCGAAACATAATCCGTTCGTCTATTTTGACGATATCCGGACCAACACGACGCGTTGCAACAGCCATGTTGTGCCCTACAGTGCTTTTGCCTCCGATCTGGCTTCTGCAGCGACCACACCAAACTACGTAATGATCGTTCCAGATCTGTGCAATGACATGCATGATTGTTCGGTGAGCACTGGCGATACCTGGTTGAAGAATAACCTGCCGGCGATTCTCAACTCACCCTCGTGCACTATTGACAAATGTCTATTGATCCTGACCTGGGATGAAGATGACAGCAGCCAGAGCAACCAGGTGCTCACCATTTTTGCGGGCTCCGGGGCTAAGACTGGTGGTGTCGCCTCGGCTGTATCTTACAATCACTTCTCGCTGTTGCGCACCGTAGAAAATATTTTTGGATTGCCGACTCAGACCAGCAATGATGCCGGAGCCAGCCCGATGACAGATCTCTTAAAATAAATCCTGCCTGTTTGAGTCATCAGTATGATGGATCAAACTGGACCAAAATATGCCAACGCCAGACATATCGTCTGGCGTTGGTTTTACTTAATAAATACTAATCCGATTCGCCGCATCCGGTTTTTGTTATGTCTCAATCTATTTTTCTGCCCTTGCCGCCAACGCTGCGCCGACAATGCCCGCTTCATTCAACAATTGTGCAGGGACAACGGGTGTCTTGATTTTTAGAAGTGGAATATATTTATCCGATTCCTTGCTGATGCCACCGCCGATGATGAATAGATCAGGCCAGAAGAGCCTCTCCATCTTGGAGAGAAATTTATTTAGACGTTTGGCATATTTCTTCCACGAGAGATCGTCGCGCTGGCGGGCCATATCGGAGGCGCGATATTCAGCATCCTGCCCCTTGACCTCCAAATGCCCAAACTCCGTGTTGGGGAGCAGAACGCCGCGATAGAAAATCGCCGAGCCAATGCCCGTTCCCAGCGTGACCATGATCACAGTCCCCGGCTGTCCCTGGCCCGCGCCAAACTTCATCTCTGCGAGGCCCGCTGCATCGGCGTCGTTGATCATCGTGCAGTCACAGCCTGTGATCTTGGTGAACATATCATCTACATTAGTGCCAACCCATTTCTCAGAAACATTGGCCGCCATCATGGCGACTCCGCTCTTGATCGGAGCCGGGAAGCCGATGCCGATCGGACCGGTCCAGTTGAAGGATTTGGCGATTTCAGTCACGACTTCAGCTACAGGTTCAGGTTCAGCATTCTTCGGAGTCTTGATGCGGACGCGTTCCGCCAGCAGTTTGCCGGTTTCCGTATCCACGGGCGCACCCTTGATGCCCGATCCGCCAACGTCAATGCCAAGCACTTGCATAATGAGCCTCCTGAGGTTTTTTGCATTTAACCACAGTTATGTTGAACTGTATACGGATGGAACAAAAAAGAGCAACCCGCTGGCTGCTCTTTTGTCTGGTTAAAACATTTGGTCTACCACTCGGTCCAGTCGCCTTTCGGGTGCACCCATACAGCTGTGTTAGCTTCAGCGGTGAAGATGTGATTGAAGCCTTCGAGAAACTTCGGGTCTTCGTAATAACTCATCATCTCGTCAGGACGCATCCATACGTCCACGCCAAACCATTCCAGCGCTTCCGGCGATCCGGGCGCTGCCATGCGGAAATAGGATTCGTGTGACAGGTTCCCGGCCTTGCGTGCCTTGTTGATGGTTTTGGCAATGGATGTGTTGTGAAGTGTGCGCGCCTCATCGATGGACTTGACCAAGCCACGCGCGGTTGTCACAAAGCGGTCGTTGAGGCCGAATGGCGCCGGGATATGATAGCTGGTGAAGCCGGGCGCGGCGTTCCATACCACCGGGTCGCGTTCGGTGAAGATCATCGCGCCGCCCTCCTGCACCTGCTTGTCTGCGAAGAAGGTATTCAAGCCCTCGATGCTTGTCCATTGATCCAGGATCAGGAACTCGCCTGCGCCTTTGCCATTGTCATGTCCATCATGCTCCAGCGGAATGTAGACCATGTGACTGACATCGCCCAGGGATTTCGCGGCTGCAACTCCATCAGGGTTGCCCGCCGTCATATTGTGAACCTTGCGCGCCTCCTCCAACGTGGCGGGCGCGAGAGTCCCCCGAATTGCCAGCAAAAATACAGTTAAATCACTCATGGTTATCTCCTTTTGAATTTGTCAGAGCTTGCCTTTTCAATTAATAAGACGGCGAAACTCTGCCAAATTCATCGGTCAAACCGTGAGCGGCAAACCCAATTTCAAAAACAACTGACCGTCAAACGACAGGTAATCGTTGATCTCAGCAATCTCTCCGTTTTCGACGGTGAGGATGTGCAATGCCTGTGCGCGAGAGATTCCGGAGTCATCCATGTGATAAACAACAAAGGATGGTGATCCATTAATCTGAGCCGGGATCAACTTCATCCGCCTCACCTCCGGACCCTTGAACAGGTAGCCATCGAGGAACATTTTCACGTCTGTGACCCCACCAAACCAGACCGGGATCGGCGGCATGGTCAGCGCCACATCCTCACGTAGCACCGCCACTAGTGCCGCAGAGTCCGCTGCCTCCCACGCCGCGACATAGCGCGCCAGCAGGGATGATAACTGTTCATTCAATCGTGAGGATGTCTTGCGTTCAGGCTGCTTGATCGTCTCGCGGGCGCGTTGCAGAGCGCTGTTGATGGCGGCGGTGGTCATATCGAGAATCTCCGCCGCTTCACCTGAACTCCAGCCCATCACATCGCACAACAGGAGGGCGGCGCGCTGCCTGCCCGGGAGCTTCTGTAACGCCGCAATGAATGCGAGTGTGATGCTCTCACGCACTTCATAACGGGCTTCGGGATAAATATTGGGTTGTTCATCAATCAGTGTATCCGGGAAAGGCTCGATCCAAATCACCTCCCTGGCTGGTTGTGGTAACGGATTGTTCGGATCGCCGCGGGAATACAATTCGCGCGGTAGCCCACGTACGCGGCGGTTGTCCAGTGCGTCGAGGCAGACATTCGTTGCGATCTTATACAGCCACGCCCGCAGCGAGGAACGCCCTTCGAAGGAAGCCAGGTTCTTCCAGGCACGCACCAGGGATTCCTGCAACATATCCTCAGCATCTTCCAGTGAACCGAGAATGCGATAACAATGGACCAGCAGTTCCCGGCGATGGGGTTCAACCAGATGCGCAAACCCATCTTCATCGCCTGCCATCGCCGATTCAAGATCCATGCGCTGTTCCTCAATGCCAGAATTCTTCATCGCTTTCCTTTTATGAAGTGGTGCATATCAGCACGACGATGAAATTATAAGCCTAACTTTTCCCCTGATTGCAACAGGTTCCTTGCGATTTCAACAGACTCATGGACTTGCTCGAGCAGGCGAGAATAAAATGCCTCATATTTTTGAATCGTTCGATGCCATGTTGTGATTACCATAGCACCCGAACATAAATTTCAGATTAACCTCTTGTGTTTTATTTATGGGCCATTATGGGGAACATGCTCCCGGATTGTGACGAGGGCAGCCTACAATGTTAGACCCAAGAATCGTCATTTTGTTTCGTTTGCCGTAAATTGTGTTATACTCCCGCCGCTGTACAATTGGGAATTGTTTTGATCACTCTCCCGAAAAACACCGGGACAACGTGAACGACGCCCGCTGAAAGTGTAGCTGGGCTTTTTTGTTGGGCAGGCAGATCTGAAAAGAGAAGCTTTGATTGGCAAGAAGGAAGTAAACCAGAGTCATCGAAACATCCCGTGATATTTCTGTCATTGCGAGCGCCGAAGGCGCGAAGCCATCTCCAAGTTTGAGCGAGATTGCTTCGTCGGGCTGAAGCCCTCCTCGCAATGACAATAAAAGGATAAAGATGACAACCGAATTTACCTCCCTCAATCTGCGCGAGGAGATCGTGCAGGCCATTACTGAGCTTGGCTATGCTGAGCCGACACCCATTCAGAAAGGCATGATTCCGCTCATGCTCACTGGCGTGGACGTGATCGGCCAGGCTCAGACTGGCACTGGCAAGACCGCCGCCTTTGCCCTCCCCATTCTCAATAACTTTCAATATCAGAAAACGCCGCAGGCATTAATTCTCGCACCCACGCGCGAACTTGCGTTGCAAGTTGCTGACTCCATGATTGAATATGGTAAGCATTTGAACGTGCGTGTGTTGGCTGTCTATGGGGGCCAGCCGTATGGACCGCAAATCGGCGGGCTCAAACGCGGCGTGGATGTGGTGGTCGGCACGCCTGGCCGTTTGAATGATCTGATCGAACGCAAGGTGCTTGATCTGAGTGGCATCAAGACCGTGGTGCTCGATGAAGCAGATGAGATGCTCAACATGGGCTTCATCGAAGAGGTGGAAAAGATTCTAGGGATGACTCCTGCCGAACGACAGACCGCCCTCTTCAGTGCGACCATGCCGCCGCGCATCCGCTCGCTCGCTAGCCGCTTCATGCGCGACCCGCAATCGGTGTTGATCAAAAAGAACACCCTCACGGTCTCAGCAATTGAACAGCGTTACTATCTTGTGCATGAAAACGAAAAGACTAATGCTCTCACACGTCTCTTCGAGATTGAGCCGATCCACAGCGCCTTGATCTTCGCCCGCACCCGCGCCGAGACTGCGACTCTTGCAAACGAACTGGTGGTGCGCGGAATCCCTGCCGAGGCCATTCATGGCGACCTTGACCAATACGCCCGCGAACGCGTGCTGGGACGCTTCCGTGCGAATCAATTGAAAGTGCTGGTCGCCACTGACGTTGCCGCACGTGGACTCGATATTGAAGACATCTCACATGTCTTCAACTATCATTTGCCTGACGATGCTGAAGTGTATGTCCATCGCATTGGACGTACCGGACGCGCAGGCAAGACTGGCATCGCCATCACATTACTCTCACCCAAAGAGAAGCGTCGTTTGCGCGAGGTGGAAGCACTGACGAAACAACCCATCACAAAAATGGATGTGCCCACGCCTGCTGATATTGTCCGCCATCGCGAGAATCAGGTGATCGAGAATATGAAAATCTGGCTCGGGCGTGGACGTTACAAGCGCGAACTCGAAATGGTCAATGAGTTGATCGCGGCGGGGCATGACCCGTTGAATATTGCCGCAGCGGCGTTGAAGATCGCGCGCGCCGATGAAAAACAACGTCCGATTGCCGAGATCACGGAAGTAAAAGATGAAAGACGGAAGATGGAAAGAGGTGGGCGCGAATCGTTTGGGCGGCGTGAAGAGTCTGGGCGGGGGAGCAGGCCGCGGCTGAGAGGTGATGCGTCGCATGAGGCGGGCATGATCCGCATGAAGTTAAACAAAGGCAAAATGCACGGAGTCCGCCCGAGCGATATCGTCGGTACGATCGCGTTCCACGCGAATATTCCAGGCTATACTATTGGCAAGATCCGCATTGAAGATAAGATCACCTTTGTGGATATCCCTGAAGATGTGGTGGAGCAGGTGCTGAAGCAGAACGGCAACTATCGTATTGGGAAGGAAAAATTCGCACTGGCGAAAGCCGGGTAAATCAAAACTCCGAGTCGGCATGGCTCGGAGTTTTTTGTTGTTGACTCTTATTTAATTTTGCCTATACTTGATTCAATATCATCAAAAGGAGCATCCTATGGCAAACAAACTCACCTGGTACGGACATGCCACGCTTGGACTCGAGACAGGCGGATACAAAATCATCGTAGATCCTTTCTTCAGCGGAAACCCGGCCGCGTCCATCTCAGCCGAGGCGGTTGAGGCGGACTTCATTCTCGTCAGCCACGGACACGGCGATCACGTGGGTGACGGTATCGCAATTGCCAAGCGGACGGGCGCCACCGTGATCAGCGTGAATGAGATCGCGGTCTGGTTTGGGAATCAGGATGTGAAGTCGCATGGCCAGCATCTCGGCGGTGGATACAAACATCCATTTGGATATTTGAAGTTGACGCTGGCCCTGCATGGTTCGGCCCTGCCCGATGGTTCGAACGGCGGCAACCCCTGCGGGTTTTTACTTACAACGAATGACGGAAAGAGAATTTA
>Ga0126377_10001663_pt1 | contig 14753 bp, 6 predicted proteins | sample PanSoiMetPlot_22_FD_92647 | JGI IMG/M metagenome (GOLD analysis project Ga0126377, IMG submission 92647) | Tropical forest soil microbial communities from Panama - MetaG Plot_22 | ecosystem: Environmental > Terrestrial > Soil > Tropical forest > Bulk soil | place: Panama | collected 2016-02-17
TCCTGGGCCAGGCGGAATTTGATCTGCGGCGTATGGATGACGAGATAGCGTGCGCCGATCATTCTTACCCGTTCCAATTGCTTCGGCACAGGTTGAGCTATGAAATCCAGGTCATCCCCCAGGATCGAGCTGATGCCGAAATGGTAAGGCGCGCCGGAGAACGCGTTGACGACCGGCAGGAAGAAGAGAGAATTGACCGAGGCCTCGTGGTAAGCGATGCTCAAGGTCTCGTTCCCTTGCGCCGCCAGGTAAGCATTAATCGCCCGCCCGTCAAACTGCGCCCACGTCTCGCGCTGTGGAGGAACCTCGACCAGGTAGCGTCCGTCATGCCGCCCTTTCGCAAAGTCCAAAATGCGGGCTATCTCCGAGAACTCTTCGGGTGTGTAAAAGGAATATTGAATCTTCGTCCCCGGCGAGGTGAAGCCGACCACTAGCAGCGACACCAGGGCAATTCCCGTTGTGTAGGGCGCGCGTATTAATCTCTTCAGCCACTGAGCCACTGAGCCACTGAGCCGAAGAGACAGAAGGACGGAGAGGCGGAGAGATTGTCGCCTTTTCTCTCCGTCTTTATGCATCTCTGTTTTTCCCTCTCTGTGTCTCTGTGGTTCTGTGTCTCTGTGGCCAGGATATTCGCCAAGCAGCGTGGCCAATGCGCGGAAAGCCGCCGCCAGCGCATAGCCCGCCGGGACGGCCAACAAGAAGATCAAAATGGCTAGCAATCGCGGGGCCTGTAATGGAAACCATTCGGGCGCGACCGTCGAAGAGAAGAATAGCGCCACGGCCAGCAAGCCACATCCGCCCAGATAAGGCCACATTCCGGGAGACGGATTCCGCCGCCAGATCGCCACGCCAATCAACGCCACAATGCAATAGCCCCACAGAAAAGGAGAGAAATAACGGATGAGATTAACCGGGTTGGGGCGGGTGACGAAGTACTCATATTCACTGAACATTGGCGCTAGCCATAAAAGCGCCAGCAGAACACCTACCAGAACTACCAACAGACGGCCCAACAGTGTCTTGACAGTCGGGCGGAATTCAACACTACCAAGAGCCTCCCAACACTTCCACCCGCTGCAAAGCAGAGTCGCCACCACAAAAACAGCCGCGGTAATCGCGGCGAAGAAGTTCGAAAGGATCGTAAACGCCAGCGCTATTGCCGACAGTCCTATTCTCCACCAAGATTGTGAGGCCGACAGATAGATTGCCAACCATAATACCAGTAGGAGGAAACCCAATGATTGCGCGTACAGTCCCAACTGAAAGACGCTGAATAAATCGATTCCCGAGTTGAATCTCAGATAGAAGCGCGAGTCGGCGAGGAGGAAGAGGCTGATTATCGCCGCGCCGGAAGCAGCCAGAGTGTTGCGCCCGGTAATATCCCGAGCCATAATCCAAACCGCCAACGGCAGCAGGAGAACAGGGATCAGAACAGCCAGGTTGAACGCTGCCCCGTACGGAAATAAGTGCAAATGCTGAAGCAAGGCGGTCAACCAAACCTGCGCAGGCGGGTAAAAGTTTGGGTATGGCATTCCGCCAAAGGCGGCATCTGTCCAGCCAAAAGTATCAGGAAATATGCGTATTGAGTAAAGCTCGGTTAGCGATTGATGCGAAGATCCATCCCATGCGACGGTTGGCAGCGAGTTGAATAATGGAGGGGCTTCTTGGAAAGACCGGAGCACGAGAAAAGATATGCTTCCCCAAAGGAGGATTGATGGATTCAGATGTTCGCTGTCAGACCTCACAAGATGATCATGGTTTATCATGCACTTGTCACATTGGCGGGCGCTTCTTAACTCGAACCAGGATTCACATCTTCAACATAATTACGTTGCCATAAAATTAATCCGAGAAGAAGTAAGACAATCCCTGCCTGAGCGAATATTCCTATATTATCCTTAAAATTTTCGATTGCCTTGTCAGAAAAGAAAAATGCGGAAACAGACAAATAGGGGTAAAGTAATAAGCGCATAACCTTTACATACCAGTATACTAACACTCCAACTTGGCAGAGCAAAAAGACCGAGGCAATCATATATGATCTTCTTGATCGAATAAGCGCGGCCAGAAAACAGCCCAACGATATTGCCTCAAGATACAAGAGGATCCTACGTTGCCATGGGTCAACCGTAACTCCAACTTCTACCAAAGTAATAACGTCTCGTTCATATTTGAGGTAGAGATTTATTGGTATAAGTATAAGCACTAGCGCTAGCACTGCAATAACTATCTGCATTTGTTTATTTCGCCACATCATTCTACTCCTTAGTATTAACCCCCTTCAAGAACCGTTTAAGCACGGATTTGTTGCACGAATCTGAATGATGAGATGTGAACATAGTGACCTGGCTTGTCTTTCTTGCAATAAAGAAAAATACCCCATGCTGCATCCGCAACTGGAGCGAGGATAACGCCTCGCTCAAAAACGGGGAATCCTGAAGATTTGGATCAGTTCCGAAGCGATCGCCAACTGGACGAGGGATGCATTGCCAGGAACGTCTCCGATCTCAGCTATGGAGCATTAATCATATTCCTTCACCAATAATAATGTGTCTATTTGGGTTTTGGTTATGTGCCGGCGCAAACAGAAAGAATTTTATCATAGCCAGGCACATGATCTAAGTCGTGCCCCTTTGAGCCAGGTTCGATCGATCCAAAAATATCTCCACCCTTACCACTAGATAACCATCCCGCTGCATGAATTAACTCGTGGAGCAACGAATATGTTAGATGCTTGTCACCCTCGGTTAAAGCCGTAGCACTTAGGATTATTGAAGGCCTTGACCCTTGTACTAACATGCTTGTATCGGCTCCAAGTGTCCAAGCATTGGCGTGGTACTTTGCCCCCGCATCAAGCCCTTTTTCAACATGCCCCAAACCTTTGAGATTCATGCCAATTTTATTCAATACTGTGTTAGTGAATTGCTGTAAGTTCCCCTTTAAGTAATCGTCGAGGATATCGAAGCCACCAATTCGGATAAAGTTCCCACTGCCGGTTAACATATAAGCTAAATCCACTCCGATATAACTCTTAAACTGCGCCAAGCAATCGGGGTTATTCACAAAGCTGTACAGTGCTTTGTAAACCCTATCATAATCACCTGAAGTAATACCGCCAAGATGATCCACCTTCGGGACTAGACCCGGCGATCCAAAAGTAGAGCCTCCGCCGCCAAATAAAAACTCACCAGAAATAGCACCCACTTCTTCATAGACAACTCTCTCTGAATCATACGATGTTTCTAAAGTCCCATCTATCTCGCTAACGAGTCCAAACTCTTTCTTTCCAGGCACCACCTTCGGCACCAAACGCGGTTGTCCATTTATCGAAGTGGCAGACGTAAGAGCGCTTGCGAGAAGAGATGTGCCTGCTGGACCTAAAGCTCCAGTATTGCCAACTGTAATGCTTTTGGCCGCGCCTTTACTGGCGGTATTGAGAATTTGCTCGCACGGCCCGTAGACACCATCCACAGAACAACCCAATGCATATTGGCCGGGATGTGGAACGCTAAACGCGTCAGGAAGCCCTATCCCTGCCGGCCGATCTTCATAGAAGCCCGCAGGCGGGTTATATGGGTCAGGCGGGCTGTCCGGCGGTGGCGGGGGAGTCCAATATTCGTCGATTTCGCTCTGAAATGCAGCCTGCGCCTGCACGCCGAGCGGGTCTATCGAGTATAGAGAATCCCTAGGAACCCCATTCTGGGTCCCTCCGTCCATTCCCCGGGACATAGTATTGAGTGGGTCACGGAAAGTCCAACTCACATAACTCCCTAAGTTCGGCTGAGTGTAACAACATGCTCGGTCATATTCACGGTACGCGACTTGACGGCCATTTACATATATGAAAGTTCTTCGATTATAAGTCTGCGTACTCGCACCTGGGGTCTGCAGCAAATAGAATTCGAAGCTTGCCAAGTTCTCCTTGAGTACACTCGACCGTATATAGTAGGTTGATGATCCCACTGGGGTCCCATTTACGATCGACTGAGTATGCGTCTGTGAGGCGAGTTGACCATCACCATCGTAGAAATAAACGTTATTATCGGCATTGGAAAAGTGGAGGGATACATCTATATAAGGGGTATCCGTTTTGACTTCTCTTCCTACCGCATCGTAGTAATGTTGCTTCCATGACCTTTCCGATTTTACATATCCTTCCGCATCATGCTGCCAATTTTGCGCTTGCGCGGCGTCCATCACGTTAGTAGCGACGTTGTTAGTAAATGTGGCGGAAAAGGTATTCTGCCCGGTATACCAATACCCCCCCTGACGCAATGTCATGTGGTTGAACTCATCATAGCTGTAATCCTGTTGGAGCTGGGGTGGTTCGGAAGACCCCAGTCCCGCGGCGGAGGCGGAGCGAGTCCCTGTTATCCGCCTCACGTGGTCATAGGCGAAGGAACGGTCCAGCCTGCGGTCACGCAGCCCATGAATGGTATTGATCGACCCGTCCGGTGTGTAAGTGAAGTCGGCTGATAATTTGCCCTGGTCGTCAATCCTGCTGATCTGCATGCGGCCGTTGTAGTTCTTTGAGACCGAATAGTTCAGAAAGCCGACTGAAAGACTCTTTTCCGCGCCCCAAGCGCGATAAGATATGTCCGAGACGTAATCGGTCACCCCGTCTCGCGGCGTTCCCGACACTTTGGTCACGTCTCCCGCCCTGTTGCGCGTGTAGTCGATCGTGTCTCCGGTCGGGGTAGTAATTTGATTGAGTAGTCCGGCGGGAGTATAAGTGTAACCGATCTGAAAAGTGGTTTGCAGGAGCGGGCCTTCCCCTTCGAGTCTAGTGTGCGTGTAGTTGTGACTGGCGAGTTCACTGAAGTAACGCGTCTCACTAGTTAATCGACTCAGATTGTCATAGACGTAAGTCACTGTGCCCGCGCTGTCATTCATCAGAGTGCGGTTCCCAATCTCATCGTACTCAAAGGAAACATTCGGCGAAGCCGGTATATCAGTGGAATTCGGCGTCGCGTAGATGATGTTAGTAGTGAGGTGACGGGCGTTGTATGTGAATTGCGCCGAGGCTCCGCGCGCGTCCGTGGATGTCTGCATCATGTCGTCGTTGTAATAGGTGTAAGTAGTGCCCGACGCGCCCTCTTCGGGCCGCTTGCGAAAGCTCAGCCTGCCATGCCCGTCATAGCCCATCACCGTCTCCTGGCAAAGACCCGTAGGACAGGATTCATCTCCGGGAGCGGGTCCTGTCCCTTTAAATTCTCGCACCCTGGTCACCTGATCTCGCGCATTATAAGTATTGATCGTCGTAGCATAGACGGTTGTTCCATCCCAGTTCAGAGTCTGTGTCTTTGTGAGCCGCCCCAAGATATCAGAAAACGCCCTTTGCTTGCGCCCAGCTTCATCAGTCGTCGTCACCGACTGCCCGCCGGCGCATCCGCAACCTTCGTAGCCAATCGATCTGGTCGTAAAATCCTGGTTGGTGGAGACCGTCGGGCGCCCTTTCCAATCATAGGCCTGGCTGCTCCACACCCACCCCGCGGCGTCATCTCCAGCCTGTACCCAGTTGACATCAATCTCTGTCGGATTTGTCTGCCGAACCAACCTTCCCATAATGTCGTACTCGAAGTTCTGCGCCTTGTAGCCGCCGGCGCTCCCCGGATGCTCCGACGCTACGCCGCGCGTTCTTCCGTTCCCGTCAACGACCGTGATTTTATAGAACTCGGAGTTCAGATCGTTGACTGTTGTGTACGATTGTACATAGAGTTGATTCGGCCCGTAAACGTATCTCGTGTACGCCCCATTGACCTCATTGGTTGTCCGCTCAATCCGTCCCACTGCATCATAAGTCATCGTCACGGCCGCGAGCTTCGGGTCTTGCGCCCACGTCACCGCGCCGAAATCGAAATTGTATTGAACGGTGGACGGGAAAGTATCAGGGTCGGTCATCGTGGTCGGGTAAGCGTATGTGTTGTGATTCTGCTGGTCTGAGAATGAATCAGTGTAACTGATACTTGCTTGATGGTCGAGCGGGTCACGAGTGAAGATGACCGAGCCTGAAGTGTTATACCCCGTCTCGTATTCCGACGCGTTGTTCGGGTCGGTCACATCCCAACGGTACATCTTGTTCAGATTCCCCCGCCCCTGAATGAAACTGGAACCGTAATTGGCTGTGTCGTGCTGTACGGTCGGCCCCGGATGCTGCAGATACGGATTCGGATTCAGAATAAGGTCATACTCGTAGGTGACTTTGGAAAAGAGCGTGTTATTGCCATCATAGAGATACTTCGCGCTCGGCAGTCCGATGATGCGCCTGCTCGTGTAAACGGCGCTCAGGTTGTAATCGGTGTGCGTGCGGCGCAGCAGTGTTGTCGTGTCGGCATCATACTCGGAAACATCGAACGGTAAGCCGAAGTCGGTGTAGCTTATCATAGTCCGACGTTTATTGTTCGCATCATCATTAATGATTGTTTCCGTCACCCGCGGATTGAGCTGGTATGAAACGCCGGTGTTGTCCTGCGTCCACTGGAGTGTGGTCCATTTCTTTCTCACGCCGCCTGACCCTGTCCAGTTTTCAGTCTGCGTGGTCAATCCACGCTGCCAGCCCGTCGTGGCGAAGAACTCTTTGTAGAACGTGCCGTCAGGAAACGTCACCTGACCCCAGGCGAAGCCGGGGTCGGCGGCGTAGGTAGACGTCACTTCGGGATTCCAGTCATAAGCCCCGTCTTTGCGCGATGTGATGCGCGGGCAATCCGTTTGGGAGGCGCTGGCGTTGTCGGGCAGCCCGTAAGTCGTGTAAGCGAGTTGGAGGTAACCGGTGGGGAAATTGGCCGGGTCGGAGTTGGAATCGTTGGGCGCGTATCGCCTGATCGTCTTGACCTGCGCATAGGTGTTGTATTCGAAGCTGTAGATCGAGCCGTCGGCCAATCCGACCCTCAGCAGCACCGACTCCTGCGCCCAGTTCGCCGTCCCATTCAACGTCAGTCCTTGGAAATTGGTCTGGATCGTCTGCAGACCGTAGGCGAAGGTCGCCCAGGTGTGCGTCTGCCCTCCCCAGCTCTGCGTGATTGAGAGGAGATGGTTGAATACGTCGTAATTGAAATTGATCACCCGGCCGAGAGTATCTGTAACAGTCCTGATTTCCGCCAGGCCGCCATAGCCGATCGTGATGTAATTTCCATGACGATCCTTGATCTGCACGCATTTGTAATCGCCTGAACCGGTAACGTCCACGAACCTGCACTGTGTTCCGTCGGTCGTGTAGAGAGTAAATACTGAGTTTATCGGATCGTAAGTCAAGCGCATGTACGAGGAATCTACAGATTCGTAGACGTTCGTGTTGGTCTGCCGGAATTCGACCCGGCTGCCCGAAGGCATGGTCAGCAGGTAGGATTGCGCGTTCGCATCGGTGTTGAGGAAGGCGTTGCGGATTTCGGGGAAGCCCATACTGAACCCCGGCGCCGGATATCCCTGACCGGCATCGAAATAGATGACCGAACCTGCTTTTGTGTAAATCAGTGAGTTTAATGATAGCGCGAGGCCCAGATCCAGCCCCGCGCGCCCTGGCAGCGAAAGCAGTGGCAGGCTCCAATTATAGTTGCGTGAGAGGAGGTCTCCTCCCGGCGAGCCGATACGGTTGATAGGATCAATCAGCGCCATGTTTAAATTTGCAGGCGAACCCGTTGTGAAGGTCCACGTCACATCGGCGACTAGAGCGTTGCTCGCCAGATCTTTTACTCGTGGATCCGTACTACCGCCCTTGACCCGCGCGGTATATGTAACTCCCATCGACAGGGTCGCGGCTGGAGCCAGCGTGGCGGTGAATGAAGCCGCGTCATAGCTTACTGTCGCCGGTATCAACGTGTTCGATGGATTCCGCAGCTCTACCGTCGATCCGTTCACAGTCGCCGGATTCATCGCCTCGCTGAAGGTCACGGTCACATTCGTATTGGCGATCACATTGGTCGCCCCCGCCGCCGGAGAGAACGAAGTGACTGTCGGCGGCGTCGTATCAGTCGGAGGCGCCGTTATGAATGTAAAGTCCACTAAGTATGCGAGATTGAGGGATGCGTCTTTAGACTTGACCCGATAATGATAGGTTGTCCCGGCTACCAAACCGGATAAACCTTGCGAATGCGCAGTCACAAGCAAAGTGTTGAGCGTCGTGAATTGTCCATAGGCTTGGGTAGTTCCGTAGTCCACCTGACTGTCGGAATTCTCATTTGTCGCCCAAGTGATTGTCGCGCTTGAGGGGGTAATGCCTCCCGCCGTAACGTTGGAGATGACCGGCGGTGTGGTATCAGGCGGAGGCGCAGTTGTGAATGTAAAGTCCACGGAGAATGCGAGATTGCCGGATGCGTCTTTCGACTTGACCCGATAATGATACTGTGTCCCTGGACTCAATCCTGATAAACCCTGTGAGTGCGCAGTCACAAGAAAAGTGTTGAGCGTCGTGAATTGTCCGTAGGCTTGGGTAGTTCCGTAGTCCACCTGACTGTCGGAAATCTCATTCGTGGTCCAGGTAATTGTTGCGCCTGTGGAGGTAATGCTTCCCGCGGCAACGTTGGAGATGACCGGCGCAAGATCCATTTTGCCCGCCTTATCCCATGCCGCTCGCCCTCCGTATAAAGTGAACGCCATCCCATTTACAATCTTGCCTTCGAGACCGACTGCGGATGCGGGGATTTCCAACTTCACCCATACCCCTGCTTGCGGCAATGATCCCATAGGCTTGTGGGCCGGCCCATTTACGCCAAATCCGCCAAACCCAATAAGGTCCTGTCCCCAATATGCTCTATGCTCCCAATTCCCGTTCTCATACCATTGCAGCATCGCTTCACTCGGCGGATATGCAGGATCAAGATACACCCAGGCAAACAGGTTATCTCCCACGCTTACCTGAAGGGTATTACTCGCATTGTAAAAGTAGTGCTGGTGTAGCAGGTCAATATTGTTGGCTCCCCTCCAATACCAACCGTCACCATCAGTGCCCTCCGCAACCGCTCCCGCCGGAATGGAATCGTCCACAAGGACATAATTTTCATATTCCTGCCAATCATTATACCCCTCTATTCCGGCCAGATCCCAATTTGCTCGACCTCCATATAAGCTGAATGCCATAGCGCCTACAGTCATTCCTTCTAAACCTACCGCTGATGCGGGGACTTCGAGTCTTACCCATCCGCCAGCCGCAGGCAGTGGCCCCCTATAATTTCTCGAAGCGGTCCCGTCAAACCCATATCCGATCATATTCGCTCCCCAATAGGCTCGATGTTCCCATCCATCAGTGTACGTTCCCCACTGAAGCATTACCTCTTGAGGGATATTTAGGGGGTCGATATATATGTAGGCATAGAGGTCTCCACCATACTCCACGGGGATAGGTGTCGGCGACGATTGGTAATAATGTTGGTGAAATCCGGAGGAAATGTTCGATTGATGAGTCAAGTTTCCAGAATAAGGAACCGGACTCCAATTCGACCAATCGGCGATATTTGATATATGCGAGACGGCTCCGGATAAAGGCGAAGGTCCGGAACTTACCCAATTCCAACTGTCTCCCCCGGCAGCATCAGCGACTGCCCCCGCCGGCAATGCGTCATCCACCCAGACCACTTCACTGCTCTGCACAGCGACGGGCGCCCCCCCAACTCGGTAGCCATACTCCTTTCGCGGGCCTCTCGACGCGGCATTGCCATTGGTCTTGCTGCGTGGATTGGCGCCCATTACCGCAGACTCCGCCAGCACGCTTCCATAATCACGATATGGCACATCCGGGAAGTCCGAGATCATGCGAGCAGGCCAATAGATCAGGTTAGCCAGCATGGACAGAGCAGGAATTCTTGTGTTCAGCCAGTCGGGATAGTCTCGCCCAGATCGATGGCCGGCAAATGTCGGCAGCCGATCTTGTTTACCGGGGAGATTACTACTGATCTCTCCCTTAGCCCTCTTGCATTTTTCATCCCGCCCACGGCATTTGGTCGCGGGAACTGGAGGCATAATCTTGGGCGTCCCCGGCTCGATCCCGCGCGTTTCGTCGAGGTTGGGTAGATTGCGACTCGGCCGCCCTTGAGTCCGCCGCTGACGAGAGTTTTGCGCATTCGCGCTATCGTGTGTGAGATAGACCGGAAGACTAAAGAGGGCGACAGCGAATAAGATGACGAGACAGACCAACCTGATCCACTTGGCGGAAATGTTGCAAGTGAGCAAGCTGACCAAACGAGAAAACAGAACCGACTTCGAAAAAGGCATACGGGAGCCCCTCCTGACCAGGGTGGTTGTCTTTCGTTAATCGTTATGTATGTTCTATGTCGGATTTCAGGCCGTTAAGTACAGATTGGGCCAAAAGCATCGCGTCTAACCGATTGTTTATAGCGAATGATGCGCCCTCACTTAAATCAACCCTTGTGCCAAGGCTCGCTTCGGTAAAAGAAAACTCCTAACTCTCATCAGCGCTGTGGGTTGAGATATTGCCGACAGTGTCCACCCTGCCAGCCATCCTAACGCTTGATGGTCACTCAATAACCATCAGTAGCGCTTCTTTCTCAGCACAACATCGCTCAAACCTGCGCTCTTGAACGGCTTATGCAGGTGGTCATGACATGACCACTAGGTGGTCATGTCATGACCACCTAGCGGAAGCCGCTGGCGGCCATTTACTGAGGTTGCGGTCAGTCGAGCTTCCCCATTTCGATCCCGAAACGCTTGATCTTATTCTTGAGACCGTTACGGCACATTTCCAATCTTGCGGCGGCTTGCCTAATGTTGCCGCCCGTCTCGTTCAAGGCATTGATGATGGACAATCTTTCCAATTCCCTCTCCCTATCGCGGTACGGCAGGTGAAGGTCTATCACGATTCTACCCTCGACAATCGCGGCCGCAGGAAGCGGGGCGCAGACTCCGATTTCCTCCAGAACGCGCGCACGTCCGATCTCTTCATAGTTCTCGGCGAAGGCCACCAGCCGATAGAGCGCATTCTCCAGTTCGCGCACGTTGCGCGGCCAGTCGTAGCTGAGCAGCGCATTCCAGGCTTCGGCGCTCAACCGCACTCCTTGTTTGCTCGCTTCCTGCGCGTGACGCTGGAGGAAATGTCCAATGAGAAGAGGAATGTCTTTGCGGCGTTCGCGCAGTGGAGGGATGTGCAACCGCAACTTGTTGAGCCGTTCGAAGAGGTCCGAGCGAAACCGTCCTGCCCGGAAGTCCGCTTCGAGGTCGCGGTTAGTCGCGGCTATCACACGCACATTGACCTTGATCGGTCTGGCTTCACCCAGGGGACAAATCTCGCCCTCCTGCAAGAAGCGCAGCAGTTTCGGCTGCGCCACAAGCGGCAACTCGCCTATTTCGTCTAGCAAGAGTGTGCCGCCCTCCGCCTCGCGAATGACGCCTTTGTAATCCTTGTCCGCTCCTGTAAAGGCTCCGCGCCGGTAGCCGAAGAGTTCGCTTGCGATCAACTCCGGCGCCGCGCCTCCACAGTTGAAAGGGATGAATTCCCGTCCCTGGCGAGGGCTGACGGCGTGAATCGCGCGAGCGATCAACTCTTTGCCAGTGCCGGTCTCGCCGGTGATGAGCATCGGGGCCAAACTGTCGCGCGAGCGTTTGACCTTATCGATGACCTCGCCCATCGCGTGAGAGGCGTAGACGATGGATGAAAATACCCACGGTCGCATCAATCGCGCGAGCGCTGCGCCGTGGTTGATGCCCGATCCTTTTGAGCGTATCTTTGATTGTGAGCCGACATATGGATGAAAGCCGTTGACCGGTTGAACTTCCATCACCTCCACTGCCATTCCCTGTCCTGAAGTTGGGGACTTCTCCACAGACACCTCCGCTTTGGCCCTGTTATCGGGTTTAGAATCAATGCAAAGAACAAGTGACGATGTTGCAGCGCCTGGAGGAGATTAACGACACTGCTTGAATGTGGGGCAACTTTCGATATTGACGGATGTGACGCCTTAGAGCGGACTTGGACGGATTGATCCGCAGCGCCGGGACTTCGAGTGATCTCCCTGGAACGCCTCCTGCCCTTGCCTGCCTGACTTCGTAAGGCGTCTGCTCACAGCGCAAGCTGTCGAAGACGCCAGCGCTCCCAGGAGGTTCCAAGGAGATAGTTTGTTCCGGAAGGCGGGCGATTTTGCGAATTACAGCATGTGAGTTGATGGAAGGGCGAATATATCGCCGTTACACATCTGTTTGCACGAAATGGATCACTACATATTTCCGGCCTGCGTAGCGGGCTGGAATTTGATATACGTCTTGGGGCAAGAATTGGGTGGAAGACAAGTCGAAGGTAGCTGGATATTACACGGCAATTGCGCCACCTGAGGCGCTCTCTGGAGCATAAATTCTCCTCTACTCACGATGATGGGGGCATCCTGACCGATGATTAATTGTTTTGCGAATTCCATTACTGAAGAGGCTTCCCGCGCTGGCGTATGCGCGGAAAGAAACCTGAACGGGTGGAGGGTACCGATAACTGGCAGAGACATCAATAGTTTTGGATCAGCTCAATAAAAATCTCCGGGGAAGGCAGAAGTTCGCCTCGTTTACGTCATAACTCAATAGTTTTGGCGCCGGCCAAAAACTATCTCTGCGAGAGATTTCTGCTGAAAAGTTCTTCGAGGCGTTGTCGGAAGGAGACGAAGAGATCGAAAGAGACGCCTCATAAGCGCTTCTCTTGGAGATTATCGCCTGTCCTCAATTTGAAAATGGCGCGGACGACAGCAATACCATGCCAGCATCGGCTTCTGCCGTGTTCTGCCAGGTCAGCCGACACCGGCCTGCCTGATCTGCGGCTAGCCCGACTGTTCCGACTCTCGCGACGAGCGAATCTCGATCTTTTGGCTGCGGTTGGCCGCGTCGATGGTCAAACGGATGGAGTTGGAAAGGACACTCAAGATCACTTACATCGCAGCCTGGGACCGCGGAGTCAAGGGGATTGACAACGCCGCGCTTCGCAATCTGCCAATCACTTCGATCAGCGTCGAATGCTGGTTCAACCAACTCAGCTCTGAATTTCAATGGAAAGTAGAGGTCGTTTTGAATCGCGAGCAAGAGTGAAGCGGTCTGCATAGCCATGTCCATGAAGGAGGGCACGGCTATGCACGAACCGAACAAATCTCGCGATGTTTCAGCCCTGATCGCTTCAGTCAACGCGATGATCGAATACTGGAAGGAGATCGCGCGAAGAAACTTCGTCAAGGCTCATCCGCAGGCGGAGCCGAGCGAATTTGAGCGGCATTGGCCTAAGGCGCTCGCAAACTTCCTTCTGGCTGAAACCGTACGAGTCGCAAAAGCGCTGCGCACGTTATCCAAAAATCGTAATAATTGAGCAGCGCGCTTTCAGCATCTTCTTGCCATCCTAAATTTCCACATATTACCGCACTGGGTTTGGCCCAATCGCATTGTTCAGCATGGGCGAGATAGGTCGAAGAACACGCGGCGACTTCCTCGCTCGCCTCTCCCTCAGCGCTTCGATTACTTCGCCTCGCAAATCCAACTTTATTTTTCGTCCGTAACAAAGTGTGGAACGCGGGTTTAACGGACAAGACTGAATTTAAGAACGACCGACGATCAGGATCACGCCCAATGGATTCAATGTTGAAGTGTGTGTTGGATTCAAAAGACGAGGCGGAGCGCGGACGCTTGCTGGATGAGATCATCCTGGCGCATTCGGCGCCGCTGATCAGAAAAGTCCTTCGTCAAAGGCTGAGTCTTTACATCAGCCACTCCGGAGCCAATCCAAATAATCCCGACGCCGAAGACCTCTACCACGAAATCATCGCCAGGTTACTCCAACGGCTCAACGATTGGATTGGGCGCCCTGATGACCATCCGATCAGTAACTATCGAAACCTCGTCATTACGATCACAGTTAACGCATGCAATGACTACCTGCGTGGGAAATCTCCGGCGCGCGCCCGTCTGAAAAACAGTTTACGCGATCTGCTGCTTCGCCATCGGGATTTCAAAACCTGGAAGGGGGAGAATCGGAAACAACTTTGTGGCTTCAGTTCCTGGAACGGCCAATCAAACTCATCCGGAGCGTCAGAACGAATCCGACATTTGTTAGAAAATCCGGAGGCGTTCCAGTCCGATCAACTCCCCAGAGGAAATATTCAGAGCGTTCCCCTTCCAATACTTGTGACGGGAATCTTCAAGTGGGTAGACAGCCCGATGGAGATGGATGCTCTGGCGGAACTGCTGGCGCTATTGCTCGATGTTAAGGAGCAGCCGGTTGAATCCATCGAGCTGAGTAATGAAAAATCCGGGCGCGAGTTCGAGGATTCCACTATTCGCAATGACCTTCGACTCCAGGGAAAAGAAACGCTGAAACAGCTTTGGGATGAAATCAATCAGCTTCCGCACGAACAGCGTGATGTAATCCACCTGAGCCTGGAGGACGAAAACGGAAATGATCTGTGGAGCATTTTGTTGACCGACGAGGTCATCACATTGCCTCAACTCGCCGCTGACCTGGGACTGTCAATCGAGCGGGTTATGAATCTCTGGGAAAAGACGCCGATGGACAGCCCCACACTGGCAAAGCATCTTGGGACAACACGTTCGCAGGTAAATAAATGGCGTTTCCGCGCGATGCGGCGGCTACGGGAGCGAATGGGCGAACAAAAATAAATTCTTTAGGTTGGAATTATCGGCGACAACTACCGTCTATTATATTGGGAAAAAGATGACACTGCGCTCCGTTCATTTCGGGAGGCTCTTCTTTGCATGATCGAGCACATCCGTAGCCAGAAAATGAGGGCATTTTGCGCGCGCGCGCTGGAGAATGCGGAGATGGCCGA
>Ga0126377_10001664_pt1 | contig 14752 bp, 8 predicted proteins | sample PanSoiMetPlot_22_FD_92647 | JGI IMG/M metagenome (GOLD analysis project Ga0126377, IMG submission 92647) | Tropical forest soil microbial communities from Panama - MetaG Plot_22 | ecosystem: Environmental > Terrestrial > Soil > Tropical forest > Bulk soil | place: Panama | collected 2016-02-17
CCTGCAGGCTCTGACCGTTGAAGAGCCGGACATGTTTAATTCCGCCATGCGCGAGCTTTCGCTCGACCCGGTAGTCGTTAAGATGGCTATCGAGAAGCGGCTCAGCAGCAGCCGGCAACAGTACGCCGGCAAGGGCTTTCGCATCGGTCCAGACACTACAGACCTTTTTAAGCGGGCGATGGAACGCGCTCGCAGCCAGGGCCGCAAGTCCATCGAAGCTACCGATATTTTTGAGGCCTTAAGTAATCAGGACAGCCTCTTTATCGACGTTCTCCGCACGATGGGTGCAAGTCCGGAAGCAGTAGTGGAAAACGTTCGGGCCCAGGTACAAAAACGGGAACGGGAAGAAGAACAGAACCGGAAGAAGTTTGAGTTACCGCCATATCTCAAGCATTTTGGTGTCTCACTCAATCGCCTGGCGCGGGCAGACAAGATTCCACCCACTATCGGCAGAGAAAAAGAGACTCAACAGATCATCGAGATCCTCTGTCATCGTGAGCGTGCCAATTCACCAATGTTGGTTGGAGAGCCAGGGGTGGGCAAGACGGCCGTAATCGAAGGCCTGGCCCGACTCGTCGAACTGGAACCAGAAAAAGTCCCGGCTCGACTCCGCGGTTCTCATATCGTGCAACTGCAGATGGGTGGCATCGTCGCCGGGACCATGCTGCGCGGTATGTTCGAGGAGAGAATTAAAGGCATTATCGACGAGGTGAAAGAACGCGACAACTTGATCCTCTTTATTGATGAGGCCCACACAATTATTGGCGCCGGCGCAGCACTGGGAACATCGTCTGACGCAGCCAACATGTTCAAGTCGGCCCTGGCGCGCGGTGAGATGCGTATCATCGGCGCGACTACCCTGTCGGAATACAAGGAATACATCGCTGAAGATGAAGCCCTGGCGCGACGCTTCCGGCTCGTGAAGGTGGTGGAACCCTCCATCAATGAGACCAGGGAAATATTGTTGGGTCTGCGTCCGCGCCTCGAGAAGAACTATTCGGTGAAGATTTCCGACGACGCTATCAACACCGCGTTGGAGATGGCTCCCAAGTACATCCGAAACTTGCACCTGCCAGACAAAGCAATCGGCTGGTTGGATACGGCGGCGGTCAAGGTTGAGATCAACGAGCCGCAAACCCTGGAAGTTAAGCCGGAACACGTGATTGAAGTGATTTCGCAGGAGTCACGGATTCCCCGCGACATGATCTTCCGCGATACGAGCGACCGCTTTGCGATGACTGAAGCGATGTTAGGGCGGCGCGTCATCGGGCAAAAGGAAGCCATTAAAGCAGTCGCGCAACGTTTGCGCTTGAACAAGGGCCCGCTGAAAGAGTCGCACTACAAGCCAGACGGCGTGCTGCTGTTCCTTGGACCAACCGGCGTTGGCAAAACAGAGTTGGCCAAGGCCGTTGCGGAGTTCATGTTTGGTGACGAAGAGAAGATGGTGCGCATCGACATGTCTGAGTACAGCGACGGCACGGTGAGTATTGAAAAACTCATCGGCATGCCACGAGGCATTGTCGGTTCGGAGCGTGGCGGAATTTTGACCGAGCAACTGCGGGAGAACCCGTACACAGTGCTCTTGTTGGATGAAGTTGAGAAGGCTTCACCCTACTTGATGAACCTGTTTCTCCAGGCTTTTGATGAGGGCTGGTTGACCGATGGTCGCGGTAAGAAGGTTTATCTTTCCGATGCAATCATCATCATGACTTCGAACCTTGGTTCCGACAGCTTCAAGAAATTCGAAAAGCCACTCGGATTTGGCACCAAGACCGCTTCCGACTTCCGCGCAGTGAAGAACGAAGTGATGAAAGCAGCCGAGTCACGCTTCTCACCGGAGTTTCGTAACCGTATCGATGAGTTGGTCGTCTTCTCGCCGCTGACAATGGATGAGGTACGCCAGATAGCGCGGCTTTATCTCGATAAGTTGCGCCGCCAGATGGAACGCCAGGGCAAGGTGGTTGAGGTGAGCGAGGCGGCGGTCAACTTACTCACTGAGAATGGCTATAACACCGCTTATGGCGCGCGCTTTCTCAAGCGACACATCGATGAAAAAGTGAAACTGCCCATCACCGGTATGTGGAAAACATCAGCCGGCTTCAGGGTTGACGTTGAGAATGGTGAGATTGTCGTCAAGCCGGATAGCGGCGTTAAGCCAGAACTTAATTAGGCAATAGACCACAAGGGGATTAAGCTCGGGGTTTCAGTGACTCTTTCATTGAAACCCCGTTTTCAGCTATAAGCAGTCTTCAAATGTCAGTACACGATTCATTTTCAACTCCCCGCGCAACCTCAGCGTTGTCCAGTTCTCTAAAGTCTTTCGTGTTATTTCGCGTGGTTTCGTGGATCGTGAGTTTGGGTTACGGACGATCCACGAATTCACACGAAGTAGCACTAAAAACCGTTGAGAACTGGACAACGCTACGGTGGCGCAGCGTGTTTCTAAGAAGTCGCAGAAACGCTGAGTTCACGCAGAGAGTTTCTACAACGACGCGCAGAGGATTGAATATCGTTCTGCTTGCTTGTCTGCTCTTAACGTCTTTAGCAGTCTTCGCTCAAGAACCAAGTCCGACGCCGACGCCCGGGGCCAACCTGCCCCCAGGAGGGGCGGATGAAAAGTCGACGCAAATAATCAATCACGCCATCGAGGTTTTAGGTGGTCCGGCTTATCTGAACGTAAAAACCATGGTAGGCCGCGGCTTTTATACAAGCTTTAAGGACGGCATCTCACAAATCCCCGCACGGTTTCTCGACTACCTCGCTTATCCCGATCATGAACGCACTGAATTTACTGGTGACGGAATAAAGACCATCCAAACCAATGCCGGCGCGACCGGATGGTTGTTTGACGGCGCGGTGAAGACGATCACCGACCAGGGCCCAACCCAGGTCGAAGAATTCAAACAGACTATGCGTACGAGCCTGGAGAATCTGTTGCGTGGTTGGTATCAAAAAGAAGGCGGCAAGGTCACTTACGTTGGTCGCCGGGAGGCGGGACTGGCGAAACGAAATGAAACCGTTAGACTCACCTATCCCAACGGCTTCTGGATTGAGTATGAGTTTGGGGCCCAGGACAAATTGCCAGCAAAGATTATTTACAAGCGAACTCGTAAGAATCCAGACACCGGCGACGAAGTAGAAACAACTGAAGAGGACCACTTACTCAAGCCGATCGCCGTTCAGGGTATTACTGCAGCCTGGATCATCGATCACTTTGTCGATGGCCACCAAAGTTCACGCATCAACTACGAATCGGTCCAATATAACCAGACCCTGCCGGATTCCCTCTTTGCCAAGCCAGCTGATGTGAAAAGCATCAAGTAACTGGGACCGCGGGCGGCGCGCCCACTCTTCCCAACCGTTTAAATCGCCAACCCACCATCAACCTGGATTGTCTGCCCCGTAATGTAGCGCGCATCATCAGAAAGCAGGAAGCATGTAATCTTCGCCACTTCGTCTGCTTCCGCAAAACGGCCCAACGGAATCTGCTCGAGAATCCTGGCGCGATAGGTTTCGTCCAACGCCCCCGCCATGTCTGTTGCCACCATTCCCAGCGCCAACGCATTCACCGTAACTTTGCGACTGGCCACTTCCTTCGCCAATGCCTTTGTCAAACCAATCATGCCCGCTTTGGAAGCTGAGTAGTTCGACTGGCCCGGCATTCCTACTTCGCCGCTGATTGACGAGATGTTCAGGATCGAACCGCCCGTGTCTTGCCGCAACATGGTTCGCAATGCCGCCTTGGCAAAATTCCAGGCGCCTTTCAAGTTGGTGTCCATCACCTCATCCCAATCACTTTCTTTCATCCGTAGAATCAAGTTGTCGCGCGTGATGCCGGCGTTGTTAATGAGGAAGTCGATGCGACCGAAAGCGTCTTTCACCTGCTTCACCATTTCGGCGGCCGCCTCGGTGTCAGCCACGTCACACTGAAACGACAAGGCTCGTACGCCAAGCGCTTCGAGCTCTGCTTTTAATGTCTCGGCCGATTCGGCACTCTTAGCATAGTTGAAAGCGACGTCAGCGCCGTGTCGCGCGAGTTCGAGGGCGATAGCGCGGCCGATACCGCGAGTGGCGCCCGTCACGATCGCGACGCGGTTGGAAAATGGTTTTTGTTCAGACAAATCTCGTTTCCTTTCCTAGCCGATTCTCCCGGTCTGTCGTGGGGAGCGCGGAAGTTGATGGCCACACCAGGGACAATAGTTGATTACGGAATAAGATGATCCGCCATCGTGAACGATGATGCCGTACTCCCTGAACTCGCGAGAGTAATAGACAATATGGTCGGGGCAATCGAATGGCTGATCATGTTCCGCGCATTCTCTTGCCAGTTCTGCTGCCATGACACCACAACACGGTTGAATGTCGCTCAAGTATAAGTTTCCTCCGCTAATTAATTCAGCTTGGTGCGCTAACCTGTATGGACATGGGCCCGGTGCAGTGGCCTGACTGTCAAGGATGGCTCAGTCTACCATCGATTGCCGACTGAGTATTGAGCACTACCTTTTTAGAAGTTTTACTCCGCACCCTTCCTGCTCTCAGTGTCGTCTGAGAACATCCTGGCCTGTTATCTGGCTGTCGAAGACAAGCATTGAGGCTCTGTGGTGAAATTCGTTCTTCGCCTCCGCCACAAAGGCGCAAAGAGCACCGAGGTTGCACAGAGAAAATAGATTCGCGAAGACTCGGTTGACATCATTATCTCGACTCGGATAGCGTGGCCTTTATTTTTCCACATGGAGCGGTCTCTAATAGCACATGATCTCGATAATGAACAAATGCTCGGTCTATTTTGAGTTTCCAGATATCAACACATTTGCCAGGAGCGACGGGACCAAAGTCACGGGACTCACATGCTGAAAGGAGGCTTCGAGTGCGCACTGCTGTAGCTACTGTGTCGTTTGGTGAGCCTATGCTTTGCTTAGATTGTGGGGTTTTGTTGGCTGATGCAGGGGTTAAAATCAGTTCAATCAAAATAGAAAATGACGAATGGACGGCTCGGGGTCGGGTTGAGGAACCTATGAACGCAGGTTGTCCGCAATGTGGAAAGATCTACAAAGCGATAATGCATAGCATCCCAATCCTTTGTGAGCCATTCAAGTGTCCCAAGTGTGACTCGGACGAGAGCCTTCAGTACAAGGTAAAGAGTATTACTTCGGCTGCTGAAGGATGTGAGTTTGAGGCCAGCATTGCTTGCAAGATCTGCAATAAGAAACGATCGCTCAAAAGGACAATCAAAAGTTTCTTTGATGTAGTTAAACTAAAGGTTGGCCCTACGGGAATAACAGTTGAAAACGCTTGACGATTCAAGGACATACTTTGATTCGTTAGCTTTGTAACGTAGCAACAGTAAGAAACACACGAACACGCACAACAAACAATGCTCGATCTCAACTACGTCAGAGAAAATATCAACAAGGTCCGCGCGGCCTTAGGTGCACGCGGGGCCGACGAACAAGCACTCGATGCTTTTGCCCAGGCGGATGCCGAACGACGCCGAATCATTGCTGAATCAGATCAACTAAACGCGCAACGGAACGCCGCCAGTCGCGAAATCGGTGGCTTGATGAAAGACGGCAAGCGTGAAGCAGCCGATGCGCGCCGGGCCGAGGTCGGCGCGTTGAAGGACCGCATTGCCGAACTCGACCAGCAGCGCGACCAGGCCGAAATGAAAATGCAGGAGTTGTTGTCTTCGTTGCCGAATATTCCTCACGAGAGCGTGCCGGTGGGCAAAGACGAGTCGGCCAATTTAGAGATTCGTCGCTGGGGTACCGCACCGAAATTTGATTTTGAACCAAAGGACCACGTTGACCTTGGTACCGCGCTGGGCATTCTCGATCTGGAACGAGCCACGAAGATCGCTTCCGCTCGTTTCGCGATTCTAAACGGAGCGGGTGCCCGACTCGAACGCGCCTTGATCAATTTCATGCTCGAGGTACAGACGCGGGAACACGACTACCTGGAAACGCTGCCGCCTTTCATCGTTAACCGCAATGCGCTTTTTGGTACCGGTCAATTGCCGAAGTTTGAAGAGGATCTCTTCAAACTCGAAGACGAACGAAACTTGTACCTGATCCCCACGGCGGAAGTGCCGGTGACGAATTATCATCGCGAAGAAATACTCGACGCAGCCGAGCTGCCGCTAAAATGGGCGGCTTATACACCCTGTTTTCGCTCCGAAGCGGGCAGCTATGGCCGTGACACGCGTGGTGTCATTCGCCAGCACCAGTTTGAGAAAGTTGAACTGGTGAAGTATGCGTTACCGGAGAACTCTTACGAAGAGCTTGAATCGTTAACAAGAAATGCTGAGGCGATCTTACAAAAGTTAGGTCTGCACTACCGGGTGGTGGCCCTGTCCACCGGTGACCTTGGTTTTGGTTCGACGAAGACTTATGACATCGAGGTGTGGTTGCCGTCGCAGAACACATTTCGCGAGATCTCGTCGTGCTCCAATTACGAAGCGTTCCAGGCACGGCGTGCGCAGATTCGTTTCCGTCGGGCTGGGGGAAGCAAGCGTGAGTTTGTGCACACCTTGAATGGTTCGGGTCTGGCGATTGGCAGAACCTGGATAGCGGTGCTGGAAAACTACCAACAAGCGGATGGTTCGGTGATCATCCCAGAGGCGCTCAGACCGTACATGGGTGGATTGGAAAGGATTGGTTAGTGGTCAGCAGTTGGTGCGACTTTTATCGGACCTATTCGACCTATAGGACTTACAACTGACCACTAACCACCAACTACTGACTAATCTTTACTTCACCCGCAAATCAAACGGCATCACCAACATTGTATCGCCGTCCTTCATCCGATCCATCAACGCCATAAAGCGAAACGCCCGGCGCGCGTCCTCGGGTAACGCCGCCAGTACCGCAGCTTGCTGCTCTTGCGCCTTCGTGTTCGAATCGCCACTGCTACTCAACAATTGCTGCAGGAACGTTTGCGGATAGGGCATTACTACTCGTTCCACTTCTTTGTCAGGCGGAAGATTGGCCAACTTCTTCGCCAGCTGGATCGTGCGCTCCAAGCCACCGAATTCATCTACCAGGCCCCGGTCCTTCGCCTGCGCTCCCGTCCAGACACGACCCTGGCCCACCGCATCAACATCTTTCGGATCCTTGTTCCGACCTTTCGCTACCTTCGGCACAAAGTCGTTGTAGTAGGTGTTCCTGATCCATTCCTCAAACTTTACCCTCTCCTCGTCGGAAAACTTTTCCGTCTCCCGGAACATGCCGGCGTGTTTACCACGCAACACGTACTCGTTTGAGATACCCAACCAGTCGTACAGGCCGCGCATTACAGGCTTGCCGGCGACTACGCCGATGGAACCCGTAATCGTTGATGGTTGCGCGACAATCTTGGCGGCACTGGCAGAGATGTAATAACCGCCGGAAGCAGCCACGTCACTCATGGAAACAACCACTGGCTTCTTTTGATTGGCGTTCTGCACTGCGCGCCAGATAATGTCAGACGCCAGGCCAGAACCACCGGGGCTATCAACCCGCAGGATGATAGCTTTGATAGTCTTGTCCGCGGCGGCCTCGTTTAAAGCTTTGACTAGTGTGTCGGAACCGATTGATTGCTCGCCCGAAGGACTGTTCTGCGAAGAGCCGGAGGTGATATCGCCGGTGCCATAGACGACCGCGATCTTCTCCCCTTTATTCAAGCCGAGGGATTCGGGCGATACGTCGCGATACTCATTGCGCACCAGCGGCAAGGTGTCTGTATCCTTAAACCCAAGTTTCGTCTTCACCTCTTTCTCGAGTTCATCACGATAGGCGGCAACGTCAATCAAGCCAACTTCCTTCGCTTTGGCAGCGTTGTAAGGCGCGTCGTCAATTAGCTTACGCACTTCGTCGGGAGTCTTGTGCCGGTCTTTGGCGATCGTGTCTACGAAGCGACCGAAGAGATCGTCGAGTAGGGAGTTGACGTATTCACGATGAGCGTCGGTCATCTGCTTTTGCGTAAACATGTCGCCGGCGCTCTTGTACTTCCCGATCTGATAGATGTCAGGATAGACGCCTAGCTTATCGAGACTACCGCGGAAGAACATGACATCCGCAGCCAACCCGTTAATGAACAACTCACCTGGCGGAGGAACAAAAATCTTGTCGCACGCGGTAGCAATGTAATATTCCTTGTTCAGACCAAACTCGATGTAGGCATAGACAGGTTTGCCGGAAGAGCGGAAGTCAATGATGGCGTCGCGAATCTCTTCCGCTTTGCCCCAACCCACACCCGACGTATCGATGTCGAGGATGATCGCTCTGATCCGGTTGTCGACCTTCGCTTTCCTGAACTGCAGCACCAGTCCAGTAAGCGACTGATCGGGACCGCCGAAAAACCTCCTGAAGGGATCATCAGGCGTGTAGTCTGGCAGGCTCCCGGCCACTCGGAGGACGAGTGCGCTATTGTTACGAATGGACGGTTCGCCACCACGCAAGCGGCTGATGATAATCGCCGCACAAATCACAACCACCAGCACCAGTACGGCGACGATACCGGTGATAATAAGGACTGCTTTTCGGGTGCCTGACATTGCCATAATTGTTTGCTTTAGACCTCTGGAATGAAGAATTTGGACGCAATTCCGCGTGTGCTATTACGCGCCACGGGGGTAAAAGGTTTTGTCTCGTGAATCGTAAATCGTGAATGGTAAATCGTTATGGCCAGAATTCAGTCGAAAGTGCCGTCATTTAAACGATTCACGATTTACGACTTACGAGTTATCCAGCCACCGCCGACCACCTCATCACCCCTGTAGAAAACAGTGGCTTGTCCGGGGGTGATAGCTCGCTGCGGCTCATCAAACACAACCTGAGCGCGACCGCTTTCAAGGGGCGTGATAGTCGCCGGCGCCGCGATATGACGATAGCGCACCCGCACTTCGGCACGCACGGGCGTCTGTGGCTTGTCCAGCGCAACCCAGTTGACGCCGGCGGCTGTGAATTCGTTACTTAGTAGATCTTCCTGCGACCCAACCGTAATGCGATTCTGGTTCGCTTCCACTGAAATCACGTAGAGCGGTCGTTCGTCGGCAATGCCGATGCCGCGACGCTGTCCGATAGTGTAGCGATGAATGCCTCCGTGTTTACCAATCACCCGGCCAGTGGTATCGACAATCTCTCCTTCGCCAGGCAAGCGTTCGGTCGCGTTTTCGGCAGCCAGGTAACGATCAATAAAACCAGCGTAGTCGCCGTCGGGCACAAAGCAGATCTCCTGCGACTCCTTCTTTTCCGAAATTGCCAGGCCGTGGTCGCGAGCTGCCTGGCGCGCCTCAGGCTTCGACATCTCCCCCAACGGGAAAAGGGCGCGCGACAGTTGTTCTTGCGTTAACTCCCAAAGGAAATACGATTGATCTTTCTGTTCATTGCGTCCGCGGAAAAGACGGTAACGATTTGCCGCCTCGTCGAATTCCACGCGGGCGTAATGTCCGGTCGCCACCTTCTCACAGCCGAGACTTACCGCGAGTCGATCCAGCGAGGCAAACTTCAAGCGGCTGTTGCAGGATACACAGGGAATCGGTGTTTCACCCGCCAGGTAACTGGTGATAAAAGGTTGGACCACGGCCTGCTCAAAGTCGCGTTCGAGGTTGAGCACATAAAAGGGAAAGCCAAGTTCTTCAGCCACTCGGCGCGCGTCGTAGACATCATCCAGCGAGCAGCAACGCGACGGTAGTGGGTCACCATTTTCGTCGACATTTATGCCACGCCGTTGGTCCCACAGCTGCATAGTGAAGCCAACGAGTTCGTGGCCCTGTTCTTTCAAAATTGCGGCGGCAGCTGACGAATCCACGCCCCCACTCATTGCTACTGCGATTTTCATCTCTTTGATTTTTGATTTTTGATTTTTGAATTTTGATTTTTGATTGCCGCTTTTGTGCTTTGTCCTTGTCCGTGGCTACGACGCCGGAAGTCCTCAGTAACTGAAAACAAAGTACAAAGGACAAAGCGCCGCAATCAAAAATCAAAATTCAAAAATCAAAAATTTATCCCCCAGTTTTGTGCCCTTTCTGACCGAATGTTAAGATGCCGCCCTGTTGTGAAAAACTCCGCCAACGCAACAAGCAAGAATACCCCACAAGGGAGGGGAACGTCAGCCGAGCGGAGATAGTTGAGACTGAAAAAGCATGGCCGAACAAGCAATTGAAGAGTTTCGCGTAACCCAGGAACCTTATTATCTGCCTGTAGGAAATGAAGTTGAGCTGTTTGAGGCAGCCCATACCGCCCGCCTCCCGGTAATCCTCAAAGGACCAACCGGCTGTGGCAAGACGCGGTTTGTCGAACACATGGCCTGGCGACTGGAGCGCCCGCTGATCACAGTTGCCTGCCACGAAGACCTATCGTCAACTGACCTGGTGGGACGCTTTCTGCTGGAAGGCGAGGAAACGATCTGGCATGACGGTCCGCTAACCTCCGCGGTACGAAATGGCGCCATCTGCTATCTCGACGAAGTGGTCGAAGCACGCAAAGATACGGTCGTAATCATTCATCCGTTGACCGATCACCGGCGTCGTCTGCCAATCGAAAAACGGAGCACTATTCTCGAGGCACCTTCCGATTTCATGTTGGTGGTCTCTTATAACCCCGGTTATCAATCGATTCTGAAAGACCTGAAGCAATCAACGCGACAGCGCTTCGTCGCAATCGAGTTTGACTACCCGCCGCCGGAATTGGAAGCCGAGATTGTGGCGCGCGAGGGAGGCATCGATGAAGGCACCGCGCGTGACCTCGTGCTCATCGGTCAAAAAGTGCGAAACCTGCGTGGCCACGGTTTGGAAGAAGGTGTCTCCACTCGTCTCCTGATTTATGCCGCTCAACTAATTGCCCTGGGCATTCCTCCGGTTGATGCTGCCGATGTGGCCATGTGCTCACCGATTACTGACGACCGCGAGTTGCAACGCAGCATTCGTGAGATCGTGACGACCGTGATCTAGAAGTTTGGCCATGGCTCGGTCTGATATGGACAAAAATACCTCTCCGTCTCGTTCCCCTCAGACCGCAGCCGACGAAGCTCAAGAGACTCAATCAGTCGAGCGACAATCTTTTCTCGAACTCACTCGTAGCCTCGCTGGCTTACCGCTGGAACATGCGGCAGCCGCACTGGAGACCAGTGCCGCAATCGCCAGTATTTCACTCCGCGCGGGGATCGAGTTTCTGCGCGCTGCTCCGGCCGCAGCCGAAATAGTCAGCCCAGGCGAACTGCGATCATGGGGTGACCTGGGTCGACGTTTGGCGATGAGTGATTTCGAATCAGCGGCAGCGTTTTTTGCGGAAGGTGTTACGCCCCTACGAGGACTTCCCGCGACGTTGCAGGCAGCAATCATTCAACTGTGCTTGCGGCAGATGACTCTTTCGACAGCGGTTGGCAAAGAAACCTTTCGCTCGGTTCCGGAACTCGCCCGGATCGTAGCCGACAACGATCTCCTGCAGGGGATTCTTGAAGTCGCTGCCGAGATTGCGCGACGCTCTGCCAAACATAGTGCGGAATTCCTTAAGCACAGCGAGCGGGTCGCCCAGGCACTAAAAAGTGATCACGACGCGGACACGATTGCCAAAGCTCTCACCCTGGCGGGCGACTTTGCTGAGCGAGCCGGCGGAATTGCTGCGGACGCCTGGGCGTCTTTGCCAGACGCGCTAGCCCAACTCCCAGCGAAGGATGCGCAACGACTACTCACAAACACAGCAACATTCCTTGAACGAGGTGGTGGTGCTTCACTCCATGTGTTGTTGTCGGGTGGTGAAATCCTCCGGCGTGCGCCGGAGATTTTTGACGACTGGGTCGCCTTGCTCTGGGTGATTGCGGTTCACGGTAACGCTAGCCTGGTGGCCTTTGTCCGTAGTAGTCCAAGGTTTATCCGGCTGTTGAGTAACGAAAACAATCGCGCTGAATCGATCACCCTTGCGCGACGCGTGCTGACCCTGACGAAGGAGATCGCCGCCATTGATGGTGAAGCGGCTTTAGCAAGCTTTCGTTCGAGTGCACGGGCGTTGCGCAGTGTTTCAATTGATCAATTTGAGGCCTGGGCGCGACGTGGGTTGTCAGCAACCGGGCGGAACGATGCGCGTGCCCGGCGCAGTTACTTTTCTTTGGAAACACGAGGCAGTTACGAAGCATTGCACAGTGGCACCAATGGGTTGACGCTGGACTCGGTGCAACATTTGCTCAGACTCTATGTTGAAGCGCTGACAGGACGCGAAGTCGAGATTGCCGCGCTGGCTGCGGTGCCAGATGAGTCGCGGATCGGTGATGGGCACACGATCCATCTGCCTTCGCTCGTCAATGAGTTTGCTGACGACGACCTTGATTTCCGGCTTTATAAAGTGCTCGCTGCGCATGCGGCCGGCCAAATTGAGTTTGGTACTTACGCGCGCGGCGAGTTATTGCGCGCCGCTTATACGACGATAATCGCCAATCACGACCCGGAGAATGTCGACGCGCGTGATGCCTTTGCCATTGCAGATGAAATGCTGCTCGTCGATCAGACGAAGGCAGATCAACCAGCGCGAGCTATTGATGAAAGCCAACAGCCCGGTTACCAGGACGTGCTCAAACTCTTTCCCGTGCCGCAACTGGCGCGACGAATCTTTGGCACCTTGGAAAATGGGCGCATCGATCGACGCCTGCGTCGCCAGTACCGCGGCCTCGCCCGTGACCTGGATTTCATTCGCGAACATTTGCGCCGCAGCCGGCCGCGGATCACGGAACTGCCAGCCTCGCTGATTCCCTTTGAATTGCTCTTCCAGGTAACCCTGCTTGGTGGCGCTCTCGACGATAGCCGGCAGTTCTATGGCCAGGTTGTATCTGAACTGGAAACCATCATCACTAACTACCTGGCAGAGCCGCAAGCATCCGTCGCTGACACGATGCTCGCCACCGATCGGGTCTACGAGCTGTTCCGCACAGTGATCCCAACTGACGATTCAGTCCAACAAATAGATGTACCTGATGAGGAGTCTCAGGAAGAAGATTCCGGAGTGAGTGAGCGTCTGAAGCAGAACCAGGCGCGGCGGATGCCCCAGCGCAAGGATGCCCGGGAACTGTTCAACGCCTGGAATGATCCCTCGCGCGAAGGCGAACCCGATGAAATCGCCGGCTCCGAGGCCTGGTCGGAAGCGGAGACACCAGAGCAAGCGCTAGCCGAGGGTGACGTGGCCTACAACTATGATGAATGGGATCGCGAGTTGACAGATCATCGACTGGGTTGGTGCCGGGTGATCGAGAAGCGAGTGAAGCACGGCGATCGCAGCTTCGTCGATCACACCAGGGAGCGGCACAAGGGAGTCATCTCTTCAATACGCCATCAGTTTCAATTGATGAAACCAGAAAACTTGACGCGCGTGGCGAATGAAGTGGATGGCGAAGAGTTTGACCTGAACGCGGTCATCGACTACGTGATCGATCGCCGCGCAGACGGGCAACAGTCTGAGCGCATTTACACAAAACGGCTGCGGCGCCGGCGTGATGTGGCGGTGTCGTTTCTGCTGGATCAGTCGTCATCGACAGCGCGCACCATCGGGCGACATCCATTGCAACCGTATACGCGGCCCGGCAGGCGCATTATCGAGATAGAAAAAGAAGGTTTGGTGTTGATGAGTGAAGCGTTGGAAGCTGTCGGCGACGTTTACTCGATAAACGGCTTCACGTCGGAAGGTCGGCGCAATGTAAAGTTTTACGTAGTGAAGGATTTCAACGAGAAGTATTCAGACGAAGTGAAGCGACGCATCGGCGGTATCAATTACCAGAACAACACGCGTCTCGGGGCGGCGATTCGTCACGCTACAGCCAAACTCGCCAAGCAGGACGCGCGCACCCGCTTATTGATTGTGCTCTCAGACGGACGTCCTTACGATCACGACTACGGCGACGCCCGTTATGCGCGGGAAGACACTCGGGAGGCTTTGCGCCAGGCGAAGAACGAAGGCATCACCCCGTTTTGCATTACGATCGATCGAGAATCTGAAGCTGAGTTGAAAGATCTGTATGGCGAGATCGGCTATACGATCATCGACGACGTGTTGACCCTGCCCGAGAGACTGCCGGGAATCTATCGCCGCCTCACTACTTAATCCACATCATCCACAGATTACGCAGATTACGCAGAGCTTTCTAAAACATTGGAGTTGATGCTTTTCTCTGCTGTGATGTTGAAGAACGTGCAGGACGCAACCGCTGACTTGCGGCGGGAGTAAAATGCAGGCTTAGTAACAAAGCGAAAACCAAATGATTCAATTAAGCTGATTAAACTGTCTCTGCGTAATCTGCGTAATCTGTGGATTAATGAAAGTCTTCGAGCAGCATCACGTCGCTGTTCACCACCCCGCGAGAGATCGCCAGTTGCTTGCCATCCCGTGACCAGGCAAAACTATAAATTGACTGGTCCTTGAAGTCCGTAAGTTGTTTTGGTGGACCACCCGCCAGGCTCTGCTGCCAGATATTCGACACGCCATCACGCACATCCACGTAAGCCAAAGCTCGACCATCAGCAGTCCAATGTATTGTTCGTCCGAAAGAACCTCGTACCGGAAACATTTTCACTGGCGGCCCGCCCGCGAAAGGTATCACTGCGATTTGATAACCAGTGCCGGGCTCAGTCTCATAGTTACACGCAAAGAAATTTCCATCCGGCGAGATACTCGAGAACGCTGACTCCCTGTCCGTCATCCTCACTGGCGTTCCACCATCCGCAGCAACTTTCCAGATCGACCAAAAACTCGACGCTGGGTCGAACGCCGTAAACAAGATCCACTTACCATCGGGA
>Ga0126377_10001665_pt1 | contig 14747 bp, 12 predicted proteins | sample PanSoiMetPlot_22_FD_92647 | JGI IMG/M metagenome (GOLD analysis project Ga0126377, IMG submission 92647) | Tropical forest soil microbial communities from Panama - MetaG Plot_22 | ecosystem: Environmental > Terrestrial > Soil > Tropical forest > Bulk soil | place: Panama | collected 2016-02-17
ATCCATCTATATAAAGGACGAGATCACTGCCGCGGACGACGCCGACGATTTCGAAATATTTGGTGGCGGCGGAAAAGGAGGGCCGGCCATCGGTTGCCATGGCGGGCGACGGGCCATGATCGTGGCCGTCGTGCGCGGCAAGCGGGACAGCGGCGAGCACGGAGAATAAGGCCGCAGCCGATGCAGCAAAAACACGGGACATTGAACGGCCAGGACGCATGACAACCCCTCCCGGCCCCGCATTCTCTCTTGAATTCCATCCATCGAGGCGAGGCCCGGTGCCGGCTAGCCTCATCAAGGCAGTGCGGTCTGTCAACGGTGGGCAAACCCGCCTTGCCGTTTGGTACGCCGCATTGAGGGGCCCGTCGTTCGGCGAACGTCGTCGCCGGAAGGCCCGCGTCACTCTTCCGGGCTTAACCGCCTTTTGACTGCCCACCCGTTCAAAATCCTTGCCATCTCGGCGGCCACGAAGAAGCGTGCGCTGTCCTGGTCGTAGCCCTGGCACAAGAGCTCGTCATAGTCCGTAAAGGTGTGGCGCACATAAGCGACGAGCGAAAGCCACGCTGCGGTCTCGGGCGAGGCGGTGCGCAGGCCGGGACTGTCGAGGGCATGATCGACGATAGCGCCGAACTCGTGCGGCGGGATGAGCGGCGCCAGACGGCGCAGCGCGGTCTCGATGTCGGCGCGGCTTGGCATTGACATCTTATACAACGCGATGCGCCCGTGCGGCGCGCTTCTTGTCGGGGTGCCGGCCCTCGAACCTATTCAAACGCGAAGAGCCCCGGCGATAGCCGGGGCTCTTGCGTGTGTTGCGGGAACGGATCAGCGACAGGCGACGGCCACGCCGGCGCTGTCGTAGACCGGGGCGCAATCGCGGCCGCGAACCGAGCTGTAGCCTTGCTCGTAGCCGTAGCTCTGCATGTAGCCCTGGTGCTTGTACGACTTCGCGAGCGACGGGCCGGTGCTGGCGGCGGTCAGCAGGGCGACGACGGTGGCGACAAGAATCTGTTTCATGGCGATCTCCTATCGTGGGGGCGACTTAGAGATTGGTAGATAACACGTGTCGCGCCGAAAGGTTCATCACGCCTGCGCGTGTCGTGCGCGCGCGCGGATCACGGGTGCTTGATGGCGAAGTGTGATCTGCGTCACACGATTCCGGCGGCGTTTCGTGTTGGCAGCGGGACGCGGTGGCACGCTGCCATGGCGTTTTCAGCGAAGCGGACTCCAGTTCGCTGGAGCAAAAGCGTCAAAGCAACAAGACCAGTTCGCAATTCGCGCCGCAAATCGCGCGGTGGCCGTCGCTCAATTCGAACGCGCGTTGTCGGGGGCAATCATCGTACCGAAGCGCGCCGTGTCGTTTCGGATCATGGCGTCGAACCGATCGGGCGTTGCGGTGCGCGGCTCGATGCCCTGGCGTTCGAGTCGCGTGCGCACGTCCGGCATCTGCAGCACGGACGCGATATCCCGATTGACCTTCTCGATCACCGGCCGCGGCGTGCCGGCCGGCACGAGTACGCCGAACCAGGCGTCATAGTCGAACGCCGGCAACCCGGCTTCGGCAATGGTGGGGACATCGAGCAGCGAGGGCAGCCGCATGCGCGAGGAGACGGCGATGGCCTTGACTTTGCCGGTGTGAACGAGTTCCGCGCCGATATTCACCGCCGAGAAGAAGATATGCGCGTCGCCGCGCAGCACGCCGGCATGGGCCTCCGGCGCGCCCTTGTAGGGAACGGCGACGAGCTCGATCTTCGCCTCGCGGCGGAACAATTCGCTGGCGATCGTCGCCGCGCTGCCGGTCCCGGGCAGCGCCATGTTGAGCGTGCCCGGCTTGGCGCGTGCCAACGCCAGAAGCTCCTGCAGGTCGGACACCGGTAGGTCCGGCGCGGCGACCAGCACGAACGGCACCGAGGCGATCTGCGTGACCCCGGAAAAATCCTTCACTGGGTCGACCGACGCCGTCTTGTTGAGGCTGCCGACGAGGGCGTGGCCGTTCGAGGTGAGGAGCAGCGTATGGCCGTCCGCCGGGCTCTTCGCCGCGCTCGCCGTCCCCGGCACGCCGGGCCGGTTGTCGACGATCACCTGCTGACCCCACAGTTCGGGCAGCTTGTCGGCGAGGATGCGCGCGAGGCCGTCGGTCACGCTGCCGGCCGAGAACGGCACGATGATCCGCACCAGCTGATTGGGAAAGTCTGGCGTCTGCGCCGTCGACGGGGCGCAGACGAGGAGGCTGGCTGCCAGGGCGAACAGAATAGAGCGCCGGCGCATCGCGCGCTCAGGCGACGGCAGCGGCGCAAGCGCCGGACAGGAGACCGATGCGTTCGAGATCGTTGCGCATGGCGCTGCGTTCCTGTTCGCCGAGCTGCAGCAGCGGCGTGCGCACCGGCCCGCCGGTCATTCCCAGGAATTCTGACCAGGCCTTGATCGTTGCGATTGGGACGATGCCGGTCCTGTGGTAACGGCCCATGATCCAATGATGCTGCACGTCGCGCAGCGGCTTGAGCTCGGCAGAAATCTTGGCAGCCTGCTCGAACCGGCCATTGAGACCGAGCTCAGTATATTCGCGCACCGGCTGCCACGAGGCATGCTGCAGCAGGTAGGGCGTCGCCGACGACTGGTGCACGCGCTGGCCGTGGTCGCGCATCATGGCCAGGAAATCGGTCTCTGACGGCGTGCTCAGGATCAATTGGTCGCCGGCGAGGCGTTTCACCTCGAGATAATGGTCGAGCGGTCGCGCGATCTTGGCGCCGCAGATATTCTCGATGCGTGCGAGCCGCGCCGTCATCGACGGCGAGATCGCTGCACAGCCAGAGAACGGCGTGTCGAACAGCCAGATGCCGATGCTGACCCGCGTCGCGATGAACGTGAACCAGTCATGGATCATGTCTTCGGTCGCCGTGGGATAGTAAGGCGTCATCAAGATGGCGAAATCGGCGCCGACGGCTTCGGCGTGCTGCGTCAGCTCCACGGTCTCAAGCGCCGAATGATGTCCGGTATGCGCGATGACGCGACAGCGCCCGCGCGCCTCCTCGGCGACGATCGCGACGACGCGTTTGCGCTCCTCCTTGGTCAGCGCCCAGAACTCGCCCATCACGCCGGTGCAAAAAACGCCGTCGACATGCAGCGTCTCGGTGAGATAGCGCATGTTGCGGCGCAGACCCGCCTCGTCGATCTCGAGATCACGTGTAAACGGTGTGGTGATGGCGGCCCATAAGCCACGGAACTGTGCACGCGCGGCGTCTTTCGCTTCCGACGTCCGATAGTCCATTCTGGAGTCCCTCGCAGAGGCGGCGTGTCGGCAACCTTATCACGGCCGGCGCGCACGGCCATGCTCGCCACAATTTTCCTCATCTCGCTTGCGTCGCATGAGCATCGTACCCACGTGGTTGTGCGTCCAACGCACTCCCCGGCCGGGCAATTAGCCATTGATTGCACCCAACATCTTGTGCCCGACGATGGACCAACTACTGGATCTTCACCGAATCCGATCGCGACAAAAGAAGGCCTCAACCGATGGTGTCAGTCGAGGCCGAGGCTACGCGGGCAAGGACTGTATCTAGCGGAGGCGCTGTTACAGCAGTGCGACACGACGATGAAAATCGTGCAGTGATTCGCTCGCTGCCCTGCGTCCCGCAGCGGAACCGTACATGGCCCGTCGCGCTTGATTGGTGCACGCCGTCGCGGTTACTGCCGTGGCGCCGGCGAGCTGTAGTAGCAAACAGGGTCCGGGAATGATCGAACGCGTTCAAGTGGCGGGCCTCGGCGTCGCCAAGATCCTCCACGATTTCGTCGTGCGGGAAGCGCTGCCCGGAACGGGCATTTCGGACGAGATGTTCTGGAGTGGCCTTTCGGCCTTGATACGCGACCTCGCGCCCCGCAACCGCGACCTGCTCGCCGTGCGTGATCGCCTGCAGGAACGGATCGACGCATGGCACCGGGAGCGAGCGAGCAAGCCGATCGACGCGGCAGAGTATCATAGCTTCCTGCGTGAGATCGGTTATCTCGTGCCGGAGACCGGCGACTTCACCATCCGCACCACCCAGGTGGACGACGAGATCGGCACCATCGCCGGGCCGCAGCTCGTCGTGCCGGTGTCGAACGCGCGCTATGCGCTCAATGCCGCCAATGCGCGTTGGGGCAGCCTCTACGATGCGCTCTACGGCACCGACGCCATCGCCGAGGACGGCGGTGCGCCGCGCGGCGGCCCGTACAATCCGGTGCGCGGCGCGCGGGTGATCGCGCGGGCGCGGGCCCTGCTCGACGAGGCGGCTCCGCTGCAGCAGGGCACCCACCGCGACGCGGTGTCCTACCGTGTCGAGGCCGGCACGCTCGTCGTCGCATTGAAGGGCGGCGTGCACACGGGGCTGGCGCGGGCCGAGCAGTTCGTCGGCTTCCGCAACGACGCGCTGTCGCCTGCTGCAGTCCTGCTGCGCCATCACGAGTTGCACATCGAGATCAGGATCGATCGCACGGCCCGCGTCGCGCAGGACGATCCCGCCGGCATCGCCGACGTGATCCTCGAGTCCGCCGTCACCACCATCATGGACCTCGAAGACAGTGTCGCGGTCGTCGATGCCGACGACAAGGTCGGGGTCTATCGCAATTGGCTCGGCCTTATGACGGGCAGACTGACAGCGAGCTTCGACAAAGGCGGCCGCAAGGTCGAGCGCACGCTCGCCGGCGACCGCATCTATCAGCGCCGCGACGGCGGCGAGCTGCGCCTGCACGGCCGTAGCCTCATGCTCGTCCGCAACGTCGGCCATCACATGTATACCGACGCGGTGTTCGATCAGGCGGGGGAGGAGATTCCGGAAGGCATGCTCGATGCGGCGGTCACGTCCCTGATCGCGATTCACGATCTGCGCGGTGCTGGCGCCATGCGCAATAGCCGTACCGGCTCGGTCTATATCGTCAAGCCGAAGATGCATGGGCCCGACGAGGTCGCGTTTACGGACGAGATATTTGCGCGCGTCGAGGACATGCTTTCGCTGCCGCGCTTCACGCTCAAGATGGGCATCATGGACGAGGAGCGGCGCACGACCGTCAACCTCAAGAACTGTATCCGCGCAGCGGCCGATCGCGTCGCCTTCATCAACACGGGGTTCCTCGACCGCACCGGTGACGAGATCCATACGGCGATGGAAGCGGGCCCGATGATCCGCAAGAACGAGATGAAGTCGACCCCGTGGATCAAGGCCTACGAGGACTGGAACGTCGACATCGGGCTCGCCTGCGGGCTTCCCGGCAAAGCGCAGATCGGCAAGGGCATGTGGGCAGCGCCCGACAAGATGGCCGCCATGCTCGAGGAGAAGATCGTCCACCCGCAGGCTGGCGCCAACACCGCCTGGGTGCCATCGCCGACCGCAGCCACGTTGCATGCGATCCACTATCATCAGGTCGACGTCGCGGCGCGCCAGTGCGAACTTCGCGGCCGGCCGCGTGCCAGGCTCGCCGACATGCTGACCATCCCGGTGTCGCGCTCGAACTGGCCGCCGCCGGCGGTGCAGGAGGAGCTCGACAACAATTGCCAGGGCATCCTCGGCTATGTCGTGCGCTGGATCGACCAGGGCGTTGGCTGTTCCAAGGTGCCCGACATTCACGACGTCGGCCTGATGGAGGATCGTGCGACCCTGCGCATCTCCAGCCAGCACATCGCCAACTGGTTGCGCCACGGCGTCGCCGACGACGCGCAGGTGATGGCCACGCTCAAGCGCATGGCCGAGATGGTCGACCGTCAGAACAAGGACGATCCGAATTATCGCGCGATGGCGCCGCGTTTCGACGGCCCGGCCTTTCAGGCGGCGTGCGACCTGATCTTCGATGGACGCGCCCAGCCAAACGGCTATACCGAATGGATTCTGCATGCGCGCCGCCGGCAGGCGAAGGGCACAGCCGCGTGATCAAGCGGACAACTTTCGGCTGAGCTCGGCCGTGGCGCCGCCGACAATTCCATTTGTCATCCCCACGGCGCCATCTAAGATCGAGCGAACTTTAACGCCCGCTGGAGGGCAGGATGATGAAAAACGCGCACATCAACGGGGCCCTGTTTGCAATCCTGTGCCTCGCGCCGGCAACGGCCGACGCGAAGGACAAGGTCAAGGTCGGGTTCATCGGTCCGCTCACGGGCGGCGTTTCGGTCAACGGGCTGGGCGGCCGCAACTCGGCCGATCTCGCCGTCAGGCTGCGCAATGCCGATGCCAAAGCGACATACGAATACGAGCTCGTCGTCCTCGACGATGAATGCAAGCCCAACGTCGCCGTGCAGCAGGCGACCAAGATGGCGGCCGACAAGGAGATCATCGCCGGCGCGACGCACTATTGCTCCGCGACCGCCATCGCCACGGTCGACATCTATCACAAGTTCGGCTTCCCGGTGGTAGTGTGGGGCGCCGTTCTGCCGGACATCACCTATCGCAACAAGTATGCCGAGGTGCACCGCGTCAATGGCACCATGATCAATCAGAACGACAGCAATGCCGAACTCGTCGCCAAGCTCGGCTACAAGACCTTCGCCGTCATTCACGACACGACTGACTACGGCAAGGGCCATAACCAGTATTTCAGCGAGGCGATCACCAAGCAGGGCGGCAAGATCGTCGGCACGTTCGGCGTCACGGCGGACCAGCAGGATTTCACCGCCGAGCTGACGCAGATCAAGTCACTCAATCCGCAGGTGATCTATTTCGGCGGGTTGACGCCGATCGGTGTGCGCATTCGTGCGCAAATGGACAAGCTCGGGATCAATGCGGTGTTCGACGGCACGTCGGGCATCGTCTCCGATGCCTTCATCCAGGGGCTCGGCCCGTTGGCCGAAGGCGTGCTTGCCTTCCGTGAGGGCGCACCGACCGAGAAGCTGCCGGGTGGCAAATTCTTCATGGAAAACTATAACGCGCAGAAATACGACAATCCGCCGGAGGCCTATGGCGCGTTCGCCTACGCCGCTATGGATCTCATCATCGATACCATCGAGAAGGTCGGTCCTGATCGCAAGAAGGTCGTCGACGCCATGGCGAATGTGAAGGATCGTGACTCGATCGTCGGCAAAATCACGTTCGACGATCACGGCCAGAACGCCGTGCCGGTGATCACCAGGTACGTGATACAGGACGGCAAGTTCGTCGAATGGGACGACAGCGACTACGCCAGCGGCAAGCGCAAGCTCCCGGGACAGAAATAGCCAGCAAGTGGGGGCAGGCGGACGCCGTCGGCCTCGCTTGCCGTCGCGCCGGGTGCGCGCAGGAACCTCATCATGGATGCGGGGCTTCTTGCCCAATACATCATGAATGGGCTGATGCTGGGCATGATGTATGCGCTGGTGGCGCTCGGCTTCACGCTGTTCTTCGGGGTGCTCGACGTCATCAAGTTTTCGCATGGCGACGTGCTGACCGTCGGTGCATTCACGGCGCTCGCGACCTATCTTGGGCTACGCACGGCCGGCATCGGGTCCAGTTGGCTCGCACTTCTGGCGATGCTCGTGGTTGCGGTCGTCGCCATTGCCGCGCTCGGAATGGCGATCGCGCGCACGCTTGTGTTACCGCTGCGCTCAGCGCCGGCGCTCAACACGCTGCTCGTCACGCTAATGCTCGGGACCGTGCTGCGCGAAGCCGTACGACTGTTCTATCCGGAAGGCGCCAATCCCAAGCCGTTTCCGGCGCTGCTTCCGAAGGACTCGGTCAATTTCGGCAATTTCAATCTGCGGCTCGACAACGTGATCATGCTGGCGGCTGGCGCGCTGATCATCGTTGGGCTGCAACTCCTCCTCAAGCGCACCAAGCTCGGCCTCGCCATTCGCGCGGTGGCGCAGGATGAAGAGACCGCCCGCACCATGGGCGTCAATTTCACCGCCGTTGTACTCATCACCTTCGCGATCGGATCGGGCCTCGCGGCCTTCGCCGGAATCATGAACGGCCTCTACTACAATGAAATCAATTTCGGCACGGGGCTTCTTCTCGGGGTGGTCGGATTCTCCGCCGCGATCATCGGCGGTCTCGGTAGCATCTACGGAGCGATCCTCGGCGGCTTTCTGTTCGCGGCGTTGCAGACGATCGGCGCCGTCGCGCTGCCGTTCGCCAGCGCCTACAAGGACGTGTTTGCATTTGCCGTCGTCATTGCCCTGATGGCATGGCGTCCGACCGGCCTCATTCAGGAAAAAATAAGTGAGCGGGTCTGAGGCGCCGGGCGGAACGTGGCAGAAGCCGCGCGCGTCGTTGGCTCCCGGCGCTGCCGCGCTCGTATTCGCGACGATCTATCTCATCGCGCTCCTGGCGGCGGAACGACAATCCATCATCATCGGCCTGTTGGGGCTGGCGATCGTGGTTGTGCTGGGAGCGAATTGGTTAGGCTGGCTGGTGCCGGTGAGTCGCAGCTTCGCCGACCGTGAGGATGCGCTCGCCGCTTTGGCGGTCGTCGGCGCCGTTGCTATCGCCGCGTTTTTTCGCGACAACCATTTTTCGCTCCTGCTCGTCGTCACCGTCCTTCTCTACACGGTGGCGACGCTGGGACTGAACGTCCAGTTCGGTTATGCCGGCGTGCTCAATTTTGCCGGAGCGTCGTTCTTCGGCATCGGTGCCTATACGTCGGCGGTGCTCAATGCCCACACCGCGGTTCCGCACATCCTGGTGCTGCTGATCGGCGGGATGCTCGCGGCCTTGGTCGGTTCGCTGCTGCTCCTGCCGGTGCTGCGCACCCGCGGGCACTATGCCGCCGTCGTCACCATCGCCTTCGCCTTGCTGTTCAAGACGTTTCTCGAAGTCAACGACGTTCTCGGCGGTCCGCAGGGCATGCCGGTCAAGGGCATGACCATTCTCGGCTGGCCGTTCAACGACAACGTCATCATCGGCAGGCTCGACCTGTCATTCTACATCAACTACTTCGCCGTGAGCCTGGTGCTGCTGGTCGGCTCGTTTATCCTGGTGCGCCGGTTGGAACGATCATGGATCGGACTCAATCTCGACGCCCTGCGGCTTGACGAAACCGCGGCCGCCTGCTTCGGCCTCGACATCGCGCGCTGGAAAATCACCGCTTTTCTGTTCGGCAATTTCCTCATCGGCATTGCCGGAGCGCTCTACGGCATGGTTGGCGGCTTCGTTGCGCCGAACAACTACACTTTTGCCGACTCGCTGATCCTCGTGTCGATCCTGTTGCTCGGCGGCATCGGCAACCCGTGGGGTGTCGTCATCGCCACCATCGTCGTCGTCGTCCTGCCGGAAAAGTTGCAGACGATCCAGGAGTATCGCTTCCTGCTCTATGCCGTGATGGTCATCGCCGTCCTGTTGTTCCGGCCGCAAGGCCTGCTGCCGCGGCCGGTCCGCCGCTATTTTCCCCGGTGGCGGCCATGAACGTCCTGCTCGAAGCAAGCAAGCTCACCCGGAGGTTCGGCGGCGTCGTCGCGCTTGATCAACTGGATCTCACGGTCGTGGAGAACGAGATCCTCGGTCTGATCGGCCCCAATGGATCCGGTAAGACAACTTTCTTCAATGTCGTCACCGGCATCTATCGCGCCGATGGCGGTACGGTCACGTTCGGCGGTGCCGACGTCACCGGCGCGTCGCCGCAGGCAATGTGTCGCGCCGGCGTGTCCCGCACGTTCCAGCGTTCGCGGCTGTCGTTGCCGCTGTCGATCTTCGACAACATCATGATCGGCAACCACAAGCGCCTGACACAGGGATTGTGGTTTAATCTCATGCGTCGTGGAGCGTTGAGGCAGGAATTCGAAGTGAGCTACCGGGCCGCGCGCAAGCTGGTCGAGATGTTCGAGCCGGCGATGGCTGATCGGATGTTCGAGCCGGTCGCCGGCTTGCCGATGATCGATCGGCGCCGGATCGAGATTTTTCGCGCGCTCGTCAATCGACCCCGGCTGCTTCTGCTCGACGAGCCCTCCGCCGGCATGACGCATGAGGAGACCAGGGAACTGATGGACGACATCCTGCAGGTCCGCGAACTGACCCGAAATCTCACCATCGTTATCGTCGAGCATGAAATGGGCGTGATCGAGCGCGTCACCGACCGCTGCGTGGTGCTCAATTTCGGCCGCAAGATCGCGGAAGGCCCGTACCGGCAGGTCGCGGCCGACCGCCAGGTGCAAGAAGCCTATCTTGGGGTGGTATGATGACGGCGCGCCTGGAGGTTGCGAACGTCACCACCGCCTATGACAAGGCGGACGTGCTCGAAGGCGTATCTCTGACGATCGAATCCGGGCGCATCACCTGCCTGCTGGGTTCGAACGGTTCGGGCAAGACGACGCTGATCCGTTCCATCCTCGGGCTCACGCCGCCGCGCGCCGGTCGCATCTCGTTCGACGGCGCCGACATCACCGCGCTGCCGACCCACCAGGTGATCGCAGCAGGAATCGCCTGCATCCCGGAAGGCCGCAAGGTGTTTCCCAAGTTCACGGTCGAGGAGAATCTGCGGCTCGGGGCCTACCTCGAGACGTCGCCTACCACCGCCCAGGAGCGCATGGCGGAGATATTTCGTCTGTTCCCACGTCTGGGCGAGCGCCGCGCGCAGCTTGCCGGCACCATGTCGGGCGGCGAGCAGGCGATGATTTCGATCGGCCGCGGCCTGATGCGGGCGCCGAAGCTCCTGCTCATCGACGAGCCGTCGCTCGGCCTTTCCCCCATCTTGGTGAAGGAGAATTTCAATATCATCCGTGACATCAGCGCGCGTGGGATCACCGTGTTCCTGGTCGAGCAGAATGTTCACCAGACCCTCGCCATTTCCCACTTCGGCTATGTGCTCTCCAAGGGCCGCGTCGTGGCCGCCGGAATGCCAGCAGAACTCGCGGGGCGTGACGAAGTACGGCAAGCCTATTTCGGATAGGTGACCAAAGGTGGCGGGGAATCGACGATGCCGCCGATCCGACATTTGACAATCCAATAGGCCGGGGGTTGGTTCCAAGCCGGGAAGACGTTCTTTTACGCGAAATCTGATGTCAATGCCGTGCACCAGCGGTTGGGTCAGGCTTGTCCCCGGCTTCGCATGGAACTCGTCGGTGACTTGCCCATTTCATTTGGTGACGCATCGAACCTCACGTGTGCGCAATCTGTGACGCTGGAGAGCCCACTTGAATCGTAGGACATTTGTCGTCGGAGCCGCTTCCGTACCGCTTGCCTGGGAGTTTGCCCCTGCCGCTGCGCCTGCTGACCAAGGTGCGTCGTTCAACGCCTATACGGTGCGGCAAATGGCGCGCGACCTCGCGCAGAAGCCATTCAAGGCTGGCGATATCACGCTGCCCGATTCCCTCAGGGACCTCAGCTATGATCGCTACCGTATGATCCGCTTCATTCCCGAACGCGCGTTATGGCGGGGAGAGAATCTACCGTTTGAAGCACAGTTTTTTCATCGCGGATTCTTTTTCTCAAATCGCGTCGACATCTACGAGGTGGTCGACGGTACTGCTCGGCCGATCATCTATTCCCCGGGTCTGTTTAATTTCGGAGATGTGTCACCGCCTCCGTCTGGTGCAGATCTTGGTTTCGCCGGATTTCGCCTCCACGCGCCAATGAATCGGCAGAATTACTACGACGAAGTCGGCGTATTTCTGGGCGCCAGCTATTTCCGGGCCGTGGCCAAGAATCAGATCTACGGTCTTTCGGCACGTGGTTTGGCGATCAATACGGCTGCCGCCAAGGGCGAGGAATTCCCTGCGTTCAAGGCCTTTTGGATCGAAAAACCGCAACCAAAGACGACCTCCATCGTCGTCCACGCACTTCTCGACAGCGATAGCGCTGCGGCGTCCTATCGATTCACGATCCGACCGGGCGATGCCACCATCTATGACGTCGAAATGAATCTTTATCCGCGTGTCGAGATCGATCAATCTGGCATTGCGCCGTTGACCAGCATGTTTTTCTTTGACGCCAATAATCGTGCGCAGGTCGATGATTTTCGTCCGGCCGTCCACGATTCCGATGGCCTGGCAATGCGGAATGGGCGGGGCGAAGAGTTATGGCGACCTTTGAGCAATCCGAAGGACCTTCAGATCAGCACGTTCAACGACACCAATCCGCGCGGCTTCGGACTCGTGCAGCGGCAACGTGACTTCCATGCCTACGAAGATCTCGAGTCGCGCTTCGAAAAACGTCCGAGCCTTTGGATTGAGCCGATCGGGGATTGGGGTGAGGGTTCGATCCAACTGATTGAGATTCCGACCAAGGAGGAAATTCACGACAACGTTGTTGGCTTCTGGCGGCCGCGTGAAGCCTTGCGCCCCAAAGGCGAGTATGCGTTTACGTATCGGCTGTACTGGGGATGGAATAAGCCAGCGCCATCGTCGCTCGCCGAGATCATCAGCACCCGTTGCGGGGCCGGACCGGATAATACGCGTCTGTTCGTCCTCGATGTTGCCGGCGAACGGCTGAAGAATCTGCGGGCGTCGGAGATTCGGGCAGTCGTCAGCGCCGACAAAGGCAAGATCAAGAACATCGTGTCGCAGCCCAACCCCGAGACTGGGGGATGGCGGATCAGTTTTCAGCTCGCGCCGGAGAAGGTACCGGCGGTCGAGTTGCGGGCGCAGCTCCTGTCGAACGAAGAACCGCTTTCCGAGGTCTGGATCTATCGGTGGACGACGTGAGCCGTCATGAGGTCCCTCTGCTGATCGGGTCGGCAACAGAGCATGGATTCCACGCGCTGCCGTCTGAAACGCCGCTTGCGATGCCTGAGCAGCTCTTACGGGATCGACGCGAATGGCCGGACGCTCCGCAGACCGCGCCTTACCTGCTTTCTCTGAGGCGCGCATTTGTGTTCGGCGTCGTCGGCGCGCTCAGCGCGGCGGGCGCGTTTGAGATGTACCAAGTTCTCAAGGTTGCCGGCCTGACTTTCGCGGAGTCCATCGTTCTTGGCTTGTTCGTCGCCCTCTTTGCTTGGCTCGCTTTGTCGTTTGTCAGCGCGGCGGGCGGTCTGCTGTCGATGATCTTGCGCAGCGATAAGTCGCTTGGCATCGACCCGAGTTCTCCCGTACCGCACGTTACCACGCGCAATGCCTTGCTGCTGCCCGCATACAACGAGTCGGCTGGCCGGATCTCGTCTCGTCTTCAGGCGATCTGTGAATCAGTGCAGGAAACCGGTCAGCATGAGCATTTCGATTTCTTCATCCTCAGCGACACGACAGATCCGAAGATTTGGATCAGCGAAGAAGCTGCATTCCTGGCATTGCTTCAACGAATGCCGCGGATGCGTATCTTCTATCGGCATCGGGCAAAAAACACGGCGCGCAAGGCCGGCAATATCGCGGAGTGGATCAGACGTTTTGGCGGTGCGTACCGGCACATGATCGTGTTGGATGCCGATAGTCTGATGACGGGTGATACGATTCTTCGACTTGTTGCCGCAATGGAACGGCATCCGCGGGTCGGGCTGATCCAAACGTTCCCGGTCATCGTGAATGCCGACACGCTGTTCGCGCGCGTGCAGCAGTTCGCCGGCCGTATGTACGGTCCGCTAATTGCCCGCGGCATAGCATGGTGGCATGGTCCCGAGGGCAACTATTGGGGCCACAATGCCGTCATCCGTGTGGCCGCCTTTGCAGAGCATGCGGGACTGCCGCGCTTGCGCGGCTGCAAGCCGTTCGGTGGTCACATCATGAGCCATGACTTCGTCGAGGCGGGGCTTATGCGACGAGCCGGCTGGGCCATTCATATGGCTCCCAATTTGGGCGGAACTTACGAGGAGGCGCCTCCGTCCCTGACCGATTATGCCGCGCGAGATAGACGTTGGTGCCAAGGAAATCTGCAGCACGTCGGTGTTTTGACGGCAAGCGGACTGCACTGGATATCGCGATTGCACCTTTTGACCGGCATCGGGTCCTATCTGACCGCACCCCTATGGCTGCTCTTTCTTGCTGTCGGAATTCTGATCTCGCTGGAAGCGCAATTCGTCAGGCCCGATTACTTCCCGTCAGGCTTCTCGCTTTTTCCGAATTGGCCGGCACAGGATCCGGTCCTGGCGGCGTGGGTATTTGCCGCAACGATGGGCGTCCTCCTGGCCCCGAAGTTGCTCGGCTATGTCGTTGCCGTGGGCGGCCGTGAACGGCGAATGGGTTTCGGCGGTCCGGTTGTCAGTTTGCTCAGTGTGATTGTCGAAACGCTGATTTCCGGCCTTGTGGCGCCGCTCATGATGTTGATTCAGTCCACCGCGGTGACGGAAATTTTGTTCGGGCGAGACGCCGGATGGTCGGTCCAGCGGCGCGATGATGGAACTTTGCCACTGTCGGAGGTCGTCCGGCGCTACGGGTGGCATACGTTGTTCGGTGTCGCGTTGGCCGCGAGTGCCTATTCAGTGTCCTGGTCGCTGCTGTTGTGGATGACCCCGGTTATCTCCGGGCTGCTTCTTGCCATTCCGCTTGCCGCACTGTCGGCGAGTTCCAGCGCCGCAGCGGCATTGCGCCGTCTCGGGCTGTTGACGATTCCCGAGGAGAGCAATGTTCCGCCAATCGTCGCGCGAGCAAACGAGCTTGCTGACAATTCCACCTTCCGCAAAAAGGAGGATGCAATCGTCTGCCTGTGTGAGAACAGTGAACTTCGTATTGCCCACCGTAGCATGATATCCACTGCACCGCGCCGTAAACGCGGAGAGATCGATGTCGATCTGGTCGTTGGGCGAGCAAAACTAGGTGACGCGCAAAGTCGTGACGAGGCCACTGCGTTGCTGTCCGAGCGGGAAATCACTGCCGTTCTGTCGGATCTATCCGCGTTCGATCAGCTAATGGCACTTTGTGATCGCGGAATGGTGAACGTGTAGTCCGCTGATAGTCG
>Ga0126377_10001666_pt1 | contig 14747 bp, 13 predicted proteins | sample PanSoiMetPlot_22_FD_92647 | JGI IMG/M metagenome (GOLD analysis project Ga0126377, IMG submission 92647) | Tropical forest soil microbial communities from Panama - MetaG Plot_22 | ecosystem: Environmental > Terrestrial > Soil > Tropical forest > Bulk soil | place: Panama | collected 2016-02-17
GGCTGTTCGACGGTCGGTCGGAGGATCAGGCCGCGCTGGTCGAACTGCCGCAGGAAGCTCTCCTCGAGCTGGAGGTACTGCTGCGGGCCCTGTGGGCCGCGGGGACTGCGGATCGCCAGGACCCGCGGCCCTCGGGGCGCGGACCACCACCCTCCCGTGAGCCACCGCCGGAGCTGCTGCCCCAGGGTCTCCGGAGGCGGCGGGAGCGTGAGCACCCGGTCGACGACCACGAACTCGTAGCCTCGGAGCTGGCCGGGGAGGTGCTCGGGGGCGGGCACCCTGATCACCGCGAGCGCCCGGTGGCCCGCACGGGTGGCCCGCTCCAGGTCGGCCAGCGTCATCGGCCGCTGGTTGACCGCCGGATGACGGAAGACCCCGGGCCCGCTGAAGTGCTCGACGGAGGGGTCCAGCCCCCCGGCAAGCGCTCCGGAGAACGCCTCGTCGTCCAGGACGAGGTAGTCCTGGACGGAGATGAGCCGGATTCTGGACTGTTGACCGATGTGCTCCGCGGTCACGCCTTCCCGCTCCAGGGGCGGGACGAGCCCGCGTAGCCAGTGGTAGGGGAGCTGGCGTTGCGACGGGTCGCCCAGGACGAAGGTGGCGTCGACCACGTTGGCGAGGCGTGCGGCGTCGACCGGCCGGCCCGTCGCATCCAGGGCCATCGCGGCGGCCGCGGCCACCCGATCCTTGGCGTCGACCGAGGCTGGTGGGATGAGGCCCCGGGCGCGGAGGTCCTCGGGGACGTGGGACCCGTCCGGTCGTGGGATCAGCGTCCCGTCGGGGTCGAACTCCGGCGGCGGGCGGTCCAGCAACGGTGCGCCCGTCCGGTTCCTCGGGGGCGTCGGCGGCGCCGCGCCGGCCGGGGGACGCGCCCCGGCGACCGGCGGTCGCTCCACGTCGGCCGCGGGCTGGGGTGGCATTCGTGCCTCGGGGAGGCGCCTGGGGATGAGACCGCGGAGGTTGTGGAGGTACTCGCTGGTCACGTAGGCGCTGCCACCGATCACGGCGAACATGGTGACCAGCCGGCCGATGACCGCGCCCGGCCGTCCCTGGGCGAGGTAGGCCTGGAACGGCTCGCGCCCGTGGGGCCCGAGCAGCGCGTCGGTGAGCCAGTGGGCGACCAGGCGGGGGTCGGGATTGGCGAGGAGCCGCTTGACGGCCTCCTCGACGGCCTCGGTGACCTGCTCGGAGAGATCGGTCAGCCACCGGTTGGCGGCCCGGTGCAGATCGAGGTTCCAGCCCGGGAGCAGGTCCCACGCGAAGGTGGCGGCGTGGGCCACAGGGGCGAGGACGGCGCGGAGGGCTCGGTCGTTGGCGCGCAGCTGGTCGAGGTCCCCGTTCCAGGTGCGCCAGATCACCGGGCCGGCGTGGACGGCGATCAGGTTCCAGAGGCCCTCGGGCGCACGACGGATCGCATGGCCGACGTCGGCGGCGACCAGCATCCACAGGTACAGCTCGTCGGCGACCCCGGCGGCGAAGTCGGCGGCGAAGCTGGTGGCGTCGTCGATGCGCTTGGACAGCCGGTCGGGCACCGCATCGGGCGCCGCGTGGACGGGTGCGGCTGCGGCCGCCAGCACGGGGACGCCGTCCAGCAGCAGCCTCCGGTCCAGGCGCGATCCGGGGAGCTGGTCGGCCAGTGGGACGAGGCGGGCGACGGTGGCCGCGCCGGAGTAACCGGCGCGCTCCGCGGCAGGGGCGGGTGACGGCTGGTCGTCGAGGTGGACGCGGACCCGGTCGACGGCTGGGAAGCCGGCGTCGACGACGTGGGCCCAGGCGGACTCTCCAGGGTCGTCGCCGGCTATGACCAGGCTGGCGGCGCCGGCGCCCTGGTCGGGCTGGGCCTCGGCGATGACGGCGTGAGGCTGTACGGCACGGCCGCGGGGGACGGCGGCGGGAGCACGGTCACCAGGGCCGACGGCGGCGACCGGATCCGGCCGGGCAGGGCCAGGCTGGACGGGGTCGAGGTCCTCGCCACCACCCCACACGAGGTGGATCCTCCATCCGAGGGCCGACGCCTGACCGGCCCGGACCGGGACGTCAGGCAGCCGGGGGTCGCCCTCGCCCTCGCCGTCCTCGCCCTCGCCGTCCTCGCCCTCGGCTGCCTGCTGCGACTCTCCCTCGGGTCTGGGGTTCCTGCTGCCCACCATGGACCCCAGATCGGGCGTGGTCAGAGGCCGACCGTCCGGACCGTGATGGTCGGAGTCCGAGCCGGTCGCGGCGGAGGCGGCACTGGCCACCAGGGTGCCGCCGGCTGGATGATCGGCTCCCGATCGGTCCGGCTGGGCGGGGGCGGGCTGGGATCGGGTCGCGGTGAGGACCTGCTGCGCGGCGGCGGTGGCGCCGGCGAGCACGGGCTCGGGGTCCTGGGTGTCGCCGGCCTGGTCGCCGTGGTCGTCGCCGGACCGGTCGTCGGCGGCGGGATCGACCGCGATCTCGCTCGGGAGCCCGTCGCTCCAGGTCGCCGACTGGTCCTCGGCGCGGACGGCCGGCATGGTGGCCAGCACCAGGACGGGAACGCCGACGACCAGGAACAGGCACAGGGCGAGGGCGAGCAGCAGCGGCTGCCGGTGGCGGGCCGTCCTGCCGAGGTGGTCGTCGCGTTGACCAGTTCGCACTCGACCCGATCCTCCAGCAGGCGCCGGACCGGCCTCCAGGAGCACACGGTAGATTCCAGCCCACAGGGTCTCCCCGAAGCTGGCCGGCCACTCGCTCGGGGGCACCAGGCCCGCGGCCGTCGTGGGAACGTCGTGGGTCCTCGCGTGGCGCCACCGTGGCCGTCAGGCACCCGCACGCAGGCGTCACCAGTCCTTGCGCAGGCCGGGTCGGCGCAGGTCACCGCCACTGCCAGGTGTCGAGTACGTGACGGGCGCCAGCCTCGCTGCCGGCGAACGAGGACCCCTTCGCCTCGAAGGTGACGACATAGACAGTACCGTCATGGATCGAGGCGGACATCCGCCGGTGGACGACTCCCTGCGTGTAGTCGAAGGCGATCGCGTCCTCGCCGCCGAGCGTGATGTGCCGCGGGGCGCCGAGTGGCCTGACGGCTGCGGCCGTGCCGGCCTGCTGGAGCACGTAGTCGGGGAACGAGTCGAGATCCCCGCACGGGCACGGCTTGCGGGTCACGATGACGACGGCTTCCTTGCGGGCCTCGCCGGCCAGGGGGTCGGCAGGGGCCACGGCGGCCAGCAGCTCGATGTCGGCGGGGATGGCGCCGGACCCGCGAATCCTGTCCGTGACCTGCTGCCACTGCTGCGGCACGCCGAAGGCGTACCCCGCACCGCGGATCATCGGCCCGCTGCTCGCCGTGGCGGCCGGCGCTGTGGAGCCACCGCCGGAGTTGTCAGCCGTCCGCCCGAGCCCACCGAGCACCAGCAGCCCCACCACCACCACGACGACCGCGACCCCGGCCAGGACGCCGACGAGCACGGCGGTGCGCCGCCGCCGCGGCGGCCGGTGCTCCGTGTCGTCGTCGACCTAGGGACGGCAGGTGGTGAACTGGGCGGCCGCCGTTCGAGGCCGGCTCACCAGCGGCCCCGGTGGACGATCTCCTCGACGGGTCGCCGTGGCCTGGTCCGGGCCGAGGACACGACGGGGTCGGGCGCCGGGTGCCCGACGGCGATCGCCCCGATGGCCTGGAACTGGCGGGGCACGCCGTAGGTGGCGTGCAGTGCCAGAGGGTCCGGCGGGTCGAGGCCGAGGAACAGGGCGCCCAGGCCCTCGTCGACCGCGGTGAGCAGCATGAGCATGCTCGCGAACGCGGCGTCGACGATCCAGAACGGCACCGGCCAGCGCGCCTCGTCACGATCGGTCCAGCCCTTGTCCGGTTCGGCGTACCGGTCGAGGTAGGCCTGCTTGCTCGCCAGCGGCACGACGACCAGCGGCGCCCGGCGCAGCCCGGGCCGCGGCCAGTCCCCGCCGGAGGAGACACAGCGCCAGAAGCCCGCGGTCTCCTCCGGGCCCTCCAGCACCAGGAACGCGACGCCCTGGGTGAACCCGGCGGAGGGAGCCCGGCGCCCGGCTTCGAGGATCCGGCCGACCGCCCCCGGGGCGATCGGCCGGTCGTGGAAGGTCCGCACCATCCGGCGGCGCCGGACGACCCGGCCGAACTCCATCAGCTTGACCTCCTCCCCGCCGCAGGGCGCCGTCGCCCGGCTGGCGGTGCGCCGCTGGAGACGCTCGAACAGTACATCCGCCGGCAACGCACCCCGCACCGGCACCAACTCGGCTCTGCCAGCACGGCCCATGCCGACGGGCGCCTCCTGCCGGCCGGCGGGAGGCGGTAAGGTGCCCAGGTGCGCCGGGCGACCTGCGTGCGGTGTCCACGGGGCGGGCCGCCCCTGGGCGGCGGGAGGGTGCATGACCACGGCGGACACACTTGATCGGGGCCGGGCCTCCTTCGAGCGGCGGGCGTGGACCGATGCCTTCGACACGCTGTCGGCGGCCGACCGGGAGGCTCCGCTGGCGCCGGAGGATCTGGAGCGGCTGGCCATGGCCGCCTACCTGGTGGGCAGGGACGCCGACCGCGACGAGGTCTTGACGCGCGCGCATCAGGAGTGGCTGCGGCGGGGCGGCGCCGAGCGGGCCGCCCGGTGTGCGTTCTGGCTGGCCTTCGGCCTGCTGAACCGGGGTGAGCTGGCCCGCGCCGGCGGCTGGCTGGCCCGCGCCCGGCGGCTGCTGGACGAGGGCCAGCTGGACTGCGTGGAGCAGGGGTACCTGCTCCTGCCGGTCGCGTTGCAGCGCTTTGCCGAGGGCGACGCCGCGGCCGCGTACGCCGCTTTCGGGCAGGCCGCCAAGCTCGGCGACCGCTTCGGCGACCGCGACCTGGCCACGCTCGCCCGGGCTGGCCGGGGCCAGGCGCTGCTGCGGCTGGGAGAGACCGTGGAGGGCGTGGCGTTGCTGGACGAGGCGATGGTCGCCGTCGAGGCCGGTGAGGTGTCGCCGATCATGGTCGGGAGCATCTACTGCGCCGTGATCGAGGCATGCCAGGAGCTGTTCGATCTGCGGCGGGCGCAGGAGTGGACGGCGGCGCTCTCCGACTGGTGTGCGTCGCAACCGGACCTGGTGCCCTTCCGCGGGCAGTGCCTGGTGCACCGGTCCCAGGTGCTGCAGGTGCGGGGCGCATGGCCGGAGGCGATGGCGGAGGTCCAGCGGGCCCGCCAACGGCTCTCGCTTCCATCCGGCCAGCCGGCGCTCGGTATGGCGATCTACCAGCAGGCCGAGCTGCAGCGGCTGCGCGGCGAGTTCGCCAAGGCCGAGGAGGCCTACCGTGAAGCCAGCCAGTGGGGGCATCCACCGCAGCCCGGTCTGGCGCTGCTGCGGCTGGCCCAGGGCCGGGTCGATGCGGCGGCGGCAGCGATCAACGCCGCGTCGGACCAGGCGCGGGACCGGATCGAGCGGGCCAAGGTGCTGCCCGCCCAGGTCGAGATCATGCTGGCGGCAAACGACGTCCCGGCGGCACGGACCGCAGCCGAGGGGTTGTCGGAGATCGCCGCCGACCTGGGGATGCCGTTCCTGCATGCCGTGGCCGCCCACGCCACGGGCGCCGTGCTGCTGGCCGAGGGCGATCCCCCAGCCGCCCTGGGCACGCTGCGCCGGGCGTGCACGGCCTGGCAGGAGCTCCAGGCGCCGTATGAGACCGCGCGTGCCCGCGTGCTCATCGGGCTCGCCCACCGGGCGCTGGGCGACACCGACACCGCCGAGCTGGAGCTGGACGCGGCGTGCCGGGTCTTCCGGCAGCTGGGCGCCGCGCCCGAGGTCGCGCGGGCGCAGGCGCTCACGCGGATGGCTGCGCCCAGCGCGGCAGGCGGGCTGACCGCGCGGGAGGTGCAGGTGCTGCGTCTGGTCGCCGCCGGCAAGAGCAACCGGGCGATCGCCGCCGACCTTGCGGTCAGCGAGCACACCGTCGCCCGCCACGTGCAGAACATCTTCGCCAAGCTCGACGTCTCGTCGCGGTCGGCCGCGACGGCGTTCGCCTTCGAGCACGGCCTGCTCTGACCGGGCGTGTGGTCAGTTCTGACCACACGGGACCGGACACGACGCTGGTGATTCCGGGCGATGTCGGGCTCGCCCGGGTCGATCAGCATCGTCGCAGCCGGGCAGCAGCGCGAAGCGCGAAGCACGAGAGGAGCCAGGGATGGCCACATCGCGGACAGCGACGACGATCGCCCAGGGTCGCGGCTACCAGACCTTGATCGGGGCCGCCAGCTTGGCCGTCGGGCCGCTGGTCATGGCCGTCGGCGACCTGCTGCATCCCAAGGAGACCGCTGACATCGGCGGCCAGGCCGCCATCGTGGTGGAGCAGGCGACGCGCTGGTACCTGGCGCATCTGCTGCTCCTGGTCGGCTTGGTCTTGTTCGTCCCGGGGCTGCTGACGCTCGCCGACCTCGCCGTGGCCAGAAGGCCGCGGGTCGGGTACGCGGCCCGCGTGCTCATGGTGATCGGGGTAGGCGGAGCATCGGCGATCTTCGTCGCCGAGATGCTGGCGGGGCGGCTCGGCTCCCTCGGCGTGGCGGCGACGGAGACCTTCCTGGAGACGATGTTCTCGGGGCCGATCGCGGGTCCGATGCTGCCGGTTGCGCTGGCCTTCTTCGTGGCCGCGGCGGTGTTCGCCATGCCCCTGATCGCCGGTCCGGGGCCGCTGCGCTGGCCGGCCGTGGTCTTCCTGGTCGGGACGCTGCTGGTCCTGGCGGAGATCCTCTCCTCACAGGTGCTGCTGAGCCAGATCGGGAATTTCCTGATCTGGGGCGGCAGCGCCGCCTTCGCCTGGTTGCTGGTCCGCGGTGAGGCCGGCGCGCCGGCGAGGGCAGCTGCAGGCCAGGCGCTTCCTGCCGGCTAGCCGCGGAGGTCGCCGCGTACCTGCCCTGGTCCCACACCGCCCGGGCGTCCCACCGACCACGCCCACACGCCGGACGGCTCGGTCGCAGGCGGCCAGGCCAGACGCGCCAGCAGCGGCCGGGAGCCACGGGTGCCACGGACGGTGATGGATGTGTGACCCTGCCGTGGCCGGTTGGATGCGCCGTCCCATTACGATTCGTCGGCAGGTCGGGACCTGAATTCCCCCGCGCTTTTCCGAGCGGGCGCCCACGCCCTCCGGAGGCGGACGTTCCGAGTCCCCGGCCTCGTGTGACGACGTGCGCTCGTGGAAGGAGCCACCGGTGCAGGGTGCCGCTTCTGGCGTCGACCGCTCGGCTGCGGCTTTGGCGCGGCTGGTGCGGCTGCTGGCCGCAGTGTTGCTGCTGGCTGCGGTACTGCTCATCCTGGCGCTGGTGGATCAGCGTGCCGCGGCCGCGGAGGACCTTTCCGGGCTGACCGACGCCGCCCCGGTCCCCCCGGAGCTGGCGTGGCGGCTCAGGGCCGCCGGGACGGTCCCGTCCGGGGGGCCCCCGTCGGCCGGGCTCGTGGGGACGGACCCGAAGGGTCAGCCTGAGCCGACGTCGCAGCTCCCGCCGCCCCGCGTGGGAGATACGCCGCTTCCCAGGCCGCTGACGGTCGCCCGGCAGCCCGCCGCCCCCGACGACGGGAGCGGCGGTGGGTCACCGGACGACGCGGCGCCCACCGCCAGCAGGTCGCTGCCTGGCGGCGGCGTGACCATGGCGGCGGCCGACGGCGCGATGCTCAACGGGAGGTCCGGCCAGCCGTCACCAGCGAACCAGTCAGTCGCCCGCCCGCTGGGCCCCTACAAGGTCGCGGTGATCAGCGACCGGCTCAACAAGGCCGCCACGACGCTCAGGGGCGATATCGGCCGGTGGAAAGCCCCGGAGATCGCCGAGCTGGTTCCCGAGGCCGACGGGCTGGTGAAGCAGATCGAAGACCACACCTTTGACGCATACGTCCTTGCGGGGGAAGCCATGACGCTCGACGAGGCGCCCGGAGCGTATGTGCCGCTGAGGGCGGCGGCCGAGAACCTCGCCAAGCTCGCCGGCCTTTCGATCCGTGCGTCCGGCGAACTGGTCGTCGGGTCCCAAGGTCTTCGCGAAGAGGCCAGGAGCGCGCTGGAAACCGCCGACCTCGCCGACCGCCGGCTGGCCGCCGAACAGGTTCCCGTGGAAGGGTCGGTCGGTCCGTTCAGGCCGCCGACCATCCACGACGTCGTCAACCCGGTCGACCGATCGGCCAGGTCGCTGGCGAAGGCGACCCGGGACACCGCGACGCACTACTTCAAGGACCAAGGTGCCGCCGAGCCCCACAGCAACGAAGCCGACCGCCTGGCAGAGGTCGTCGTCTCGTGGGCGGACGAGGCCCGGCGGATCCAGAGCATGAGCCAGACCGGCGCCGCCCGGCGCCCTGCCCAGGAGGCTGTCGCCAGCCTGCGCACGCTGGCCAAGTACGTCAAGGAGAACGTCGCCGACCCGTTCGGGCTGGAAAGCTGGGAGATGTTCAAACGCGCGGGGGCGAAGGGGCGAATGGCCGACGCCATCCTGTCCGGGTCCGCCGAAGGCCTCGAGGAGACGCCAGAGCAGAGCGGGCCGCCCGGCAAGCAGGACGGCCGGCAGGTTCCCGGCGCAGCCCCCGGCGCCCCGGTCATCCAGCACGCCGGCGTCCTGGACAGGGACACCGGGCAAGGCGGCGACGTCCAGGCCCAGGCCCAGGCCGACGCCGGCGCGTCCCGGCCCGCGACCGACGCCACCACCGGCTCGCCAGCCAGCGAGCACGTCGCCGCCGACAGTCAGACGCCATTCGACAACGGGAACCTGTTCGCCGATCTCGTCGACTCGTCGACCTTCGCGAATTCCATCAGCTGAGCCTGTCACTCCCCCGCCGACGGCTCCGCGATCCGGCCACCGGAGGGGACGGGCCGGCGCGGGGCGGCGGGCGTCACCGCGGGACCCGGGCGCCGCCGGGCGGGTCGGGGTCGGCAGCCGGAGGGACCGCCACCCGCGACGCCAGCACCCCGCCCAGCGCTCGGGCCGCCCGCAGCAGCGGCGCGTGCTGCAAGGGCGGCAGGTCCGCCGCGCCCGCCAGCGCCGCGGCGGCGGCGCGGTCCTCCGGCAGCTCGCCGAGCAGCTCCACCCCGAGCGAGGCCGCCACCTCGGCGGCCGGGTACGGACCCGGCCCGACCACGACCACGCCCGCGCGCCGGTCACGGACCCAGCTGGCGAGGATCCCCTCCAGCATCCCGGCCAGATGGCTGACGTCGGCGACGAACGGGCGCACCAGGAGCACCAGCAGCCGCGCCCGCTCGACGACCGCCTGCACCGGCGACGCGGGCCCGAGGCGGCCGCAGTCGGCCAGGACGACCAGGCCGCGGTGGCGGTCCAGCCCCTCCCAGAACCCGGCGGGCAGCAGCGCGACCGCGCTGCCGGCGGCCTCCGCGGCGGCCGGCGCCGGCAGGACGTCCAGCCCGATCGGGACGGTCTGGCGGTGCGCGCCGAGGACGTCCACCGGGTCCCGGGGGACGGCCGCGTGGCGGACCGCGGGGGCCAGCGAGGCCAGGCCGGGCTCCGCGGGCAGGTCGTACCAGGCGCCCACGTCCCCCCCGCCCGGGTCGCACTCGACCACCATCGGCAGCGCCTCGGCCGCCCAGGTGACCCCGAGCGCCAGCGCGGCCGTGGTCACGCCCGGCGAGCCCTTGGCGGACGCCAGCGCGAGGAGCGTCACGGCGCCGCCGCCGGCGTCCGCGGGTCCCGGGCGCCCTGTTCCTCGACCTGCTCGACGAACCGCTCCACCAGGAGGTTGAACAGGGCCGGCTCCTCGAGGTTGGTGACGTGCCCGCTGCGGGGCAGCACGGCCAGCCCCGCCCGCGGGATGGTGCGCTTCAGCATGATCCCGGTGTCGAGGACGTCGCCGTCCTCGTCGCCGGCGACCACCAGCACGGGCAGGTCGAGGGCGGCGAGCCGCGGGCGCATCCCGAACAGGGAGGGCCGGGTCATGAGCACCCCGCGCAGGGTCCGGGCCGCGCCGAGCGGGTCGTGGTCGGCCAGCACGCGCACGTGCTCGGCGTGGCCGCGCGGGTCCTTGGCCTGGAACTGCAGGCGCGCCGGGCCGCCGCCGTAGCGCGGGGCGACCGCGCGCGAGCCCTCGGTCTCGTAGGCGACCGCCAGCTGCTCGCAGCCGGCGCGGAACGCGGCCTCGGTGCGCGGGTGCGTCCCGTAGCCGCAGCCGGCGACGACCAGCGACCGGACCCTGCCGGGGTGGCGCAGGCCCACGTGCAGCGCGCAGAAGGCGCCCATGGAGTTGCCGACCACGTGCGCCCGGTCGGCGCCGGCCGCGTCCAGCACCGCGACGGCGTCGTCGGCGGCGCGCTCCTGGCTGTAGGACGCCTGCGCGGGCGGGACGTCGGACGGGGGGTAGCCCCGGGCGGCGAACACGATGCAGCGGCGGCTGCGGGCGAGGTGGCGGACCTGCGGCTCCCACGAGCGGTGATCGCCGCCGAACTCGTGCGCGAACAGCACCGGGACGCCCCTGCCGGCCGCCTCGAAGTACAGGCGCACGCCGTCGCCGGCCGTCGCGTGCGGCATGTCCCCCTCCCCTCCCGCTCCCCGGGCGGGGAGTCTCAGGCGGCGGTGCCGGTCGCGCCGCCGGGGGGCTGCACGCCCGCCGGGACGCGGGCTCGTGCCGGCCGGGACCGGATGGAGGCCAGCGCGGTCCGCAACGCCGCCCGCCCGCGAAGGTACCAGGCGCCGGCGCGCCAGCGGGCCAGGCCCTCGCGCTCCAGCCGGCGCCCGACCAGCGCGGCGTGCTTGCACGGGACCGCCAGGGCGCGGCGGTGCCACCCCGAGGCGCAGGTGCAGCTGAACTTCACGACCCCGGCATCCACAGCGCGGATCCGCACCAGGTAGCTCCCCGGCCGCGACTCGGCCTTGACCAGGACCGAGCCGTCGGCGAGCACGCGGGCGAGGTGGCCCTCCTCGACCGCGCGGGTCTCGGCGGCGAGCACGTAGGTGGGCGGCGGGCCGGTGGTGGGAGGGTCGGCCGGGGCGGCCCGGCCGGTGTCAGGGATGGTCATGTCAGCGGTGTCCAGGGCGCCGCTCCCGGCAGCCCTCGGCAGGTTCGTGCTCCTCGTCTGCATGTCCTGGATTGTACCGGGGACCTGTGACAGTCCCCAGTGCGATCCAGCAGGTCAGGCGGTAGATCGGGGCGCCCCGGAGGGAGGCGCCGGGCCTAGAGGAAGCGGCCGGAGCGGGGGGACGCGAACAGGGCGACCGCCGCCCGCAGGCTCACGCGGACCGCCCGGACGGCCACCTGCGTCGCGCGCTGGCGCGCCCTGGCGAAGTACTCGTTGCTGGAGATCAGCCCGGTGCGCCAGGCGGCCGCGTCGTCCGGCAGGACGTGGCCGCGCCTCATGTCGACGCGCTCATGTGGACTCCTCCTCGGTAGCGGGGCTGGGGCGCCCGCTGCGACCATACTGGGCCAGGGTACCGGCCCCGGCAAGGCCGGCGCCGATGCCCGCGCCGAGGAGCTGCGCGAGCGCCCGCATCACCTCCAGGTCGGTCTCGCTGAAGGCGCGCGGCTCGGGGGCGTCCACGGTCAGCAGGCCGTACTCCCGCTCGCCGGAGAACACCGCCACGCTCACGAACGACCGGTAGCCCCCGGGACGCGGGTACACCCCCGGCGGCAGCCGCTCGGCGCCCAGGTCCTCGACCCACAGGTAGTCGTGGTGCTCGACGAGCAGGTGCGCCTCCTGGCCGCGGCGGTCGTCGCCGCGCCTGGTGAACACGGCACCAGGGCTGTCCGACCGGCCGGCCCAGGCCGCCGGGCGCATCTCGCCGCCGCCCAGCTCGAAGAAGACCGCCCGGGCCCGGTCGCCGTCGCACAGCACCGAGGCCGCGTCGACCACCATCTGCTGCAGCTGGCCCCGCAGCTCGGCGCGATCGCCGGCGTCCTCGGCCTGGTGGACCCGGCCGACGAGGTCGGCGATCGGGGTGAACGTGTCCACGATGACCAGCCGCAGCGCCGTGCGCGCCTGGACCGCCAGCGCCTCGGCGCCGGCCTCGCGGCGCGCCTTGAGCCACAGCGGCACGGCGACGGCGACGGCGCCCACGGTGGCGAGCGCCCAGCCCCGCGCCGAGACGGGAGCGCCGTCGCGGACGGCGCCGACCGTGTAGCCGGCGAGAGCGGCGGCCACCTCGAGCAGGCGGGTCGTGCGCAGCCGGGCTCCGCCGGCTCGATCCTCGCGGCGTTGCACCGCTGCCTCCCTGGTCGTGAGCGGTGCAGCTTACCCGAGGGGGACCCTTTGCGCCTGCTGGCGGACCGGGCCGAACCGGCGGATCGGCTGGACCCCGGCGACCATGCATCAGCGGACGGAAGATGCTGGTCGCGGCGGCGGCCGCGCTCGCCCTGGCCGTGCGGCCGCCGACCCCGTGCCGACGCCCGCCTGCCGCCGGTGCTCCCTGCGCTCGCGCTGGCGGCGTGGGGCGCTGCTGGACGCCGCGATCCACGGTGCTCTCGCGGCGGGCTTCCGGCCGGCCTGCTCGCCGCCGGCCTGGCCGCCGCTCTCCTGGGTGTGCCGCCGCCTCGGCCAGGAGCACCGGGAGGCGCTGCTCGCCGGGGTCACCGGGAGGCGAGCGCCCGGTGGGCCGCCACGTCCAGCGCCAGGTCCACGCCCGCTCAGCGGCCCGAGATGGCCCGCAGCCGCGCGGCGTCGGCGCGGTGGCCCAGCCGCGCCGAGATCCGCTCCGCCGTCGCGATCACCTCGTTGGTCATCCGCCGCATCGCCTCGGGGGTGAAGCGCGGCAGCGGACCGGCCACGCTGATCGCGGCCACGACCCGCCCGCCCGCGTCGCGCACCGGCGCCGCGCGCGAGGCCACGCCCAGCTCGCTCTCGTTGACGTTCTCGGCCCAGCCTCGCCGGCGGACCCGTTCCAGGTCCGTCCGCAGCCGCGCGGCGTCGGTGATCGTGTACGGCGTCTTGGCGACCAGCACGGTCCGCTCGAGCACGCGGTCCAGCTCGCGCTCGGGCAGGTGGGCGAGCAGGACCTTGCCGGTGCTGGTGCAGTGAGCGAAGTTGCGGTGCCCGATGCGGGTGAACAGCCGCAGCGTGTTGGGGCTCTCGCGGCGCTCGACGTAGACCACCTCGTCGCCGTCGAGGACCGCCACGTGGACGGTCTCGCCGGTGCGGTTGCGCAGCTCGTCGATGTACTCGGCCACGGCCTCGTGGAGGTCCAGGTGGGTGGAGACGATCGCGCCCAGCTCGTACAGCTTGATGCTGAGCCGGTACTTGCCGGTCAGCGGATTCTGCTCGACCAGCCGCTCGGACACCAGCGTGGCCAGCAGGCGGTGGACACGGCTCTTGCCGAGGTCCAGCCGCCGCGCCAGCTCGCTGAGGCCCAGCTCCGGCTCGGCGAGGGTGAACGCGCACAGCACCCGGGCGGCGCTGCGCACCGACGACAGCGTGTAGTCGTGCGCGGTGCGCCTGGTGCCCTCGGTGGTCCGCTCGGTCACGGTTCGCCCCCCTGCTCGTCGTGGTCGCCGTAGACGGCGGCGAGCAGCGGCATGGCGCCCTGCACGGCCGGTGGGAGCAGCCGGGCGCTGCGCACGTGCGCGGCGTGCACGCCGCCGACGTCGTCGGCGACCGCTCTGCGCATCCGCTCGGGATCCGGACTCGCGCTCATCGCCCCGGCTCTCTGCCGCCCGCGGCACTGCGGCCGCGGCGCTCGCGGAACGCTCCTGCACCCCGACCCGCCACGGCGACCGGCCTGGTTCCCCGGCCTGGTCAGCCGGGTGGTCGCCGCCGACGGACCGGCCCGGCCAGGTCCAGTTCGGAGACCTCGTTCGGACTCCATGACAGAACAACGGCCTTGATGCCGGAACATCCGCCGCCGTAGTTTACCGGGGCGTGAAGGACCGTCAAACGGGTCCATCCGGCCGGTCCGTCCGCGAGGAGCTGAGCGCGTGATGGGCATCCTCAGGATCTCCCACGTGGAGGTCCGCGTCCCCGACCTCGACCTCGCGACCGCCTACTACACCCAGGTCCTCGGGCTGATCGAGGTGGAGCGGCAGCCCGGCAGCGTCTACCTCAAGTGCTGGGACGAGACCGACCACCACTCGCTGGTGCTCACCTACCACCCCCGGCACGGGCTGAACCACATGAGCTTCCGCGTGGAGGCCGAGGACGACCTCGCCGAGCTGGAGCGCGCGCTGGAGACCCACGGCTGCGCCGTCCGCCGCCGCTCCGCCGGCGAGGAGCTGGCCGTCGGGCAGGCGATCCGCTTCGAGACGCCGTCCGGCCACGAGATGGAGCTGGTCCACCGGATGGAGCGCGTGGGCGGCGTGCTGCCCATGCGCAACCCGCCGCCGACGCCGCACGGCCTGGCGGGCATCCACCCGCCGCGCATGGACCACCTGCTGGTCACCGCCGAGGAGGTGGGCGACGCGGCCCGGTTCTACACGGACGTGCTCGGGTTCCGCCTCACCGAGCGGCTCCTCGACGGCCACGGCCACCAGATCGGGGTCTGGCTGGAGCGCTCCCACTCCCCCCACGACCTCGCCGTCGTCAGCGGACCCAACGGCGGGCTGCACCACTTCGCGTTCTGGCTGGACGACTGGGACGAGGTCCGCCGCGCCGCGGACATCCTCGCCTACCACGGGGTCCAGATCGACGTGGGCCCCACCCGCCACGGCATCACCCGCGGCGAGACCGTCTACTTCTTCGATCCCGTCGGCAACCGCAACGAGGTGTTCACCGGCGGCTACCGTCCCGACCCCGACTTCGAGCCGATCACCTGGACCGAGGACCAGATCGGCCGGGCGATCTTCTACTACGAGCAGGAGCTGAACGACCGGTTCATGACGGTCCACAGCTGACCCCC
>Ga0126377_10001667_pt1 | contig 14745 bp, 16 predicted proteins | sample PanSoiMetPlot_22_FD_92647 | JGI IMG/M metagenome (GOLD analysis project Ga0126377, IMG submission 92647) | Tropical forest soil microbial communities from Panama - MetaG Plot_22 | ecosystem: Environmental > Terrestrial > Soil > Tropical forest > Bulk soil | place: Panama | collected 2016-02-17
CCAACCTTGGCGCAAAGCCCGGCGACGCCGATGAATTTGCCGACCGGGTGATCGCCTGGCGAACCCCTGCAGGGCACGGCGCGGCCGGGCCGGAAGGCGAGGCCTATCGGAAGGCCGGCCGCAGCTACACGCCGCGCCACGGATTATTCCAGGACGTCGGCGAACTCTGGCTGGTCCTTGGCCTTCCGCCTGCCATGGTCGAGCGCGTGTTACCTTACGTCACGGTGTTCAGCGGCGTGCCGCAGATCAACATTATGGATGCGTCTCCGCTTGTGCTGGCGGCGATTCCGGGGGTCGCTCCCGAGCAGGCGAGTGATGTGCTCGGGGTACGTCAAACGCCGGGGATCGACCCCAAGGCCGTGCTCGCGTCGCTCGGACCTGGTCAGAGTGCCGCGACCGTGGACCCCGGACAGACGATTCGCGTGTCGGTCGGCATCCGATTCGACAATGGCACGCGTGCCAATGCCGAGATCGTTATTGTTCTGACGGATGACGCGGACGAGCCGTATCGTATACTGTCTTGGCGCGACGATTTCGATCAGATCTCGCCCGCGGGCGGGTAGGGGCCGCCGGAAGCAATGACGATATTGCGCGACATCGCGGAGCTTTTGGCGCGCTGGCTCGACAGCGTGGCCGCCGCGATCGTGTCAGCGGTCGGATGGATCGTCTCGCCGCGCGTCGTGCGGATCGTCGAGGAGGATGACGGTTCGGCCTTCACGATGCGGGGGCCGAAGGGCGAGGGCGGCAAGGCCTTCCAGCTCGTCAGCAGCGACCTCGTCCGCGGCCTGCCCGCCGAAGTGATCAAAGCCGTCAAGGGCAACCGAGTCGAGCTCGTCTTGCGTCCATCCCGTTTCGTCCTGCGTCCGCTCGAATTGCCGCGCCGCGCCGTCGAGTTCCTCGACGGCATCGTGCGCGCGCAGATCGACCGCCTCACGCCGTGGCCCGCCACCGAGGCCGTATTCGGCTGGGGACGGCCGAGCGAGATCGCCAGTGACCGCATCTCGATCATGGTCGCTGCGACCGCGCGCGCGACCGTGCGCCCGTTCCTCCAGGCGGTGTCCGAGCTCGGCGCGGCATCGGTCGCGATTCTGACGGCACCCGCCGACGGTCCCGCCGCCGCCATCAAGGTCTACGAGCAGAGCGTCCACGCGATGCTCGACGCCAAACGCGTGCGCCGCCTGCTGACGGCCGTGCTGGTCGTTGCGGTTGCGGCCGCGAGCGTGTCGATGCTGGCGGACGTCGTCGTCGGCGGGGATCTGGAAGCGCGCCAGCTCGATCTCGCGCGCCGCGTCAACGAGCGCCGCCTGCTGCTGCGCGGGGGCCAGGATGTGACGCGCTCCGCCACCGCGTTACTCGACCGACGCAAGCAGGACACACCGGCGACCGTCATCGTGCTCGAGGTTCTGTCGGACATCCTGCCCGACCATACCTACGTGACGGAGATGCGCGTCGAGGGCAACAAGCTGCAGATCATCGGCGTCACGCGAGACGCGCCAGGGCTCATCCGGCTGATCGAGCAGTCGCCGCATTTCAAGCGCGCGACGTTCTTTGCGCCCACCACACGCTCCCCGTCCGATCCCGGCGAGCGCTTTCACATCGAGGCTCGGATCGAGCCGGTCAACACGGCGCCGAGGTCGTGACCATGGATCCGCGGATCGATCGCTTCCTCACGCGCCATTCGGGCATAGCATCGGCCGGCTATTTTGCGCTTCTGGGGGTGCTGCTGCTTGCGACATGGATGGCGGTGGCCGATCTCTACGATCGATATCAGAGCGTATCGCGCACCGAAGAGATGCTGGCGCAGCTCGAGCGCGGTCGGCAGACAGCGGGCATGCTCAATTCATCCAGCGATGCGCCGCAGGGCTCGCCTTTTCTCGAGGGCCAGACCGTGACGGTTGCGGGCGCCGCGCTGCTCCAACGGGTCGCCGCCGCGGTTACGCGGGTCGGCGGAAATGTGCTCTCCTCGCAGGTCGACGTGCAGGACGCGCAGACCAAGGCTGGTCAGGTCAGTCTGGTCGCAAGCTGCGAGCTCAACCAGCCGGACCTGCAAAAACTGTTGTATGATCTCGAAGCCGGGATGCCCTATCTGTTCGTCGACCAACTGGCCGTCCAGGCGCCTGAGACGGCGGCGCGAGCCGAGGGTGGACGGTTGCGCGTGATGCTGGGAGTGTCGGCCCAGTGGCAAGGCACGAAAAAAGGCACCGAATGAGGCGCTTTCGCGCGGGTCTGGGCGCCGTGCTCGGCGGCGCCATGCTGGTCGGCCCGGCCGCCTGGTCGGCTGCGCCGACACAGTTGGACGATCCGGAGATGCAGGTGATGCCGCGCACTCCCGGGCTCGATCTTGATCGTCGATCCGAGGTGACCCCAGTTCCGGTTCCGCATGCCGGCAACCCGCTCTGGGCGGTTCCGCTGAGTGCGCTGACGGTGACGCGCGACCGCCCGCTGTTTTCCGCCTCGCGCCGGCCGCCGCCACCGGCGGTGGTGCCACCGCCGCCGGTTGTGCGCGTGAAGGCGCCGCCACCGCCGCCGCCGGCCGAGCCCGAGAAGCCGCGGCTGTCGCTCGTCGGAACTGTTGGCGGCGACGAGGGTATCGCAGTATTTCTCGACCAGACCACGCAGGCCATCGTGCGGCTCAAGACCGGCGAGGGGCATGCCGGAGGGGTGCTGGTGACGGTGGGCGCCGAGGAGGTGACGCTGCAAAACGACCGCGATACCGCCAGTCTCGAACTCCCGAGAGCGGAAGGCATCAAATAATCCATTGAACGTCTCGGCGGCCTTGCGGTTGAACCTTTGCGCCGTCGCGGCGACTAAACATTGCGGGTCCCGCCCACGCTGGGGTTTCGGGTCTCATTTGGGGAAGATCTCGTGGGCCGGTCACGAACGGACCGGCAAGGGACGACAATGATGGCACGTCGCACCGCCCTCCGCCCGTTGTTTCAAATCGGCGCGCTGTTGGGCGCCATCATGGTCGCAACACCTGCCCAAGCCGAGGTGCGGATCGCCGGGACCATCGATTCTGGAAATCTGACGATCGAGGCGCATAACGCGACGGTGCGCGAGATCCTCGATGCGCTGGCCGCCAGGCAATCAATCGAATTCCGCAGTTCCGAGGCGCTGTCGCGGCCGATCACCGGAACCTATTCGGGGACGCCGCGACGCGTGATCTCCCGCATCCTCGAGGGCTACGACCACGTGGTCCAATCCACGCAAGCCGGGATCCGGGTCACTATCTTCGGGGCTGTGGGCGCCGCCAAAGCCGTGGCCGCCGCTGCCCCCGCACCGGTCGGGCCCAAAGTCGGCAGCAGTGCCAAAGTCAGCAGCAGTGTGGACCCTGACGGAGAGTTGGCGGCCGCCGCGGCCAATAATTCAGCCGTTACGCCATCGACCGCGTCGGTCACGCAATCTTCCGCACCTGCGGCAGCGCGCAGCGATGTCGACCCCGACGGAGAATTGGCGGCAGCCGCTGCAAATGCCGCCAAGACGGCCGCGCTGGAATCGCTGGCGCCGCAGGACGGGACCCTGAGGTGACGCGGGCGGTCGACTGATCGACTGCAAATCGCTGCGCGCGACGCTCTCGGGTGAGATGCTGGCGGGCCGTCTCCGCCATGTTCCCACATTCGCAATATGTGCGGTGTTTCGATCTGGTATCAAACCGATCCGGCACATGTGCTATGCCTCCGGCGGACCTTGGTGCCCTCCAAGTCCGCGGACGATATCGAGTTGTGCACAAGCGCTGAGCCTTCATGACCCGGCTTCAATCGATCGTCACTGCCGTCGCGACGGCAGTGGCTCTGATGCTTGTGCTGGTGTCGATCGATTTCGGCAAGCTTGCATCGAGCTTTCGGCAGTTGGCCGCGGGTCCGGTGGCGCTCGCCACGGTCCTGCTCCTCGGCAACGTGCTCTTCGCCTTTCTGCGGTTCGAATGGACCTTGGGCGCCCTGGGCGTGACCCTGGAGCGCCGAGCGTTGGCCTATGCGTTCGCTCTCGGCAATCTCGCGAGCCAGTTTCTGCTCAACATCATCGGGCAGAGCCTGACCCGCGCCGTGGTGCTGCAGGGGAGCGGCGTCGCAATGAGCGCGACGGTGGCGGCTACCTATATCGAGCGCCTGATCGCGCTCGCGACGGTCGGGATCGGCGCCCTCGTGTCCGCGCTGCTTCTGTACGGGTCGTTCGGGTTCGAGCTGCACAATGGCGGGGCCTACTTCCTGTCGATCTCGCTTGCGCTGGCGCTCACGCTGGCGGGCGCTGGATTCCGCGGTCTCACCGCCGCGATCGCGCCTGACGAGCTGCGCCGGATTGCCCGCACCAGCGTGCGGCTGGCGCCGGCCGTGGCGGCGAGCCTGCTCGCGCACCTCGCCATGTTCGGCGCCTATGTGATCCTCGTTCGCTCGTTCGCACCGGAGATCGGCCTCGCCAAGCTCGCGCCCGCGGTGGTGATCGTGATGTTCGCCGCCGGCCTGCCGATCAGCTGGGCTGGGTGGGGCCTGCGCGAGTTCGGCGCGGTTTATGCCTTCAGTGCCATCGGGGTGTCGGGCGAGGCCGCGGTCGTTGTCGCCGTCGTGGTCGGCGCCGTGAGCCTGCTGATCGGGCTGGCGGCGGGCGGTGCCGTGGTGGTCGACGCCTGGCTTCGTCCCGCCGTTCGGGCGCGCGCCCCGTCGGACAAAGTGAGCATGGCGCGCGCCCTCGCGCCGTCCGATCCCATCCTGATCTGGACGATCGGGATCCTCACGGCCTGCCTCATTTTCTTTCAGCTGCGCGTTCCGACCGGCGGCAGCGAGCTCACGGTCAATGCGGCCGACCCGGTGGCGATCACAGCGCTGTTCTTCGCTGCGATCTTCGCGCGAACGGGCGGGTTCTTGGACCTGTTTCCGAAGCCGGTGCTGTGGAGCGTCGGCGGCCTCGCGGGGGCGCTCATCATCGGCCTCGGGGTCGCATGGCTCGGCCCGGGCCTGTCGGAATGGGCCCTGCTCAACCGCATGCTCGGGTTTCTTTTCCTTCTCGGCTATGCAGCGGTGCCTGGGCTCACCGTGCTGATCGCGGGCGAGCGCGGCCACGCGATCCTGGCCGACACCTTCGTGGTCGCTGCCGCCAGCATCTGCGCGCTGCAGCTCGGCGCCTATGCGGTCCATCACCTCGTCGTGCCGCTGCCGCCCGATTTCTTCGGCTATATTTTCGACAAGAGCAACCAGCTCGAAGGCTATGCGCAGAACTCGAACGCCTTTGCGTTCCAGCTTCTCATGGCCGCTGCGGTGCTGATCTCGTTCCGGCCCTCGACGGACGATCCGTCCGCATCGCGTTGGTGGCTGCTTGCCGCCGGCATCCTGTGGACGACGGTGGCGCTCAGTCGGTCGCGCGCCGGAATTCTGTGCGCGCTCGCCGCGATCGCGCTTGCGGTCATCCTGCCGAAACTGCCGCAGCGCGTGCGCCCGTCGGGCAAGTCGCTCGCGCTCCTGCTGATCGGTGGCGCCATCCTCGTGGTCGTCGGCATCGAGCTCTGGGGGCCGTTCCACCAGTTCGTCCTCGAGCCGCTGACTCGCCTCGTGCGGCCGCATGCGGACGAGTCCGATGCGTTGCGCTGGCAATCGACCGCGCTTGGACTGCAGGCTTGGCTGCGTCACCCCGTCCTTGGCAACGGGCTCGGCGCCTTTCTGCTCAATCGCGAGAATGCGGGACTGCCCCCGGTGGTGATCCACAGCGTGCCGATCTGGTTCATGGCCGAGATGGGCGTGATCGGGCTTGCCGCCTACGCGGCCTTCGTCGCGAGCCTGGTCTGGAGCGGGTTCGCGGCGCTACGCCGGCGTCGGGTTCAAGCGTCCGGCCTGCTCATCGCCGTCATGACGTTCGTGGTCATGGGACAGGTGCATGATCTGTTCTTCCAGCGCACCTTCTGGTTCGCGGCCGGCCTGTTGCTGCTCGATGCGGCGCAGACCCGTCCGGTGCGGAAAGAACTGTAAGCCAATACCCCTTGCACGCAGTTACGCCGGGGCTCGAAGGCGAGTCCCGGCGCGTCACATCGAAAAAAAAGCGGAATGAGAGTCAGGAGGGGGCGCCGGTCGGCCGAGCGTAGCGCAGACCCTTCTTGCGTTTCTTGCGCGAGGCGTAGCGCTCATCGCGCCTCGCCTTCTGCTCGGCCGCGAGCTGGCGGGCGCGCTCCTCTTCCTCGGCCTTGAGTGCCGCAAGGCGGGCCTCCTCGGCCTTGCGGGCCACCTCGGCGGCCGCCTTGCGCTCGGCCTCGCGCTTCTCGCGGGCCTCGCGAACCTCACTCAGCTTGGCTTGGCGCTTGGCGAAGTCCTCGTCCGATTCCTGATTGGCGCGGAACTTCTCGAGCAAAGCAGTACGGGCTTTCGCAGCATTGGACTGGCGGTCCAGGTAGTCGGGATCTCTCTTGAAGAAGCTCATTTCATTCCATGTTGCTTGTGGTGGTCGACTGACAAGTGGGTCGCCGCGCCCGAAAGTTCAATCTGCACTGGCCGCATCAACGAAACGTGACGGTCGCGACGAGCTTCGCCGCAACGCGCGGCGAGCGCCGGCCGAAGCGGCCGCGATCATGATCAGGGCGTGGTGATTTGCATTTCCAGAGGACGTGCTTTTAGCCGGTCCGGCGAAAAATCGTCAAGGCAGCCTTCTGCATGTCAAGTGCATGTCAAGGCAGCCCTCTGCATGGTGCGCTTGACCGGCGCGCTGACGTTGTGTATTTAACCAATCAGTTATTTAACTGGATGATTAAATGAGCGATCGTCTCAGCGCCACCCTCGCGGCCCTCGCGGATCCGACACGGCGCGCGATCCTGGCGCGCCTCGCCCTCGGCGAGACCTCGGTGACGGAGCTCGCCAAGCCGTTCGCCATGAGCCTTCCGGCGGTTTCCAAGCATCTCAAGGTGCTGGAGCAGGCGGGGCTGATCGCCCGTGGCCGCGACGCACAGTGGCGCCCCTGCCGGCTGCAAGCCGAGCCGCTCAAGGAGGTCGCCCACTGGATCGAGCACTACCGCCAGTTCTGGGAGAGGAGCCTCGACCGGCTCGACGACTATCTGCGCGAATTGCAGGCAAAGGACGACAAACGCGGCCGCAAGAGATAGCGGCCCGAGCGGGCTTCAACAGCAGCGTGAAGAGAGAGTGAGAAGACCATGACCGTACAGGATCAAGTCATCGCCACCACCCCCGACCGTGAGATCGTGCTCAAGCGCACCCTCGACGCGCCGCGCGAGCTCGTCTTCGAGGTGTGGACCGATCCCAAGCACCTGGTGCAGTGGTGGGGTCCGAACGGCTTCACGCTCACGATCCATGAGATCAACGTGGCGGTGGGCGGCGTCTGGCGTTTCATCATGCACGGCCCGGACGGCAGGGACTACAACAACAAGGTCGTTTTCATCGAGGTCGTGAAGCCCGAGCGCCTGGTCTATCGGCATTCCGGCGAGGTCGGCACCGAGCCGGTGAGCTTCCAGACCACCGTCACGTTCGCCGACCGCGACGGCAAGACCGACCTGACCTTGCGCGCGGTGTTCGACACCAACGAGGCGCGCGACGCCGCGATCAAGACCCGCGGCGCGGTTGAAGGCGGCAAGCAGACGTTGGGACGTCTGGGCGTGTACTTGGCGGGCCTCAAGGGAAGCGCGCCGTAACGGCTGCGACGCGAAGGCCGCTCCGGTTCGATCGCGCGAGATCGCGGTGGTGATGGTGCGCTCGGCGCGGCGAGGGCATGTTGGCGATCGCGCTAACATGTCTAGTGCCGATTGCGAAGCGCGTCGCTGCTAGTCAGTGATTGTCGGCCCGCGAAGATCGAAGAGAACGCTTCCGGCAACCGAGACTTGCTGTTACGCTTTGCGCGTGGGGAAAACGTTTGCCTGAACGTTTCGCAGGTCTCGCCTCGCGGCGCGGCCTGCGGACCACGCGCGGCAACAAGCAAGAAGCTAGGGCGGAAACATGTTCGACATCGCAAGCGGTGCGCCGTTTGTGCGCGCTCCGGATTCAACGAAGCGAAAACTTTTGCGAATGGGCGTCGCTGGTCTTCTGGCGGCCACCGGCGCGCTCGCCGCGGCATCCGTGGCGCAGGCGCGGATCACGCAAATCCAGATCTTGACGAGGGGTATCGCGTTCGGTGGACACGCGTTTCCTCTGGTGGGCCAATATGAGGTCATTACCGGCATTGCGACCGGGGAAGTGGATCCCACGAGTCCGCAGAACGCAATCATAACCGACATTCAGCTTGCGCCGCGAAACGCGAAGGGGAACGTCGTCTATCAACACAACTTCTATATCCTCAAGCCGCTCGATCTCAGCCACGGCAATCACAAGATGATGTACGAGCCGCCCAACCGCGGCGGCAAGACCTATCAGACGCTGAACAATACGACCCTTCCCCCCGGTTCTCCGTTCAACAACGATGACCCGGGCGGGATCACCGACCCTGCGATCCTGGATGATTCCTTCCTTTGGACCCGCGGCTACACCACGGTGTGGAGCGGCTGGGAAAACAACCTCGGGCCCCTGACGGGACTGACCGCGACGGCATCGCTCCCCGTCGCCTTTGGACCTGGCCACTCGGAGATCTCGGGGCCGGGCTATGAATACATCGTGACGGGCGCGAACGCGGGTTCGTTCACACTCGCGTACCCGGCGGCGTCGTCCAGCCAAGGCGCTCCGAACGCCGTCTTGACCCATCGTATTCATCTCGATGACGCTGCGGTCGAAGTCCCGACCAGCGGCTGGGCCTATACCGACGCGACGAACACCGCGATCAAGCTGACGAGCGGGAATTTCGTCGCGAACGACATCTACGAGTTCGCCTATATCGCGAAGGACCCGACCGTGAACGGGCTCGGGCTCGCAGCCATCCGCGACTTCAATTCATTTCTGCGGTTCGCCAAGCAGGACGATATGGGCAACTCGAACCCGCTCGCGGGCGACGTGCAGCGCATCTACACGGAAACGTCGTCGCAGCCGGGGCGGACGCTCAATGACTTCGTCCATCTGGGCTTCAATGAGGACGAGGGGCACCGCAAGGTCTTCGACGGCATGATGCAGTGGATCGCGGCCGGCGATGGCCTCAACATGAACTATCGGTGGTCGCAGACCAAGCGCACCGAGCGCAATCGACAGGAGGAACTCTATCTCGAGGGGCTCTATCCGTTCGCGAATGTGCCGACCTTCGACCCGATCTCCAAAACCAGCGATTGGCGCTACAAGCGATGTGAGCAGTCTCACACCTGTCCGCTCGCCGTGGAGTTCTATTCGGCGAACGAGTACTGGGTGAAGGCCGGCTCGCTGATGAGCACGGATCCGACCGGACGCTTCGATCTGCCGGATCACCCGCTGACGCGGCTCTACCTGTTGTCGAGCAAGCAGCACGGCGGCGCCGGCAACCCGGCCTCGAAGGGCCTGTGCCAGCAGTTTCTCAATCCGCTCGACTCGGCTCCGGTGCAACGGGCGCTGTGGACCGATCTCGACGAGTGGTCGACGCGCGGCATCGAGCCGCCCGATTCCCAGGTCCCGACGCTGCGGGATCACACGTTGGTGCCGCCCCTGCCGCAGTCGCGCGTCGGATTTCCGAGCATCCCGGGCGTCACCTATACGGGCCTGAAAACGACCCGCTACCGGTTCAACTACGGGCCGGACTTCTATCAGACCTTCATCCCGACCATAAACCCGCCCGTGATCACGCCGCCTATTGAGGACAATCCGGCGAATGGCCCGATCTATCCAAGCTACGTGCCCAAGACCGACAAGGACGGCAACGACATCGCCGGCATTCGGCTGCCGGAGCTCACCGTGCCGCTCGCGACCTATACGGGTTGGGGGCTGCGATCGGGCGTCTGGGCGAATGACGGATGCGAGGCATCCGGCCAGTTCATTCCGTTTGCGAAGACCAAGGCCGCGCGCTCGGCCTCGGGCGATCCGCGGCTCTCGGTCGAGGAGCGCTACAGCTCGTTCTCGGATTATCGCCGTCAGGTCATCAAGGCGGTCGACGAGCTGGTCAAGCATCGCTTCTTCATTTGCGACGACACTCAGGGAATCGTGAGCCGGCTCCTGGCGGCAGGCCCGCCCGCCGGTGTGCCGGCGCCGACCGCGAATGAGAACACGTCGGTGCCCGATCCGGTGCCCGCCTGTGTGGGGCACGCTGGTCATCAGGGCAACGTTGATTTCGACCAGAATGACGATCATGACGAAGGTCATGATTGGGGACATGGTCGAAACTAGGCTCGAGGCCGTTCAGCCGGTCGCGTGAACGCGGGCGGCGGGCGTGAGTTCGCCGCCCGCCGCGACGGGGCCGCCCATCGCCTGCGGGACCTTTACATCGGTCAGCGCCGCCGGACATTCTGTGCCCGGCGAACGCTGGGTGTCGCCGTCCGCCGAATGAAAGGCCCTGTATGTCTATCGCCTCCCGCCATCAGACGATCGAAACCGAGTCGCTCGCCGCCGGGCGGCCGGTCGGCGCCGCCGCTGCATCCACGAGCGCGGGCGTTCCGGTCCCGACCGTGGCGCGGCCGCAAACCGCGGTCCCGCGGGTGATGCAGCGATATCTGGCGCTCGACGATTTCGAGACGACGGCCCGCCGGCGGTTGCCGCGGATGCTTTATGGCTTCGTCTCCGGGGGCGTCGAGACCGACGCCGCCCTGCGCGACAACCGCCGGGCGTTCGATGAATACGGCTTCGTTCCGCGCGTGCTCAATGACGTCTCCGGCCGCGAACAGACGACGACGCTGTTCGGCAAGGCCTACGCGGCGCCGTTCGGCATCCCGCCATTCGGATCGGCGGCGCTCTGCGCTTACCGCGGCGACGTCGTGCTCGCGCGGGCGGCCGCCGCCATGAACGTGCCGATGATCCTCAGCGCTGCCTCGCTCATCAGCCTCGAGGACGTGCGGCGCGCCAACCCGAACGCCTGGTATCAGGCCTATCTCGCCGGCGACGCGTCGCGCATCGAGCCGCTGGTCGATCGGGTCGCGGCCGCCGGCTACGACACCTTCGTCGTCACCGCCGACGTCCCGGTCTCGGCCAACCGCGAGAACAATATCCGCAACGGCTTCCAGGTGCCGCTGGTGATCACGCCGCGGGTCGCCTTCGACGCCGCGCGCCATCCGCGCTGGCTCCTCGGCACCTGGATGCGCACGCTGATGAACCACGGCATGCCGCATTTCGAGAACATGGACGCGACGCGCGGCCCGCCGGTCCTGTCGCAGAACCTCATGCGCAACCTCGGCAACCGCGACCAGCTTGCCTGGAAGCATGTGGAGCTGATCCGCCGCCGCTGGAACGGCAAGCTCGTGGTCAAGGGCATCCTCGCGCCGCAGGATGCTCGCATTGCCCGCGAGTGCGGCGCCGACGGCGTGATGGTGTCAAACCATGGCGGTCGCCAGCTCGACGGCGCGGTGTCGCCGCTGCGCACCTTGGCCGAGATCGCGGCCGATGCGAACGGCATGACCGTGATGTTCGATGGCGGCGTGCGCCGCGGCACCGACGTTCTCAAGGCGCTCGCGCTCGGTGCAAAATTCGTGTTCGTCGGCCGGCCCATGCTCTACGCCGCGGTGACTGCGGGCGAGGAGGGCGTGCGGCGCGCGATCGGACTGCTCAAGGAGGAGATCCATCGCGACATGGCGCTGATGGGCGTACGCAGCATTGCGGAGGTGACGGCCGAGATGGTGCGGCGGTTGGGCTGAAAAATCACGGCAAGGCATTGCGCCTGATCGCCTCGGAATAATACGCGGCGCTGAGCTTCGGCGTGCGCGTCTGCGTGGCAAAGTCCACATGAATCAATCCGAAGCGGGTGCCGTAGCCGGAGGTCCATTCGAAATTGTCGAGCAGGCTCCAGAGAAAATAGCCGCGCACCGGCACGCCGTCCGCCGTCGCGCGCTGCAGCATCGCGAGATAGCCGCGCAGGAACATGACGCGGTCGCTGTCGTAGACGATGCCGTCCGCGGCCGGCTGGTCGGCGGCGCCGCAGCCGTTCTCGCTGATATAGATCTCCTTCACGTTCCAGATCTTGTGCAGGTGGCGCGGCGCCCAATAGAGCGACTCAGGACCGAAAACCTGCCAGGACGACGCCATCCGCGGGTGGGATCTTGCCGGCGGCACCACCGCGTAGCCCGGCGGCGTAGCGGTCGCTCGCACGTAGGTCGGCATGTAGACGTTGATGCCGACGAAATCGAGCGGGCTTGCGATCGCCTTAAGATCCCCGGCGCTGAACTTCGGCGCATCCGCGCCCGCCGCGGCGAGGAACGCGTCGGTGTAGCGGCCCTCCAGCATGACGGTGAGGATTCCGGCATTGAGTTCGCGCATCGCTCGTTCGGCGGCGTCGATGTTCTCGGATGTCTCGACCGCCGGCACGACCGCGGCGACATTCTCGGCCGGCCCGACCTTGGTTCCGGGCCTGGCGCTGGCGCGGATCGACTGGACCGCGAGGCCGTGCGCGAGCACGGCGTGGTGGCGGACCTGGTTCAACCGCGCCGGCGGCAGCTTGAGGCCTGGCGCGAAGATGCCGGTCACGTATCCGAGGTCGACGAATGTGCTGATCTCGTTGATGGTGAAGAAGTGCCCGATCCGGTCGCTGAGCTTCGCACCGGCGTGGCCGGCATAGTCCGCGAAGGCCTGCGCGGTGTCGCGCGATTCCCAGCCGCCACGGTCCTCCAGCGCCTGCGGCAGGTCCCAGTGATAGAGTGTCGCAAACGGCGCGATGCCATTCGCCAGCAGCTCGTCCGTGAGACGGTCGTAGAAATCGAGGCCCGCGGGGTTGGGCGCGCCGACGCCGTCCGGAAAGATGCGCGGCCAGGACAGTGAGAAGCGGTAGGCGCCGGCGCCCAGCGCCCTCATCAACTGCACGTCGGCCTTGTAGCGATGGTAGTGATCCACGGCGACGTCGCCGGTGTCGCCGTTTTGGATCTTGCCCGGCGTATGCGCGAACCGGTCCCAGATGGATTCGCCTTTTCCGTCGACGTTCCACGCGCCCTCGATCTGATATGACGACGTGGCGGTCCCCCACAGGAAGCCCGGCGGAAAGGCGCGCGCCGCTGACGCAGATGATTGCTGCGCCTGCGCGGGGCGCGCGACATTATTCAAGGCGACCGCCCCAAGGCCGGCCGAGGCGATCAGATCGCGGCGCGATGGGCGATCGGTTCCCGCAGCGCCCGGAGGAGCGGATCGATCGGCTGTCATGTCGACATGTTTACTCGGCCATGCCGGCCTTGCGCCATCCCATGAGATCCACGCCGGTCGGCTTCGCCAGCGGCCGACGCTGCCCGAAGTAATGCAGCAACGCCAAACAGGCGCCTGCCGCCGCGAGGTGCTTCAATGTGTGCCCGCTCACGACCGCGCCGACCGCGTAGACTGACGGGTCGAAGTATTCGAGCGCCTTCGACAGGCCATAGAGCGCCGCGGCGAGGATCAGGATGGGCGCTCCGGTCATGACCGGAAACCACCAGTACAGGATCGGCAGGACCAGGGTGGGATAGAACTGCACCCAGACATAGGGTCTGAGATCACCGGTCCAGCGCCACCACATCAGGCTCGCCACCCCGATCGCCAGCAGCGGCCACAGGGCGATCTCGCCCGCGCGTCTGCCGAACCGCTCGCCGAGCGCGCCGGCGAGCAGCGCCATGAAGCCGATCGTCATCGGCAGCCGGTCCCAAAACAACGTGCCGTCGTCAGGAGCGAGATGGTAGTACGACGAGCCGAATCCGGTCAGCAGGATGCCGAAAAACAGCGCTGCGGTCGTTGCGTCCTGCCGATAGCGGGCCAGGCCGACGGCGCCGACGAGGACGAACGGCAGGTTCGAGACCACGTTCCAGAAATTGGCGATCCCGAACAGCGGGCGGCTATCGGCGAACGCATGATAGTGCTGGTCCTGGGTGATCGGCGGCATCGCGGCGAGCGCGGCGATCGAGACAATGCCGACGCCCCCGAGCAAGATCACCGTGCCGCGTGCGGAAAATGGCATGAGCCCCTCTCTTAAAGTCACTGCGATCTTAGGTTACCGCCCCGGTGACAAACATCAGAATTCTCCTACGACGCGCGGCCGCGGTTTCGTCTCTGGGCGGTGCCAACGGCATCAGACGCGCCGCGAACTGCGCAAGCAGCGCATGCCGCGTTTTGAGGATTTCACTCTCAGTATCCTCGCCCGACACGGATAACGATGTGCACTTTTCGATGTCGTCGCCGACCGAATCCATCACGTCCTGCACCGATGCGAAGATTTTCCCGCGGTCGGCGATGTTGCGCGCTTCGAGGATGCGCTACCGCGCTACTAAGTCGAACAGCAGCAACGTCGCGCGCCGTAGTGCAAGAAGATCGGCATTGTCGTTAATGGCTGTGCCTCCGAAGTCATACATTTGCTTCCTTTGCCGTGCACCGTGCACCCTAACACCTGCTTCGGGTAACAGGAGGCTCGCATGTTGCGTACAGTGCTGATCTGTCTCCTGACGGTCTATTGCGTTCTCACCTTCATTGGTGTGGTCGACATGATCCGGCACGACCCGCGCGTCACGCGGCTCCTCCGGCACGGATGAGCCGCAGACCGCTGACCGCGGTGGGGTGCATATTGGAGAAGTACGCAGGCGACGCATTGCCGGCCGTGATGCCGGTGGTGGCATTTGAGGTGTTTGCCGGCACGTTGAAATGGGACGAGCCGCACGCCGGCTACGGGTTTCCGCTGCCGTCGAGCCAGCGGGATCGCTACGAGGGGAAGGATCGGCTTCTGTAAGGTCGCTCAAGCGGCCATCACCTCATCGATCCACATCGCGAGCGCGTCCAGCATCTCGTC
>Ga0126377_10001668_pt1 | contig 14741 bp, 15 predicted proteins | sample PanSoiMetPlot_22_FD_92647 | JGI IMG/M metagenome (GOLD analysis project Ga0126377, IMG submission 92647) | Tropical forest soil microbial communities from Panama - MetaG Plot_22 | ecosystem: Environmental > Terrestrial > Soil > Tropical forest > Bulk soil | place: Panama | collected 2016-02-17
CGTCCCGATGGCCTCGATCGGCGGCATCCTGCTCTACGTCTCGACGGCGATGGTCAAACCCGCCGAAGTCAAAGAGGCGCTGGCGATGAGCAGGTTCCACGTCGGATTGATGATCTTCACCGCGATCATGGTCGTCGTCACCGATTTCTTGACCGGCGTTTTGTCGGCGATCGTCCTCTACGCGATTGGCTACCTGATCGGCAAGAGAATAGAAGCGAAGCAGGAGAAGAAGGCTGCGGAACCCGCCTACACTTCGACCGGCGACTGATAGCCGTGGAAAAGGCGTGAGTTCCTAACGGCGAGCGATGAAGCGCGGGAGGGGCCTTGATCGCTCGCTCTTAAGTTTTAGAAGGAAGAAGAAATGAAAATACTGATCGGAATCGATGACTCGATCTTCAGTTACAACGCGGCGCGATCCGTCGCGCAGCGACCCTGGCCTGCGGGAACGCAGGCGCGGCTGATCTCCGCCATCAAGCCGGACCCCATGTCGGGGTACGTGGAGTTCGAAAAAAGCGAGGTTTACGGGCAGGCGGTCGAAGTGATTGACCGCGCCGTGGCGATTTTACGGAAGGGGGAGGCAGAGTTCGAGATCACGACGATAATCGCCGATGGCGATGCTAAACACGTCATTCTGGACGAGGCCGAACGTTGGAACCCCGACCTCATCGTCGTCGGGTCACACGGGACAAGCGGGTTAGGGCGGTTCCTGCTCGGCTCAGTCTCCCAGGCCGTCGCCCTGCACGCGCCCTGTTCTGTCGAAATCGTTCGCGCGCCGCTGGCTCATGCGGCCTGAGAGGGGTTTATGCCAATCCGCGCGCCCCGCCGCCGCGCGGACGGCTTTTTCGAGTAAGGCTCTTTCACAATCACTGCGACGGGCGTTCGTCGTAATTCATGCGATTACCCTGACGTTATGCGCCGGCGTGGCGGCGTCCGCGCAACCCGGCTCGCGGACCGTCGCCGAAGACCCGCGCGAAGACACACAATTCTGGCACGAGACTCAGATCATCTTTCCCATGCGCGACCGCGTCGACTTGATGTTATTCGGCGTGCTGCGAATGGGACGCGATTTGGCCCGCCCCGTGGACGAACGCGGCGGCGCGGGTGTCGCGTTCAAGACCAACAAGATACTCACCATCATACCGACCTGGCTCTACGTGGCGCAGCAGCCTACGGCGACGCGCAAAAACATCGAGCACCGCCTGATCTTCAACGCGACGTTCAAATTCCCGCTCGGCAAATTCGCATTCACCGACCGAAACCTGGTCGAAAGACGGCTGCGCAACGGCCGCGATGATTTCACGATGTACCGCAACCGTCTGCAGATCGATCATCCGGCCAGGATCGGCTCCTTCAAATTCCGCGTCTTCGTGGCCGACGAGGTCTGGTACGACTCGCTGCAGAATTTATGGGTTCGCAATCGCGCCTCGGCCGGCGTCATCAAACAGTTCTCCCGGCGATTCGCCGCCGAGTTTTTCTACCTGCGTCAGAACGACGGCCGCGCCCGTCCGGGCGACGCGCATGTGATCGGTACTCTATTCAGGTTTTACCCAATGGAATGATTTATGGCATCTATCGCCCCAGCAGTTTGCGCGCCGCGGCTTCGATCTGCGAAGACATCGCGTCAAGAGTCCCACTGATAACCCTGACCTGTTCCGCAGCCTCCGCCCAATTCTTTTGCTCAATCGCCTCGCGCGCGCCGGGCAGCGTCTTTACTCCGTAGCCGGTATAAAAACCGGGGGCGTAGATTTGATGCCTGAACCATTCGCGCCGGGGCAACCCCTTTTCCGACAGAAGCTTCCGCTCGGATTGATAGAGCAGCGCGTTCAACTCTTTCGCCTCCGACGGAAGATTGCCGGTGTTTGCTATCGAGCGGAGCGCGCGGTCATATTCATCCGCCGCCTGTTTGAGCCGGACGATGGATTTACGCAACGGCGCAATGTCAACGTCCTGCTTGGGCAGTTTAACTATTTCATCCACGTAGCCGCTGACCGTTTCGGCGAAGTTCGTGAACTCGAAAGGCAGGATGCGAGCGTCGGCGAGGCGCATGATCGCTGTGCCCGCCGCTTGCGCCAGCGCGCGGCTGTATTCGAACGTCGTGTCTGAAAATCGCGTGTACCAGGCGAAGGAGTCATAAATCGAGTGATAGATTCCGCCGCCGCCCTCGCCTCCGAAGCCGATGTTGAGCGAAGCTATTCCCAGGTGATCGAGGAAGACGGTGTAATCCGATCCAGAGCCGAGCGCGCCGATTCGCATATCGCGTCTCTCGACGTCGTCTCTCCCCTGTTCGTTTCTGCGCGCGCGCGCCGCGTCCAGAATCGAGCCTTTGCCCTTGGGGTCATTGACGGAGCGCGCGACGTCGTTGACGAACCTTTCGAGCGCGTGCGAACCCGAAGCGTTGAACCAGCCTTTGCCGGTGCTGTCCGTGTTGATGTAGACGACCGCTTTCCTTTTCAACTCCTCGGCGTGTTGTTCGGCCCACTCGGTCGAGCCTAACAATCCCGGCTCTTCGCCGTCCCACGCGCAAAAGATGATCGTGCGCCGGGGCCGCCAACCCTGTTTGAGCAATTCGCCGAACGAGCGCGCTTCTTCCATCACCACCGCCATCCCGCTGACCGGATCGTCGGCGCCGTTGACCCAGGCGTCATGATGATTGCCGCGGATGATCCACTCGTCGGGATAATCGCTGCCCTCGATGCGGGCGATCACGTTGTAAATTGTGCGAATGTTCCAATCGGAGACGACTTTCAAATGAACGGTCGCGGGGCCGGGGCCAGCGTGGTAAGTGATCGGCAGCGCGCCGCGCCAGCTTTCGGGGACGACCTGTCCGCCGAGAGATTTGAGCAACGGCAGCGCGTCGCCATACGAGATCGGCAGCACGGGGATCTTCATCAGCGTCTTCGCTTCTTCGCGCGCCAGGCGGCGGGCGTTTTTCGTCGCGCCCCAGCCCGGAGTCAACGGGTCGCCGGGATGGATCGGCATGTCCATGACGCTGCCGCGTTGAGCGCCGTTTTCATTACGATACGGACCTTTCGGGTAAACGTCGCCTTGAAAATAACCGTCCTCTTTTGGATCGGAATAGATGACGCAGCCCACCGCGCCGTGCTCGTACGCGACTTTGGGCTTGATCCCGCGCCAGCTCGCGCCGTAACGCGCGATGACGATCCTGCCCTTCACGTCAACGCCCATCTTCGCCAACTGCTCGTAATCGGCGGGCACGCCGTAATTGACATAGACCAGTTGCGCCGTCACGTCGCCGTCGCCGGAATAGGCGTTGTACGTCGGCAGCTGATTTTCGTCGCCCGAATCAGGGTCTTCCGGGACGGCCGGCTCTTTCAGCCTCGCCTGATACTTCTCCGGCGCGGTCAATTCGAGGATGCGCTCTTTCGGCGTCGGGAACAGGACGTCGAACTCTTCGATCGTGGCGTCGAGTCCCCACGACTTCATCTGATCGCGTATCCACTCGGCGTTCCGTTTGTCGGCCGCGGAGCCGACGTGATGCGGTTCGGCCGATAGCGCGCGCATATACTCTTTGATCCTCTCCGTCCGCGGAATGGCGCGAAACTTCTCTTCCCATCCCGATCCGTTGTTGTTTTGTGTCGCGGCGGCCTCCTGAAAGGTCGCGGCGCCTGAAATAAATATCGCGATCGTCAAAGCCAGAGCCCGGTCAATGATTCGTGGTCGCATGCGTTCTCCTCGGCGTCAGTGTTCGGATTGTTGTCGTGTGTCGCAAGGCGGTTGAACGCGCCGCAGCCAATAAACACGGGGTTGCGACGCGCGTCGTGATTATCGTACAGACGGATCGGGATGACAATCCGCTCTTTTAAACGACACTCATTGTGTGATGAGGTCGCTCGGCGCCGCGAGCGATGAATGAGAAGAGACCGCGCATGAAAAAGATTTTTCTTGACACATATTGCGAAGAAGTTTATAAGCTATATCTAGTATGTCAATTGCTCTAGACCACAAGGGATAATTCAACACTTCATCTTGTGGTCAGGCTATCAACGAGAGAAAGGAGAGACACTATGCCAGCCAAGAAAGCCGCTAAGAAGGCGCCGGCTAAGAAGGCCGCCAAGAAGGCTCCTGCTAAGAAGGCCGCGAAGAAGAAATAGTGACTCTTCATCGCGCCTGAATCGGGCGCATTATTGATTGTCGAGTCATTCTGAAAAACAGGGGTGGGAAACCACCCCTCTTTTATCGCCTGAACGCTTGAAGAGAATTTTCGGGAGACCGAGAACGGAATGGGCGAAGGCGAGAAATGAAAAGGGATGCGATTCACGCATCCCTTTTTTCTATTGAATACACCCGCCGCGATTCGAACGCGGGACCTTCAGCTCCGGAGGCTGACGCTCTATCCAGCTGAGCTACGGGTGCGAGCGAGTTTCAAAATACACCACGCGCCGATAAGGGTCAATGCGCGCAGCTTGGGTATGGCCTTCTGCGCGTTTTCAAAAACTTTACACTTCTAGGTTTCTTCGCCGGCGTCTTCGACTCTCAAACGGTTGACCAGCAGGTGCGCCTGCCGCGTCGGTTCGGGCATGCGGTATTTGGTCGTTGATCGGAGGACCAGATCCACCGCCGAATCGAGATCAATCAGATGTCCTGGCGAAACATAGACCGGGGAGACCTTGTTCTTCGTCCTCAGCGCGACGCCCACCTGTTCGCCCTTATCAACGAGAGGCGCCCGGCTTCCGACTTCAACCCCGAGCTCGCCGTATCTGCCCACCAGAATGCTCTTGGCGCAGCCGATGGTGGGCCAATCGAGCGTTACGCCGACGTGGCATGCGATGCCGAAGCGTCGCGGGTGAGCTATTCCCTGCCCGTCGAGCATCAGAACGTCCGGCTTCGTTTTGATTTTCTCCCAGGCTTCAAGCAGCGAAGGCGCCTCACGGAAGCTCAGCAGCCCCGGGACGTAAGGGAATCTCGCCACGCTGCGAACGCCTGTGGATTCGATGATCCGCAGATCCGGGAGGCTCAAAACGACTATCCCGGCGTAGACCGTCTCGGAGTATTTATTGAACGAGATATCCGCGCCGGCGATCGTGGCGGCGGGCCGCGCGAGTGGTTGCAGGCGAACCATATTGCGCAGCCGCTGTTGAACCTTGATTGCCTCGCCGGGAGTTATGTCCCAACTGTGCAATGAATTCGCCACCATCTCTAGGCCGCGATCTCGACCAACGTCAAAGCGAAATGTAGCGTCTCGCCGGCAAGGGGATGATTCGCATCGAGTGTGACCGTCGTGTCGGTGAGATCGGTGATGGTCAGAGGAATACTGCCGTCGGGCGTGCGCATCTCTATTGTCATGCCGACTTCCGGCTCGGCCCCGCTGAGATTGAACTGGGTCCGGTCAATGGTTTGGACCAACCTTTCGTCATGCTCCTTGTAAGCCTGCTCCGGATTGATGACGACGTCTTTCGTCTCGCCGATCTGCATTCCCAGTAAAGCCTGATCGAACCCCGGAATCACCTCTCCCGCGCCGACGGTGAACGCCAGCGGCTCCGCGCCTTCTGAAGAATCGAAGACTTCTCCGGAGTCGAGCTTACCCGTGTAATGAACCTTCACGGTGTCGCCATTTTTAACAGTAGACATTTGATTCTCCTATCATTGTCGAAAATGCTCACACGGGCAGCATCGCACAGCGAAGTTCAAAAAGCCAGTATCGTAAATTGTGAGACAAAGGCTTTGCCACGGAGGCGCCGCAGCGGAGAGACGGAGAGACGGAGAGACGGAGAGACAGAGCGATTTTCTCTACATCGCTCCGTCGCTCCGTCTCCCCGTCGCTTCGTCGCTCCGTCTCTCCGTCTCTCTGTCGCTCCGTCTCCATGGCCACGTGGCTAATGTGGCGGCCTTGAAAACGGCGCGCGATTGCCTTATCAACATCGGTGATGAAGGCGCTGCGCTTTGAAGGCGACAAATTGTGTTTGGCTGAGGTACCCATCCCGCGCCGCGAGGGCGAGGCGCTGGTGCGAATGGCGGTGGCCGGAATCTGCGCCACTGACATCGAAATCGCGCGCGGCTACGCCGGCTTTCGTGGAACGCTCGGACACGAGTTTGTCGGCGTCGTGGAGGAGTCTCCGGACAAATCGCAAACGGGCCGCCGCGTCGTGGGCGAGATCAACGTTGGCTGCGGCCGATGTGATCTTTGCCGCGGTAACGATCCGCGCCACTGTCCCGACCGAACCGCGATCGGGATTCGCGGGCGTGACGGCGCGTTCGCCGAATATTTGAGCCTGCCGCCGCGGAATCTGTTGATCGTGCCCGATGGCGTCAGCGACCGTCAGGCCGTCTTCACGGAACCGTTGGCCGCCGCGCTCGCGATTCTCGAGCAGGTCGAGATCAACTCCTCGCATCGCGTCGCCGTCATCGGCGACGGCAAATTGGGGCAATTGATTTCGCGCGCGATCGCCAGGACGGGATGCGATCTGACTTTAATCGGTAAACACGACGACAAGCTGGAACTTGCGGCGCGCGCCGGGGTCAAAACTGTTAAACTCGACGCGGCGGGGATCGACCCGGCGACGCGCTTCGATTTCGCGGTTGAAGCGAGCGGTTCGGCGGGAGGTCTTGGACTCGCGTTGGATGTGATCCGTCCCCGCGGAACGATCATTCTCAAATCCACATTTCGCGGCGAGATCGGGCTGGACACTTCGAAAATTGTCGTTAACGAGATCGGGGTGATCGGGTCGCGCTGCGGGCGATTTGAGACCGCGCTCCGGTTGCTGGAATCCGGCGAGGTGGACGTCGAACCGTTGATAGCGAGTGAATACGAATTGGCGCGCGGCGTCGAGGCGATGGCCGAAGCCAGGGGGAGTCTCAAAGTTCTGTTGACGAATTAGACTATGTATCCTGCGGGAAATCTTTTCATTCCGGCGACGCATGGGCGGTTGGAAGCGATCTACCGCCCTAAAAGCGATCAGGCCGAACGGGTCGCGATGGTCCTTCATCCGCACCCGCTGCACGGCGGCACGATGCACAACAAGGTCGTCTTTCGCGTGGCGAAGGCTTTGAACGAATGCGGCTTCGAGACTCTGCGATTCAATTTCCGCGGCGTCGGGCTGAGCACCGGGGAGTTCGATGAAGGGCGCGGCGAGTGCGCCGACGCGCAGGTCGCGCTCGACTACCTCATCGAGAGCCAGCCGAACACCCGTGAAGTCGTCGTCGCCGGATTTTCATTCGGCTCGATTATCGGTTTGAGGGTCGGCTGTTCGGACGAACGCGTGGACAGCCTTGTCGCCGTCGGCGCGCCCGCGCGGATGGGCGATCTGGATTTCCTCGCGCGGTGCGCGAAACCGAAGCTCTTCATTCACGGGACCGAAGACGAAGTCGCGCCGCTCGCGCCTCTCGAAGAGTTTCTGGCCACTCTGCCCGCGGACGGCGACTTGCGCCTCGAACGGATCGCCGGCGCGGGCCATTTCTTCGACAATCATGCCGGCGAATTGGCGCAGGCTGTCAAAAGTTTTGTTGGCGCGACCGTCAAGGAGCGGTGATTCGATATGAAGTTCAAGAATTTTCAACTCGGACGCATCTTCGGCATCCCGCTGATCATTGACTACAGTTGGCCCCCGGTCGCCATGCTGCACGTCTGGGTGGTTTCGAGATTCTGGATGGTGGCCGAAGTCCAGCCCCCTCTCCCGCTCTGGCATAACCTTATCTTCGGCGTGATCATCACCGCCTTATTCTTCGCCTCGGTCCTGATTCACGAGTTGTCGCATGCCTTCGCGGCCAGGATGGAAGGCATTCGCATTCAAGACATACAACTCCACATCTTCGGCGGATGGGCGCGGCTCATCGGAGAACCGTCAACGCCGATCGCCGAGTTGCGCATAGCCGTCGCCGGGCCGATAAGCTCGTTCCTGCTGGCCATCTTTTTCTGGCTATGGCTCGCCGCGGTGCAAACCCTGAGCGGCGGCGAACCGGAAGCGCGGGCCGCCGCCGCGGCGTTTCTCTATCTCGCCGTGGCCAATCTCTTTCTGGCGATGTTCAACCTGTTGCCCGGTCTGCCGCTGGACGGCGGCAGGGCGTTGCGCGCCATTCTCTGGCAGAGGCGCCAGGACATTCTCTCGGCCACCCGCACAACGATGAAATTCGGCGTCTGGCTGGCCTACCTGCTCATCGCTTACGGTCTGTTGATGGTAGCGGTCGCGGCCCTGCGCGGAAGATTGTGGCAGGATGTTGTCATCGCCGTCTGGCTGCTGGTGCTCGGCGTGTTTCTGAAGTCGGCGGCGGAAAGCGATTACCGATACCACGAACAGCAAGCGGCCACCGGGCAAACTTCGCGGGATGACCTCAAGAAATGGGACGTCAGCGGCACGGTCGGCGCGGTCATGCGCTCGCCGGCGGTAAGCGTGTCGCCGGAGCTGTTGGTCGCGGAATTCATCGACCGAATCCTTAGCGCTCACCGCCACACCCATTTTCCCGTGGCGCGCGAAGGGCGACTGCACGGCATCCTCTCGCTCGAGAGCTTACGCGAAGAGCCTCAGGAGATGTGGGAGAAAACGACCATCGGCGAGGTGATGAAGCCGATAGACGATTCGCTGTTCATCACCGCCCGCGCCTCCGTCGAACACGCGCGGCGTAAATTGAAAATGAACAGCCTCGGATTCCTGGCCGTCATCGATCAGGATGGGCTTCTGATAGGCCATCTCAACGCGAAGGACCTGGAGAAATAATCGATCCATATTTTTCTGTCCTACACTTTTCTGTCGGCAAAACCTGAACAGAAAAATGTAGGACAGAAAAATATGGATCGATCTTACTGTTTGCGGAATGAATAGAGCCGGGCGGGGCGATGGGCCACGTCCGAGCGTGATTCGTTGAGTTCGATTATCTGGCCTTGCGCCAGAATTTTTTTGCGGAAATTTCGTTTGTCCACGGGGCGCTGCAGGATTATTTCGTAAACGCGCTGCAACTCCGAAAGCGTGAACTTCTTCGGAAGCAATTCATACCCGACGGTCGTCCACTCGATCTTGTTTCTCAACCTCCAGACCGCGGTATCGAGAATCTTCCCGTGGTCGAAGGCCAGTTTGGGCGCGTCGAAAACCGAATGCCATTGGGCTTCGGCGGCGTCGGAGGCCGCGACGATTCGCTGGCGCTCGGCGTCGACGAGCGCGAAATAGGAGACGCTGATCACGCGCCCGCGGGGGTCCCGCTTCGGGTCACCGAAGGTGTAGAGCTGTTCCAGGTAGACGTTCGTCACCCCGACCTCTTCCTTCAATTCGCGCGCGGCCGCCTGTTCCAGCGACTCGTCGATGTCCACGAACCCGCCGGGCAAGGCCCACCGCCCCTTGAACGGCTCCTGACCGCGCCTGATGAGCAGAACTTTCAGATCGTCTTCGGCGATGGTGAAGATCACCAGATCGACGGTGACCGAGGGCCGTGGGTAATCGCTGAGTTTACTCATTTGCGCGCGCGCGTCTCCTTACCATATCTCGAATCTCCTCTCGTACCTCATATAGGGATCTTCAATACTTCATCTGTCGTCGTGAATTCAACTCCCGCGGCTCGCATTTCATCAATCGTGCGCAAAGTCGTCTCACCGGCGACGCCGCGAACCGCGTCTTCGACGAGCAGAACACGAGCGCCCTCCTCGGCCAATCCGAGAGCGCAGGCGCGCACGCAGTAATCAGTCGCGACGCCGAAAACGACGCAGGACTCGCCATTGAAATCGCCCCGCCGCCGCATCCCTTCCAGCCACCGATTGGAAAATAGATCGAATGTCTTCTTTTTGACGATGTAATGCTTGGCGGATTGAAGCCTCGCTTGCGGCTCGGCCGCGGCGTCGACCGCGATCTCCTGTCGCGGCAGCTCAGGCAGATCGGCGAAGACGCGCTCCGCGCCGGGCGAACCGTCAATGCAATGCGGGGGGAATATTTCGAACTCTGGGTCTCCGGGCTCGTGCGCGCAGCGCGAGGAGATGGTCGTCGCCTTTCTCTCGCCGGCCGCGCGCAGCAACCGCTCGATGTTCGGCCGTATCGCCTCGGCGTCAGGGACGTAGAGCGCGCCCGAAGAGTCCATAAAATCCCGCTGGGTGTCAATGTCGAAGAAAATCATATTTCCTCCCTCGCCACACATTCGGATCAGCGCCGCGGGCGAAAGCGAGCGGGCGCGTCATGGAATCGGTGATTATCAAGAGTTCCGCTCATCGCCCTCGGCGCTGACCGGTAATTTGTCGGCGAATTGTTTGAAGATCTCGTAATCGCCGGTCGTGAAGAGGACGAAAACGACCAGCTCGATGGAACTGTCGGGACGTTCCGCGGAGTAATCGCGCGCCGCCTTGATCATTACCCCGGCGGCGCCTTCCACGGGGAAGCGCGCCACGCCTGTCGCCAGCGCGGGAAACGCGATCGATTTCAATCTCAGCTCTTCGGCCCGGCGCAGACTGTTGAGCGTCGCGCTGCGGATGATCTCGGCGCTCGATCCCGTGCCCGGGTCTTTAGGAACCATGCGGTCTTCGGCCCGATAGCCCATAGCCGCCGCGTGAATGACGTACCTGTTCGGCAGCGCCCCGGCGGTTGTGACGGCGGCCTCGCCCAATCGGATCGGGGCCTGGCGTTGTCCCTCTTCGTCGATAATCGCGCCGCCTTTGCGCAGGATCGCGCCGGCGACCCCGGAGCCCAGGACCAGATCGGTGTTCGCCGCGTTGACGATCGCGTCAATGTCCACCTGCTCGGTGATATCCCCCTGCCTGATTTCGATTCTCACTAGACGCATCTCCTGTTTTCAAATCGCCGGAGCAAAGCCAGTCTGCTTTCCTCCAACTTATCACTGTAGCGAACCGGATAAGGTTGCGCCTCGATCAACCTCTTATGCGGCGCGGGAAGCCTGTCAAGTTGCCGCCGCGCCCGTTCCTGCGCTTCTCGCAAGGTGGGCGAAGGCGAGGCGATCCGGCCGTCGCGCATTACGGGCGCGAGCAGAGGCGCGCCCGCCAGACCATTTTCATCAGCCATGGCGATGACATCGCCGGCGAATGACCCGTCGCCCGCCGCCGCTCGCCAGACCTGCTTGCGATACGGATAGGTCGCCTTGTCGGGACTCAGTTTTATCTTCGGCTCCACCCGGCCGTCAAATTCGATCTCGACGAGTTTGTAAACGCCGCCCAGCGCGGGCGCGTCGCGCGAAGTCGAAAGATCGGTGCCGACGCCGAAAAGATCAATCGGGGCGCCGGCCGCAATCATCTCGGCGATCTTGAATTCGTTGAGATCGCCGCTGGCCAGAATCTTCGTCCGCCGCATTCCGGCTTCGTCCAATATCGCCCTCACCCGCTTAGACAGCTCGACCATGTCGCCGCTGTCCAATCGCACGCCGCGCAGCTCCGGACCGAACTCCCTCGCCAATCGCGCCGCGGCGATCGTGTCGTAAGTGTCGAGCAAAAGCGTGGAGCTTTCGGGGAAGACTTTGAAGTAGGCGCGAAACGCGTCAATCTCGCGATCGAACGCCATCGTGAACGAATGCGCGGCGGTCCCGTAAACCGGAATGTCGTACATCATGCCCGCTTCGACGTTCGACGTGCCCACGCAGCCGCCTATGAAAGCCGCGCGCGCCGCATAAAGGGCCGCTCCGAAACCGTGAGCCCGCCGCGCGCCGAATTCGATTATTCCGCGGCCCGCCGCCGCCTCGACAATCCGGGAGGCCTTGGTCGCAATCAGAGTTTGAAAATTGATGGTCGAGAGCAGGTAGGTCTCGACCAGTTGAGCCTCGATCAGCGGCGCGGTCACTCGCGCCAAAGGCTCGCCCGCGAACGCCACCGTCCCTTCAGGCATCGCCCACACTTCGCCGGTGAAGCGGAAGTCGCGCAGGTAATCGAAAAATTCCGCCGAGACGCTTTCGAACGCCGGCAAGCCGCGCAAATACTCGATCTCCTCCGGCGAGAAACTCAAACGCCGCAGGTAATCCAGCGCCTGCTCTATTCCCGCGACGATTATGTATGAACGACCTTCGGGCAGCCTGCGGGCGAACAGTTCGAAGCTGGCCCGCCCGTCTCGCCCGTTGGCGTGATAGGCCGCGGCCATCGTCAGTTGATAAAGATCCGTCGCCAGTCCCGAATAACGTGGGTTGTCGAGATTCATTTTCATTACGACCTCAATGCCGTTCTCACAGGTTATCAGCGCGCCGTCTTAGTGTACTTTATACACGAAGTCTACTCGGCGAAGGGCGGTCTGTCAAATTGATAAATAACGCGAGGTTTGACACTCATTTCATGCGCCAATAGAATGCCGATTCATTTCAGAATTAATCTCGCGAGGCAATATGCGATGAGCGTCAGTCCCGATCTCCTGAAAATCTTGCGGTGTCCGGCCTGCAAATCGAAAGTCGAATTGAAGCCTGACGGCGGCGGTTTGAAATGCGTAAGCTGCCGCCGAGTCTATCCGATACGGGACGAGATTCCGGTGATGCTCATTGACGAAGCGATGATTGAGGAGGAAGAGGTCAAATCCGGTTGAACGCTTCATTTTCCATTTGTCAATTGTCAGTTGTCACCGGTCATTCGTCATCGCCTTGCAGACCGCTTGACCGATGACCGATGACAGATGACAGATGACCGATGACCGATGGCCTGTGACATTTGCCCCCGCCTTACGTTGTCCCAATGTCGGTTCCTCTCTTTCAAGAGCTCTCGGAGAATTCAAGCGCGCTCTTCATTCGCATTCGCAACCTGGGTGAGGCCGTGTTGGACACGGCGAATTTGCGCGCCCTGAAGCGTTTCAGACCCGATCTGCGCATCACGACCCTGGTAGAAGAGATCTACGCCGACCTTTACGCCGCCGACCCGGAGATTGAAGCGATCCCATTGCCCCGAACCGGGAAAGATCGTCGCAGTTCACTGAGGGCCAGGTTGAAAGTGATCGGCGAGATTCGTCGCCGCGATTTCGCCGCGGTAATCAATCTTCACGGAGGGCCGACCAGCGCGCAATTGACCTTTCTGAGCGGCGCGAAGCGTCGCGCAGGCGCGAACCATTTCCGCAGCGGCTACGCGTACAACCTTCGAATCCCCCCTGCCGAAGAGATTCTGGGACGGAAAGACCTGCACACGGTCGAGTATCAGTTCGGGCAGTTCAAATGGCTCGGATTGCCGGGCGCCGAACCCGAACCGAGGAGCTTATATGTCGCCCCGCGCTTCCGCCAATCGGCGATGGCGCGGTTGCGCGAAGCCAGAGTCGATCCCGAACGGCCGTACGCCGCTCTCGCGCCGACCAACGAGTTTTACACCAAACGCTGGGCGCCGGAGAGGTTTGCGGCGGTCGCCGAGGCGCTGATCGAACGTGGTTTTCAAGTCGTGATGACGGGCGCGCCGACCGAAGAGCAGCGGGATCAGTTGGCCCGCGCGCAGGCCGCGTCGAAACAACGTCTGGCGGGATTGACCAGCCTGAGCGTAGGTGAACTGGTCGCGGTGATCGCGGGCGCAAAACTTTTCGTAGGCAATGACAGCGGCCCGGCGCACATCGCGGCCGCCGTGAAGACGCCGCTCGTCGCCCTGTTCGGCCCGGCAAGCTCTGTCAGGTGGGGTCCGTGGCGCGCGCCGTCCGTCCTGGTTCAAAACTACTTCGCATGCAATCCATGCGCAATGTACACTTGCGAAGCCTTTGACGAGCCCGAATGCATTCGGTCAATCACAGTTGATCAGGTTATGAAAGCGATTGACCGGCTGCTGACAGAAAAATAGCGGACAGAAAAATATCAGACAGAAAAATGTCAGACAGAAAAATAAAAGACGGGAAAACGTCGGACATGAGAATGTCAGACGGAAAGATAAGCTATCAACGCGCTCAGGAAATCATCCATAAATTCTCCGGTCTGCGAATCGTCACCCTCGGCGATCTGATGCTCGATGAATACATGTGGGGAGACGTTCGGCGCATCTCTCCCGAAGCGCCGGTCCCCGTGGTCGAGGTCAAACGCGAAACCTGGCATCTTGGCGGGGCGGGAAACGTCGTTTCGAACCTGCTTGAACTCGGCGCGCGCGCGGTCCCCATCGGAATTGTCGGAGCCGACGAAGCGGCGAAGATGTTGCGCGAGCGTTTCGCCGAACGCAACGCCAGGATCGACGGGATCATTACTGACGTGGCTCGCCCGACCACGCGCAAGACCCGCGTCGTCGCTCACAACCAGCAAATACTTCGCGCCGACCGCGAAGACCGTTCGCCGATCTCGAACGGGATCGAAGACCGCGTCATCGCCGCTTTCAACCAGGCCATTTCAAACGCCGACGCCGTGATCATCTCCGATTACGACAAGGGATTGTTGACGCCGCGAGTGCTGCGCTCGGTGATCTCCGCGGCGCGATCGCGAGCCAGAATGGTTTGCCTCGATCCGAAAATCAGGAATTTCGCCCACTACCGCGAGGTCGATGTGATCACGCCGAATCAGATCGAGGCCGAACGCGCATGCGGCGTCGAAATCACCGATGAATCATCGTTGAATATGGCGGCGCAGCGGATCCGTGATTTGATCGGCTGCAAAAACGTTCTGATCACACGCGGCGAGCATGGAATGAGCATGCTCAACGCCGAAGGAGAGATGACCCATATACCGACCACGGCGCGGGAGGTCTATGACGTGACAGGCGCAGGCGACACAGTGATCGCCACTCTCGCCCTGTCCCTCGCCTCGAATGCAAGATTGAATGAAGCCGCGATCATCGCCAATCACGCCGCGGGCGTCGTCGTCGGCAAGGTGGGCGCAGCCACACTCTCAACGGATGAATTGTTAGCGGCGCTCAAGTAATAATTTAATTCTTCAGCTCC
>Ga0126377_10001672_pt1 | contig 14725 bp, 12 predicted proteins | sample PanSoiMetPlot_22_FD_92647 | JGI IMG/M metagenome (GOLD analysis project Ga0126377, IMG submission 92647) | Tropical forest soil microbial communities from Panama - MetaG Plot_22 | ecosystem: Environmental > Terrestrial > Soil > Tropical forest > Bulk soil | place: Panama | collected 2016-02-17
CAGCGCCTGCACGACCTTGTAGCCTGGATTGGCCTTGATGCGCGCGAGGTCCTGGATCGGGATGTTCTCGATCAGGTCGACGTCGCCGGCGAGCAGCGCCGCGACGCGCGGACCGGCGCTGGTGATCGGGCGGAAGATCACGCGCTGCCAGGCGGGCTTCTCGCCCCAGTAGCCGTCGTTGCGCTCGAGGATGATGCGGTCGCCCTTGGTGTAGCGCACCAGGCGGAACGGGCCGGTGCCGATCGCGGCCTCGCCCGAATTGAACGCCTCGGTCTTGGGATAGGTGCCGGCTCCCTTGCACTCCTGCCGATCGTACGTGACGGTGCCGGCGCCGTTGGCCTTGGCCGAGAGAATGCCGATGGTCGACAGCTCATTGGCGAGCAGCGGATAGGGCTTGTCGGTGGTGATCACCACGGTGAGCGGATCGGGCGCCGTCATGCCGGAGATCGCGCGCACATAGATGCCGAACGAGGACGGCGAGTTCTCGACGCGTGGCGCGCGGCAGATCGAATAGATCACGTCGTTGGCGGTGAAGTCGTCGCCGTTCGAGAACTTGACCCCGGGACGCAGCTTGAATTCCCAGGTCCGGTCGTCGGTGGTGCGCCAGGACAGCGCCAGGCTCGGCTTGACCATCTGGTTCTCGTCCTGGTCGGTCAGCCGGTCGAAGATGTGCCGGGTCAGCGAGTTGTTGGGCGTCAAGTTGTGGAAATGCGGATCCATCGCCGAAGGCTCGGCCGAAAGCCCGATTCTGAGCTCCCTGCCCGCCCCCTGCGCGCCCGCACTGGCGACCCAGGCGAGACCCGCCAGAACGGCGGCGATTTTCTTCCATCCAGACATTGTGCATCCTCTCGCCCGCATGGGAGCATACCGCGTCATGACGGAAATCCAACGGTCCATCGAGATTCTGGAAGCCCTGGTCGGGTTCGACACCACCAGCCACAAGTCCAACCTGGCGCTGATCGACTGGATCGAGAGCTATCTCGACCGCCACGGCGTCGCGCATCAACGCATTGCCGACCGGACCGGCGCCAAGGCCAATCTCTGGGCGACCATCGGGCCGGCGCAAACGTCCGGCTACATCCTGTCGGGACACACCGACGTGGTTCCGGTCGACGGGCAATCCTGGTCGAGCGACCCGTTCCGGCTGACCGAGCGGAACGGCCGGCTGTTTGGCCGCGGCGCGACCGACATGAAAGGGTTCCTCGCCTGCTGCCTCGCGGCGGTGCCCGGCATGATCGCGCGCCCGCTGGCACGGCCGCTCCATCTCGCGATCTCCTACGACGAGGAGGTCGGCTGCGTCGGCGTGCGCGACCTGATCGCGCAGCTGAAGAGCGCACCCGTCAAGCCGGCCGCGTGCTTCGTCGGCGAGCCGACGCTCATGGGCGTCGTGATCGGCCACAAGGGCAAGCGCTCGCTGCGCGTGACGGTGCGCGGCCAGACCTGCCATTCGTCGCTCGCACCCTACGGTGTCAACGCGGTCGAATACGCCGCGCGGCTGATCGTCAAGATCCGCGACATGTCGGAGCGCATCGCGCGCGAGGGCGCGCGCGATCCATTGTACGACGTGCCGTTCACGACCGGGCATACCGGCGTGGTGAGCGGCGGCACCGCGCTCAACATCGTGCCCGACCGATGCACGTTCGAGTTCGAGTTCCGCTCGATTGCGGCTGACGATGTCGATGCGCTGGTCGGCGAGGTCGTCGCCTACGGGCGCGAGGAGCTGGAGCCCGCCATGAAGGCGGTCGCGCCGCAGGCGGGCATCACGTTCGAGGACAAGTCCGGCTTCCCGGGGCTCGAAACGCCCGCCACCGACGACGCGGTCCTGCTGGCGAAGCGCCTTTCCGGCGAAAACACCCACGGCAAGGTCGCGTTCGGCACCGAGGCCGGCCTGTTCGCCGCCAGCGGAATCCCATCGGTCGTGATCGGCCCCGGTTCGATCGACCAGGCGCACAAGGCCGATGAGTTCGTCGCCGTCAGCGAACTCGCGAAATGCGGTGCGTTCGTCGATCGGCTGATCGCATATTGCGCGGAGCCCTCCTGACGACCGCTTTCCTCCACCGGGAGGGGAGCGGTCGATCGTCGCCTTGTGCACGCGGCCCCGAGATTGCATCCTAGATCAGATGTCGGAGGGACGACCATGCGGATCGCACGCATTGCCGCTATCGCGTCGCTTGCCCTGCTTGCGCAGCTCGGCGTTGCGTCCGCGCAGGATTGGCCGACGCGCCCGGTGACGTTCGTCGTGCCCTATGCGGCGGGCGGCCCGGTCGACACGCTCGCGCGCATCCTTGCGGCGCGTCTCGGCGACATCCTGGGGCAACAGGTGGTCGTCGAGAATGTCGGCGGCGCCGGCGGCATGACCGGCTCCAACCGCGTCGCCAAGGCCGAACCCAATGGCTACACGATGCTGATGGGCGGCTCGGCCGTGCTGGCGCAGAACCAGAGCCTCTACAAGCGGCCGCTCTACAACGCGGCAACCGATTTTGCGCCGGTTACCCTGTTCGCGGATTCGGCGCGCGTCCTGATCACGCGCAAGGACCTGCCGGTCGGCACGCTGCCGGAGTTCATCGCCTATGCCAAGGCGAACCAGGCCAAGCTGCAATATGCGTCCTCCGGCGCCGGCTCGGGGATGCACATCTGCGCCGTCATCCTCAACATGGCGATGGGCACCACCATCACCCACGTGCCGTACCGCGGCGCTGCGCCGGCGATGCAGGACCTGCTCGCCGGGCGCATCGACTTCATGTGCGAGCAGATCTCGACCGCGGTGCCGCAGATCCAGGCCGGCGCCGTCAAGGCCCTCGTCACCCTCGGACCGTCGCGGCCGCCGGTGCTCGCCGATCTCCCGACCGCGGCGGAGCTCGGCATGCCTCAGCTCGACTGCAACGCCTGGGCGGCGCTGGTGATGCCGAAAGGCACGCCCGAGGCGGTGATCCGCAAGCTTGCCAAGGCCACCAGCGAGGCGATCGACTCGCCCGCGGTGCGCGACCGCTTCGAGGCGGTCGGCGTCACGCTGCCGCCGCCGGAGCGCCGGACCCCCGAATTCCTCGCCAACTACATCCCGAGCGAGATCGAACGATGGGCCGTCCCGATCAAGGCGAGCGGCGTCGCGGTAGACTGATGGCGCCCCCGATGGTTGCCCGCATCGGCCTCATCATCCCGTCCTCCAACCGGATGGTCGAGCAGGAGATGGCGCGTCATGCGCCGGCGGACGTCACGCTGCATGTCGCGCGGCTGCGTATGACCGGTCCGCATCACGTCGCGCTCGATGCCCTGCTGCCCCGCGTCGAGGACGCGGCCCGGACATTGACCGACGCCAGATGCGACGCCGTCGCTTTCCACTGCACCGCGACCTCGATGGAGGACGGCATGGCCGGGGAGGAGCGCGTGCTGGCGGCGCTCACGCGCGCCGGCGCCCCGCACGCGACCACGACCGCGACCGCGATCCGCCGGGCGCTGGCGGCGCTCGCCGCCCGCCGCATCGTCCTGGTGACGCCCTACGGCACGCACACCACCGCCCAGGAAGCGGACTTCCTGCGCGCCGCCGGCCATGAGGTGCTGCGCGCAGACGGGCACGCGCTCGCCGGCAGCGATGCCTATTGCGCGACGCCGGCGGCGGTCTGGCGCGACCGCGTGATCGCGGCCGCGCACCCCGACGCCGACGCCTATCTCCTGAGCTGCGCCAACATCGCGGCGCTCGGCATCATCGCGGAGCTCGAGCGGCAGCTCGCGGCGCCGGTCGTCACCAGCAATCAGGCGGTGCTGTGGGACGCGCTGATGCGCCTCGGGCATGACGGCGTGCGCGACTGTCCGGGGCAGCTGTTCGCAGCGACCGCACAGCCCGTGCGCGCAAGCGCCGCGCCGTGACGCCGCGGCTCGTCGCACTCGTCGCCGCAGGCACGCTCGGCGCCGCCGTGCCGGCCGCCGCACAGGACGACGTCGCCGCCTTCTACAAGGGCAAGCAGGTTCACATCGTGGTCGGCACCGCGGCGGGCGGCGGTTACGACCTGTTCGCGCGCATCGTCGCACGCCACATCGCATCGCACATCCCGGGCGAGCCGGTCGTCGTCGTGCAGAACCTGCCGGCCGCCGGCGGCCTGGTGATGACCAACCAGCTCTATGCCACGGCACCGCGCGACGGCACCGTGATCGGCGCGCCGATCAACGGCATCCCAACCGCGCCGCTGCTGGCGCCCACCGGCGCGCATTTCGATGCCGAAAAGCTCAACTGGCTCGGCAGCACCAACCGCGAGCCCTATGTGGCGTTCGTCTGGCATACGGCGCCGGTGCAGACGCTCGCCGATCTGCGCTCGCGCGATCTCGTGGTCGGCGCGACCACGCCGGGCACCACGATGGTCGACTTTCCGCTGATCACCAACGCCATCCTCGGCACCCGGTTCAAGGTCGTGCGCGGCTACGAGGGCACGGCGCAGATCAACAATGCGATCGAGCGCGGCGAAGTCGAAGGTCAGGGTGGCGTCGGCTGGGCGGCCGTGAAGGCGCAGGTGCCGGGATGGATCACCGACAAGAAGATCAAGGTGATCGCGCAATACGGGCTCAGGCGCCATACCCAGCTGCCTGACGTGCCGAACGTGCTCGACCTCGCCACCAGCGATGCCGACCGCCGCGCGCTCAGGACCCTGTTCGCGCGCACCGAATATGGCCGGCCCTATTTCCTTCCCCCCGAGGTCCCGGCGGCGCGCGTGAGTGCGCTGCGGCGGGCGTTCGATGCGACCATGCGCGACCCCGCCTTCATCGCCGACGCCGCGAAGCTCCAGCTGGAGATCGACCCGATGGCCGGCGAGGAGCTGCAGGGCCTGATCGGCGAGCTCGGCCGCACGCCGCCCGACGTGGTCGCGCGCGTGCGCGCCATTCTGGAGGCGCCGGACAGATAGGCGCGCGTGAGGCTCGACTTGGCGCTCCACTTGCGTTCGCCTTGACTCGCCACCCGCAAGTTGTGAGCCTTTCGGGGCCCGGCGGTGCGCCGCCCGTGGCGTAATTGCAACGAAATCGATTGCACGGAGGAGATAATGACCGACGATCCGATCAAACACGTCATCGTTCTGTGCCTGGAGAACCGCTCGTTCGACCAGATGCTGGGATGCTTCAAGGAAAAGTTTCCCGACCTCGACGGGGTAGATCCCGCCGCACCGCAGACGTGCCTCGACGACCAGGGCAATGCGTATACGCAGCGGGCCACCACGTTGCGGCAGATGCCGAACGACAAGGCCCATCTGTGGGACCCGCATCACGAGGTCGAGCACGTGCACATGCAGATCGAGGGCGACCCCGATCATCCCGCAAAAATGAAGGGTTTCGTGTTCAATTTCGCCAAGGCGTATCCCGACAGCTCGCGGGAAGCCCGCCAATACATCATGGACTACTATCCGCGCGGCTTCCTGCCCGGGCTGCATTCGCTGGCGGAGGATTTCACCGTCTGCGACCGCTGGTTCTCGTCGCTTCCCGGCCCGACCTGGCCGAACCGCTTCTTCGCCCTGTCGGGCACCGCCAGCGGCCGGGTCGCCATGCCGAGCGACGGCACGCACCACGCCGACCTTCCCGGCTTCTTCGGGCAGAACCAGGAGACGATCTTCGATCGTCTCAACGAGAAGGGCATTCACTGGAAGACGTACTTCCACGACCTGCCGCAAAGCTGGGTGATGCGCCATCCGCGGCGGCCGAACAACGCGGCGCGCTATTTCTACATCCGCGAGTTCTACCACGATGCGCGCGGACCCGAGGAGGAGTTTCCGCAGTTCTGCTACATCGAGCCGGACTTCATGGGCTTCCAGCAGAACGACGATCATCCGCCGCACGACGTGATGAAGGGCGAGAAGCTGATCGTCGACGTCTACAACGCGTTGCGGAGCAACCCGAAGCTATGGGCGTCGAGCCTGCTGGTGGTGTTCTTCGACGAGCACGGCGGCTTCTACGATCATGTCTATCCGCCCGCCGCGCGACCGCCCGATCATCATCGCGAGGAATACACCTTCGATCAGCTCGGCGTTCGCGTTCCGGCCCTTCTGGTCTCCCCGCACGTGGAGCGGCGCGTCGAACACACCCAGTTCGATCATACGAGCCTGCTCAGATATCTGATCGACAAATGGGAGCTGCGGCCGCTCGGTGAGCGCACCGCAAAGGCCAGCAGCATCGCCGTCGCCATCCGCGAGCAGGCGCGCGACGATACGATCGCGCACATCACCATGACGGTCGGACAGTTGACGCCGCCCGATCCCGAGGTCGAGGACGCCGGCTTCGGCATCAGCGGTCACCACAGGGCGCTGCGGAAATTCTCCGCCTATCTGAAAGCGAAGGTCTGGACCGATTCGATCACGGCGGCCGACGAACGCCTGCCGGCGCTCTATCCGTCGATCGTTCGCATCATCGAGGTATCGGCATTTGCGACCGTGTGGACGTGGCGCACCATTCACGACCGGCTGCGGGGCAGGAGCGGACGGCCGACGGCCTCGATCTCCCAGCCCGACAAGGTGCACGTCGACTCGGCATTGCAGCGCGACGACGCGGCCTATTTTCTCATCGGCCGGAAGCGCTACGCGCTCGGTCTGCTCGGCGACCTGATCAAGCGGGGAGGCGTGGAGCGCCGCCACGCGATCCGCACGCTCGCGGCCATCACGGGCCGCCCCTTCCACGAGTACGAAAAGTCCGGATTTGCGGCCGGGCGCGCACAGCAGCGCGCGCAGCCGCAAATGCGGCCGCAGGCGCCGCAGGCGCCGCAGGCGCCCGCATCCGGCTATGTGGACGCGTGGGTCGCCAAGCACGTCGACGGATAGACGAGCGTCCGGACCCGTGCGGGCGGACGCGCGGAACCAGCCCGCGCCGGCTTGTGTTATGAAGTGTCGGCTGCGAGCCGCAGCGCGCATCGGACATGCATCGGACATGCATCATGACGAACCTGTGGGCCCGCAAGTCGATGGCGACGATCGAGGCCGAAGCCGCGGATCCGGACGCGCAGGCGCTGGGCCCGAATGATCGGATTCCCCTGCGGCGCTGCCTGTCCGCGCTCAACCTGGTGAACCTCGGCATCGGCGCCATCATCGGCGCCGGCATCTTCGTGCTGACCGGCCACGCGGCCGCCGCCAATGCGGGCCCGTCGATCGTGCTGTCCTTCGTGCTCGGCGGCATCGCCTGCGCGTTCGCCGGGCTCTGCTATGCCGAGATGGCCTCGACGGTGCCGATCGCCGGCAGCGCCTACACCTACGCATACGCGACCATGGGCGAGCTCGTCGCCTGGATCATCGGCTGGGACCTGATCCTCGAATACGCGCTCGGCGCCACCACGGTCGCAATCGGCTGGTCGGGCTACGTGGTCAGCTTCCTCAACGACCTCGGCCTCAAGGTCCCGCCCGCGTTCGCGGGAGCACCGCTCGCCTATGATGCGGCCACCCGTACCTGGCAGGCGACCGGGACGCTGCTCAACGTTCCCGCGATGGTCATCACCGTCGCGGTTTCGGCGCTGCTGGTCGTCGGCATCCACGAGTCGGCGCGGGCCAACAACGTGATCGTCGCGGTCAAGCTCGCGATCATCGTCATCTTCATCGCGGCGGCGGCGCCCTTCGTCAGCACCGCCAACTGGGTCACGCCAGGCAATCCGGCGGGCGACTTGATCCCGCCCAATGCGGGAACCGGCGTCTTCGGCTGGAGCGGAATCCTGCGCGGCGCGGCCGTCGTGTTCTTCGCCTATATCGGGTTCGACGCGGTCTCGACCGCCGCGCAGGAGGCAAGGAACCCGAAGCGCGACATGCCGATCGGCATCCTCGGCTCGCTCGTCATCTGCACCGGCCTCTATGTGGCGGTTGCCTTCGTGCTCACCGGGATCGTGCCGTACGACCGGCTCAACGTGCCGGATCCGATCGCGGTCGGCATCGATGCGGTCGGCATGCGCTGGCTGGCGCCGATCGTCAAGCTCGGCGCCATCCTGGGCCTGACCTCGGTGATCCTGGTGATGCTGCTCGGCCAGGCGCGGGTGCTCTACGCCATGGCCCACGACGGCCTGCTGCCGCCGGTCGCAAGCCGCGTACACCGGCGATTTCACACGCCCTACCTGACCACGATCGGGACCGGCACGGTCGTCACGGTGCTGGCGGGACTGCTGCCGATCGGGCTCGTCGGCGAGCTGGTCAGCATTGGCACCCTGTTCGCCTTTGCGATCGTCTGTGCCGGGGTGCTGGTGCTGCGCTATGCGCAGCCACGGCTCGCGCGCGCGTTCCGGACGCCTGCCGTCCACCTCGTCGCGCCCGCCGGCGTCGCGGCTGCCCTTTTTCTGATGCTCGGCCTGCCGCTCGACACCTGGATGCGGTTCGTGGTCTGGCTGCTGATCGGGCTCGTCATCTACTGGGGCTACGGGACGAAGCACAGCCGGCTCGCGAAGGCGGGCGCGAACCCGTCCGTCGGGCGGATCAGCTAAGCGTAACCCCACGATGGGTCCCTTTCGGGAATAGGATCGAGATGCGGCCGAGCGTACGTCTTGCGCTGTTTTCGATTTTTACTATCCCGCCTTGTGCGGCGCCAAATGGCGCAACCGTCACGGCGTCGCTTGATGAGGCACCCGCATCATTGGTGCAGGCACTGACGCAACGCATCGGCAAGCTTGTAGCGCCGGGCGCCCGTTTTGATGAAACCGACGTCCTCATCACCGGGCGTAACCGCCGATTGATCTTCATCTGGAACGCAGGCACGCGTTGGATCGTCGCGACCGAACATGGAGGATACGTCTACAACGATCCAATCTTCGTCTATGACCTCAGTCCTGACAGTCAGAGCGCGACCTTCGTGGAAGAGCGGATTGCCGGTCCCAAGACGGTATGCACGATTGCGTCCGGCATCGTTAAGTCGAAGCGTCGGGCGCGCTAGCGACCCAGGTCGCTCCGAAACGACGATCATCTGGACTTCGGACGCAGCAACTCCTTGCCTGTGCCGAGCGATGCCGCCCAGGCCTTGACCTTCTGGTGCGGCGCGGTCTCGCCGCGGTCAGCCGCCGCGATCCCCTGGTTGATGGCCCCGACCTGCCAATCCTGAACCGCGAGATATTCCTCGATCGCCTCGGCGGCGAGAAAGGACTTGCTCCGGCGCACGCGGGCGGCTGCGGCCTCGAGGCGCTTCTTGACCGACTTGTCGAGACGGACCGTGATCGTCGTGCTGTCAGCCATGAGTGCGTGCCGCCTCTACGCAATGGTGAATTGTGAACATTTCTGCATTAAGACACCGGGATTGCTTTGTCATGCGAATGACGCTCGTGCGTCCCATCCCGCATGCAAGGAACATTTGCAAGCGTCGCGTTTGGAAGATATCGAGACGTCCGAACATGCCCGAACCCAAACCCATCCGCATCTATGTCGACGCCGACGCCTGTCCGGTCAAGGACGAGGTCTATCGGGTCGCCGCGCGGCATGGCCTGCCGGTCACCGTCGTCGCCAACAGCTTGATCCGGGTGCCGCCAGATCCGTCGATCGAGCGCGTGGCGGCGGGCGCGGCGCCGGACGCCGCCGACGACTGGATCGCGCAGCATGCCGGCGCGAACGACATCGTGATCACGGCCGACATCCCGCTCGCGAGTCGCTGCGTCAAGGCGGGCGCGCAAGTGATCGCGCCGAGCGGCAAGCCGTTCACCGAGGCGTCGATCGGCATGACGCTGGCGGTGCGCAACCTGATGCACGACCTTCGCTCCGCCGGCGAGATCACGGGCGGGCCGCGACCGTTCTCGCCGCGCGACCGCTCCGCCTTCCTGTCCGCGCTCGACCAGGCCATTCGCCGCCTGCAGCGCGCGGAGCGCGGCTGAGTCACAGAGCACGATAGTGGCGCCCCTCATCCAGCTCAAGGACATCGCGCTCACCTTCGGCGGCACGCCCCTGCTCGAGGGCGTCGAGTTCAACGTCTCGGCCGGCGAGCGCGTCTGCCTGGTCGGCCGCAACGGGTCGGGCAAGTCGACCTTGCTCAAGATCGCCGCCGGCCTGATCGAGCCCGACCGCGGCACGTGCTTCGTGCAGCCGGGTGCGACCATCCGCTACCTGCCGCAGGAGCCGGATTTTTTCGGCGCCGCGAGCGTGCTGGACTACGTGGAAGCCGGCCTCGGTCCGAGCGACGACCGCCACGTCGCGCGGTCGGTGCTCGACGAGGTGGGGCTCACGGGCGGCGAAGATCCCGCGCAGCTGTCCGGCGGCGAGGCGCGCCGCGCCGCGATCGCGCGCGTGCTCGCGCCGCATCCCGATATTCTCCTCCTCGACGAGCCGACCAATCATCTCGACCTGCCGACCATCGAATGGCTCGAGCGCACGCTCGCGGAACGGCGCGCCGCCCTTGTGGTGATCAGCCATGACCGGCGCTTCCTCGCCAATCTCACGCGCGCGACCGTCTGGCTCGACCGCGGCGCCACCCGCCGCATCGAGCGCGGGTTCGCCAGCTTCGAGGCGTGGCGCGACGAGGTGCTGGCCGAGGAGGAGACCGCACAGCACAAGCTCGACCGCAAGATCGTCGCCGAGGAGCATTGGCTGCGCTACGGCGTGACGGCACGGCGCAAGCGCAATGTGCGCCGGCTCGGCGCGCTCCAGGCCTTGCGCGCGGCACGCCGCGACTATCGGGCGAGCGCCGGCAAGGCGGTGCTGTCCGCCGCCGAGGCGGATGCGTCCGGCGCGCTCGTGATCGAAGCCGAGCGCATCGCGAAAACGTACGGCGAACGCCCGATCGTTTCCAATTTCACCACCCGCATCCGGCGCGGCGACCGCATCGGCATCGTCGGCCCGAACGGCACCGGCAAGACCACGCTGATCAACCTGCTCACGGGCGCGCTGGCGCCGGACGCCGGCACGCTGCGGCTCGGCGCCAACATCGCCATGACGACGCTCGACCAGGGTCGCGAAAGCCTCGATCCCGCCGCCACCGTCGCCGAGACGCTCACCGGCGGGAGCGGCGACACGGTCGCGGTCGGCGACCAGAAGAAGCATGTGATCGGCTACATGAAGGACTTCCTGTTCGCGCCCGAGCAGGCGCGCACGCCGCTGTCGGTGCTCTCCGGCGGCGAGCGCGGCCGGCTGATGCTGGCGCGCGCCCTCGCGCGGCCGTCGAACCTCCTGGTGCTCGACGAGCCGACCAACGATCTCGACCTCGACACGCTCGACGTACTGGAGGAGATGCTCGGCGACTATGCGGGCACCGTCCTGCTGATCAGCCACGACCGCGACTTCCTCGACCGCGTGGTCAATGCCGTGATCGTGCCGGAAGGCAACGGACGCTGGGCCGAATATGCGGGGGGCTACACCGACATGCTGGCGCAGCGCGGCGAGGACATTGCGCGCGATGTCGTCGGGAAACCGGCGCCAGCGAAGGAAGCGAAGGCACCCGCCACCCGCGACACCAGGGCGCCGCGGCGGCGCCTGAGCTTCAACGAGAAATACGCGCTGGAAACGCTGCCGGGCGAGATCGCGGCGCTGCAGGAGAAGATCCGCGCCGCCCAGGAGAAGCTCGCCGACCCGGCGCTCTATGCGCGCGACCGCAAGGCGTTCGACGAGACCACCGCGGCGCTCACCGCCGCGCAGGCCGCGCTCACGGTGGCGGAAGACCGGTGGCTGGAGCTGGAGATCCTGCGCGAGACAATCGACGGCGCCTGACGGCGGGGTATACTCGCGGGAGCGGGAAATCGAGTACCGCGTCATTGCGAGGAGGCCGACGGCCGACGAAGCGATCTCCGCCACTCCTCATGCGCAGGTGAAACGGGATTGCTTCGCTTCCGCCTTCGCGCTCCGCGCTACGGCGGACTTGAAACCCGCCGTAGCTCGCGCAGCGAGCGTAGGCGGGTCGCTCGCAACGACAGCGCCGACGCCTCGGGAGGATTCGATGAAACACCTGCTCAAGCAGTATCTCGACAACGGCCTGTCGCGCCGGCAGCTGATGTCGAGCCTCAGCGCACTCGGCATGAGCACGGTCGCGAGCAAGGCCGTCGCACAGTCGCTCGCCCCCTATGCGCAGGCCGCCGCGCCCGCATCCGCGATGCGCGACATGCACGGCACCGGCGGCGCGCTCTTTGTCGCCCAGCTCAAGGCGGCCGGCGTCAAATACATCTTCTTCAATCCGTCGACCGGCGACTATCCGATCTTCGACGCGCTGGTCGACGAGCCGGACATCCAGCTGATCAAGGGCATCCACGAGGGCGCCGTGGTCGCGATGGCGGACGGCTATGCGCGCGCCTCGGGCCAGACCGGCGTCGTCATCGTCGCCAATGTCGGCCTGCCCAACGCGATGACCCAGATGGTCAACAGCTGGAAGGACCAGGTGCCGCTGGTGGTCGCGGTCGCCTCGGTCGAACAGGACGCGCTCGGCCGCGACCTGTTCCAGGAGTCCGACTACAGCGAGCTGATGACCCAGCCGATCACCAAATGGTACTGGGCCGCGAAATCGACCGCCGCGATTCCCGAGACCTTGCGGCGCGGCATGAAGTTCGCGTCGACGCCGCCCGGCGGACCGGTCTTTCTGTCGCTGCCCAACAACACGCTGCGCGAGGAGGCGAAGGCGCAGATCTGGGACCAGGCCAAATTCGACGTGCCGATGCGCATCCGTCCCGACAAGGACGACATCGAGAAGGCGGCGCGCCTGCTGATCGAGGCGAAGAACCCGCTGATGAGCGTCGGCGACGAGATCACCTGGTGCCACGGCACCAAGGAAGTCATCGCGCTCGCCGAGCTGCTCGGCCTGCCGGTCGCCTCGCAATATGGCGGGCTCGGCTACTGGTCGAAGCCGTTCCCGACCCGGCATCCGCTGTACATCGGCGCGCAGCTGCGCGACATGCGTTTTCCTGGCAAGCCCGACGTGCTGCTGAACATGGGCTCGCGCTTCGGCGAGCGCGCTTCGCCCGGCACCACCCTGATCTCGGTCCGCCGCGATCCGACCAGCCTCGCGCGCGTCGCGCCGGTCGACCTCGGCATGGTGGCCGACCTGCGGCTCGCCGCCGCCGATCTCATCGACGCGATCCGCGCCACGGCGCCGGCGGCAAAACTCAAGGAGATCGCCGCGGAGCGCACCGCGCGCACCCGCGCCTACACCGACGAGATGCGTGAGTTCCGGCTGAGCATCGCGCGCCAGCACGCCGACCGCACGCCGGTAAGCCTCGAGCGCATCGGGCTCGAGCTCGAGGCGGCGCTCGACCAGGACACCTGCTACGTCTGCGACGTCGACTCCGGAAAAACGATGGATCCGCTGATGTCGTTCGGCGGCGACGACAAGTCGTATTTCGCGACCAGCCCGAACATCCTCGGCTGGGGCATGGCGGCGGCGTTCGGCGTCAAGCTGGCGCGGCCCGACCAGCCGGTGGTGTCGGTGGTCGGCGACGGCAGCTTCTGCTTCAGCGGCCCGCAGCCGCTGTGGTCGATGGCGCGCTACAAGGCGCCGGTGATGACCATCGTGCTCAACAACCGCAGCTACAACAACGAGCGCAACCGCATCTGGCATTACGGCGGACGCCAGTTCAGGACCGGCCGCGACATGACCTGCTATCTCGGCAGCCCCGATGTCGACTACGCCAAGGCAGCCGACGCGTTCGGCGTCGAGGGCGAGGTCGTGCAGGAGCCGGGCAGGCTCAAGGACGCGATCGTGCGCGCCCGGCGCGCCGTCGCGGACGGGCATCCGTATCTCCTCGACGTCCACACCTGGCGCGACGGGGTCGGCGCGGCCTCGACCTGGCATCCGCCCTACTCGGTCGCGGATCTCCGCGCGCGCAAGGTGTGACGATGCGGCGCCTCGTTCTGTCGGGCGCCGTCGCGGCGCTCTGCCTCGCGGCAGCGTCGGCCTCGGCGCAACCCGCCAATGCGCTGCCGCCGGGCGAAGGCCGCGATCTCATCGCCACCGCCTGCTCGCAATGCCATGCGCTGAGCGTGATTCTTGCCATGCGCGACGGACCGATCGGGTGGAAACGGCACGTCTACAACATGGTAATGCGCGGCGCGCAGCTCACGCCGCGCGAGGCCGAGACCGTGCTCGCCTATCTCAACGAGAATTTCGGGCCGGGCCAGCGCATGCCGCCGCAGAAGGCGATCGCGCTGCCGCCCGGCCCCGGCAAGGAGCTGGTCGAGACGCGCTGCGCGCTCTGCCACGATCTCGAGCGGGTCACGGCGGCGCCGCGGCAGAAGCGCGATTGGGACGGCATCGTCGCCAACATGTTCGAACGCTATGGCGTGTCGGCGCCCGAGGAGGCGCGCGCGATCTCGGCCTATCTGGCCGCGCAGTTCGGTCGCGATCAGTAAACCGAAGCCGGCGGTCGCGATTACCGCTGCGCCCACCACCCATCGGGGCGGCGCTGCTGCCCACCGCGCGTGGGCAAGCCAAGCGCCATTTTCGTTGACAAGACCGCGGCCGCGGCGCGACGCTTCCGGTCATCAACGAGACAGGGCCGCATCGGCGGCGACGGGAGGAAGCCATGCATCACGTGCTTGCGCGCGCGATCAGCGCCGTTCTCTTGCTGATCGTTTCGCTCCTTGCATTCACGTCGGCGCGCGCCGAGCCGCCGAAGCTGCCGGTGCCGTCGGTCGATCAGTCGGCGGTGGCGCAGCGCGGCTATTTCTATGTCGGCGGCAAATACGTCGGCGAGCCCGGCAAGGAGATCATGCAGGGCCAGATCTACGTGGAGGTACTGGCGCCGAAGGACGTGCGCCGCCCCTATCCGCTGGTGCTGATCCACGGCGCCGCGCAGACCGCGACCAACTGGATGGGCACGCCGGACGGCCGC
>Ga0126377_10001673_pt1 | contig 14719 bp, 15 predicted proteins | sample PanSoiMetPlot_22_FD_92647 | JGI IMG/M metagenome (GOLD analysis project Ga0126377, IMG submission 92647) | Tropical forest soil microbial communities from Panama - MetaG Plot_22 | ecosystem: Environmental > Terrestrial > Soil > Tropical forest > Bulk soil | place: Panama | collected 2016-02-17
CCGCGGCAGAAGACCTTTGCGAACTTTTTCAGCGGAAGCACCGGCTTCCCTGCCTCGTTTTGAGAACCTCGCGCTTCTTTCCCGAAGAGGACGACCACAAAGAGACGCGCCAGGCCTATGAGGATGACAACATCAAGGCGAACGAATTTCTCTACCGGCGCGTTGATCTCGAAGATGTCGTAAGCGCTCATCTGCTCGCCCTTGAGAAGGCTCCTGAACTTGGCTTCGGCCGCTACATTATCAGTGCGACCACGCCCTTTACCCGTGACGATTTATTCGAATTGCGAGTCAATGCGCCTCTGGTGCTGAGGCGAAAGATTCCCGACTATGAGACGGAGTACGCCCGTCGTGGTTGGAGGATGTTTCCCGGCATCGACAGAGTTTACGTCAACGAACGAGCAAGGAACGATCTCGGGTGGCGCCCACGATATGACTTTGGGTATCTGCTCGAAAAGTTAAGATCGGACGATGACCCGCGCAGCCCGCTGTCGCTTGCTGTCGGATCGAAGGGATACCACGCTCGCAAATTTGCAGAGGGTCCCTACCCTGTCGCTTGACACCTGGTCGATAACGATCACACATTTGTTCCGCCCGATCCGCCAAATAGGACTTGTATAAGATTTGTCTTTTTGCCAACATCAAGCTCTACCCACAACCTTATGGACAAACGAACACTTTCTTTCGCTGGAGCTTCTTCGTTATGAAAAAACACGATCCCAGATGTGAAAGAGGAAACGAACAGAAGGTCATCGACGACGTAGCCAGTTACGGTTGGCATGTCATGAAGGTGTTAGATCACAATGATCTGCCGGGATGGGCTTATTCTATCGGCTTACATTATAACTTCGGCCATCCGGAGATCATCGTATTTGGCCTGGATGTTGAACTGATGCATTCGATGATCAACATCATCGGTGATGACGTTCGTTCGGGTAAGAGATTTGAAATCGATCAAAAATACCCTGACCTGATCGAGGCCTATTCGTGTACCTTCAAACAAGTAATGCCTACTTGGTACGAGCCATTATTGGGATTCGCCAATTGGTTCTACAAAGGAATGAATTATCCCGTGCTGCAATGCTTCTGGCCTGATTTTGATGCCCGTTTTCCCTGGGAGGGCGAATTTGCTGAGGATATGTTGTGGGCGCAGCCCATGCTGTTCTATGACAATCCGTCGTCAGCCCGTGCGGAAAAATTGTTGAGCTCCCTGGAGAGTCTGTAGAAAGAATCAACGGCCCACCTCTGAATAAGCTGGCATCTCCGCAAGCTTTCCATTTTCCCAGAATATTCATTCTCAGAGCGCGGTCGGGCTGGCACACACACAAAGCCCATTATGTCATGTCTGCATTTAAACCCGATCAAGAATACAACCTGTTAAGTAACAGACAACTTCATTATCTATGGTTGCGAAAATGATTTTTTGTGACGCCATTATTATGAAGCAGTTTGGGAGAATATCTCTTGCGCGGCGTGACGGCGTGACTATAAAATTTGTTATGCGCTTCGTCGCTTGTGTTGCTCAAGCAAATAACCAAAACCGACAGTAACTATCGGGATTATCAGATATGTGAGGCCAATGTCTTTCATATAGTCCGAAAATGACATTTTCATCGGCCCTTGCATAAATAGGATAAGGTCCAGAACAATGTTAATGATGAACCACACTCCGCCGAGTATCATTCCCTCTTTCAACCAGTTTACCTCCAGTCTCCTGAAATAGGATATGGAGAAGAACACTGCACACAGAACCACGATATTAGGCATAATCGACTCAAATAGCGGTCGTTGGGAGTTTTTAAGTGGAAATATAATAACGGCGATTACAAACGGAATTAACCATGTGAGGAATCCAAGCAAAAACATTCTAGGATACTTTTTCATAGAATTATTCTCCTTGCTAAATCAGAGAAAAGGCAGCCGGACCAGTTCTCTCCACGCTCACGGAAGAACCGCCTGAGAATAAGCATCGTCTTTAACTTTTAACTCTACTCGAGTTAATACGAGATTGAAAGAATTTTCTAACCCCGTTTGGTGTAGGGTTTCACGATTTGGTATAGCTAACAAGAATTAATTTTCGGTCTTTTATTATGCTAGTGATTGTATATATATTTATTTCATACAGATAACTCGCATATAACCTTGACTCAGTATTGGCTCGGTAATTGATATATATTCACTAGTCTGAAAAACGCTGATAATGGGCAACGCTAATACAAAGCAAAAGGGGGATTATAAACTTGAAAAAATCTATTATCTCAATGGCTCTGGCGGCCGTATTTTTAATCGCTGCCGGTGCGTCCGGAAGTTCAGGTGTTTACGCTAATGACTGGGGACGGCATGACCGTGGTCGTCATTTAGGGTGGTACGATAAAAACCGCAGGGATGACTGGAGGCGTTGGGATCAGAGGCGCGACCGGCGATGGGACCGGAGATGGGATCGGAGAGATGATCGGTGGGATCGGAGAGATGACCGGTGGGATCGGAGACATGATCGCCGATGGAATCGAAGAGGTTGGTGGTGGCGATAAGACAGGTAAGATAAGCGCTTCGGCTATTTATTAAAAAGCCGTCGACTTTTTGTCGACGGCTTTTTTTAGTTTTCAGTTTTTAGTTTTCAGTTGAAGTGGTTATAACTGAAAACTGAAAACTGAAAACTAAAAACTGAATACTGATTCGTCTGTTTCGTTATTTTCGTTTGTTTCGTATTCTCTCCTCATCTTTCATAACCATTTACTCAAATCAAGAGAGGAGAATCTGATGAAGAAACGAACTGGCAAATTCTGTCTACCGCTGCTGGTACTGTTCGCTGTACTAACCGCCGCGCAAGCCTCAGCGCAGTCCACGGTGATCACGGCTATCAGGGCAGGCCGCCTGATTGACCCGGAAACCGGTACGTCGGCGACCAATCAAGTAATTATCATCGAAGGTGAGAAGATCAAAGCGGTCGGCGCCAACCTGACCATCCCCCCCGGAGCGACGGTTATTGATCTGTCGAAGCTCACAGTCCTACCAGGTCTAGTTGATGCGCACACGCATATGGCTATAACCTACAAGGAACAGCCGGAAAACAATTACTACTACCTGACCTATGTCATGGATTCTACGCCGCTACGCGCAATCCAGGCCGCGTCCAACGGCATTCAATTGCTCAACGCGGGTTTTACTGTCATTCGCGACGTGGGCAACAATGCGCTCTACGCCGATGCCGCGTTGCGCCAGGCCATAGAACAAGGCTGGTTACCGGGGCCGACCGTTATCCCCTCAGGGCCGATGATCGGCAGCACGGGCGGGCAATTCTGGCCGACTCCGGAGATGTATAAGCAACACAACATTATGTTCCCGGAGTACATTGACGCGAACAGCCACGACGAGATCATCCGCGCCGTTCGGGAAAACATGCTCTTTGGGGCAAGGACGATCAAGCTATGTATCGATTGCAAACCATGGGGATACTCGGTCGAGGACATCAAGCTCGCCATCAGCGAGGCAGCCAAGGGCGGTTGTAAAGTGGAAGGGCATGTGCAGACTCCGGAAGGCGCGCAGCGGGCGATTGACGCGGGGATTTATATCATTGCACACGGCAATGCATTAACTCCCGAACACCACCGTCAGATGGCCGAGAAGGGCATCTACCTGGCAGGCACCGACACACCCTTCACCCAATATCGGGGCAGCGAAAATGCCTTCAAACAAACAGTCGCCAAGCTGCGCGACGCCTGGGAGAAGAAGGTTCCGCTGACATTCTCGACTGACTTCGATTATTGGAATGAGCGGATGAAGGATGAGAAGACCGGAGAATGGCTGAGCCGTGGTGACCTGACGATTGCCTTTTTAGATACGTGGAAAACGGCGAATATCCCCCCAGCCGACATCCTGCGCGCGCTCACAATCAATGGTTACAAGGCCGCCGACGTCATCAAGGAACGCGGCCCCATTAAGCCAGGCTTCTTCGCCGATCTGATCGCCATCGCCGGTGATCCGCTCACCGATATTGACGCGTTGCGCAACGTGCAGTTCGTAATGAAGAATGGCGTGGTCTTCAAGAAGGACGGGGTGATGGCGCCTGAGAAGTTCTTCCATCCCGGCCCGGTCAGGATGCCGAGCGGCAGGGATACCCGTTGACCTGAGTTTTCATGATTTCATCAGATTGACTATAGCGCCGGACAAGTATGCGGAGCTTTTGGAGTGCGGGCGCCTTGACGCCGCTCTGGTCATGGTCGAATCAAAGTGGTACTTGTCGTGTTCACACCAAAGCGGCCTCAGGGCGCCCGCACTCCAAAAGCTCCGCATACTTGTCCGGCTCGATAGATGATGTCCGACAGCTTTAATTACTGGCTCGCTTCAAAGGCCGCTTTGGACCTTTTACTCATCTCTTCCGTGGACAGATCCTCCTTATGCGTAGCGATAGACCAGTTGTGGCCAAATGGGTCGGTTATCATTCCATATCGATCACCCCAGAACATATCTGTAAGCGGCATTTTTTCCTGAGCACCTGCGGCGATAGCCTGTTTATAAAATGTATCTACATCCTCTACATAAATATGAATTGTGACCGGGGAACCGCCAACGCTTTGAGGTCCGAAACAACCCATATCCGGGAATTCGTCGACCAGCATGAGATGCGAGTCTCCAATGATGATGTCCGCATGGATTAAAGATTTTCCATCCGGCCCCGGCATGCGGCCTACTTCCTTAGCCCCGAACGCCTTTTTATAGAACTCAATGGCCTGGGCGGCGCCCTTCACTACTATGTGGGGAGTCAGCGTGTGAAATCCCTCGGGAATTGGTCTTACCTGATTTTTCATGTTTTTCCTTTCCTGTAAGTTATTAATTGATCTGCTCCACTCAGGCCTTTATTCGGCTCTCGGTGGAGCCTATATTTTGCTCATCTATCACTGCATCTCTCTTTTTTTTTGGAGTTTGTGCATAAGCAGTGCGCAGCCCCAAATACCAGCGCGCCCGCATTATACGTGCAACAACATCTAATTTGCAATACAGATAATATTGCTTTTGTCATCTGCAGCGACCTATGACGACGAGCGACATGTCATCACGCTGCGAGTGCATGGCTGCGAAATCTTGAACAGCACCCAGAACTGAAAACAGGACGGCATCTGTAGAGCCGGTCCGGGCGCGCCGTAGTTCTGCCGCTAGACGCTCATAGCCGAATTCCTGATCTGCGTTATTGAGCGACTCAAGGATGCCATCGGTGTAAGCCAGCAGCAGGTCGCCGGCACGCAATTCCACGATTCCTCTATCGAATGCAGCCCCCGGGACGACGCCGACCAGCGGTCCACCTTCCGATAGCGGTTCCAACTGTCCGTCCGCGCGCAGCAGCAATGCGGGTGGATGTCCGGCGCTGCAGTAGTCCAGATTTCCAGTGGCGGGATCGAGTCTTGCCAGAAACAAGCTGGCCAGCGGCGATACTGGCGACCTTCGGCAGAGGTCGCGGTTCACGCCGGTGACGATCTCCTCGGGCTCAGGGCTCATGGCTGTGTGCGCGCCAACCAACCCCACCAGATGAGTGGTCCACATCCCAGCTGCCAGACCATGCCCGCAGATGTCGCCCAATGCAAGAATTAAACGACCGCCTACCTCCTCTACGGTGAAAAAGTCACCGGGCAGATAGCGAACGGGAAAAATCTCGCTGGTAATTTCGAAGTCGCCGTACCGAACCAGACGAGGGGCGCACAGCCGCCTGTACACCTGCATTGCATCAAAGAGGGCGGCATGCATTTCTGCGTAATCCTTCTGGAGTGTTGCTAGCTTGAGATTTAACTCCTGCTGTCGCGTCGGATTACTTGCATGCTGGCGGACCGGCGGGGGGACCTGGACGTCAAGCGCAAGCCCTGTTGCCAAACTGATATTAAACCCTGAATTACTCATAACAACCTGTTACCTCATCCAACAAACTTGTAGCCACTGCCATGGACGGTCAGAATGAACCGCGGCTCCTCGGGGTTCGGTTCCAGCTTCTGCCTGAGGTGGACTATGTGGGTGTCGACCGTCCGTGTGCTGGGGTAGTTCTCATAGCCCCAGACCTCATCCAGCAGGCGGTCACGGCTAAGCGTTTCCGCAGGATGGGAGATGAAGTAAACCAGCAGCGCGAATTCCTTCGCCGAGAGTTCGACGGGTCTGCCGGCGCGTCGCACCTCATTGCCGCGGATATTGACCTCGATATCGTTGAACCGATAAATCTCCGGTGGAGGCGCATGCTGCGAGGACCGTCGCAGCACCGCCTTAACCCGCGCCATCAATTCACGAACGGAAAACGGCTTGGTAACGTAATCATCGGCGCCCAACTCCAGGCCCACAACCTTGTCGATCTCCTGGCCGCGGGCGGTCAACATAATGATCGGCAGTGATGGGTGTTTGGCCTTCAACTGCTTGCAGACATCCAGACCACTCATCCGTGGCATCATGACGTCCAGGACAACGAGATCGGGATGATCCGCCAGGGCGCGCTCGAGGCCCGTCACCCCATCACCGGCGCTGATCACTTCGTAACCTTCGTACTCAAAGTTGTCGCGCAGGCCGGCCACCATGGCAGGTTCGTCCTCTATGATCAGAATACGTGTTCTCCGACCTGCGGCCACTTCACCATCGCTCCTCAACGAGGACCTGGCGTCGGGGGCGTGTTTTTTTTGTTGCTCAGTCGAGTCCATTTTGTTTTTCATGATGCCGTTCCCCTGATGCTCTGACATTGGTCGGCTACCCTGCAGCCGCTGCCAGTGGCAAAGACATCGTAAACTTGCTGCCTTTTCCCGGTGTGCTCTCCACTTCCACCTCTCCTCCATGTGCATGCGTGATGTGGCGAACCAGTGATAGACCCAGGCCACTTCCCTTCGTATTGTGCACCAGCGGGTCGCCGGTACGGTAAAACTTCTCGAATATCTTCGCCTGTTCACGACGCGCGATGCCGATTCCGTGATCGACCACCTCGAGCTTCAGTACACTATTCGCCCGATACAAATTGATGCCCAGGAACTTTTCGTCACTGGAGTATTTCAGTGCGTTATTAAGCAGGTTGAGGAGCGCGCGCTCAATGGCTTCCCGGTCCACGCGCACGGCCGGGAGGTCTGAGTCGATACTTTGCTCAAATGTGAAACCTTGTTGCTCGATTTGGTAGCGATAAGCGTCGAGCGTGTTGCGTACCAGTTCCGCGATGTCCGTCTCACGGAAGTCGTACTCTTTACGTCCAGCCTCAATGCGGGAGAAGTCGAGGATATTGTTGATCAATGCGGTCAGCCGCTCGCTCTCTTTGCGAATAATGCCGTAATACTCCTCCTTCTTTTCCTGCGTTTTGATGCGCCCAAGCTCAAGCGTTTCTGCGTATAGCCGGATCAGCGCCAGCGGCGTGCGCAGCTCGTGCGAAACGTTGGAAACGAAGTCGGACTTCAGGCGGGCCAATTCCACTTCCTTGCTGACGCTGCGGTAAGCCATTATCAGTCCTCCAATCAATAGAAGTGAAAGCACACCAAGGATGAGAAAGTTCTGACGAGCCATGTGGCGACTGAGTGCTTCGACGCTTGTTCCCTGGAACTTGATCCCCAGCGCGAGTCCACGGAAAACATCGGCGAAGCTGTGCGAAACCTCGGGTCTTCCGTCCCCCCACCCGGCCGAAGCAGCGAGCAACCTATCCTTAAGCTCGCCCTCGTATTTCCCGGAATAGATCATCATAGCAAGCTGTTTTCCGCCTTCCCCATTTAATTTGTGGGTGACCAGCTCCTCGAGCATTTCAGGAAAGAATGTTTGCTTCAGATAATTGAAATCGTAAACGGCCCCGCCTAATACCTCCCGGTCCCTGGAGAGTTGTGGCAAGGAGAATAAAGCACTCATCATGTATACATAGCCGCCGGCCCGCCTGGCATGTTCGCTGTAGCATGTAATGGGCGGGTTCTTCTGCTGCATATCATCCAATAACATCCTGGCTTGCATGCCAAACCACCCCTGGTACATTCCGGCCAGACGCTCGCGCTCTTCACAGAAGGACTTGTCACCCAGTTGCTGCGGCTGCGAACGGAACAAAAAGCCTTTTTTACTATCGTAAAGGAATACGTGCGCCAGCCACGGTCTCTTTGACAGGATGAGGTCAAGCTTCCTTTCTTTGTCCAACTCCGTTTCGCTCTCAGGGGAGGGGAAAAGATTTCTCACCTCTTCGGTCATCGTGTAAATCTTCTCGTTGATCCTCTTCTCGGATATGGCCAGCATATACTGGAAGTCACGCTGGATGGTGGCCTCAAGCACTTTGTTATGCTCGAAGGATTTCAAGTATTTGAAATTTACATATATGAGGATCGCCGCCGGCAGCATAACCGCCAGTTCGAGTGTGAGCATCAGTCGGAAACGATTGTTGCCGCTCCAGAACTTTTTTCTCTTCGATTTCATTCCAACCTCCGCAAGTCGCTTCGGTAGACCGGCGAGAGCATACCAAAGCACCCGTCAAGCTGTGTCAAGCGGAAGTAAAAGAATGTCAAGAAATTGTGAACTTAAACAACTCCCCGGTGATTTCATTCTTCGAGCGGCAAGGTTGGTGAAAATGCAAGACTTTAGTCATAGTTACATCTCCCTCTTTCTACTGCCCATCCTAATCCGTCGTCTGCCGCGATCTCCAGCACCGGCCGAATTTCGATAGTGCCCCGAAGTGCCATTGGAACCCGTACGGCGATGTTGATCGCCTCGTCGAGGTCTCGGGCGTCGATCATGAAATAGCCGCCCAGTTGTTCTCGTGTCTCCGCGAACGGGCCGTCGGTCACCAGACGTTTGCCTTCGCGCACCCGGATACACGTCGCTGTCGACGTCGGATGCAGCGGGGCGGCGTCCAGATACTGTCGTTTTGATTTGAGTTCATGTGCGAGCTGCGCGGATTCCGCGCAACACTGCTCCCGCTCAGTTTCACTCAAAGCCAGCTCATCACCGTAAATCAGCAACATATATCTCATTGGGTTTCCTCCACCAGATAGTCGAACGGCATGTTCCATAATCGACACTCCTCAAAAGAAAATAATGTAATGCGCCAGATCAAGTTTCACCGGTGAGAGGTTCCTTTCCCATAGATTCTCTCTCCAAGTGATAGTCTGGGAGCCCGATTTAACTATTTCCTCTTAACAGTTAGCCTGGTGTTGAGTGCTTGAGCCTGCACTCCTAATTAATCGGCCTTCCCATTTGCCCAAGACTTGCATGGATGACACCATTTGACTCTTTTTAATATCCTTTATCGAAATGCCCGGGCCCCGAAAAAGACACTATGCAGCTGAGCGCAGAACTGCCTCAATTATTTGGAAAGGAAAAAGTCAATGATGTCGTCAGCTGGATTGATAGCACAAGACACGCATAATATGTTCCAGCTTGCCTTGCCGGTCGCGGAGAAAATGTTACGCCCAGCGATTATTTATCTATTCCTGGTGCTGGCTCTTCGCATCTTCGGGAAGCGCGAACTGGCTCAGCTCAATCCCTTCGATCTGGTCGTTCTACTTACACTATCGAATACGGTCCAGAACGCGATCATCGGCGAAGATACATCGGTGACGGGGGGATTAATTGGCGCATTTACCTTGCTCGCCGTAAACTACCTGGTGGTTCGATTTCTTTTCAAGCATCGGCGGCTCGATCAATTGTTCGAAGGAACCCCTACAGTATTGATTGAAAATGGTAAGCTCATATCCCGCTCGCTGTCCAAGGAGTTGTTGACCGAATCGGAATTGCTCACAGTTGCGCACCGTCAGGGCTTTACCAGTCTTGCCGAGATTGAACATTGCGTACTCGAGCCAGGTGGAACGTTTTTCATTAAAAGCAAAACCCCATCACTCGATGAGCGACGCCACGCGGAATTGATGAAGACTCTAGATCAGCTGCGGAGCCAGATTGCTGAACTGAAAAGATAGAAGAAAGATGTTAGATGCGATAGCCCTTTAAGATTACATTTGTAATTTTCCATTTGTAATTTACGATTTGTAATTGAAGAAAACCCGTACGATCCGATTTCCTCCAATTACAAATCGCAAATCGCAAATTACAAATGGAAAATATAGAAAATTACCAATGTTTTTCTTCAATGCTATCGATGTTAGAAGGAGGCTTCTCTTTCTAACATCTGGTCTCCAGTAGCGAATAGCTATCTATTAAAATTGCTGGTTTTCCTCCCAGATACGTGTCAGAAATGTACGCTGACGACATGTTTGTGGCGATCCTGTGTGAAACTTGGTTCAAGACAATTTCCTTCCTGACACTTACAACATCTTTATTCCACTGATTTCTATCTGTTTTGACTTCCTGCCACTTCAGCTGTTTTTCTCTGGCACATTATTTGCCGTTTCCAACTTACGGCGCGAGTGATTGAATCGTTCGATCAGTTCTCGAGGCCAAAATCTAATACTTACTCCGGAGGGAAAGTGTTTATGAAAAAATCCGCTGCCATCCTATGCGGCATGGCGCTCACCGTTGCTTTCACTTTGGGTGCATTGGGACAGACACCCGGAACGAAACTGACGAACAAAAACGCGCAAACCAAAACTGCTCAAACGAAACCGACCAAACAAACGAAGCCTGCTGCCGCTCCAAAGAGCGACTCAGAAATTCAATCGTGCGTTGAGTCGAAGCTTGCTGCTGCTCCGAAGCTGAAGGATCAAGGCTTCACCGTTTCGGTTAGCCAAGGTGTCGCAACCCTCACTGGGACCACCAAGGTCGCTGGTAACAAAGGTGGCGCCACCAATGTCGCCAAATCTTGCGGGTCCAAGCAAGTCGTCAACAACATTACCGTGGAAAAAGCGGCAAAGGCGCCTTCTAGCGGGACGACCAAGAATGCCGTCAAACCAAAGAAGTAAACCACTTGCAAAACAGCAGCGCCGGCAGACGATGAACATAGTCTTCTTCTGATCGTCCTTCCCCTGCCGGCTTGCTGCTGCAGTTGAGAAGGAGGGAGTTATGTTTCAGCTTGCCGGACAGGTATTTTTCGGGCTGATTGTTGGAATTCTGGCCAAGCTGATTAATCCTGGCAAAGCCAGGATAGGCGGCGTCGTGGCGATGGCCCTCATCGGGCTGGTTGGATCAGTGGTAGGCACGATCATCGGTCATGTCGGCTTCAGCCATCCTGCTGCTGGTTGGACTCTCTCAATAGTCGGCGCAGTCGTTTCCCTCTGCATCTACCATTTCACGACACGCGCGCGCATTCATCGTGAGTCCGCTGCCACCGGTGAGTCGAAAAATCCGCTTTAACTCCCGCACAGGGAGGAATGGAGCAATCTCTCTTCTACTATCAAAATACCGCACATCACATCTTAATCTTCAACTCAAATTAAGACTATTTTCGAGTTCTCTCCATACAGTACATAACGATCAATCCTCAAAAATGAGAACCTTTCTGCGCGATTGTATGAACAGGAGCCGTTCGGTAAGATTGCTTTAGCGCCGAATATGTTTTGAAGATCGATAAGCGAAAGAAGGTCCAGTATGTACATCCTGAAATATATTCTGATCGGGATCCTGGTAGTTTTTCTGGCATTGATCGGCCTGGCTATGGTCAGCGCGGCATTCTCTCTACTGAAGTATCTCTTCTGGCTTGCCGTAATCGGCTTCGTGGCAGTGATGATATGGAGGATGTTCGTCCCGAAAGGGGCCAGGGAGGAGGAGAAGCAAGAGGCGCAGGGCAAGCTGCAGAACGCTGAGATAACTTTGGAGGAGTACAAACGCAAACTGGAAGCCCAGTTGAGAAATGACTCTAAGACCTGACGTCACTATTTGTGGGGATGGGAATGAAGAGGGATTACGAAAATAACGAAATAAACGAAAACCCTAATTTTTTTTCGTTTATTTCGTTATTTTCGTTAATTTCGTAATCCCTCTTCATTCCCATAGGGAGGCAATCATATGAAATTCATGCTGTTGATTTACCATGAAGAAAATGCGATAAGCGAAACCGAGCGTCAACACTGTTATGTGGAGTCCGCGCAACTCGCCCGGAATCTCAAGGCAAACGGACAGTATCTGGCGACCGCACCGCTCTACCCCGTCTCAACAGCAACCAGCGTCCGTGTGCGCGAGGGCAAACGCATAGTAACCGACGGACCGTTTGCAGAGACGCGCGAATACCTCGGAGGTTTCTTCATGATCGATGCCAATGCTCTCGATGAAGCGATCGGCATCGCCGCACAGATTCCCGGGGCACGCTTCGGCACCGTCGAAGTTCGCCCGGTGGTCGAGGTCGAGGGACTGCCGGAGAATTAGTTTTTTGCGGGGAGCACGGGAATTTTCGGATATTCCGCTTATCCACGTGTCCCCGTGTGAGTTTATTTCGAAGGCTTGTATTTGTCTATTTTGGCCCGCCAATCGGGATGCTGCGACGGCGGCGTTGCGACTCAGGTACCGGCACCGAGACTTCGAGCACGCCATTCTCAAACTTCGCCTTCGCCTGATCGGCATTCGTGCCGTCGGGCAAGGGGATCAACCGGTAGAACTGCCCGTAACTGCGCTCAGACCGGTACCAACCTTCACCCTTCTCCTCGTGTTCGCGCTTGCGCTCACCATGAATAACAAGACCGTCGTCGGTCATCTCAACCTTCACATCGTCCTTGCTCAGGCCAGGCAAATCGATGCGCACGACCATGTTGTTATCGCGCTCAAAGACCTCCACGGCGGGCGACCAGACTGTCGTTTCGCCGCCCCCGAAACCCCATCCGCGCGAGAGACCCCAGCCCTCGAACGCGCGATCCATCTCTTCTGAAAAGCGCCGCATCAGCTCGAACGGGCTGGAACTAAAGAATTCACGCGGGCTGAGCGAGAAGATCGACGGAGTGAAGGAACCCCGACGGGCGAGGACTCCACCACGATGCTGTTCACCGCTCTGCTCGGTTTTCTGTTCTTCGTCTTTCTTTTTCTCTACTTTCACTTCTGCCATTGTCTTCTCCTCCTAATATTGGCCTTTATTCAATTATCCATCTTTCCCATTTTTCATTGATATCGCCCGGCTATGCAAAATCACGGTTTTGCATAGCCGGGCGATATCAATGAAAAATGGGAAAGATGGATAATTGAATAAAGGCCAATATTACTGAAATATTTATAATGAGTTGTTCTTCCGGCTCGGGATATTCATGGTACACCACTCCTCGCTGTTGAGCCAAACCAGAAGGTCCGGCCAGGAGTTTCGGATAGTTGAGAACTACATCAGTTCTCATTTGCCATTTGATAATTGCTTCTTTGTCATTGCCTGAGTCCGGCATCTTTAAGAACATCACGCCCGTAATATTCTTTTGCGGCCTCTGTTACCATGACGATAAATTCTGTTTTCCCTTTTGTATAGGCAATTCTATCTCTGGGATAATCGCTCACTAGTCTCAATTTCAGGGCCTCATACTCTCTGGCGGTTTCCTTGTGTTCGATTAAATAGTCGCGAAAGAGCAATCTGTCCCAGTGCTCAAACTCTTTCTCCACCATGTGAATATGATGAGTGCGAATACCATTCTGGTCTCGTTTGATAAACCACGCATAGAACGGGGGAGTGTCATCACCAATCGTTGGTCTCCAAAAATAATCATAACCTTGAGCTTCCAGGAGAGGGACTATTCTGCTTTTTGTCTCTTCCAGTGAGCTAACTTCCACCAGTATATCCACAATAGGTTTAGCAGACATGCCGGGTATTGCGGTGCTTCCAAAATGCTCAATTCGCTTGATTAGCTCGCGAGGCAAACATTTCAGCAGATGATTTTTCTCCGCTTCGAACAACGATGGCCATGCCGGATTGTAAGGAACAATCGATATTTCCTCCTGAGTAACTCTTCTGATACGATCTTCGAAAGACTCCATAATTATTCCTGCGGTAATCCACAGCTCCGTTCATCACAGATATTCTCTGTCTTTGTGGCTGATTATAGCGCCTTTTAATGAATATGTTCGTACACTGCGGCGGAGCCAGCCGTTTACTGGGCGGGATTTCCTGGTGGGCGATTTTGTCCTTTGATATCTTTCATTTGTCAGCAGAATTACCATCCGCCGTTTGGAGTGGTAACACAATTTCACCAAACTCCACGAATCTTTCTCTTTGATCCATTGCCACTTTGTGTTAAAAAGCAATCATCTTTTTTGGCGGGCCGATAAATAGTGCGGCCTTTTCCCTAGAGGCTGCTAGGCAAAGCTGGGATGCGACCAGGCGTCGGGTCGTGTGATCTAGCAGCTACCAATCAAACATCTCTTAATCAGGTTCGCTCCGCCCTAAGCGCATAGCTGCCTGCGCGAGCGAGTCCCTCAAACCGCCAGTCCATTGCAGGAGGATAACTATGTACCAGAAGTTAGCTCGGGCGCTCATCGCGCTCACTTTCGTTTGTGCGGCCACGTTCCAGGCGATGGCCCAGGCTGATGTTTCTTCCGCCACCGTCAGAGGAACGGTGACCGACGCGCAAGGCGCCGCTATCCCAAACGCTACCGTAACCGTCAAGGACCTCGATCAGGGCACAGTACGCACCGGCACGACTGATTCAAATGGGGAGTTCCAGGTGAGACTGGTGCGGCCCGGCCTGCACGACATAACTGTGCTAGCGCGAGGCTTCACACAGCATCTGCTGAAAGACATACAACTCACCGTAGGACAGACGGCGAGCTTCGACATCAAGCTTCAGGTGGAAGGGGTCAGGACGGAGGTGGTGGTGACAGCCTCGACGCAATTGATCGAAGTCGAGCGCACCCAGCAGGCGAATACCATTGAGCAGCGCCAGGTTGAAAACCTTTC
>Ga0126377_10001674_pt1 | contig 14719 bp, 14 predicted proteins | sample PanSoiMetPlot_22_FD_92647 | JGI IMG/M metagenome (GOLD analysis project Ga0126377, IMG submission 92647) | Tropical forest soil microbial communities from Panama - MetaG Plot_22 | ecosystem: Environmental > Terrestrial > Soil > Tropical forest > Bulk soil | place: Panama | collected 2016-02-17
CACGAAGCGGGCTTCGAGACCATCATGGTTAATTGCAACCCGGAAACGGTCTCGACTGACTATGACACGTCTGACCGTTTGTATTTCGAGCCCCTCACTTTTGAAGATGTGATGAACATTGTCGACGTGGAACAACCCGAGGGAGTGATTGTTCAATTTGGTGGTCAGACCCCGCTTAATTTGGCGATGCGGCTGCAAAAAGCAGGGGTCAGGGTAATTGGCACATCACCCGACTCTATCGATCTCGCTGAAGATCGGAAAAGATTCGGGGCGCTGCTCAAAGACCTGGGGATACCCCAACCGGAAAATGGAATGGCGGCCTCTGCTGCGGAAGCACGAGAAATTGCCGCCCGCATCGGCTACCCGGTACTTGTTCGTCCCAGTTATGTGCTGGGTGGTCGGGCGATGGCGATTGTTTATGACGAAGAAGCCCTGGAACGATACGTGCGCACCGCGGTCGGCTTTACTCCAGATCGACCTGTCTTGATCGACAAGTTCCTCGAACAGGCCGCGGAATTTGATGTTGATGCGTTAGCTGACGACACTGCCTGCGTGATTGCCGGTATCCAGGAGCACATTGAAGAAGCAGGAATCCATTCCGGTGATTCATCTTGTGTTCTGCCACCGGTGCGCATTGATCCTGGGCATCTCGAAACGATGCGTCACTACACACGCAAACTTGCGCAGGCACTTTCGGTCTGCGGTCTGATGAACATTCAGTTTGCGATCAAGGACCATCGCGTTTATGTGTTGGAGGTCAATCCTCGCGCTTCTCGTACGGTCCCGTTTGTTTCAAAAGCCACTGGCGTCCCAATTGCGCGAGTGGCCGCCCTGGTGATGGCCGGAAAGAAACTGAAAGACTTCGGTTTGCCCGACGAGTTGACGGTTGAGCGGTTCTTTATCAAGTCACCTGTGTTCCCGTTTGCCAAGTTCCCGGGAGTAGATCCGATATTGAGCCCGGAGATGCATTCCACCGGCGAGGTGATGGGCATCGGAGAAACATTCGGTGAGGCCTACGGCAAGGCAATGATGGGCGCGGGCTTGAGTTTGCCGTCGACCGGCAAGGCTTTCCTCAGCGTCAATGATGCGGACAAGGGAACGGCTGTACTACTGGCGCGCAAACTCGCGCGCCTGGGTTTCAACATCATCGCGACCCGAGGCACTGGCGCCAGGCTGCGCGAAGTAGGATTGGATGTTGAACTTGTCGACAAGGTCAATGAAGGTAGACCGAACGTTGTCGATCACATCAAGAGTGGCGCGATCTCTTTGGTTATCAATACTCCCCTCGGTCGCGTCTCGCACTTTGACGAACAGGCGATCAGAAGAGCGGCGTTGCAATATAACGTGCCGTGCGTGACTACCATTACCGGGGCGCGGGCCCTGGTTGAGTCGATCGCTTCTTTTAGTGAAACCAAGACGCCTGCCGTCAATTCACTGCAAGAACTCCACGCAGCGCGTGGCTCAATGGCCACTGTTTCCCCAGGGTAGACTCACTTGACGCTCAACGGTAGGGAAACAATTCAACGCATACTGGATGAGTGCCGCACCATAGCGGTGGTGGGCCTGTCGTCCGATCCTTCACGACCCTCAAATAGCGTTGCTGCTTACATGCGTCGCAGTGGCTATAAAGTCGTTCCGGTGAACCCAAACGAGGTCGAGGTTTTTGGTGAGCAGTCCTATCCGGACCTTGCAGCGGTGCCGGAGCGCATCGACCTGGTGGATATATTTCGACGCTCCGATCAAGCGGGCAACGCAGTGGATGGCGCAATAGCCGTGGGCGCAAAAGCGGTCTGGTTACAAGAGGGTGTGATTGATCAGGCAGCCGCCCAACGGGCGCTCGACGCTGGACTTTTAGTAGTGATGGATCGCTGTTGGTTGAAGGAGCATATCAGGGCCAACAGGTAAATTGCCGGCACCGACTGACCAGCTATGAGAGTGCAAATGCGTGCAGTGGTAATCACCGTCAGCGACGCTTGCTCGAAAGGGGAGCGGAAGGACGACTCCGGTGAGGCACTCGCGCAGTTATTGAAAGACACTGGCGCTGAAATTGTGGCAACGAAAATCCTCAACGACGACTTGGATCCGTTGGCCAATACGTTGCGTGGCTTCGCGGAACGAGAAGACGTCAATTTGATCGTCACCACTGGCGGTACCGGATTGTCGCCGCGTGACAATACTCCTGAGGCCACCCGGCAGGTTATCGATCGCGAAGCTCCTGGTCTGGCTGAAGCGATGCGGGCCGAATCCTTACGACACACCCCAATGGGTATGATCTCGCGCGGGGTTTGCGGTGTCTATTCCGCCACCCTGATCATCAACCTTCCTGGTTCGCCAAAAGCTGTCCGCGAAAGTTTTGCGGTTATTAAACCCGTCCTGTCCCACGCTCTCGACCTCATTGCGGGCCAAACGGCTCATCGCGCTTGAGGCGCAAACTTAACGAGCAATTAAAGACCTCGTAACCTGCCCTTAGCACCGCACCTCTAGTCTTCCCTTGATTCAAAGAAGGAGTTGCCCATAGCGGGTTGAGGGTTATGAACGCTGAGAGCGCGATCATAACCCTTCTTTTTTGGTTAGCAAGAAGTTCAAGAGTCGTTAATAGACCCTTAATAAATACCCCTTACTCTCAGTCACCATCATGGAACACAGCAATCGGTTACCCGTCGCCGTCGTTGCTGAAAGCGATGAGGAGACCAGGGGTCTTATCAGGTCATTACTAGAGCTGCTAGGGTTCGCGGTCGTCGAAGCGCTTGATGGCCGACAGGCGTTCGATTCGGCCGTTTGCTACCGGCCTGATCTGATCCTGATTGAGTTGACGTTGCCAATTGTTAATGGCTTCTCAGCAATTCGGCGGATCAAGAAACAGAGTGAGCTGTGCAACGTTCCGATCATCGCGATGTCCGCACCACATCCAGGCGCAAACGGCAACCTGGCCCTCGCCGCAGGTTGCAGTGCCCACGTGGCCAAGCCCATTGAATTTGATCGTCTGGAAGAAGTCGTGGAGATGCTAGTAACGTGCGACCGCCTGACTATGGTGTCACACCTGGTTCACTAGTGAGAAGGACTTGACGCTTTCGGACGCACCACTACCGACCCTTTACTGCTTTCGCTGTTCCGCAGTGAACCCGCGCCGTGCTGCCAGCTGAAACGAACACTACATTGGAACACGTCTTCGAGTAAGTCGGCTCGACTGGATGCTTCCAACAATTCGTTCTCACATTCCAACGGACTGAGCAACTGAATTGTTAAAACATTCCTATCGCGACGGCAGTTGATGGCCCTTACCCGACTGTCATGTCTGCGATCCAAAGCGTCCGCGATCCGCAAAATACCAGCCAGGCGAGAAACTGTTTGCTTGTCGACGGGATTTAGTAAGGCGTAAGGAGGATGACTATCTTTTGGCAGGGAGCCCTTGTGGTAGCGGGCGATATTGGCAATGACTGCGCGTTCCGATTCCGAAAACCCGGTCAGTTCCGAATTGGCAATCAAGTAGAACGAATGCTTGTGATGTGAGTCGTGCGCTATGTGATAACCGACGTCGTGTAAAAGCGCGGCGGCGGATAAGAGCAATCGTTGATGCCGGGTGAGACCTTCGCGCTTTGCCAGGCTGTCAAAGATCTTTTCTGAGATCCTGGCCACTTGATGCGAGTGGGACTCCTCGTAGCCGAAACGTTTTCCGACCGCATGCACACCGCGAAGTTTTCGATCCGCAAAGTCCGGGACTGGCGGCCGCGATTGATCTTCCAGTTCTCGTAAACGGTCAATGATTACACCTTCTCGCAAAGCCCAGTCGCACGTGCGCAGGGATTTGATGCCCAGCGCCCGCATTGCGCCTTCAAGTATCTGACCGCCGGCGACAATAATCTCGGATCGCTGAGCGCTGATCCCCAGTGCCTGTCGTGCCTCCGACGACAGACCCGCAACCATTGTATTTAGTTGGGAAAGCTGATTGAGGTTGATGGAAGCTTCGGTTGGTTGGGCTCCCTGGTTCTTGAGATCGCTGGTGCTGATATTCTGTTTCCGCAGGGTGGCGCCAATTGTCAGGATCGTGCCAGACGTCCCGGTGGCGTCGCCCCAGGAGACACCCCGAATCTCGCGTGCTGGTCGCTCGAGGGCTCCGCCAATCTCCGCTTTCAGTTCCGCGAGTTCCTTGGCCTTGGGAGGATTCGAACGAATGAATCTCTCAGTTAACCCGACAGCTCCCAACTTCATTGAGATCAAGGTCAATGGCACCCCGTTGCGAAAGATTGAGATCTCCGTCGAACCGCCGCCAATGTCAATGTTCAGGTTGGTTGCTTCCTTGAACTCGCAACCGTGAGCGGCGGCAAGGCCGATCAAGCGAGCCTCTTCAATTCCAGACAAAACCTCGACCCGCACTCCGGCTTTCTGTTCAACAGCCTTGATGAAATTGGGAGCATTGTTTGCCTCGCGCACCGAGGCAGTGGCTATCGCTACGATAGTTTCGGCGCCGCGTGCTTCGGCAATGGCCCGGAAGCGTTTGATACAGTCTGTTGCTCGCAGGATAGCGTCGCGCCCAAGGTGTCCCTTCAACAGGGTTTCATGACCCAACCTAACTACTTCTCGTTCGCGAGCCAGTACCGCGAAAGAATCGCTAGCCGCTGCGTCGACAACAACGAGCTTGATTGAGTTCGAGCCGATGTCGATGGCTGCGAGCTTCACGCTTCCTTCTTGAGGTCACCAGGTTGGATAGTTGGAGTCTGCGGCGACTCGAAACGGGCCACCGATGAGATCGAGCCTTCGCCGGTCACTGGTTCGTCGACTAGTTTGGTTACTTCACGTCGCAGTTCTGCGGCAACGCTCCGTACCGAGCGAGACGCATTCATCACCTTAAATCCATACTCATCGCTCATACGATCGAAAACCTTGAACATTCTCGTTTGATATGCGACAAAACTATCGTAGAGATCGTCTCCCAGGTGCAGGTCCATACCTGACTCCCAATAATCAAATCCACGTCCAGAGCTGAGTACGCGTTGGACTAGCTCCTGGGGAGATTGAATTCTGAGGTAGAACACCGCATCCGGTACCAACGCCATGCTGTAGATCGATCGTACCCAACTTGAATCGATGCCTCTAACTTCAGCCCTGGCCATTGCAGAATAAATGTAACGGTCCGTAAGCACAACAAAACCGGATCGTAAAGCAGGGAGCATTTCGTTTTCTAATCGGTCAATGAAATCAGCGGCGTAAAAGAGTTGCATCGTCAGACGCCCGAGTGTGTGACCGGTTTTTGCTTCTTTGATGCCGCGACCTGCTAGTACAGAACGGGTCATACCTGTGTCCAACACAGCGTGACCGCGCGATTCCAACCAGGTACGCAGCAGACCGATATGGGTTGAGCGTCCGACGCCGTCGGTTCCTTCGATGACGACCAGCTTACCGCTGTAGTCTTCGTGCTCAACGCCTGGAAGCGGAGTTCCGTATGACAGTTTGCTAGTGATTTGTCCGGGACCGCCTTATCTTAAGATGTTGACCTATCAACATGCGCATCTCACGTTGTTGTCGTTCAATGGAGCGGCTTGCGTCGATGACAGTCAAACCAAATTCCTGCACCATGCGATCGTATTCTTCCAAAATCTTTCCCTGGAAGATCGTGAAACTCTCCTCCGCATCGTCGGACCAGCCAAGATCCATGCCTGCCTCATAGTACTTGAGATGAGGCCGGCCTGATACGATACGATCGACGGCTACGGCAAGGGGGGCGCGAAAGAAGAAAGCTACGGTTGGTTTTACTGCGAATGAATACACGTCACGGACCCATTCACGTTTGCAGCCGCGCGCAACATCGCGAGCAAAGGCCGTATAAATATAACGGTCGGCCAAGACAATTGCCCCGGCCTTTAGTGGTGGAATGATGTCTCGTTCAGTACGATCGGCGAAATCAGTGGCGTGGAGCAAAGAAAAAGTGGCAGGCGTAAACAGGTGACGCTTCTTGGCCCTCTTTGTCGTATCCTTAACCAGCGGAGAGGAGTTCCATTCGGAGAAGAAAACGGGATAACCTTCAGCTTTCAACCATTGATAGAGCAGGGCAAGTTGCGTCGACTTGCCACTTCCGTCTGTGCCTTCGACAACGAAGAGTTTACCCGGGTACCGGTGATTACCGTATGTGATCATAGGCGCATGAGCCTAGGATTCTCGTGTTACAGCGTCATGAACATTATCTAGGAACAGGGCAATGAGAAGTTTGTACCTCTTAAGACACGCCAAATCAAGTTGGGAGGATGAATCATTGGGCGATTTCGAGCGACCGCTCAATGAGCGCGGTAACAAAGCGGCCGACACAATCGGTCAGTTTGTTGCTCAAGAAAGCTTGAAACCAGAAATCATTCTGAGTTCACCAGCTTTGCGAGCACGGCAAACGACGGAAATCGTTCTCCGAGTGAGTCGACTCGAGGTCGAGCTTCGATTTGACGTGCGCATTTATGAAGCAAGTCTGGATACGCTCCTGTTGATCCTGGCCGACATTGAACCTAAGAAAAGCGTTGTTCTAATGGTTGGGCACAACCCAGGATTCGAGGAGCTCCTGCACTTCCTAACCGGCGAGGTAAAAAGCATGCCAACGGCGGCACTGGCTAAGCTTAAATTTGAGTCAGATGATTGGAAAAGCCTGGGCCGGAATGAAGCGCACCTGGAATGGATAGTGACCCCGAAAGGTCTAAAGCATAAGTGACGAAATCTTAGCGTTCGCTCACTGCCTCACCACCGATGGTTCGCTTTTGCGAATTGAGACGGTCGCTCAGGATCCGGTAGAAGCATTTCAAGCATACTCCATTAGCGTCCTCACGCTTGTCGTCCCTGATCTTTGCGCCACACCAACTACACGTGATGCGGAAGTCCTTCTGGTTCTCGTGTGTTTGAAGATTCATCTTCAAAACCTCCTTGTTCGTTCCATTCATTCATGGGCCAAGCTAGTTTGTGAGGATTAAGTTGGGGTAGCCCGCAAGTTAAATGTCAGTTAACCCGCCGAGATTTCAGGTCACCATCAGATTAATTTCAGATTGAGCGGAAAATAAAACTTTCCAGTGTCCCTCCAGTTAACATTTTGGTAACATCGGCTCAGGGCGTCCCCCATGACGCCATCAAGAGTTTGTTACTGAACGTCCTTTGTCCTTTACGACGCCGCTCACGTCTCCGGAGGAAAGTCGCGAACAATGCGAAGTGGCAATTCCAGAAATCGTTTTCTTCCGGCACTGCCCACGCTGTTGCTCTGTTGTCTTTCGCTTTGTTCGTCAGCGCAGGCCACCTCCGATTCAACTAGTCACATTTTGGTTCGGGAAAATGTCTCCTCGCCTCGCCGCAACGAACTGCTTCGTAGCCTGAAACGAATCACGGGATTGGTTGATTTGAGCTTCGAAAGAAGTGGAGCGTTACAGGTAGGTAGTCGTGAAGTCTTAAGAGGTTCAACCAGCGCTCGAGAGCTTTTGACTGCCGCCACCTTTGGCGAAAAAGTGATCGTGATCGAGGACGCGAGTTCTCGGTCAGACATCGCTTTCTGCAAAGTTGTCCCTGGCAAGTGGCTAAAAAGTGCAAGCGATAACTTGGCGGTCTATGTGGTGTTGCTCGACTTCACGGACTTCGACAAGATTACGGGTGATGAAAAAGCCCGCGCCGCTTTCGATGTCGGCTGGGGCTTCTTACACGAGTTGGACCACGTGGTGAATGACTCTGACGATACAGATGTTCTGGGTGTCGCCGGTGAGTGTGAGACTCACATCAACAAGATGAGGCGGGAGCTGGATCTGCCAGTTAGAACTAATTACTTTTTCGTCACTGCTTCCTTCCGCTCTGATCCTAATTTTCCGTCACGATTCGTAAGTCTGTCTTTTGAACACCGAGATCGCCTCACGCAAAAATCCAGGCAGTATCGTTTGACTTGGGATTCCACCCTGGTAGGCGGCTTTGATGGAAGCCGTCAAACAGCGCTTGTCTCGCGCAGTACCTCGAAGTAGACCCTACGATCAACTCAGCTTAACTAAGCTACTGACCACTCGTCAGTCGGCTGGCCATCAGTTTCGCCTGGAGATGTCTGTCGCGAGCTTCCTCTGACATCTTCTGCAGCACAATATGGACCTGCAGAATTACGTCTTTTAACTGTTTCAATTCCTGTGGAGATTTTTGAGCGGCTAAAACGGCAGCAGCTATCTCACTGCTTAGTTCATTAGATATCATGATTCAACTAAGGAATCGCTACCAAGAAAGTTTTGCCGAGGGCGATTTTTGAAGTTTGGCGATGTTAAATGTCTTCTGTTACGTCGATGTTAATTCGATGTTAAATATAGCCTCGGCCCACCTCTAACCCTCCAAGTTTCCCTCAACTGTCTTTAACAAACATTTAAGGCGCTATTCACAGGTCTTTAACCGGGCCTAAGTATCGTCACGCCTTGAAACAACAGAAAAAAGCGTCAAGCCACTTTGGTTTCTAACAGGCCCCTGCTTAAGCCCTGGACAGCGACTTGTGAGCGACTTGGACAGCTTGAGATCCCACACATAATTCGCAAACACAGGAGAAATTCTTATGTCTTTTAAAGTACGCCCGCATTCTAGCGGTTTTTGGCTTGCAGTTCTCTTGTTTATAGCCTTTGGTTTCCTTCCCCTCGCAGTACAAGCGCAAACTGACCAGGGACGCATAGTCGGTACTGTCACTGACGCTAACGGGGCAATAGTTCCAGGAGCCTCGGTGCTGGTAAAAAACGATCGCACCGGTGAGGAACGTACGGCTACTACAAACGAAGCCGGTTACTTCGTCGTACCTGGACTTAAACCGTCAACCTATACGGTAACTGTCAGCGCTCAGAATCTCACCATCAGGGCTGCTGGCGTGCAGTTGCTGGTGGGCCAGGAACTGAACCTGCCGCTGGCATTACAAGCAACGGGTGTGGAGGCGAAGGTAGATATCGTTGCCTCGGGAGACGCTGCAGTCGACACCAGTTCAGCCGCCATGAGCGTCAATGTGAACCCACGCGAAGTGGAAGCGCTACCGCTAAACGGTCGACAACTTTCTCAGCTCTATCTACAGGCCCCCGGTTCCGTCAATAGCGGCTCGGGCACGTTTGGCGATATTCGTTTCAGCGGGCGGGCCGTTGAGCAGAACACCATTCGTTACGACGGTATCGAAGGGACCGCGATCATCGATGCGTCACCAGGCAACCTCAACGGTGAGATACCGACACCCTTCCGGCTCCAGTCGTCACTGGAAAACGTGCAGGAATTCAGGGTTGATTCGAATGGTTTTCCGGCCGAGTTGGGTACAGGCACCGGCGGACAGATCAGCGTGGTGACAAAGTCAGGTGGCAACGCTTACCACGGGTCCATGTTCGAGTATCTCCGTAACGACGCACTCGACGCGGCGAACTTCTTTGACAACACCATTGGGCAAAAAAGCAAACTGCGACTAAATCAATTTGGCGGCTCAATCGGTGGTCCTATTAAGAAGGACAAAGCGTTCTTCTTTTTCTCATACGAAGGTTATCGTCTTCGCGGCGGCATCAACGCCATCGAAACTGTGCCAGGAGTCGCTTCGCGGATTTGTCCAGGCGGTAATGTACTCGGTACTACTACCGCATGCAGTCCCGCAACCGTGGCGCTAATTCCAGCCTTCCGATCGCCAGGCGCGGTCACCTTACGCACTGGGCCAGATCTCTTCGATACCGTGCAATTGCAGGCCGTCAACATAGTCAACGAGAATTCGGCGGCGCTGCGACTTGATTACCGCTTCAACCAAAAGAATTCGGCCTACTTCAGGTTCTTCCGCGATCAAGCATCAAACACTCAACCAGATGGAGTCACCGGGCGTAAGATTCTAATCGACCAGGTTCCGCAGAACGGCGTAGTGGCCGTGCAGTCGCTGCTCACTCCGACTCTGTTGAATGAAATCAAGTTTGGCTATAACGGTGCCTACTCGCGCATCAACGGATTTGCGCCCACCGTAAATGGTATCGACCTTTCGAATCTTTCTTTCAATATCGGTGGCAGTGTTGCCGGTTTCTCATTGCCAGGTCAGGGGGCGAACGCCGGCGTTGCTGTTCCTGGTGGTTTGATTCGAGCCAACAGCGCACAAAATGGTCGCGGCCAACCCTACACTCCCTATTCACTTTCATTGGTTGATAACGTCAATTGGACACGAGGCAATCACGCCATCAAGATTGGCGGCGAGTTGCGGTGGGTTCGCTTGTACACGGATCGTTTAGGAGGTGTTACTTATACCTTCGCGAACATCAATAACTTTCTGACAAACACGCTGCAGTCGACGCAATTTTTGGGAGACTTGTCGGCACCGTCGCCGTTCTTTAACGGATCTACCGGAAAGGCGCTTGCTCAACAGCAGTACTACATTGTGTTTGCGCAGGACGAATGGAAGGTGCGGCCGAATTTGACCTTAAATTATGGCTTGCGCTACGAGTACTACACCCCACTCCGGGAAGCGGACAATCGACAAATCTTCTTCGACATAACTAATGGCACTCTCCGCGATCCTAGTGGGGATCCTTATAAGGTGTCGAAGACGAATTTTGGACCACGAGTCTCGTTGACATGGTCGCCACATCCTGAGGGCACCGGCTTCTTCGGCGGTGGCAAGACGCTTTTGCGCGGCGGCTTCGGCATTTTTTATGGACCAGGTCAGACCGAGGATCAGATTCAGCCAATAGAATCAAACCGCATCAGTTCAACGGTCAACGGGGGCACTTACCCGGCTGACCCAGCCGCGGTTGCCGCGAACTTCATCAACAACCCGACTAACAGAGCATACCAGCCGCGTGCGTACGCCCCTGAATACACAGTTCCCGAGAGGGTCTATCAATACAGCGTCTCGGTGCAGCAGGAGTTGTTTTACAAGATGGTGCTGACAGCAGGCTTTGTTGGGTCGCAAGGACGGAACCTGTTCCTGCGCAGCATTGCCAACCGAATCCTGCCGGGTGAGACCACTATTGGACCAACGGCGACCGCGTTGCCGGCGGGGTTTGGGGTTGTAAACGTGGCAGATGCAGCGGGACGGGTTACCGGGGTGCGTACGGTGAGAGAATTTTCCATCATCAATGGCACCGGTAATCCCCTCAATCCGTTCGCCGAGGTTGACGACAAGACCAGCGGCGGTCACGACAGCTATCGAGCATTGCAGATGTCGCTCGCTCGACGTTTCAATACTGGCATTACCCTCAACGCCCAGTACGCTTTCTCACGTTCCTTTGGCAATACCGCAGGTTCAAACGAAGCACGCACTGCCGGTAACAATGCCCGGGCACAAGATGAGTTTGACTACGACCTGGGCTACAACAACTTCGACATTCGTCACACGTTCAACCTGAGCGCGATTTACGATCTACCTTTCGGTAAAGGGAAGAAGTATGACTTCGGCGGAGTTGGTAATGCGATCCTGGGTGACTGGGAGATCGGCACTATCGTGAATGCCCGCTCTGGCGTGCCCCTGGAAATCGGTATCGTTCGGCCTGACGTGGTGATGCAATGCCGCAACGCTGCTGGTTGTGTAGTGCCAACAAACGCGACGGGTGGCACTACCACTTTTGCCAACGGCTTCACCACGCAGCTGCCAGGCACGATTAGTGCTGCCGCTCCACTGCCGCCAGGATTCGTAGGTGTAGTCAATACACCGGCTGGCGGCGCCTCGCGAAATGTTCGTCGTCCGGATCTGGTACCGGGAGTGAATCCCTACTTGAACGCGGATAGATTAATTCTCAACCCGGCGGCGTTTACCACTCCGCAACCGGGAACCTTCGGCAACGTGCCGCGCAACTTTCTCCGCGGTCCAAACTTTAACCAGCTTGATTTGATTTTTAACAAGCGGTTCAAGTTTACCGAAACGGTTAACCTTGAATTCCGGACTGAGATCTTCAACATCTTCAATCACACTAACTTCGACATACCCGGCTCACGTTTGAATCTCGCTCTTCCGACCGTGACGCCGACAGTGCCGGCAGGCGGTGGCGCCGCGTTCTACGCCTTCAGTACCTCTAACGTTGTACAGCCGGGACAGCCTTATACGGCGGGTGCAGCCGGTGGCACTTTTGGCTTACTGCGCCAGACAGTAGTGCGTGACGTTGGTCTCGGCACCAGCCGTCAGATCCAGTTCGCGCTTCGACTTAACTTCTAGGGGACTTTTTGGGGGTCGCTGGTCCGGCGAAGTGGGCCAACGACCTCCAACTTCAATGAGTGCTAAGACACTTGGGTACAAGAATATGTCAGTAACAGAAATATCGCTCGCGGCTCAGAAGAACACTAACCCTCCTGAAGATGACGTCTACGATGACGGCTATCTGCGGGTGGAACATAAGAACTACTACGTGGCCTGTGGTGGTAATGCCCTGAAGTTACCGCGCACGGAATTTCTAATCTTTTCACGTCTGGCCCGAACCCCTGACAGGATTGTTACCGCGGAGGATCTATGGACCTCAGTGTGGGGCAGCGGAAAACCTCTTAACTCTGAGAGTCTACACGTTTACATCTATCGTTTGCGGGCAAAACTGGCCAGTTTTGGGCTGCAAATCGAAACGATGGTCAACGTTGGGTACCGCTTGTTAGCGTCAGCGCCTCGGTAGCTCCGCAGCCGTTCGTTAACTAATAGTTTAGGCCAAGTTCAGGTCGATGTAACATTAAATCACTAGATTGAGATCATCGCTCCGATCCGTTCATCTTCAGTTGCAGAGGAGTAGTGCTATGTTCGCGTATACGCGTAAGAAAAGGACTTATTCGATTGTGTTGGTTGCCGGGCTGGCTTTGTTAGTGTTTTTGACGGCTTGTGGGCCAGGCGCCTCAAATCCAGCAAACTCGGCTGTTAATCTTCAGGGGGCCGGCGCCTCCTTTCCTAACCCGCTCTATCAGAAGTGGATCAGTGAATATGGTAAGACTAATCCGCGTGTGAAGATTGATTATCAGTCGATTGGATCAGGCGGCGGCATTAAGCAGATCAAAGAGCAGACAATTGATTTCGGCGCCTCCGATGCTCCGATGAAGGATGAAGACCTTAAGGCTGCACCGGGAGAAATACTGCACGTACCAACCGTACTCGGTGCCGTTGTGATCACCTATAACCTGACTGGAGTGGCCAAGCCTCTTCGTTTTTCACCAGAGACTATCGCCGATATCTTCCTGGGAAAAACTAAAAAATGGAATGACCCAAAGATTGCTGCCGACAATCCCGGGGTGACTTTGCCCGCAACTGACATCACCGTGGTCCATCGGTCTGATAGTAGTGGTACCTCGGCCGTGTTTACTGACTATCTCTCCAAGGTCAGCCCTGAGTGGAAGGAGAAGGTTGGTGCGGGAGTGTCGCCGAGTTGGCCAGTGGGAATCGGTGGTAAAGGCAACGAGGGTGTGACTGGTCAGATAAAGAACACGCCTAACACAATCGGTTACGTTGAGTTGGCTTATGCTGTGCAGAACAACTTACCGGTGGCTGAGCTCAAGAACGCGAGTGGCAATTTCATCAAACCAACGATCGATAGCGTAATAGCTGCTGCTGCCGGAGCTATTGCCAGCACGCCTGATGATTTGCGAGTTTCAATTACGAATGCTTCAGGCGCCGACGCTTACCCCATTTCCAGCTATACCTACCTCCTGGTTTACAAGGATCAAAAAGACGCTGCGAAAGGGAAAGCCCTTGTAGATTATTTGTGGTGGGCCCTTCACGATGGAGAGGGCTATGCGAAAGACCTGCAGTACGCGCCACTGCCGCCCGAAATCGTCAAACGCGCTGAAGGAAAAGTCAACTCCATCACCGCGGCCAATAAACCGTTGCGGAGCTAGGCCCGGTGACGAAAAACGAACATGGGTATGACGTACTTAAGCGATGAGTGCTGCAAACATTGATGACAAGCTAAAGATCGCTGGAGCAGTTAGAGGTAAAGGCACGGATTGGCGCCGTGCGCTTTCACCTACTGGTAACACTGGGGACGCGATCTTTCGCGGAATAATGTTCCTGGCTGCTCTCCTGATTGTGTCGCTAGTGGGCGCGATGATTCTGGCCCTGGTGTCAGATTCGGTATTGTCTTTGCGCCAGTTTGGTCTCGGTTTTCTGACGAGTCGGCAGTGGAATCCGATCAGGGAACAATTCGGGGCGCTTCCTTTCATCTACGGCACCATCCTTTCATCACTGATTGCACTTCTAATCAGCGTACCGCTTTCTTTAGGCATCGCCATCTTCCTGGTAGAACAGGCGCCGCAAATCGTTGCCCGACCGATTGGTTTTTTGGTTGAGTTGTTGGCGGCGATTCCTTCGGTGGTTTATGGAGTATGGGGGATCTTTGTCCTTGCTCCATTTATCAGAGTGTATGTTGGGCCACCGCTGGAGAAATTGCTTGGTTGGACACCGTTTTTCCGTGGCCCGATCACCGGAATCGGGCTGCTCACCGGCGGAGCCATTCTCGCGATAATGGTGACGCCGATTATCTCGGCGATAGTGCGCGACGTCCTTGCCGCAGTGCCGGGTACCCAACGTGAAGCTGCGTTGGCTTTGGGTGCAACCAAGTGGGAAACCATCAGAGTTGTACTGATCAACGCGGCTCCAGGGATAGCTGGTGCAGTAATTCTCGGCCTGGGTCGAGCTTTGGGCGAAACGATGGCCGTTACAATGGTCATTGGAAATCGTCCCGAGATCAGCGCCTCTCTATTCGATCCCTCTTACACGATCGCATCGGCGATTGCGAATGAGTTCACTGAGGCCACCGGAGATCTTTACCTGAGTGCCCTG
>Ga0126377_10001675_pt1 | contig 14714 bp, 13 predicted proteins | sample PanSoiMetPlot_22_FD_92647 | JGI IMG/M metagenome (GOLD analysis project Ga0126377, IMG submission 92647) | Tropical forest soil microbial communities from Panama - MetaG Plot_22 | ecosystem: Environmental > Terrestrial > Soil > Tropical forest > Bulk soil | place: Panama | collected 2016-02-17
ACTACCTCACCGTGGCCGAGGGCGTGAGCCATTTCGTGTACGTGGCCTGGAACGCCGGCTACGACAAGCCGGTCACGCTGCTGGAGCTCGAGCTGCAGGCCGAGGTGGACAAGTACGTGCTCGGCGCCTGGCTGTTGCGCGCACAGGGCAATGGCCGCTTTCCATGCGAGTTGCACCGCGCACTGTTCGAACGCGCGCACGTCGATCCGGTCGCGGCGGGCGGGCGCGCGCGCCTGTACCACACGGCGTCCAGCTACGCGGGTCGATTCTGCCGGCGTGTCGCGGCGCGACTGGCGTGCGGCACGCGGGGCGCCACGCGCGAGCTGCTGGCCGAGCTGCGGCGGTTCTATCGCTGGGGGAATGCGCGCAAGCTGCGACACATCGAGCGCTGGGCCTGAAAGCCGCGCTCGCAGCGAACTACTCGGAATCGTCTCCGGAAGCCTTGCGGGCCTCGAGCTCGCGCTTCAACTTGATCCATTCGCCGAGCTTGCGCAGGTCGCGCTTCGCGGGCTGCTTCTTGGCTTCCGGCGTGTGGCCGTTGCCCACGCGCGCGTACGGATCGAAGCCCTTGGCGCGGGTACGCTCGACCGTGAGCTTGCCGTGTTCGCCACGCGCGGGTGTCTGTTCGATGGTGAGCGGCGCGCGCTCCAGCGGCACGCCGGCGTAGCCCGCGTCTATCCATTCCACGCGTGCGTTACCACGATCGTCGTGAACGATCTGCGAAGCACGGCGCCGGTTCTGGCTGGCAGGCGGTTTTCCGTTGGAATTGTCATCTTTCACGGCCCAAGTATGACCGAGCCTGAAAAATCAATGTTTGACATAGCCAACATTCCGCGACACCCGAAGTCCAGCCTGTGAGCGGCTTCACGCAATTTTCAGACGGGCCGCGGCTCGCAGGATGCCGATGACTGTCTTCGCGTCGGCAAGTTCCCCGTCGTGCGCGCGCTCGACAGCCTGCTCGAGCGGCCACCATTCCACCTGGAAAACCTCGTCCGGCTCGGGCGCCGAAGACGCGGGGCTGAGCTCAGTGGCCAGGAAGAGATGAATGACCTCGGTGAAGACTCCGGGCGAGCTGAAGTACGCGCCCAGCGCCGTCCAGCGCGCGGCGTGCACGGCGCCTTCTTCCACGAGCTCGCGGCGCGCCGTGGCCTCGGGCGGTTCGTCGGGCTCGAGTTTGCCCGCGGGCAACTCGTAGATGTATCCGCCGGCCGCGTGCCGGTACTGGCGCAGCAGGCACACGCGGTGATCGTCGTCCACGGCCACCACCGCGGCACCGCCGGGATGACGCACGATCTCCAATGGAACACGCATGCCGTTCGGCAACTCGACCGTGTCCACGCTCACCTTGATGACGCGACCTTCGTAGATCATCTTTCTTTCGATGGACATCGCACGAGTGTACCCGTGGAGGCTCCGCAGGGCCGTTCTGCGAGGCGCCCCGATGCGCTCCTGCAACAGCTGAATTGTCGCTTGTCGCCCGCCGGGGCTGACGCCCATAATCGCCGCAGCCGACGGCGGCCTTTCGTGCCGCGTCCCCATCCGAGATCAAAGCGCCGTCACATTCCGTTGCGTTTCCGCGTGACGGGCGTCACGCCTCGCCGGGGAGTCGAGCCGGAGTTCCCGCACCTCTCGTATATTGTTGTGTCGATGTCTACGCCAACGCCCGAACAACTCGGAAGTCTCAACGCTCCGCAGAAGCGGGCGGTGACCTATGGCGAACCGCTTCCCGGGGGGAAGGGGTTCCGCGCAGGTCCGTTGCTGATCGTCGCCGGTGCCGGCACGGGCAAGACCAATACGCTGGCGCATCGCGTCGCGCACCTGGCCATGAGCGGCGTCGACCCGGCGCGCATACTCATGCTCACGTTCACGCGCCGCGCGGCCGTCGAGATGAAGCGCCGTGCCAACGAAATCATGCGCGAGGCCTTCAATGACCGCCTCGGCGGCAAGGCGCAGGCCATCTCGCAGCGTCTCACCTGGGCGGGCACGTTCCATTCGATCGGCAATCGCCTGCTGCGTCACTACGCCAAGCACGTGGGCCTCGATCCCGCCTTCACCGTCATTGATCGCTCGGATTCGGCCGATCTGATCGACGTCGTGCGCACCGAACACGGGCTGTCCGGCAAGGGCCAGCGCTTCCCGCGCAAGGACACCTGCTACGGCATCTATTCGTATCGCGTGAACACGCAGAAGTCGCTGAAGGAGACGCTGGAGACCCAGTACTCCTGGTGCGCGAGCCACGAAGAAGACATCGCGAAGCTGCTGAGAGGCTATGTCGAGCGCAAGTCGCAGTTCCGCGTGCTGGATTTCGACGACCTGCTGCTCTACTGGCACGCCATGATGAGCGAGGAGCGCATCGCCAAGTCGGTGAGCGCGAACTTCGACCACGTGCTGGTCGACGAGTACCAGGACACCAACAAGCTGCAGGGCGACATCCTGCAGCTGCTGCGACCCGACGGCCAGGGCGTGACCGTGGTCGGCGACGACGCGCAGGCCATCTACTCGTTCCGCGCCGCCGCGGTCGAGAACATCCTCGGTTTCCCGGACCGCTTCCGCCCCAAGGCCGAGGTGGTCACGCTGGCGCAGAACTTCCGCTCCAGCCAGAGCATCCTCGATTCCGCCAACGCGCTCATGGCCCCCGCGCCGCGCCAGTACCGCAAGCACCTGCTGTCGATGCGCGGCCAGGGCCCGCGTCCCAAGATGGTGACCGTCGACGACCTGCCCACGCAGGCCGAGTTCATCTGCACCCGCATCCTGGCGGCGCGCGAGGCCGGCACGCCGCTGCGGCGCCAGGCGGTGCTGTTCCGCTCGGGCTCGCACAGCGACATGCTCGAGATCGAGTTGGCGAAGCGCAAGATTCCGTTCGTGAAGTATGGCGGCCTGAAATTCCTCGAGGCCGCGCACGTCAAGGATCTGCTCGCGGTGCTGCGCTGGGTGGACAACCCGCGCAACCAGCTCGCGGCCTTCCGCGTGCTGCAGCTGATGCCCGGCATGGGTCCGGCCAATGCCAAGCTGGCGCTGGATCACTTCAACGCAAACAACCATCTCTGGGCATCGTTCGAAAAATTCGAGCCGCCCAACGACGCGCGCATCGCCTGGAAGAAGTTCAACGAAATCTTCGCGCTGCTGGGCGATCCCAGCCGCGAGTGGCGCGGCCAGGTCGCGCTGGCGCGCGAGTTCTACAAGCCGCACATGGAGCGCCTGTACGAACACGTGCACACGCGCATCGGCGACCTCGACCAGCTGGAGCTGCTGTCGTCGCAGTACCAGACGCGCGAGCGCTTCGTCACGGAGCTCACGCTGGATCCGCCGCACTCCACCGGCGACCTTTCCGGCCAGTCGAACGCCGACGAGGACTACCTGGTCATCTCCACCATCCATTCGGCCAAGGGCATGGAGTGGGACAGCGTCTACATCCTCAACGTGGTGGACGGCAGCTTTCCGTCGGAGTTCTCCACCGGCAAGGTGGAGCTCATCGAGGAGGAGCGTCGGCTGCTGTACGTGGCAATGACCCGCGCGCGCAACGAGCTGACCTGCGTGGTGCCGTTGCGCTTCCAGATCACCAGCCAGCCCAAGACCTCCGACGGCCACGTCTACGGCGCGCGCAGCCGCTTCCTCACCGAGAAGGTGGTGAAGTGCTTCGACGAACAGACCTTCCAGGGCACCAACACGGAAGTGAAGATCGAGGAGGCCGCGGGCGATTCCGGCACCATCGACGTGGCGTCACGCCTCAAGCAGATGTGGTAGGAACAGCTACCGCTTCCTGAATTTCAGGGTGAAGCGGTCCGCTTCGCCGATCGCCTCGAGTCTCTCGCGGTCGCGGCTGCCCTGGCGCAGGTAGGGCGGCAATGCCCACGCACCCTGCTCGTAGTCCTTCGTGTCCCTCGGGTTGTCGTTGATGCCCGAACGTTCCACCAGCTCGAACCCGGCCGACTCGATCAGACGTAGCGCGAATTCCTCGTTCGCGTAGCCGTTGGTGGCGCGCGGATCCGGCGGTTTTCCCCGATCGGCGCGTGCTTCGACCACGCCGAGGATGCCCCCCGTCCTCAACGCGCGGTTGATGGCGTCGAGCGCCTGCGTCGCGAAGCCGAGATTCATCCAGTTGTGGAGATTGCGCACCGACACGACCAGGTCGCAGCTGGCGGCTGGGGCGATGTCCGTGGCGGCCGGCCCCAGCCGGGTCTGCGTCACCTTGCCGAAGACGTCCGGATGGGCAGCCAGCCTGGCGGCGTAGTGCGCGAGGCTGGAGGAGATGAATTCATTGCCCACGGCTTCGGGCATCTGCGCGACATACAGCTTGCCGGCATCGGCCAGCAGCGGTGCGAGGATCTCGGTGTACCAGCCGTCCGGTCCCGGCCAGGTCTCGGCCACCGTCATGTCCGGCTTGATGCCGAAGAAGAGCAGCGTATCGAGCGGGTGCCGGTCCGCGTCACGCGCCCGGTGCTCCGCGGAGCGATGCGCGCTGCCCAGGACCTTGTCGATGGCCGCGGCGGTGACCGCGTCGCGCGGATGCGCAGCCGCCGCCGGCGGCGCCGGCGGCGGTGCAGGCGCAGGCGCGAGTGTGCTCGCGCAGGACGCGAGTTGCACGGCCAGTGCGGCCAGCAGGATCCGGCGTACGCGCCGCATTCGGACTCCGGGCAACAGAAAAAGAACCCCGCACCAGGCGGGGTTCGATTCTGAGTTGATTCGCTGTGTAGTTAGCCTGCGGCGCCGTGATCAGGGATCAGCGGCGGAACGGGCCACCACCGCCCTGACGCGGGCGCGGCGGACGTTCCTGCGCTTCGTTGACGCGCAGCGGACGGCCGTTCATCTGGTAGCCGTTCAGGCCCTGGATCGCGGCTTGCGCCTCGGTCCCGCCCATCTCGACGAAACCGAAGCCACGGGGCTTGCCCGTTTCGCGGTCGTTGATGAGCTTTACGGAATCGACCTTGCCATGGCGCTCGAAGAGCACCTTGATGTCTTGCTCGGTCGCGGAGAAGGGCAGATTGCCCACGTAGATCGTCGTCATCCCGGACTTCTCTCAAAATGCGGACAGCGGCAGGTACGCGGCCCCTGCATGTACCGCGGACAATTAAAAACAGGTCAAGGCTTCAAGGCACACGTTTATTAGGATCAATCCGTAGCTCTTGGGCTCAGCGGCCTGCACCGTCGTTCGTGTAGAACGCGAGGGATGCTACTCCTCGTTTCGAGAAGCTGTAAATAACGGCGGTGGCGCGATGCTGCGGCTGCGCGAAAATGCAGCAATTTGCGGGGAATTCAGCGAGATACACAGGGCGCCGGAGTAGATGGTAGCGCTCCCTTTTGGAGCGTCGCGCCCCGCGATGGCACTTATTCTAGATAGGCGTATCCGTTGAGCTCGCCTTCGTAGAAGCGCTTGATGGCCTGCGACTCCGCCACCGACATGCGTCCCTCGCGCACCGCGCGCTCGCAGTCCCGGGCCAGGGCCGGGTGCAGGTCGGCGACGTCGTACTCCATGTACTCCAGCACCTTGTTGGCCGTGTCGCCCTTGACGATCTCTTCTATCCACCAGCCGCCGTCGTCGTGGAAGCGCACGTGCACCACGTGGGTGTCGCCGAACAGGTTGTGCAGATCGCCGAGCGTCTCCTGGTAGGCGCCCACCAGGAAGGCGGCCAGGTAGTACTCGTCCTGGGCCGTGATGGCGTGCAGCTCGAGCGTCTTCTTGACGTCACGCTGGCTGACGAAGCGGTCTATCTTCCCGTCCGAGTCGCAGGTGATGTCCGCCAGCACGCCCTTGCGCGTCGGTCGCTCGTTGAGGCGGTGGATGGGCATGATCGGGAACAGCTGGTCGATGGCCCAGCTGTCCGGCAGCGACTGGAACACCGAGAAGTTGCAGAAGTAGATGTCGGAGAGGATCGACTCGAGTTCTTCGAGCTCCTCCGGCACTTCGTCGAGCTTGCGCGTCAGGTCGCGCACCTTGGCGCACGTGGCCCAGTACAGCCGCTCGGCCAGCCCGCGATCCTGCAACGACAGCAATCCCAGGTTGAACATCTGCAGCACCTGGTCACGCGCGGTCTGTGCGTCGTGGTAGCACTCGACTACGCGGCGCTCGGTCACCGAGCGATACGCGTCGAGCAGGTCGCGCACCGGTTGCGGCAGCGATGCGTTCTCCTGGTCTTCCTTGCCGGTCACGCGGAACTGGTCCAGCGCCTGGCTGCCGAGCGTGTTGAAGATGAGCACGCTGTGATGCGCGGCGACCGCGCGCCCGGACTCGCTGACGATCATCGGGTGCGGGATCTTGCGTGCGTTGCACACGTTCGCGATGCGGTACACCACGTCGTTGGCATACTCGTTCAGCGTGTAGTTCATCGAAGACGCGAAGTTGGTGCCGCTGCCGTCGTAGTCCACACCCAGGCCGCCGCCCACGTCGATGTACTGCAGTTCCGCGCCGAGCAGCTTCAGCTCCGCGTACACGTGCGCCAGTTCATTGATGGCGTCCTTCACGCGGCGGATATCCTGCAGCTGGCTGCCCGGGTGGCAGTGCACCAGCTGCAGGCAGTCGAGCATGTCCTTCTCGCGCAGGATCTCCACGGCTTCGAGGATCTCGGTGATGAACAGGCCGAACTTCGACTTGTCGCCGGCCGATTCGCGCCACTTGCCCGAACCCTCGCTGGCGAGTTTCACGCGCACGCCGATGCGCGGGCGCACGTTGTATTTTTCCGCGATGCGCAGGATGGCGGGAAGCTCGCTGAAGTTCTCCACCACCGGGATGATGGTGCGGCCCAGCTTGGTCGCGATGATCACGGCCTCGAGGTAGCTGTCGTCCTTGAAGCCATTGCAGACGATGAGGCGTTCCGGCGAGTCCGCGGTCATGGACATCACGGACAGCAGCTCGGGCTTGCTGCCCACCTCGAGCCTGAAGCCGAAGGGCTTGCCGTAGCGGTACACCTCTTCGACCACGAGACGCTGCTGGTTCACCTTGATGGGGAACACTGCGGTGTAGCGGTTCTGGTAGTCGTTCTCGGCGATGGCCTGCGCGAACGCGTCGTGCAGGTGCTTGAGACGGTGCGCGAGGATGTCGGAGAAGCGCACCACCACGGGCGCCGTGAGCTCGCGCTCCTTGAGTCCCTGCACCACCTCGAACAGGTCGATCTCCCGTTCCGCGTTCATGCCCGGACGCACCACGAGGTGGCCGGCGGCATTCACGCAGAAGTAGCCCTTGCCCCAGGCATTGACCTGGTAGAGCTCGGTCGCATCGTCGATGGACCACGAGATGGACCGGCGTGCCGGCTCCTGTCCATTGGGTAAATTGAGTTCGGCTGCCACGTTGGCGCGCACGATATCAAATAGGTTTTGCAAGTAAACGTCCGCGCGTCGCTGCGCGGCGATCAGTAGCCGCCGGTCGCGATCGGCCGACGCGCATCCCGGATCCATTCGCTCCAGGAGCCCGGGTACAGTCTTGCGCCGCTCAACCCGGTATGCTCGAGCGCCAGCAGATTCTGGCAGGCGGTGACGCCGGAACCGCACATTGCGACGATCGCCGCCGGTGGCTGCGATGCGAGCAGCACGTCCCAGCGACGGCGCAGCGCTTCCGGCGGCAGGAATTTCCCGTCCGCGCCCAGGTTCCCCGCAAACGGCATGTTGCGCGCGCCCGGTACGTGGCCGGCCACCGGATCGATGGTCTCGTTGCGGCCGGCGAACCGATCCGCACCGCGCGCGTCGACCAGCAGCGTGCCGGGTCGCTGCCGCAGTTCGTCGACCTGGTTGGACGAAAGCGCCGCGCCCTGCTGCAGGCTCACCGGCATGTCGCGCGGTCGCGGCGTGCGCGACTCGCTTTCCAGCGGCAGCCCCGCGCTGCGCCATGCCGCGATGCCGCCATCGAGCACGGCGACGTTGCGCACGCCGATCCAGCGCGCCAGCCACCAGAAGCGCGCCGCGTACGCGCCATTGCCCTGGTCATAGGCCACGAGCTGCATGCCGGCACCCGCACCCAGGGCGCCGATGCGGCGCGCGAACGCGGCGGGATCCGGCAATGGATGCCGGCCGCTCTGCGCCGTCACCGGGCTCGACAGGTCCCGGTCGAGATGCAGGTATTGCGCGCCGGGAATGTGTTCGCGCGCGAATTCGCCCTCGCCCCACTGCGGGTTGCCGAGCTCGAAGCGGCAGTCGAACAACGCGAGCTCGTCGTCACGTGAGGCGAGCGACACAGCGTCGATTAATGTGGTGAAAGCGCGCATGCCGCATCTTACAATTTCGCGCAATCATGGCCCGCCGCATATGAGCATAGACGTCTACTGGGGCAGTGGCAGTCCGTATTCCTGGCGCGTACTGCTGGCGCTCGAACACAAGGGACTCGCCTACAACAGCCACCTGCTGCAGCTCGCCATGCAGGAACACAAGGCGCCGCACATGCTGGCGCTCAACCCGCGCGGCCGCGTACCCATCCTCAAGGACGGCGACTACGTGGTGTTCGAATCGCTCGCAGTCTTCTACTACCTCGAACGCAAGTATCCCGCCCGTCCGCTGTTCGGCGATTCGCCGGAAGAGGGCGCGGTCATCATGCGCGTGTGCTGCGAGTTCCAGGCCTACATCGAGCCCTATGTGACGCGCATTACACGTGCATTGCTCAATCGCCAGGGCGATCCGGCATCCGATGAAAGCACCTACGCCATGCACATGATCGCCGGCGAGGCGCGCACCATCGAAGGCCGCCTGTCGAAGGGCCCGTGGATCGTCGGCGACAAGCCGGGCGCGGCCGACTACATGATCTATCCCGGCATCAAGCTGCTGCTGCGCGCGCTTGCGCTGCCCGAGGCGCGCGAACTGTCGTCGCGCTTCCTGCCGGTGGAAGCCAACTATCCCGCGCTCAGCCGCTGGCTGCAGCGCGTCGAGACGTTGCCGGGATACGAGCGCACTTTTCCGCCGCACTGGCGCAATGCCAGTTCCTGACGACGAATTGCACGACGATTCATCGGGTGGCATCGCCGGATGAGGGTTGATACCCTCTCGCCCTGATTTTTCGAGACGTGTATTCGTAAAAATGAGCAACAAGATCCACATCGAGTTTCCGGGACGGATCGTTTTCATCGGCTTCGGCAGCATCGGCCAGGGCACCTTGCCGCTGGTCCTGCGTCACATCGGAATCCCGAAAGAGCGCATCACCATCATCACGTCCGACGACCGCGGCAAGCAGGAAGCCGCGGAGTACGGCATCAAGGTCGTGAAGGTGACGCTGACCCGCGACAACTACCGTCGCGAGCTGGATCCGCACATCGGCCGCGGGGATTTCGTGCTCAACGTGTCGGTCGACGTCTCGTCCGTCGCGCTGATCAAGTTCTGCTGGTCGAAGGGCGCCATGTACCTCGATACCTGCATCGAGCCCTGGCCCGGTGGTTACACGGACGCGACCATCCCGCACGCGAAGCGCACCAACTACGCGATGCGCGAGGAGGCCCTGGCGTTGCGCAAGGACAATCCGCGCGCACCCACCGCCGTGCTGACCCACGGCGCGAATCCGGGCATGGTCTCGCACCTGGTCAAGCAGGCGCTGTTGAACATCGCCGGTGACACCGGCGTCGACGCCGGCTCACCCAAGTCCCGCGAGGACTGGGGCCAGCTGGCGCGCAAGCTCGGCATCAAGGTCATCCACATCGCCGAGCGCGATTCGCAGGTCACGTCGCGGCCGAAGGAAGTCAACGAATTCGTCAATACCTGGTCGGTGGACGGTTTCGTGAGCGAGGGCCAGCAGCCGGCCGAACTGGGCTGGGGCACGCACGAGAAGAATTTCCCGCGCGACGGCAAGCGTTACGACTTCGGCAACGGCGCATCCATCTACCTGATGCAGCCGGGCGCGGCCACGCGCGTGCGCACCTGGACGCCAAAGGCCGGCCACATCCACGGTTTCCTGATCACGCACTCCGAGGCCATCTCGATCTCGGACTATCTCTCGGTGCGGCAGAGCTCGGAGGTCGTATACCGTCCCACCTGCCACTACTCATATCATCCGAGCGATTCCGCGGTGGTGTCGGTGCACGAATTCGCTGGTCGCAACTGGCACCTGCAGGATCGCCAGCGCATTCTCATGGACGAGATCACGTCGGGCATGGACGAGCTCGGCGTGCTGCTCGCCGGCCACAAGAAGAATGCGTACTGGTATGGCTCGCAGCTCACCATCGACGAGGCGCGCAAGCTCTGCCCGCACAACAATGCCACCAGCCTGCAGGTCACCTCGTCGTGCCTGTCCGGCATGGTCTGGGCCATGGAGAATCCAAACGTCGGCCTCGTGGAGCCGGACGAGATGGATTTCAAACGCAACCTCGAAATCATTACGCCCTATCTCGGCACGGTCACGGGCGCGTACACCGACTGGACGCCGCTGCACGAGCGCGAGCGCCTGTTCCCCGAAGACCTCGACAAGACGGATCCCTGGCAGTTCAAGAACGTTCGCGTCTGAGCGCTTCGCCCAGCGCGGCGTCGACCGCCGGGTAGCGAAATTCGAATCCCTGCCCGGTGAGCCGCCGCGGCGCGACGCGCTGACTGCGCACCAGCAGTTCGGCCATCTCGCCCAGCGCGGTGTCCAGCACCCATGCGGGTACGCGCAGCCACAGCGGCCGTCCGAGCTTGCGGGTGAGCGCGCGCTGGAACTCGCGCTGCCGCGCGGGTTCCGGCGACACCGCGTTCACGGGTCCCTGGAGTCCGTCATCGGTCAGTGCCAGCTCCACTACGCGCAGCAGGTCATCGATGTGGATCCACGACATCCACTGGCTGCCATCGCCCAGCACCGCGGCCAGGCCGAACTTCGCCGGCAGCGCGAGCCGCGGCAGCAGGCCGCCGTCCGCGCCCAGCACCACGCCGATGCGCAGGTTCACGACGCGCATGCCGAGATCCGCTGCCGCATTCGCGGCCTGCTCGCGTGCCATGCAGAGCTGCGACTGGAAAGAAACCGGCTGCGGTGGTGAGGACTCGTCGAGCCACCGATCGTCGGCCGGGCCGTAGAAGCCGATGGCGCTGGCGCTCACGATGACGCGCGGCCGCACCGCGCGCCGCGCACTCCACTCGAGCACGGCTTGGGTAGTCTTCACGCGGCTCTCGATGAGAAGTCGGCGCCGCGCGCGCGTCCAGGGTGGACCAATCACCGGCGCCCCCGCGAGGTTCACGATGGCGTCGATCGGCGCATCGGCCGGGATGTCGTCGAGCCGGCTGGCGAGCGATGCGGTGGGACCGAGCCGCGCGCGTGCGCGGGCTGGGTCGCGCGTCCAGGCCCAGGCGCTCCAGCCGCGTTCGGCGCACCGGCGCATCACGTGGTTGCCGATGAAGCCAGTTGCCCCGGTGACCAGCACGCCGCGGATCATTCGGGCGACTCGTAATGTATCGCGACGATCACCAGCGTGCGGCTGCCACCCGGCAGTAGCACCGTCACTTCTTCATCGAGCGCCTTGCGCATCAGCGCGCGCGCCAGCGGCGCATCCATGCTGATGTATCGCGGCTCCATGTCGAATTCATCCGGGCCCACGATGCGGTGCCGGTATTCCTTGCCGTCGTCGTCTTCGAGCGTGACCCAAGCGCCGAAAAACACGCGCTTCGGATCGGCCGGCGGCTTGTCGACCACCGTCATGCCGTCGAGACGCTTGCGCAGGAAACGCACGCGGCGATCGATTTCGCGCAGGCGGCGTTTGCCGTAGGTGTACTCCGCATTTTCCGACCGATCGCCCTGTGCAGCTGCTTCGGAGACCGCCTGCGTGACGCGCGGACGCTCCACTTTCCAGAGTTCGTCCAGCTCCTGTCTGAGGCGTGCTGCACCCGCGGGAGTGATGAATTGGGACCCGGGTTTCTCTGCTGGTCGATAGCGGCTCACGGCGGGGATTTTATGTGATGAAGGTCTCAATAGCCGGCCCTCGCGGCCCGGGGGTTCTGTGCATCGGCTCACAGCCATGGCGGGCGCGCAGGCCTAACCTTTCACCCATGGCAGCCCGTTACTACACGCACTTTGTCACGAGCGCAGAGCCCGCTCCGGCGAGCGAGTGGAGCGGGGTCATCGAGCTGACGCATCCGCTCGGTGAACGCCGCGACTCGAAGGAACTGCGCCGCTTGCTGGCCGCGAACTTCGAGATCGACGCCGAGGACATCAAGATCCTGCAAGTTGCAAGACTGCATTGATCTGAAAGTTATCCCCTAGCGGACTTCTTTCCCTTCATCGAAAGTCCGCCTTCCAGCCCCGAGCCTCTGGCTTGGGGCTTTTTTTTTATGCAGCCTTTTATACTGGCGCACATCGAATTCTTCCGGGGACTTCCATGGCCCATCGCCTTCTGCTCGTCGCCTTCGTGGCTGCGCTCACCGCCTGCAGCGCGCCGGCACCCAAACCTGTGGTCGCGACTCCGGCGAGCATTCCGCCGGCGGCGCCGCCGCCCAAATCCGGCCTGGAACTGGCAGGTTTCGACCGCGCCGCGCGTCCGCAAGACGACCTGTACCGCTTCGCGGGTGGCAACTGGCTGTCGGTCACGGAAATCCCGGCGGACCGCTCGAACTACGGTTCGTTCATCATCCTGGACGACCAGGCGCAGGAAGAAGTGAAGGATCTCGTCGTGGCTGCTTCCCAGCAGCCCAATCGTGCGCCCGGCTCGGACGCACAGAAGGTCGGTGACTACTACCTCGCGTTCATGGATACGGCGCGCGTCGAGAGCCTGGGTCTCGATCCGCTGGCCGGGGAGCTGGCCGAGATCGACGCCATTGCCACACCGCGCGACGTCGCCCGCTACATCGGCCATGCGCAGCGTATCGGTGTCGGTCAGCCGCTGCGCTGGTTCTCCACGCCCGACAAGCGTAACTCCACCACGTACATCGGCGCGGTCTTCCAGTCCGGACTGACCATGCCGGACCGGGACTACTATCTGAGTCCCGACGCGAAGTACGCCGAATTCCGCGCGAAGTTCAACGTGTACATCGAGCAGCTGCTGGCGCGCGCCGGCGAGCGCAATGCGAAATCCGCGGCGGCCCGCATCGCCGCGCTGGAAACCCGGCTCGCGAACGAGCAATGGACCAAGGTGCAGAGCCGAGATCCGGTGAAGACCTACAACGCGATGATGCTGCCCGAGTACCAGAAGCTCGCGCCGAACTTCGACTGGCTGGCCTTCTTCGAAGGCATGGGCGCTCCGGTGCAGAAGCTCAACTTCTACCAGCCGAGTTTCGTGACGGGCCTGGGCCAGCTGGTCAAGACGGTGCCGGTGTCCGACTGGCGCCTGTACTTCAAGTTCCAGTTGCTGGACAGCTATGCACCGGTGCTGTCGGCGCAATACTCCGACCTGGAATTCGACTTCCACCAGCGCACGCTGAACGGCGTGAAGGAACAGCGCCCCCGCTGGCGCCGCGCCGTGGATTCCATGGACGACAACATGGGCGAGCTCCTCGGTCGCATGTTCGTGAACGCGCATTTCCCGCCCGAGGCCAAGCAGCGCATGCTCGTGCTGGTCCAGAACCTGCTGAAGACCTTCGACACGTCGATCGACGGACTCGAATGGATGAGCGCGGACACCAAGGCCGAGGCGAAGAAGAAGCTGTCGAAGATCACGGTGAAGATCGGTTATCCCGACAAGTGGCGCGACTACGCCGCGCTGCAGGTGAAGGGCGACGACCTGGTCGGCAACGTGTTGCGCGGTGCCGAATTCGAGCTCAAGCGGAACATCAACCGCGTCGGTGGCCCGGTGGACAAGGGTGAGTGGCTGATGACGCCGCAGACCGTGAACGCGTACTACAGCCCTGGGACCAACGAAATCACGTTCCCCGCCGCCATCCTGCGCCCGCCGTTCTTCGACATGCATGCCGACGACGCGGCCAACTATGGCGGCATCGGCGCAACCATCGGCCACGAGATCAGCCACGGCTTCGACGATTCGGGACGCCAGTTCGACGGCGACGGCAACCTGCGCGACTGGTGGACGGCCGAGGATGGCGCCAAGTTCAAGCAGCGCGCCGACGCCCTTGCAGCGCAATTCGACAGCTACTCGGTGCTCGACAATCGCCACCTGAATGGCAGGCTCACCCTGGGCGAGAACATCGGCGACCTGTCTGGCGTCGCGATCGCCTTCAAGGCCTACGAGATGTCGCTGGGCGGCCAGCCAGCGCCCGTCATCGACGGATTCACGGGCGAACAGCGTTTCTTCCTCGGCTGGGCGCAGGTATGGCGCCGCAAGTATCGTGACGAGGAGCTGCTCAAGCGCCTGGTCACCGATCCGCACAGCCCGAGCGAGTTTCGCGTGAATGGACCCAGCAGCAACATCGACGCCTTCTACGATGCGTTCGGTGTGAAGCCGGGCGATCGCATGTATCGACCGCCCGCGGAGCGTGTCAAAATCTGGTGACATCCGGCGGCGCCGGAATTCCAGGAGATCGACATGCGCAGGCTGCTGCTGACTCTCGCCCTCGCGGTGGTGGCCACCCATCTCAGCGGCTGCGGCTACAACAAGCTTCAGTCCCAGGATGAGGCGGTGAAGGCGAGCTGGTCCGAGGTCGTGAACCAGTACCAGCGCCGCGCCGATCTCGTGCCGAACCTGGTGAACACGGTGAAGGGTTACGCAGCCCAGGAAGAGCGCGTGCTGACCGAGGTAACCGAGGCGCGCGCCAAGGTGGGGGCCATTCAGGCCACGCCCGAGTTGGTCAACGATCCACAGGCGTTCGCGAAGTTCCAACAGGCCCAGGGCGAGTTGACCTCGGCCCTGTCGCGCCTGCTGGTGGTGGTGGAGAACTACCCGCAGCTCAAGTCGGAC
>Ga0126377_10001676_pt1 | contig 14712 bp, 18 predicted proteins | sample PanSoiMetPlot_22_FD_92647 | JGI IMG/M metagenome (GOLD analysis project Ga0126377, IMG submission 92647) | Tropical forest soil microbial communities from Panama - MetaG Plot_22 | ecosystem: Environmental > Terrestrial > Soil > Tropical forest > Bulk soil | place: Panama | collected 2016-02-17
CCGCTTGCACCGGCGGCCTTTGCTGACGACATGAAAAAGGACACCATGTCCAAGGACAGCATGTCGAAAGAGTCGATGAAGAAAGACTCAATGGCCAAGGACAAGATGTCTAAGGACTCGATGACGAAGGACGAAATGTCCAAGGACAATATGTCCAAAGGCGGCATGAAGAAGTGATTGATAAAGTCGGGCCCGCGCATCCGCGGGCCCGGCTGCGCCGTATATTCGTCGAAAGCGAGGGACGACGATGAGCGCCGAAACGATGGTAACGACGGCACCCGCCACCACGACGATCCACCCGCGTTGGGTACGGATCTGTCACTGGATCAATGCTGTGGCGATTCTCGTGATGATCGGCTCCGGCTGGCAAATCTACAATGCTTCGCCGCTGTTCGATTTTCTGGTTTTCCCGCGGCAGATCGCGCTCGGAAACTGGCTTGCGGGCGCGTTGCTGTGGCATTTCGCTGCGATGTGGGTTCTCGTCATCAACGGCATCGTCTACGTCACGCTCGGCATCGTTACCGGCCGCTTCCGCCGCAAGCTCCTGCCAATTCGTCCGGGCGAGGTGATTGCGGACGCAAAAGCCGCGCTCACTTTCAAACTCGCGCATGATGATCTCGCGCACTACAACGCCGTGCAGAAGCTTCTGTATACCGGCGTGATAGTTGCCGGTGTCGTCATCGTGCTCTCGGGGCTGTCCATCTGGAAGCCGGTGCAGTTCCAGGAACTGACGGCGCTGTTCGGTGGATACGACGCCGCCCGTTACGTGCATTTCTTCGCCATGGCGGCAATTGTCGGATTTCTTGTCGTGCATGTGGCTTTGGCGCTGATTGTGCCTAAGAGTCTGCGCGCGATGATCACGGGACGATAGGAGCATCTCATGCGCCAACGAAAGATCATTCCCGGTGTCGATCCAAGACTGCTGATCAAGGATGCGGCGCGGATAATGCCGGACGCCAGCCGCCGTGGCTTTCTGCGCGGTGCTGCAAGCCTTGGTGCGCTTACGTTCCTTACCGGCTGCGATATCATCGACGGCGATACCGCCGAGAGCGTCCTGCGCAAGATCTCCGAGTTCAATGACGGTGCGCAGGCGGCGCTGTTCAGCCGCACCAAGCTCGCCCCGACCTATCCTGAGAGCGCGATTACCCGGCCCTTTCCGTTCAACGGCTACTACGACGAAGACGAGGCGCCAGAGGTCGACGGCAGGACCTATAAATTGGAAGTCGCCGGGCTTGTCGACAGCAAGAAGCCGTGGACGCTCGAGGAACTGCACGCGCTGCCGGAGGTGTCGCAGATCACGCGGCACATCTGCGTCGAAGGCTGGAGCGCCATCGGCTCCTGGCAGGGGACGCGGTTGTCGGACTTTTTGCAACGGATAGGGGCTGATACGCGCGCCAAATATGTCTGGTTCAAGTGCGCCGAGGGATACACCAACACCATCGACATGCCGACTGCCCTGCATCCGCAGACGCAGATGACCTTCAAATTCGATAACAAGATCCTGCCGCGCTCCTACGGCTTCCCGATGAAAATCCGGATCCCCACGAAGCTGGGCTTCAAAAATCCCAAATATGTGGTGGCGATGGAGGTCACGAACACCGACAAAGGCGGCTACTGGGAAGACAAGGGCTACAACTGGTTCAGCGGGCTTTAAAGCGCGATCGCCTTGCCAATCGCCGCGCGGCCCTTTAGCAATCCGCGCGTGTCAGTAACGGCGAGGCGTAAATGGCGACCCACAACCTGCTTCTTCTTCCTGGCGACGGGATCGGCCCAGAAGTCATGGCCGAAGTGAAACGCGTCATCGACTTCTTCAATAAAAAGGGGCCCGACAGGTTTGCAACCGAAGAAGCGCTGGTCGGCGGCAGTTGTTATGACGCTCACAAGGTGGCCATCACGGATGCCACGATGGAAAAGGCAAAGGCCGCGGACGCCGTGATATTCGGCGCGGTCGGCGGGCCGAAGTGGGACAAGGTGCCCTATGACGTGCGGCCAGAGGCCGGCCTGCTGCGGCTGCGCAAGGATCTCGATCTGTATGCCAATGTGCGCCCGGCAATCGTCTATCCGGCGCTGGCAGACTCATCTTCGCTCAAGCGTGAGGTCGTGGAAGGTCTCGACATCATCATTTTGCGCGAGCTAACCGGCGGCGTTTACTTCGGTGAGCCGAAAACCATCACTGATCTCGGCAACGGGCAGAAACGCGGGGTCGATACGCAAGTCTACGATACCTACGAGATCGAGCGAATCGGCCGGGTGGCTTTCGAGCTTGCGCGCAAGCGACGAAACAAGGTCACGTCGATGGAAAAGCGCAACGTCATGAAAACCGGTGTGCTGTGGAACGAGGTCATGACGCAGGTGCATGCGCGTGAATTCAAGGACGTTCAGCTTGAACACATGCTGGCTGACGCCGGTGGCATGCAGCTGGTGCGGTGGCCGAAGCAGTTCGACGTCATTGTCACCGACAATCTGTTCGGCGACGTCTTGTCGGACATTGCGGCGACGCTCACCGGGTCGCTTGGCATGCTGCCGTCCGCTTCGCTCGGCGAGGCCGATGCCAAAACCAAAAACCGAAAAGCACTCTACGAGCCAGTGCACGGATCGGCGCCGGATATCGCCGGCAAGGGCATCGCCAATCCGATTGCAATGATTGCTTCGTTCGGCATGGCGCTGCGTTATTCGTTCAATCTCGGCAAGCAAGCCGACTGGATCGACCAGGCAATTTCGGCGACACTTGCCAAGGGCTTGCGCACCGCCGACATCAAATCGGAAGGCACCAAGGTTGTCTCAACGTCGGAAATGGGCGCAGCGATTCTCGCCGAACTGGAGCAGCTGGCTGCGTAGCCTGGTGATTGCGAAAATTGAAAGCAAAAACGCCGCCGATGGCGGCGTTTTTCGTTTCAGTACCCGATCCAGGGGTTGCTCTTGAACGGCAAGGTCCACGGCCCGGGAAGCGCCGATTGCGTGTTGAGAAGACCGGCGGACGTATTGTCGATTACGCTTCCGGCGCGCTGGTTGGGATTTGCGATGTATCCGGTGTTGCCGACGCGCTCGCCCGGAAACACCTCGGTGCCCGGGTCGAGGTAGGACCGCTTCTGAATGATGATACGTGTGCGGGTGCGGCCGTCTTCATCGCGACTCACGAACACCGTTCGATCGCGGTTATAGGCGACGTCGCGCTTCTTGGTCTGGTTGGTCTGGCCGATTGCGGGTGGAACCAGAAGAGCCAGGGCCCCGATAACGGCAAGCGCTCCAGTGGCAAATTTCAGTTTCATAGGGTCCTCGACCTTGGGCTCCAGTATTGCAAACGCACTCTAGCGAAGTTCTGTTTCACGCAACAGGCCCGGCGGCCGGTATGTGGCTGTAAACTCTTGATATCCTCGCGCAGACCCGCCAGCCAAAGGCGTGCAAACAGCGCCGAAGTCCCGCATTCCGGCAGTTGGCTCATCATTTGAATCGTGGAACAATATTCCACCTGGAAGCCTAAAAAAAGAACAACGGTCCTGCCAACGGGCCAATTGAACGGGGGATGACATGACAGGACGAAAAGAACGCTCCATCGAGGAATTGTACCACGAGGACGCCGAACGGGCGGATGCGCTCGTATTCGGGCGTAATTCTGGACCAAGCCGGCGAGGGTTTCTCAATGGGGCCGGGCTTGCTGCGATGACCGCCGCGGTCGGCGGTGCAATCCCGTTTGCGGCCAGCATGCCGGGCGGATTGATCCCAGCAGCGATGGCGCAGGGCGCGCCCGCAGCGTCGCCACCGGCCGCTCCTGCCAAGAAGGGCCCGACTTATCTCAATTTCCCAGGCAAGAGCGACAAGCTTGTCCTGCTCGGCGAGAAGCCGCTGGTGGCAGAAACGCCGGAAAGCCTGCTCGACGACGCGACGACCCCGACTGACAAATTCTACGTCCGCAACAACGGGCAGATTCCCGAACAGGCCAAGGATGCCAACTCCTGGAAGATCACGGTCGACGGCGAGGTGAACAAGAAGCTCGAGCTCACGCTCGGCGAGCTTAAGTCGAAGTTTAAGCCGGTGACGAGGCGCATGGTGCTGGAATGTGGAGGCAACGGCCGGTCATTCTTTACACCGCAGGCGCGCGGCAACCAGTGGACCAATGGCGGCGCGGGCTGCGCCGAATGGACAGGCGTGCGTGTCGCCGACGTGCTCAAGGCGGCGGGGGTGAAGCCCTCGGCGGTATTCAGCGGGCATTATGGCGCGGACCCGCATCTGTCGGGCGATGCAAGCAAACCGGCCTTGTCGCGCGGTGTCCCAATCAAGAAGCTGATGGATGAGAACAACCTGATCGTGTGGGCAATGAACGGACAGCCACTGCCGAACATTCACGGCTTTCCGGTGCGCCTGGTAATTCCGGGCTGGCCGGGCTCGGTGTCGGCGAAGTGGTTCAATCGCATTTGGATCCGGGACAAGTATCACGATGGTCCCGGAATGGGCGAGACCTCCTATCGCGTCGCCATCAAGCCGATGGTCCCGGGTGATAAGCCGGACATGAAGAACTTCAAGGATCTGGAGTCGATGCCAGTGCGCTCGATCATTACCAGTCCGGCGAATGGCACCAAGCTGGCGGCGGGCGCCAAGGAACTGAATTTGCGTGGCGCGGCCTGGGCCGGCGATTACGAAGTGAGACAGGTGGATGTCTCCATCGACTACGGCGCCAGCTGGGCTCGTGCCAAACTTGAAAAGCCAAAGAACAAATACGATTGGCAGCGCTGGGCAGCGACACTGAAGTTGCCATCCGACGGCTACTACGAAATCTGGACACGGGGCACAGATACGCGTGGCATCGCGCAGCCCCATATTGCCGGCTTCTGGAATCCGCAGGGCTATGGTGGCAATCCGATGCACCGTGTCGCGGTATTGATCGGCTGAGGCTGCAGGCGGCATGAAAAATGGAAACGCCGGGCGGTCTTCCGCCCGGCGTTTCAATCCAAAGGGCTCTACGCGCCATGTATCGTGTCACGGCCTTGCTTCTCGCCTCTCTCTTGTTTGTCGCCGCGACAGCGTCTGGTGCCTTCGCGCAAGCGCAAGGTTTCACGCCGCGTGACGAAAGCCCCGAGGAGTTTCCTGCCGGCGCGGGCCGCGACGAAACATTCTACGCGTGCACGGCATGCCATGGTTTCAAACTGATAGCGCAACAGGGCATGAACCGCCGGCAGTGGGACGACACGCTGAGCTGGATGACGACGAAACACGGCATGCCCGCCTTGGAAGGCAAGGACCGCGAACTGGTGTTGAACTATCTCGAAGCCACCTATCCGCCGCGTTCGCAGGAGCGTGGCGGTTGGCAGAATCCGTTTCTCAACCGGTGAATTCGCTAACGTCCTATGCGACGTGGCTTTGGCCGGCTCGCCAGCGCTTTCCAGAGTAGATGATATTTAGGTGTGGCGGCGAGGATCGGATCGCGCTGACCGCAAAAGGTGCGATTACGTTCCGCCTGCGCAAACAAAGCGCCCACTTTTGGCTCGCTGCCAGCGGCCAGCAGGGTCAGCCGATCGAGCGCGCAGGCCAAGGTGCTTTGCTGGATGAATTCGCCGCCACCCTGACAGAACCAGCCGGACAATTGCAAACGCGGGTCGTCGAATGCGCGCACATAAGCCAGGCAGTGACGCGGTGTACCTTTTGAAGTGGCAAAGAAAAAGACCGTCAGCGGGCCAAACTTGCTGGCCAGGTCCTGATCCGCACGCCTGAGATCGTCCGGCCCAAGCGCCGCTGCCCCATCAGCGATCACGGCCCGCGGATCGGCGAAGCTGCGGATTTCCGTGCCGGGTCGATAGATCTCAACGTGCAGGTAGGGCGCACTGTCGTCGGCATCGCCAAGCTCGAGAACGTCCTTGCGTCCACCGCCGTCGGCATGTCGGTGGATTGCGTAGGTCGAGGGGGCTTCGGCAGCTTCTGGGATCGACAAGGCAAAGGCCGGGAAAGGCCGCGCGATCTCGATCCATTTTGACTCATGTACCGGGCTGATGGCAGCGATCGGTTTCGGCGATTCAGAAAGACGCGCAGCGGCTATGGACAACAGCAAAACTGCACACAGATATGCGAGCAGGCGCACGAAGCTGGACGGCAGTTCGTCTCGCCATGAGTGCAGGGCGGGGTGCATGCTGTCATCTTTGACTGGTGCCGTTGTGTCGGGCGCAGTTCTCGCCTAGAAGCGCTGCCAACCGGTTGCCCCTTACCGGAAACGTGGTGGTAATTTATTCCGGAGCGTTAACAATGGGTTACAAGGTCGCCGTGGTAGGTGCTACCGGCAATGTCGGGCGCGAGATGCTCGACGTTCTGGCCGAACGCAATTTTCCCGCCGACGAAGTAGTCGCCGTCGCGTCGCGGCGCAGCCAGGGCGTGGAATGCTCGTTCGGCGACAAGACGCTGAAGGTCAAAGCGCTCGACCATTTCGATTTTTCGGATGTCGACATCTGCTTGATGTCGGCCGGCGGTGCGGTGTCCAAGGAATGGTCGCCGAAGATTGCCGCGCAAGGTGTCGTGGTGATCGACAATTCGTCGGCCTGGCGGATGGACCCGGACGTTCCATTAATCGTGCCGGAAGTGAATGCCGATGCGGTGGCCGGCTTCACCAGGAAGAACATCATTGCCAATCCGAATTGCTCGACCGCTCAGCTTGTCGTCGCGCTGAAGCCGTTGCACGACAAGGCAAAGATCAAGCGCGTCGTGGTTGCGACCTATCAGTCGGTTTCCGGAGCCGGCAAGGATGCGATGGACGAACTGTTCTCGCAGAGCAAGGCAGTTTTCACGCTTGACGAAGTGGAGACCAAGAAGTTTTCCAAGCGGATCGCCTTCAATGTCATCCCGCACATCGACGTGTTTATGGATGACGGCTACACGAAGGAAGAGTGGAAGATGGTGGTCGAGACGAAGAAGATCCTCGATCCCAAGATCAAGCTCAGCGCGACCTGCGTTCGAGTGCCGGTCTTCGTCGGCCATTCGGAAGCCGTCAATATCGAGTTTGAAAATCCGATCACCGCAGACGAAGCGCGCGAGATTCTACGCAACGCGCCCGGATGCCTCGTCATCGACAAGCGCGAGGACGGCGGTTACGTGACGCCGTATGAATGCGTCGGCGAGGATGCGACCTACATCAGCCGCATTCGCGAGGACGGCACTATCGAGAATGGCCTGCAGATGTGGGTCGTGTCAGACAATTTGCGCAAGGGTGCGGCACTCAACGCGGTGCAGATCGCAGAATGCCTGGTCAATCGCAAGCTGATTCAGGCGAAGCGCCGCGCGGCGTAAACGCTTAGGTTTTTCGGAATTTAGTTTTCAAGATGCGCGCGCAGGACTTTCCTGCGCGCGTATTTGCTGTTCCAGTTGCTGAAAATCTGCCAGCGCGGCATGGCGTTCGTTATAGAAACGGACCAGACGTTGTGCCGTCGCTGTCTGCAGGCGCTCGAAGCTGTGCCGCGCATTGTCAATTGCCTGCGGAGAAAAGCGGAAGACCTTGCGGCGCAAAATGCATATTTGCTTGACCGTCGGCCACGAAAGGCCGGCGGCCTTGGCCAAAATCAAGGCGAAATCGCTGTCCGGACGGGCGTCATTCATGACGCTCTCGACGAGCTTGATTGGAGCACCGGACAACGCCGACAGCGAGGCGACCGTTTCCTCGAATTTGCCGCTCTTGGCGTATTCGCAGATCACCGGATCGACGGAAGAGCCGGAACGTCTGACAACGTCAAACTGCGCCGCTGCCTCCCGGTAATCCCGATTTGCCTTTGGCTGTCCGGACGGGTCCTGTCCGGTGATATCACTCAGCACCTTGTGCACTTCGTAGACCGCATGCGGATTGCTTGCCGCCAGCTTTTCAAAAACGACCTCGGAAGCCTTCGCGATCAACGCATTGAAGTGTTCCTGCGGGATGTCCTTGCGCAGGGAAACGCAAATCGCGAGCACTTCGTCGTTGATCGATCGGTCGACCAGTTTGGTATACCCGGCATCCGAAATGCGCGCGCCTTCGTTGCGCGTCACGGACAAAACGACGTCACGATTGCCGTGTGTGACCAGCACGTCGCTGACCTCTTCGCTTAGCGAGGAGCGTTTCGAAATGGCAAGAAGCCGGTCCTGGCTGTTGCCGCTCGCGATCGCCAGCAGATCCTCGTCGGATAATCTGCTGGACAGGCTCAAGATCGGGCCAGCAACCTCGATCGACTCGTCATGCGCAAGCTTTCGCACGGTCATTGGGGGCGCGTTGGGCGCAGGCGCCAGACGATGGGCGAGCTCGGCTCGCGCCTTGGTTTCTATTTTTTCCGCAATCCGCGATATCACGCCGTCGAACAGGTCGACGTGCTCATCTGAATAGCTGTTGGCGCCGGCGAGAAAAAGGTCGGTGACGCGACGAAGGATATCCGCCTGCTTGTCGGCCGATCCCGATGCAAAGGTCCCCTCGATCTCAGCGATAATCGATCGCTCTTCAAGCACGGCTTCAAAGGTCCCGGTCGTGAGAAATCCGGCTACCTCTAGCCCTAGGTCATTACCATCGCGTTAGGCAGAAACGACGCATTCTCGGTAACCGTGTTGGAGCAGCGTGCGGCAGATGTCCAAGGGGAATTCGCAGGATCACGGTTAAGGCCGGGTAAGCCGTTGCGCCGGTCAGAATTGCGGGCGGCTGAAAAGCCGCGCGTAATCCTCCGCGGCCACCTGTATGAATTTTCCGCTTGCCGGGTCGCGTACCGAAAGCTGACCGGTGGCCACTCCAAAATAGGCACCATGCAATCTGATTTCGCCGCGCTCGACCTTGGCCCGCAGGCGCGGGAAGGTCATCAGGTTGTCGAGACTAAGCGCGACGTTGGCCTGTTCAAGCATGGTGAGATACTCGCCCATCGGACGGTTACCTCGTGGGCCGATCCTTTCGGTGGCGGGTGTCATCAATTTCATCCAGTTGCCGATGAAATCACCCGGCGTCAGCGGCTCGGCATCTTCGGCGAATGCCTTGACGCCCCCGCATTGCGCGTGACCCAGCACAACGATGTGCTTGACCCTGAGAGCCATGACGCCGAACTCCAGTGCGGCGGATACGCCATGCGCATGCGCGTCCGGCGCATAAGGAGGAACCAGGTTCGCGATATTGCGGACGACGAAAAGCTCACCCGGGCGGGCATTGAAAATGACTTCCGGCGAGCAACGGGAGTCGCAGCAGCCGATCACCATGATCTCGGGCGATTGTCCGCTCTGAGCGAGTTCGCGATAGCGATCCTGCTCGGCGCGCAAGCCGCCCGCGAGAAATGCTTGATAGCCGGCGATCAATTGGCTGGGAAGCGACACCTGCCTCACCAAAATTGCGTTTTCCCGTCTCACACAATCACGCCGTCACCGGCTCTGGCAACCCGTTGTAGGAGTGGCGCGTCCGCACTGTGAAAGCTAGGCTTCGTGTGCCTGATTGGAGACCACAATGACCATTCGCCCGCGGCGCAGCGTTTTGTACATGCCGGGATCCAACGCGCGGGCCTTGGATAAAGCCAGGACATTGCCGGCCGATGGCGTGATTCTTGACCTTGAGGATTCGGTTGCGCCCGATGCCAAGGAGGCCGCACGCCAGCAGGTCGTCGACACGGTCAAGGCGGGCGGGTTCGGCGCCCGCGAAGTCTTCATCAGGATCAACGGCGTCGAGACGCCATGGCATGCCGACGATCTTTCAGCTGCCGCACACGTGGCGCCAGACGTCATTCTGGTGCCCAAAGTGTCCACTTCCGACACGCTGGAGCTGATCGGCCGCCGCCTGCTCGACATGGGAACGGATCACAAGACGCGGGTCTGGGCGATGATCGAAACGCCGGTTGCTATTTTCAACATTCTTTCGATCGCAGCCGCGGCGCGCGACTCCGAGACCCGCCTCGCTGGCTTCGTGATGGGAACGAACGACCTTGCCAAGGACACGCGCGCACGCCTTGTGCCTGGCCGGGCGCCGATGCTGGCCTGGCTTTCGATGTGCGTTGCCGCGGCGCGTATCCATGGTATCGACGTCCTCGACGGCGTTTATAACGATATTGGCAATACCGATGGTTTTGCCAAAGAATGCGTACAGGGCGTGGAGCTCGGCTTCGACGGCAAGACGTTGATTCACCCGAGCCAGATCGAACCCTGCAATACGGCGTTCTCACCGTCGCCGGCAGATGTCGAGCAGGCACGCAAGATGATCGCGGCGTTCGACCTGCCCGAAAACAAGGGCAGGGGCGTGGTTTCGATCGAGGGCCGCATGGTTGAACGGCTGCACGCCGACATGGCGCGGCGCACGGTTGCGATCGCCGAGGCAATTTCCCGCTCGGCCTGAGCCACTGGAAGGGCCCGCGATGCCGCCCATCGGCAATTTTTGTGCACGAAACCGGGGATGAATTCACCAATCTTGCCCTTGTCAGAATTGGCAAAAAACGTTTCACCGCAATAGTTTAGAACGTTTTTAAAAAGCACTTTTATTTTGACTCAGCACCGCCCAGCGGTTAGCGAATACCCAGCAAGGGTGTTTGATGATCGTCTGTTCCTGCAACGTATTGAGCGACCACGAGGTGCGAACCGCGGCGAATACCGCGGCGCGCCGATCCACGAGCCATGTCTATGGCTGCCTCGGCTGCAGCGCCCAATGCGGTCGTTGCGCGCGTACAATCCGCAAGATCATCGACGAAACCCTCAATGGCGCGAACATCGGCTGCCCAGTCGGCTGCGCCTGCGCGCTGCACGCCGCCGAACCGATCTAAGCCTCGTTTTACAATGCCTATTGCGGCCAAATGTGCTGCCTGCCCTGGCAGCACACGGCATCATTTTTTGCTACTGTCAGGCCAAGGGGGTTGGCGCCTGCTGCGGGCGCCCGACAGGAGCGAGTTATGAAGGGTGACGCAAAAGTCGTCGAGTTTCTCAACAAAGCGCTTCGGCACGAACTGACGGCGGTCAATCAATATTGGCTGCACTACAGGCTGCTCGACAACTGGGGCTACAAAGACCTGGCGAAGCAGTGGCGGAAGGAATCGATCGAGGAAATGGAGCATGCCGACAAGCTGGTCGAGCGCATTATTTTTCTCGACGGATTCCCGAACATGCAGGTGCTCGACCCTTTGCACATCGGACAGAACGTGAAGGAAGTGCTGGACTGCGATTTGGCTGCCGAGATGTCGGCTCGCGCGCTTTATCAGGAGGCCGCCACGCATTGCCATGGTGTGCGAGACTATGTGACGCGCGACCTCTTCGAGAAGCTGATGTCGGATGAGGAGCATCACATCGACTTCCTGGAGACTCAACTCGATCTCGTCGCCAAGCTTGGGCTTGAGCTCTATGCGCAGCATCACATTGGTGAGATGGGCGAGCACGAGGAAGATTGAGCCGGCCCAGCCATGAGTGTCGTTGTGTAGCCTGGGGTGCCTGAAGCTTTGAATGCTGGAAATGTCATAGAGTGGGCCATGATCCGCCGTTGGCGAACCATTGCGGCATCGCTTGCGACCATCTTGTCGATGCTGCCGCTCGCTACTGCCCGTGCCGAGCCCTCAGGTGCAACGGCCTGCGCCCGTCCGGGCTTTCGCGTCGTACTCGACGTGGGTCACACCACGAAATCACCAGGTGCCAAAAGCGCACGTGGTGTTGATGAATTTGATTTCAATCTGCGCCTCGCCAAGCAGATTGACCAGGCTCTCCTCGAAGCGGGGTTTGCCAAAACGGTCCTTATGGTGACCGACGGGCGGGCAAATCGAAGCCTGTACGCTCGTGTGGCTCGCGCCAACGACCTGTCGGCGAACCTTCTGTTGTCCATCCACCACGACGCGGTGCCTGACCGGTTTCTCGAAAGATGGGAGTACGACGGCAAGCGCAGAGGGTTCAGCGACCGATTTAAGGGTCATTCGATCTTCGTCTCCCACGACAATCCCGATCCTAAAGACAGCCTTTTGTTCGGTAGCATGCTTGGACAGCAGTTGAAGGCGCGCGGCTTGCAGTACACGCCGCATTACACTGAAACCTTCATGGGCCGATGGCGACGCGCGCTCCTGGACGCCGATGCCGGCGTCTATCGATACGACACGCTGTTCGTGCTCAAGAACACGCAAATGCCCGCTGCGTTGCTCGAGGCGGGCTCAATCGTGAACCGCGACGAGGAACTGAAAATGGCCTCGCCTGAGCGGCAGCAGCTGATCAGTGCTGCTGTGGTGGACGCCGTCGATAGCTTCTGCGCCGCGCAATCAGGCAAACCCGCCCCGCAAATTGCGCAACGTTCGAAAGCCAGGCATGTGCTGTCGGCGCAATCGCATAGGCGTACGCGCGAACGTACGGCCAAAACGGCACCGGTAACGCCGACACCGCAGTCACTTCTCGATATCCACTAGCGCGCTAATGCACGGGTCAGCGCCAGGATTGTGAAATGAGGAAACGCGGCATGCGGCGTCACCATTTTCTGATACCGATTGCATTATTGCTTTTCCAGTCGCTCGCCTTCGCCGACAGTATCGCGCCAACTGGGACGTTGCGGGCGGCTTATCTCTCCAGCAATCCGGCGCAGGCCGTGCGCGATCCCGCCACCGGCGAAACTCGTGGCGCCTCCGCCGACCTCGCGCGCGAGTTTGCAAAGCGGCGCAACATACCGGTTGTACTTATGCCATTACCGAATCCCGCGACGGTGATTGAGGCCGTCGCCAAAAACGACGCCGACATCGGGTTTGTGGCGTTTGCCCCGGAACGGGTTGGGACGGTCGAGTTCTCGCAAATCTACATGCTGGTACAGCAGTCATTCGTCGTTCCGGACAATTCCAGCATAAAAACGGTTGCCGATATCGACGCGCAAGGACTGCGCATTGCCGGGGGCAAGGGGGATTCGGTCACGCTCTATCTCGCGCGCAATTTGAAACACGCGACCCTTGTTGAGACGGACAACACGCCAGCCGATGCAAAGCGCAGGTTGCTGGCAGGTGAAATCGACGCCTATGGCGCCAACCGCCAGCGTCTCACCAATTTGCTGAAGGAGATGCCGGGATATCGGCTACTGCCGGACAGCCTGTTCGGTGTGACTCAATCGATCATCGTGGCGAAGGGGAAGCCGGAAGCCCTCAAGGAGGTGAACGCCTTCATCGATGATGTCCGAGCATCCGGATTTTTAAAGGACGCGATCACAAGAAGTGGCATTATCGGCCTCGAAGTGGCCCCACCCGGGACCACCTTGCAGCGGTAGTCACGCCCAGGGGCGTGCCGCGCCGGCTTTCTTCTCGTAGCTTTCGATCTTGCTGCGCTTCTGCTGAGTGAGGCCGATATCGTCGAGGCCATTGAGCAGACAATGCTTGCGGTGCGGGTCTATGTCGAAATGGACCACGCCGCCGTCGGGACCGCGAATCTCCTGCTTCTCGAGGTTGACTGTCAGCGTCGCGTTGGCGCCCCGTTCGGCGTCATCGAAAAGTTTCTCAAGATCTTCCGGGGAGACCCGGATCGGCAATAGGCCGTTCTTGAAGCAGTTGTTGTAGAAGATGTCGCCGAACGACGTTGAGATCACGCAGCGGATGCCGAAATCCATCAGCGCCCACGGCGCGTGCTCGCGCGAAGAGCCGCAGCCGAAGTTGTCACCGGCAACCAGGATCCTGGCCTTGCGATAGGCCGGCTTGTTCAGCACGAAATCCGGATTTTCGCTGCCGTCGTCCTTGTAGCGGCGTTCGGAGAAGAGGCCCTTGCCGAGACCTGTGCGCTTGATGGTCTTCAGATATTGCTTCGGGATCACCATGTCGGTGTCGATATTGATGATGCGCAGCGGGGCGGCAACGCCTTCAAGCGTGGTGAACTTTTCCATGGGTTCTCCGACTTCGCCTCTTGCAGCTTAGAATAGTTCTGTTTCTTAAGACGTTCGGTGTTTTGGTCAATAGCGGATCACGAAAAGGAGGTCAGCTATGCGCATTTTGACGACCGCAGCGCTCGTTCTTCTTTGCTTCACAGGGGCGTCAAAGGCAGCAAATGACGGCCCTTGGTGCTATCGCGATTTTGGCGGCCCGCAGTATACAAATTGTTACTACTACTCGATCCGGGAGTGCCTGATTGCCGCCGGAATTCGCGGCGGTGTGTGCGAGCGCAATCATGGTCCCGTCCCCGAGACGCCGAAAAAGGATAAGCGCAAGGCACGATCGGGTTAGGCCGGCACGCGCTCGTCGAGCTTGAATTTGGATTCGCGCACCACGTTGCATACCTGCACGCTGTATTCGGAGTAGTAAATTTCCCGAGCCTTTTTCTGCGCGGCGCGATGCTCGGCGTTCGTACGCCAGGCACGCATGCCTTCTTCGTGCTCGAACTCGACGATGGTAACCCGCTCGCCGTCTTCCGCAAAAAACCCCTTATGCGAAATGTAGCCGGGCATCGTCTTCGCCAATTCGGCCATGCGATCGACCAGGGCGATGTATTCCTCGCGCGCCCCTGGGCGCAGGCGGGAACGAAAAACAGTGACGATCATGACGAATCTCCTTGCCGTCCGATGCTCGCGCAACCGGACATGATCGACCAATTCCGATTTTGAATGACCATCATCGCAAATTGAGATCGATACCGGTTTATTCAGCACTCGCCTCGATTGCTTCCATGTCCTCGTCCGACAGCCCAAAATGGTGCCCGATTTCGTGCACTAGGACATGAGTGACGATTTCTCCCAAGGTATCCTCGTGCTCGGCCCAATAATCGAGGATCGGCCGGCGATACAGCCAGATCATGTTGGGCATCATCTCTGGAATCACATCCGACTGAAAC
>Ga0126377_10001677_pt1 | contig 14709 bp, 10 predicted proteins | sample PanSoiMetPlot_22_FD_92647 | JGI IMG/M metagenome (GOLD analysis project Ga0126377, IMG submission 92647) | Tropical forest soil microbial communities from Panama - MetaG Plot_22 | ecosystem: Environmental > Terrestrial > Soil > Tropical forest > Bulk soil | place: Panama | collected 2016-02-17
AAGGCGGTCGTTCAGGGACCCGCGGTGCGCGGTCCCCGGCCCCGGGGACCGGGGGACCCGCGGTGCTGGGTCCCCCGGTCCCGGGGTGTGCGGAGGGCGGAGCCTCCGCCTCGGGTCGAGTGGATCAGCGTGTCCTGGAGGTCAGGGGCCGACCCGCTCGCCAGGGTGGTCGTACCCCTGGTGCGGCGTGTTGAGGTAGGGGAACTGCGCCATGAACTTGCCGTCGTTGGTGTCGTTGCGGTCCACGCCGTCGGTCAGGGCGTTGTTGGGCGCCACGTTGAAGTCGGGCGTGAACGGCGTGCCACCAGCCAGCGCACGCAGCTCGATGTCGGTGACGTCATCCACCAGACGGCGACCGTTGGGGAAGCCGTCGTTCTGCCCAGCGAGCAGACCCAGGCGGTCCTGCTGGTCGACCGGGGTCGGCGGGACGGCCATGTTGAGCCGCAGCAGCTCGGCCGGACGCACGTTCGGCGGCTGGTTCAGGCCGGGGATGCCGGTCAGGAAGATCGCCGCCATGTCGTTGCGCGGTGCCGGTGGGACCTTCAGCCCGTACAGCGCGTTGATGAGCCGTGCCGGCTCGGGGTCGAGCACGTACTTGCCGAACTTGGCGTCGTATCGCGGGCGCGAGGCGTTGAAGGTGTCCTTCTGCCCGAGCGGGATGACGACCTCGTTGACCAGGGGCATGCCGAGGCGCGAGACCTGGACCCAGTTGCCCTTGGACTGCGGCTTGTTGCCCTTGGCCGACAGGACGCGGACCTGCTGGCGGTCGGAGGTGGCCCACACGCCGATGACGGCGCGGGGGTCCTTCGGGCCGGTCAGAGCCTTGCCGTCGGACGTCAGGTCCGTGATCGGGACCTGGATCGCGATGGTGTGGGTGTTGTAGCCACCCACGCCGTCACGGCCGTTGTCGGCCGGCAGCTTGATGGCGTGCGCCTGGTTGAGCGGGCGCAGGCCGAGCAGGTCGAAGACCGAGCCGAGGTCCACGAAGAAGGCGTCGTCGCGCGGCCCGGCGAACATCCTGCTGCCGCCGACTTCCTTCACGCCCGCCGCGGCGAGCTGGTCGTAGTTCGGGGTCGACCGCGGCCCGACGTTCGCGGGCGGGACCGGCAGGCCGCTGGCCAGCACGGTGCGCTTGCCGCCCTTGATCCGCGCAACCGAGTAGGTCTGGCGGATGTTCAGGTCCGGGTCGTCCAGCGAGGTGACCTGGCCCGTGTTGTAGAGGAACGTGTTCGGGTTGCGGACGATGGTGCGGAAACGCCACTCGTAGGTGACGTCCTGGATGGCGTCACCATTGTTGTCGACGTAAATTCGGTAGCGGACGTCGTCGCCGAACTTGTGGAAGTTCGGGCCGCCGGCCGGTCCCTCGAGGGGGATCCAGTTGGCGGCGATGGTGACGGTGTCCGGCCGGTCGGGGCTCACGAACGCATACGTGTCCGTGTTGTCCGCCACCGGGTCGTCCGAGATGGTTGGAGCCTCTCGGTGGCTGGACGCGCCCGACGGCAGCAGGGCGGTCAAGGTGGCGATCAACGCCATGATCGCCACCACCGCCGCGAACGTCAGTCGCTTGCGGGTCATGGACAACGGAGTCTTCCTCCAGGTTGGGACGATGCGGCCGGACCGGCAGCCGCGGGGACACGATCGGGGCGGGGGTGCACCTCCTCGGGGTCAGCCCGCAGGTTCCGCGGGATCCGTGCCGAGCACCCGCCAGCCGTCGCCCAGCGGGGCCACGACCACGTTGAACCGGGTGCCTTCCTTGTGGACCGGGACGAGCCGGGCCCAGTCCTGCACGTCGGGCCCGAACGCCGCGACGTACGAGGACGCGTCGGTGGCCTGGTCGAGGCCGGCCGCGGCGCCGGCCGCCCAGCGGCCGTGCTCGCGGCAGGGGAGCTGGGCGAGGCTCTCGGGCCCGTAGCGTTCGCCGCCGGCCTCGAGCCGGGCCGCACCCGCCTGGTCGCAGGCGGCCAGGCGGTCGAGCCACGACTGCACCGCCGCCGGTGCCAGCCGGTCGCTCGGCAGCACCGGGGCCTGCTCCAGGGGATCCGCGGCCACCCGCCAGGCGCCCTGCTCGCGCTGGAGGCGCCACAGCTCGTCGGTGCGGCCCGGGGTGAGGCCGCTGAACGGGTCGACCCCCGCCCGGTGCAGCACGTCGGCCCGCACGTCGACGGCGCCGCCGGCCGCCGCGCGCTCGGCGCCGACCTGCCAGGTGGTCGGCTGCAACCGGTCGTCCTGCGCGGCCACCCAGTCCTCCACGGTCGGGTAGCGCGCGCGGCCGGCCCGGTCCAGCAGCGCGTAGCCGCGGGCGAAGTCGCCCTTGGCCTGCGCGCCGAGGAACGCGGCGAGCGCGGCCCGGGCGCTGCCGGGCCGCACCGGGGGGGTGGGGGACGGTGAGTTAGTGGCCGCGGCCCCCGCGGGGCCGGCGGGTGCCGCGGCCGGAGACAGCCCTGGGAGGGCCAGGTGAGAGGGAGAGGACTCCGGCCCCCGCTGGGTCAGCGACCGGACCGCGAACGCGCCGCCGACCCCGAGCAGCAGCCCGAGTGCGGCGATGGTCAGGTCGCGCCCAAGACGTCGACGGCGTTGATCGCCGGACGATCGGATCGGCACGGGTGGCTCTCCCTCGCTCGATCCCGACCCTGGGTGGATCGGGTTGTCGACCGTCGATTCGGCCGTGCCGCCCGTGCGGATTGGTTCCAAGGCCGAACTCGCCGGCCCCGGTGACAGGGATCCACTCGCATCCGCACGGCGATTGTCAACTTGACCGGGTTTGCCCATGTTCCGGCGGGTTCGGCGGGGGCTCCCGGTCCGGCGGCCGCGCCGCCCCGTGCCGGGATGCGACCGGGCCGCGCACCGCCGGCTGGCGGGCGGTCGCGGTCCTGCTCGCACGCGGCTTGTGACGACGGGACTGGACTCCGCGACCGCGGAGGGTGAGGATGTGACCGAGGCGTGCCCGAAAGGAGCCGTCCGTGTGATCTGCGCCACCTGATGATCTCGTGGCGTCGCTCGGCTGGTTTGCGGCCGACGCCAGAACCTCCTCCGCTCCTGGTGCGCGCCTCCCCCGGTCCCGCTGATCCCCGCGCCCACTGTGGAGCGGGCGTTCAGTGGACGGTGCGCGCTCGCGGCGAAAGGGGCGACCGGTGGACGGAGTGGATTGGGACGTCGGGGGCCTCAGGTCCGTCGGCGTCCGGGGCGGCCGAGCGGGGGCCGCCAGGGTCGTGCGGCCACTGGCTGCGGCGCTCCTCATCGGCGCGGTGCTGCTGATCGTCGCGCTGGTCCGTCAGGGCGCCGCGATCGCCCAGCCGTTGACCGTCACGCCGCAGGGCGGGGCCGGCGGCGACGGCGCCTCCCTCGGGACGCCCGGTAGCCAGGCGGTGCGCGCCGAGCCGCGGGCGCTGCCTCCCGACCAGATCACCAAGAGCCTGTACGCGGAGTACGTGGACGCCCTGGTCGCCTCCAGGTTGGCGGTGCTCGACTCGTCGGCGGACCTGCCGGCACCGGCCGGCGGCCGGAATGCGGGCGAGCACAGCACTCCCGGCCCGGCTAGCAGCGCCGCGCTCCAGTGGTTGCCGGGGCCGCTGCCGGCACGGCCGAAGATCGCCGGCGAGCTGGTCGTCGCGGAAGCGGCGGGTCAGCCCGAGCCTCCCGACAACTGGCCGAAGCCCGGGACGTCTGCGCCTGCAGGCGTGACCGTCGACGAGACGAGCAAGGCGCCGCCGCGGCAGCGGAACTCCAGCAACGTCTACCACCTCACGGCCGAGATCACAGGCGATGCCCATCGCCTCTCGACGTGGATGCAGCAGCTCTCCGGGACGCCGCGGATCGACCTCGACCGCATCCAATCCGCACTGGACCCGGCCCAGCTGCGGACCTGGGTCGAGAAGCACGCAATGCGGATCGACCCCGGCAGCATCCAACCCGGGAACACACAGGACCCCGCCCAGCTGCTGGCCTCGGCCCAGAAGCACGCAGGGGCGGCCAACGTGCGGGTAGGCATGCAGGGCGTCCCGGTCAGCGACCAAACGGCATTGCAGGAGATCAAGGCCGCCGCGGCCGACCTCCGTGCGCTCAGCGCGCTGGCTGAGATCGCAGCCAACGACCTGAAGGCAGGCAGTGAGCGGCTCCACAACGCCGCTCGGGACGCGGAGGCGACGGCCGCCGCCGCCGAGCGCGATGCTCGTGCCGCGCTCGCCGGTGCTCCGACGGAGCGTGGCGCGGTCGAGGACCCGTCGCAGACGCCGTCGATCGACTCGATCGCCGACAAGGTCATCGACCAGGCGACCACGCTGGCGAAGGAGATCAGCGACACCACGAAGCAGGTCGCTCCCGACCTCGGCGACCACCGGCAGACCGCAAAGCTTCTGACAGACATCACCTGGCACGCTGGGGCCGCCAAGCTCGCCGTCACCCTCGAGAGCGACCCGACGGGCCAGCATCTGACCGACGCCATCAAGGGCCTCCGCGCGCTCGGTGGGCAGGCGACGGCAGATGCCAGGCTCTACGGGGAAGCGGCCACCGATGTCAGGAAACGAGCGGCGTCCGCACTGGAAACGGCCGACTGGGCCGAGCAGGAGGCGAGCGGAAGCGCCGGCGCGCGGCCGACGACGCCTGCCAACCGCTCGGCCTCCAGTGCGGGGACCGAGGACGAAGGCGTGGCTCCCGAGCAGCGTGCCGATGACACCGCGGTGCTCCACGCCGGCAGCCTGCCCGAGGACCCGGACCGTGCCAGCCTTTCCCTCGAGCTCGGCCAAGGCGCGCCGCTCGCGAGCACGGCGCCACCGACCGTCGACGTTGCCGATGGCGGCGGTGTCCAGCCCGCCGCCCCAGAGGCTCAGCGCGAGGCCGTCACCAGCGATGCCATCACCCCGCCTGTGAGTGAAGGCGTCCAGTCAGCCGACGCCCCGCCCGCACCCCCGCCCGAGACCGTCGCATACGCCGACCACGACAGCGACCGCGGCGACACCGGCTCCCCGTCGTTCGACAACGACATGTTCACGGACCTGGGGAGCGACACGTTCACTAACGACACCTCGTTCTCCAGCGTCGGCGTGGGCTGACCTCAGCGCATCATGCGCAGCATCTCGGGACCCCTGGTGCGCAGGAACCGGACCACCAGCAGGGCGGAACGGGACGCATGCTCCCTCCCTGCTCCGGGTTCCCCGGCCAGCACCGGCACCATACCGTAGGGGGGTATAGTGCCAGGGAGGTCGGGGGTGCGTCCGTGGGAGGCCGGATGGTCGGGTACACGCAGAGCAGGGAGCAGCTCCAGACCCGCCTACGGCGGATCGAGGGGCAGGTCCGCGGGCTGCAGCGCATGGTCGGCGAGGAGGCCTACTGCATCGACGTGCTGACGCAGGTGTCCGCGGTGAACGCGGCGCTGCGCAGCGTGGCGGTCGCCCTGCTCGATGACCACCTGCGCCACTGCGTCCGGGACGCGGCCGGCGACGGCGCCCGCGGCGAGGAGCTTCTCACCGAGGCGACCGCCGCCATCGGCCGCCTGCTCAGGTCCTGACCGCCGGGACCGGACCGCGAGGCCGGCGGGCCCGGTCGGCCGCGCTCAGGAGGAGAACAGCATCCGCCCGAACCCGCGGCGCTTCTGGTGGCCGTGGTGCGACGGCGCGCCCCACCCCGGCTGGCCCGGCGGCGGCTGGGGGGCCTGCTGGTTCCACTGGGCCTCCATCTGGGAGATGTGCTCCAGCTCGCCGTAGTCCAGGAAGATCCCCCGGCAGTTCTCGCACTGCTCGATCTGGACCCCGTTGCGGTTGTAGTCGCGCATCGATCCGTGGCACTTCGGGCACTGCATCATCGGCGTTCCCCTGTCGGTCGTGGCGTACGGCCTCGCGGGTCGCGGGGCGCTCCGCGTGGAGCGCCGGGACCTCCTCCGGCGGCCGGCGGTGGACCGCCGTCCACCCCGGGGACTCCGCCCTTCACGATACGTGACCTGGCGAATTAGTGTCGACGAACCTACGGCACGCTGCGACGAGGGCCGCCTCCTCGTCGTCGGGCGCACGGCCCTCCCGGCCGGCGGCGAGCGCCCCCTGCGCCGCGAGCTGGACGGTCAGCGCCCGCGCCGGCAGGTCCAGCACCGGCCACGGGTCGCCGTCCGGCGGGAGCGCCCGCCCGCCCGCCGCGCGGTAGGCAGCGAGGAGCCTCCCCCAGTCGGCGGGCGCCAGCAGGCCGGCGGCGAACAGCGCGGCGGGTCTGGCGAGGTCCCAGGCGGGATCCCCGGTGCCGAGGTCGTCCACGTCGATCAGGCGCCAGCGGTCGCGGCGCCGCCCGTCGCCCCCCGGCCGGCGGACGAGCTGCCCGAGGTGCCAGTCGCCATGGACCAGCGCGGCCCGGACGCCCGGCGGGGGCCGCTGCGGCGCTCCGGCCGGGGCCGGCCCGCCGCGGGCCGCCGCCGGCAGCGAGGCCGCCGCCCGGAGGATCCCGGCCCGCGCGGGCGCGGCGGCGGCGGCCCGCAGGCGCGCCAGCGCCCCGGCCACCCGCGCCGGCCCGCCCGCCGACGGCGGCTGCGGCAGGCGCCCGACCGGGACCGCGTGCAGGCGGGCGAGCAGCCTCGCGGCCTGCTCCCAGGGTGCCGCGTCCGGCTCCTCGGGCCGCACCGGCTCCCCGGCCGGCCAGAGCGTGACCAGCCGGCCGCCGACCCGCAGGAACAGCCCGCCGGCCGCCTCGCCGGGCGGGCGCAGGGGCGCGAGCAGGACGTCACGCAGCAGCGGGTGCGCCGCGATCCGCAGCCGGGCCTCGAGCGCCGCCGGGACGCTCCCCGGCCGGTGGGCCTTGACCACCAGGTCCCCGACGCGGACGACCACGCCCCCGGTCCGGTCCGACAGCACCGCGGGCGCGGGGTCGCGCACGGCGCCACCGGCCGCCGCCCTCCCGATCCGCACCAGGGAGTCCAGCAGCCCGCCGTCGCGGGGGTCGGCGTCCACCGGGCCAGTGAACCATCCCCGGCCCGCCCGCTCCCCCCGGGGTGCGGCGCTCCGTCCGCCCGGGGAGCGGGACCGGCGGCCGCCCGGCCGCGGGCTCAGGCGTACAGGCCGGGCCGTGGCGCCAGCTCGACCGTGGTGCGGCGTCTCGCGTCGACCGCGGCCATGCAGGCCTGGGCCGCCGCGGTGGCCGCGTAGCCGTCCCAGGCGCTCGGCCCGGCGATCCCGCCGCGTGCCGCGCCGTCGACCCAGGCCTGCAGCTCGCCGCGGTAGGCGCCCGCGAAGCGCCGGCGCCAGTCGCCGGAGACGCGGCGCGCGCGCAGGCCCTGCCGGCGGACGAGGGCCTCGGCGGGCTCGGGCAGCGAGACGGTCCCGCGCTCGCCGACGACCTCGCAGCGGACGTCGTAGCCGTACTGGCAGCTGACGAAGATCTCGACGTCCACCAGCACGCCCGCCCCGGTCTCCAGCAGCACGAGCTGCGGGTCGTCGAGGCCCTCGGGCGCCAGCGCGCTGCGGCGCGGGGCGAGCACGGTCGCGGCCGCGATCTCCTGCCCGAGCAGCCAGCGCGCGGCGTCGATCTCGTGGACCACGGAGTCGAGGATGATCGTCCCGCCGGTGAACCCCGGGCCGACGCCGGCGTTGCGGTGCACGCAGTGGACCAGCAACGGCCGGCCCAGCAGCCCGCCGTCGAGGGCCGCCTTCACGGCCAGGTAGCCCTCGTCGTAGCGGCGCATGAACCCGACCTGCACCAGCCGCCCGCCCCCCGCGGCCGCCTCGGCCTCGACCACGCGCAGGCACGCGCCCGCGGTCGGCGCCAGGGGCTTCTCGCACAGCACCGGCTTCCCGGCGGCGACGCACGCGAGCGCGTACGCCTCGTGGGTGTCGGGGGGTGAGGCCACCAGCACGGCCTCGACCTCGGCGTCGCCGACGAGCGCCAGGCCGTCGGCGTGCACGCGGGCGCCCCCGGCGGCGCCCGCGACGCGCTCGGCCCGCCCGGTGTCGGGGTCGCTGACCGCGACCACCCGCGCGCCGGAGACGCCGGTCGCGACCCTGCGGGCGTGGTCCCCGCCCATCACCCCGGTGCCGATGATCCCGATCTTCAGGGTCACGTCCCGACTCCTCGACCGCCCGCGCGGTCCCGCCCTGGCAGGTTCAGATCCCGTACCACCGAGTTCAGAACTCGTACCATCTGAGTTCAGATCCTGTACCCGCCCGGGGTGGTGCCGGCAGCTTTTTTTGCAGGTCGACGCCGACCCGGCCCGTCGTCACCAGCTCGAAGGGGATCTCGCCGGCCAATCGCCGGCGGTCATGTCCGGGCACCTCCCGTCACCGGTGGCGGCGCCTGCCGGACGCAATCGTGATCGGCCGACGCTTCGTCGTTCGCGTGAATCTGCGCGGCGAACGCGCGGGTCGCCACCGCCACGAGCTGGCAGGAAACGATAATCCCGAACCTCGGGCCGTTCCGGCCAGTGGCTCTCGAATTCTTGACGACAGCATCGGGTGTTTTGAGTGGTGACTACTACCCCGTCCTCGATGTCCCCGGTGATGCTAGGCTGCTCGCGGCATCTTCCAGCGGCATCTTCCATGCGAATTCAGTGCTTCCGGCCCGCCAGGGGAAGCATCGCAACGGTCGGTCACTGCGGCCATCGGCCGACCAGCAGGCGATGCCCTGCACGCGTGCACGATCGCACGGTCTTCGCTCCGAACCACGCACCCTGCGGTGCTTGGATGTGACGTATGCGACCCCCACCGTCTGCACAACGGATCGAGCATCAGCGGGCGACGATCGCGCAGCAGGTCCATGCGGCGATCGCGAGAGACCTGCCGCCCAACGCCGACGTCCTCCGCCAGGGGATCGTCACCGCTGTGGCGCAGAACCTGCCCGTGCTGCTGCCGGGATGGCCCGAGGACGCCGGACAGGAGTTCGACCTCACCCCCGTCCGGACGACCGCTGCCCGGGCGGCGGCGGAGCAGATCCCCCTCGAGGTGCCGCTGCGCGCGCTGCACGCGGCGGTCTCGAGCGTGGTCGAGGCCGTCTGGCTCGAGACCGGTGATGCCGAGCGCCAGCGGCTGGTGGCCAGCAGCATGGGGTTGGCGAAGGTGATGACGGAGGCGTTCAGCTCCGCCTACCTCGCGGAGTGGGAGCGGCTACGGCAGAGCCGGAGCACCTCCGTCCAGGCCGTCGCCGAGAGCCTGGTCCAGGGGAACCGGACCGAGGTGCTCGCCGACCACGCGGGCGTCGAGCTGGCGACCAGCTACGTCGTGGTGGCGCTGAGCATCGCGACCCCCGGTGACGACGCGGGGGACAACGGGTCGGACCGCAAGCCGGCGGCCCGGCGGCGGACGCTGGAGCACGTCCTGCACAGCCACGCGAGCGAGGCGCTCGGCCTCCTCACCGAGTCGGGCGGGCTGCTGCTGCTGCCCGTGGAGGAGAACCCCAACGCGCTGTACGACCGGATCCGGGAGCTGGTCGCGGAGCTTGCCGGCGCCCTCGGCGGCACCGGCAGCGGCGGTGTCGCCTGGCGCCCGACGCGGCAGGAGCTTCCCGACGCCGTCGCCGAGGCGCGGGAGATCCTCTGGCTGGTCAAGCAGCTGGGGCGTCCGCCCGGCGTGTACGTCCTGGACAACGTGCTGCTCGAGGCCGCGATCGCGCGCTCGGCGCGGGTCCACGCCCGCCTCGTCGAGCTGGTCAAGCCGCTGCACACCGGGCCGGACCTCATCGCCACCCTGGTCGCCTACTTCGACGCGGACTTCCAGCGCCGCAAGGCGGCGGCCGCGCTGCACGTCCACCCGAACACGCTGGACTACCGGCTCCGGCGGATCCACGAGCTGACCGGCGTCTCGCCGCTCACCTCCGACGGCGCCAACCTCCTGAGCGCGGCGCTGACCGCCCTTCGGCTGTGGAACGAGGACCACACCCCCAGCTGAGCTGAGGCCGTCGGGTCCACGACCCCGCCGGCACGGGCACCTGCGGGGCGGCAGGTCCGGGTCAGCGCTCGCCGGCGGCGACCTCGCCGGTTCCGAACTCACCCAGGTCGGTGTCGCCCACGCCGGGACCGGAGTCGACGGCGGGCGGACCGCCGGGGTCGGAGTCCAGGGTGGAGGAGGTCCCCTGGTCCAGCAGGCCCGCGCCGGGATCGGGGCGGGGGCTGGCAGCGGGGGCCACGAGGGCGTTGCCGAACGGGTCGCTCAAGCCACCCTCCAGGCCGGGGGCGCCGGCGTTGCCTTCGGCGATGCTCGGGCTGGAGGCGCCGCCGAAGCCGGTGTCGAAGGGGTTGCTGCTGACCAGGCCGGGAGCAGCGACGCCGGTCTCCGGCGCCGGCGGCTCGGTTGCCGGCGGCGCGGGTGGCTCAGGCTCGGCTGCCACCGGCTCGACCGTCTCTCACAGGTGCTCCCTCCGCGTCCGTGGGCGCCACGGGGTCCACCCGCGGCGGGCCCGGCCATCATGACAGGATCCGATCGGTTCGGTGGACCATCGCGTGCGGAGGTGTCAGCCGGCCACGCTGCTGACGTCGGGGTCGAAGTTCAGATCAGCCCCGAGGCCGTCGTCGCCGAGGGCGCTGTTGTCGAGGACGCTCGGGCCCGGGCCGTCGTCGGCAGGTGCGGAGCGGTCCTCGGAGCGGTCCTCGTCGACCTGTGACAGGTGGAGGGTGCCGGCCGCCTCAGGAGGGGGAGAGGTGGGCGGCCGCTCGCCCACCTCGGAGGTGGCCGGCACCCCGGCGGCCTGCGGCGCGGCCGGCTCGCCGCGGGCGCCGGCGGGCTCCCCTTCGGGGACCTCGGGGCCGGCGTGGGGGTCCTCGAACGCCTTGGGGTCGCCCACCCGCACGTTCGTCCCGTTGTCCAACGTGATCTCCAGTCCCAGGCTGACGCGGGCCACCGGCTGCGACTGCGGCTCCGGCCATTGTGGCTCCGGCCCGGGTGGTACGGAGGGGGGAGGCTGGACGGGCTCCTCGGGGAGACCGTCGGGCGCCAGCTGGTCGGCCGGCCCGGGGGGTGTCGGTGGCGGCGAGGCGCGTCCGGCGGGCTGCACCAGGCCGGCGTTCTCCCCGAGCTTCCTGAGGTTCTGCCAGAAGCTGCCGCCGAGGGCCATGTCGGCGAGGAGCATCGAGCTCTGGGCGATGCGTTCGAGGCGGGTGGTGGCCGTGGCGTCGAGGCTGCGCTTCCAGGCGCGCCAGGCCTGGTCGCCGATCTGCGCGCGCCTGGCGGCCGCCTCGGGGTCGAACCAGCCGGCGCGGGGGTCGCCGAGGAGTCGCTGCTCGGTCTCGTGGTCCCCCCGCAAGCGGGCCTCCAGCGCCTCATCCAACAGCTTGTTGCGCTGCGCCGTCCAGCTCCACCCCCAGTCCCAGGCGTCTTTGAGCAGCGTCAAGTCGTGCAGGGTGCTGTTGACGGCGAAGCTGGCGAGGTTCTCGCCGAAGCTGTCGGGGTCGGGCTCGTGCCGGACGCGGTTGATCGCGTGCCACGCGCCCGGGATGCCGGAGAGGTGAAGGAGCTGCAGAACCGGGCGGAGTACCGGCTCGTCCTTCGGTGGGGGGTTCGCGTAGCCGCGCGTGATCGCGTAGTTGATCGCCACGACCACACCGGTGGCGACCCCGGCGGCGACCCTCAGCAGAGGAGGACCACCCTGGTACGAGTACGCCCAGCCGGCCCCGGCCGGGATCGCGACCGCCAAGGCGCCGGCAAGCAGGTCGAGGTCGTAGTCCCACCAGTTGTCGAAGATCGGCTCGTAGTTCTCGCCGTACCGGTTGGGCTGCGGGAGGATCTTCAGCGGGTTGGCGACCTGGCCGGACCACGGCGTGTCCAACGTGTCCTGCGCGAGCACCTCCTTGAGCCGGCCGAGCACCACCGCGCTGCCGTTCATGACGAAGATCGTCCCCCACATCCCGCTGGACAGCGACAGCCTGCGCATGACCGCTTCCGTCCCCCACGCGGCTCCCAGGCAGATGGCGACGTCCAGCCCGGCGTTGAAGTTCGGGTCCTCGAGGATCGGCTCCTCCAGGCCGTTGCGCAGGATCGTCTCCCGGATGATCGAGGCAGGTATCTGCTGGTAGGCGTACGTCCACCCCCGGCCTGACGCCCACCGGTTGAACGTGTTGGGGAGCTGGGCTCCGAGCGCGTACAGCACGCTCACCGGCCTGAAGGGGGACCGGTTGCGGTGCCAGACCTCCTCGGCGTGGTAGGCGAAGATGCGTTCCCAGAAGTTCTGATCCGGGGAGCCGTCCTTGCCCCGCCGCTGGCGGGGATACACGCCGATCGGGTTCTGGAACACGTCGCGGTCGACGCCGAACGCGTCCCCGGCCGCGAGGATCGCCGCAGAGGTGGGTGACTGCCAGGGCTCACCGGGAAGCTCGCTGACCCACATACGGGCCCCCTGCGGGTCGGCGAGGAACCACAGCGGCACCGGGTCGGGCAGGCCGAGGGGGATCCCGCCGCCGGGCGGTGGGAACCGGGCGTCACGTCCGCCGCCGTCGCTCCCCTCGGGTGCCGCCGGCAGCAGCAGGCCGTTGCGCCTGAGGTCCCGCTCGCTCAGCAGCACCAGCGGCGGGACGGTCGCCACGGTCCGACCGCCGGGTGTCGGCCGTGGCAGGTTGTCGTCGCTGGGGGGTGGAAGCTTGACGACGACCAGCGGTGGCGCTCCGGAGGCCGACAGGCCCTGGAGCGTCCTGACCACGGCCTGTTCCGCCTGCCGCTCGTCGGCCGCTGCGGTCGGGACGGGCAGGGTCTGGACGGCTGCCGCCCGCGGGGTCCCTGAGGCGGCGGCCGCGCCCCGCCTGCCGCCGGCCTTCGTGCCGGCTTCCTTGGCCGATGCCACGCCCGGCCCCCACAGGGCGACCAGGAGCAGCAGGACACCGATGAGCAGGCCGGCGGCGGCCATGCGCACAGCGCGGGCTGTGGCGCTGGCGCGTCCGCGCTCCGAGTCTTGGTGGACAACGTCCATCGCCGGCTCCCTGACCGGGCCGTACCGCCAGCTCGGGCCCGGTCTGCCTTGCGTCGGGACCGGAGTGTCTCTGGAAGCTCTGAAGGAAGGTCTGAACGAATTGGTGCTGGTGAGGAGGGAAACGCTAGCGTCTGGGCGGACCAGGCCGTCAATTGTGGACGATCACAGCCCCGCCACTCCAATCGTGAAACCGACGGCGCCCGTCGGGCATCACCCGGCTCCCACCCGGAAGGCCCCGAGGGCAGCCCTGCGGCCGCAGGGCCCTGGTCAGTTCTCCGCCGCCAAGCGTGGGAGCGCCCTCGCCGCCTTGCGGTCCGGCGAGGCCGTCAGCTGACGCCCAGGACCTTCGCAGCCGCAGGTCGGTAGCCTACCAGGCTCCGTCCATGGCGAGCGCGGCATCGGTCCTGCTTCACACGTTGGCGGACCCGCCGCTGGGATCGCCGAAATCACCAATGCCATCGATATTCCCGAAGCCGTCCAAAGCACCTGAATTACTCAGGGCACCTGAATTACCCAGGTCGCTCAGGCTTCCCTCGGCGCCGGAGGCGCCGTCGCCGTGTAGGCTGCCGCCCTGCTCGCTCCGGCTGACGGATCCCAGCGACGCGACCGTCGTGGACGAGCCGCCGGGGGGGTCGGACAGGTCGGTCGCCGCCTGGCTGCTCGGCTCGGACGAGGGCTGGCCGTCGAGCAGGCTGGAGGTACGCCCGGGCTGGTCGGGGACGGGCGCTGCTGGCGCCTGCCCGGACGGCGGGTCCGCGGCGGCGGCCGGGGGCTGGTCGGCCGCCCTGGGAGCAGGGTCGGCCGCCGTGGGAGCGGGGTCGTCGCGGCCCGGGACGGGAGGCGCGTTGAGGTTGCCCACCAGGGTGCCGTCGGGCGCGGTGATGGCGCCCGTGCCGGAGTCGATGGTGGTGCCGGCGGCGAGGGGCACGGGCCAGTCCGGGTAGAGGTCGGTCTGGAGGATCTCGATGATGCCGTTCGGGTGGAGACGGAACCGGTCGGGGACCTCCAGGGCGAGCCTGGCGGCGGGCTGGCCCTGATCGTTGGGTTCGTCCTTGCCGGCGGGCGCCTGGAGCCGGCCGCCGGCCGGGTCCGGCGGCATCGGTCGGTCGCCGCGCCCCGACCTCGTGGGGGGCAGGGTGGTGCGGTCGGCCGGCGGCGTGAAGGTCGCGGCCTGGGCGGCCCCCAGGCCCCCCGTGCCGGCCACCGTCTGGTCCCCGGTGCCCGTCGCGCCCTCCGTGGGGTTCTCGTCCCCGCTGCCGGTCGGCGTCCGGATGCCGGTCCCGTCCGTGACGCCGCCGCTCCCGGTCGTGAGGTCGGCCGCCGCCGCGGTGCCGCCGCGCGTTCCGCCCGGTGCGCCCGTGCGCCCGGTGCCCGTGACCCCGCCAAGGGCGCCTCGCAGGTCGGCGGGCGGCGGCGAGGATCCCGGCGGCGGGGCGGCGGCGGCGTCGGCCGGGCCGAGGACGCTGGACACACCGGCGAGCGCCTGGGCGGTCGTCGCGTCGTCGAGACCCAGCTGGCGCCGCAGCTTGGTGACGTCCCGGCCGATGGCGCCGGCGAGCCGGTCCCGCTGCGGGGGGTTGAGGCGTCGCCCTTCGACGGCTTCCGCGGCGATGTGGCCGAGGTACTGCGGCGCCTTGTCGACGAGGTCCGCGGCGAGGAGCGGGGTCTGGACGGCGCGGGCGATGCGGCTCTCGGGCTGGCTGTCGAGGACGCCCTTCCAGGCGGCGGTGGCGCGGGTGTGGGTGGCGGTGATGGCGGCGACGGCCTTGGGGTCGAACCAGGCGTTGTCCGGGTCGGCCAGGAGGCGCTCGGATTCCCTGTGGTCGCCGCGCGACCTGGCCTCCAGGGCCTTCT
>Ga0126377_10001678_pt1 | contig 14696 bp, 9 predicted proteins | sample PanSoiMetPlot_22_FD_92647 | JGI IMG/M metagenome (GOLD analysis project Ga0126377, IMG submission 92647) | Tropical forest soil microbial communities from Panama - MetaG Plot_22 | ecosystem: Environmental > Terrestrial > Soil > Tropical forest > Bulk soil | place: Panama | collected 2016-02-17
GCCGAACTCGGCGAACCCCGGTAGTTTCCCGGGCGATTACACCCTGTTATCGTCCATCTCGTATGACCTGACGCCGGACGCGGGCGCGCCGCAATCTGATTGCCCACGCTTCAGCTCCCGCACGGATTGGGCGAAGGATTGGAACGACGGGGTGACCACTATCTACGGCGGTGACGGCGCTACGTGGGGAGAAGTGACGGGGCCCGACGGGACAACTTACAAGGAGTATTTCGGCTCCTCGGGATGGCAGCGCGGGTTGACGCTGCAGACCGAGACCTGGTACAGCGGCTCGCGGAAGAAGTGGACCATCTCGACATGGGTCAACGATAATCCGAGCGTCTCATATTGGCTCAATCCGCGGGTGGTCGAGACCAATGTCTATGATGACAGTGGTAATCAGCAGAGAACCACGATGGCCTACGCCGATTTCGGGGCGGTCAGCGACATCCGCGAATACGACGCCCCGCCCAACACCTCGACAGTCTTGCGACGCACCCATTTAGAGTACCTCAGGGGTACGGCGTATACCGGCAATCTCGATCGGCGGCTGACACAACTGGTGACGTCTAAAACGGTCTATGACGGGAATGACGCGCTCCACTCCAAAGCCACCTATGAATATGACCTCGGGGGTGAATATTTAGTCCACCCGAATCCGCCGCCCATTAGACACGATACGACGAAATTCGGCCCTACTTTTGTCCAAGGTCGTGGAAATCTGAACAGGGTCAGGCGGTGGGACGTGACCTACCCGGCTGACATCAACAAATCCGTGGCCAACACGACGGGATACAACACGTCGGGGTCGGCGATTTTCGTCCGCGACCCGCTCGGCCATCAGACGAGTATGAGTTACGCAGATTCGTTTTCCGATTCGGTCAACCGTAACACGCTCGCCTACCCGACGACGATAACGGACGCTGATACCAAATCGTCCACTGTTCAATACAATTTCTATTTCGGGGCCGTGACGCGGACCCAGGATCCGAAAGGGGCGGCCGTGGTCACCACGTATGATTCGATCGGGAGGGTCGAGCGGGTCACGAACCAGGTTAACCAGTCGTACACCCGCTATGTTTATGCGCCGAATCATCTCTACATGGAGTCATACACAACGGTCAAGGATTTGAGTTCCGAGTTCTATCAAATCACGGTTTTTGATGGGCATCGCAGAGTGCGCGGCCTGGCGTCAGAGCATCCGGGGAGCGCCGGCGGCTATAAGGCGCAGAGCTATGAGTATGACAATATGGGGAGACTGGCCCGGCAGTCTAATCCGACAGAGACAAATGGCGATTGGGAGCCGACCGGGGATGACGCCGCCGGGCGGGCATGGAAGAGCCAGGCCTATGACTGGCAGGGGCGTCCTACGGACTCCACCAACCAGGACGGGACGACCAACTCGGTCAGTTACGAGGGGTGCGGCTGCGCCGGCGGTCAGAAGGTGGTGTTGATTGACGAGGTCGGGAGACGGCGCGAGCAGAGCTTTGATATACTGGGGCGGATGTGGCGAGAGCGGACGTATAATTGGGGCGGGTCGAATGAAACGGGGATCTATACGACGTCGACCAATACTTACAACATCCGCGATCAGGTCACGAACATCAACGTGCTAGATAACGCCTCCGGCGTCTCGCAAAATACGGTCATGACATATGACGGTCACGGCAGGGTTAAGACGAAACAGTCGCCGATTTATTTGGGTAATCCACAGAGCGAGACTCCGTACGATAGCTATGAGTATAATTCAGACGATACATTGATGAGGAAGACAGACCCACGTGGTGCGACCGCGACCTATGGGTATAACAATCGCCGATTGGTGACGAGCGTAATCTATGGCGCGCCGTCGGGAGTCGCCCCGACGCCGAATGTCACCTTTGAGTATGACGAAGCGGGGAATCGCACTGTGATGGATGACGGGCCAGGCAGGGTGACCTATAGCTACGACACATTGGGGCGCATGACAAGTGAGACCAGGGTGTTTGACCGGCTCTCACGTTACATCTCTCAAGTCTCAGGGCAGCCATATCAGAATACATTCACGATCGGTTACAATTACAATCTGACAGGCCAATTGACTCAGATACAAACTCCGACCGGCGACACGATTGATTACACTCTCGATAAAAGCGGGATGGTGACTAAGGTTTCAGGGACGCCCCATGACGGCGTTACCGATTATATTACGGACATCAAGTACCGGGCGTGGGGGGCCGCGAAGCGGGTGTCGTACGGCTATGGGGATTACTCGATCGAGGCGCAGTTCAACGGGCGCATGCTCATATCCAGGATAGACGATCAAAGCGACTTCGGCGTGACCTACAATTACGGCATGGACGGTCGGCTCAATACTGTTCAAGGGATACACACCCGAACCCTGGATCGCTCTATCTCTTACGACCACCTCGGGCGTGTAACTCATACTCTGTCCGGGTCGGCGGCTGGATTGGGTAGCCCTGATCCCGAGCAACTGAAGCAGTACTATGCGCGTGACGCCTTCGGTCATATGACTTTCAGGTTTGGGAGGTATTGGTACACCAATGATTATAGATATCCCGCAATACCAATTCCCGACCCGGTGTTCACTGCGACTTATATCAATGACAGGGGGATGAACGTGGTGGATAGTGGAAGAAATCAGGAGTGGCAATACGACATGGCTGGTAATATCAAAAGATACTTTAATGCCAGCTCCGGCTTCTATGAGATACTCGATTCGGATGCGGTTGGACGAATGGCGAGAAAGTCATTTGATAATGGGAGTGAAATAACGGGTTGGGAGGATTCCGAATATGATGGAGATGGGAATCTAGTTTCCAACCCTAAGCAGAACTCTTTCGGCGGCGGTGGAACTGACAAGTACTTTGTCATGTCGACAGCGCTTTCGAAGAGCCTATTGAACGGGTCGATTTCCTGGAGCCTGAGCGGCGGGCAATATCTTATCACCAAGGACTTAGGGGGGGATGTAACTGAGAGGAATCTCTCTATCTCTGTCGCAGGAGAAGAAGTCGCGACTAGAACTTATGACGCCATTTCGGAAGGAGAGGCCAATAAGGTTACCTGGCAGCACCGTGACCCGCATAACACGATCGCGAAGATCGGAAATGCTTCTAGTTCCACCTTGTACTCCGTCGACCCGCTAGGCGTGCTGGTGAAAACCGCCACGGCAAGCGATATGGACGCTTATTGGAGTCCTCCTGGAGGCGGAGAACCTCCTACTCCGCCCGAGGGCTTTTACAGCGACCAATCTGGGCAGAACTCGTCTTACGGCTACAGCAGCCCGGCCCCGGGAAACTGGGGATTGGGTTGTTACGTGGATAGTGTGCAAGTGCAGTGCGAGCGCGCTTTCAGATTCGTAATAAATGGGTCCGGGAACATTGACCCAGAGACGAGCTCAACCGGGGGAAGACAAATCCCTGGAATAACGATCGTCCCCGATCATAGCGACAGTTCTAAAGACTATGCTATACCCCGCGAGGATGGAGGGGATATCTATGGAACATCCCCACTGAAAATTCATTTCTCAAACCTTTTCGCCGGGCAAATTCAACTCCCGTCCACCCCCACACCATGGACCGTGAAAAATAACGTCCCAGTCGTTAGGGATATGGTCTGGGGATTCAAAAATGCTGCGCATATATTGACAGGCAATGACGAAGTGGCGAAAAGTTGTAAGAATGCGCTTGCATCGATAAGCAATCCTGACCCACTTGCGATACTAATTAGTCTTTATGGTAATGGCCTAAACTACTCTCCCGATACAATGAAAAGAGATAAAAATGGTCCGCGCCCAGATGCCTGGGCAGATACAGATGGTATAGGAAAAAATGCGAAAATTACGTTCTGGCCCCGTTACTTTTCTGCTGGTGGTGATAGAAAAAAGGGAGCCGACATCATTGTTGATGGACAGCGGGTAAATATCAGCCTCTATATGGCGCAAGTGCTTGTCTGGCTCCATGAAGTATCACATGCAACTGGAAAATATACCCATTATAACGATTCTCGTTATGAACAAAGTAACGTTACGGAGGAGAAGTTAAATGAGATTATCTATAAAAATTGCTTGAAAGGCGCTAAACTTCTCCCCGAACCACCACCACCCCCAAATTGCCCTGTATGCAAATAGTTCATGGCCCTCTGGTTGATTGAACATCACATCGAACAGGTGACACTCGAAACTTCTGATTTCTCAGCGATACGGTGTAGGTCTAAAGGGATGTGTCGATGCTGAGAAACGTAACAAAGTTAGGTCAACTTACAATGGGAAAAAAAGTGACCCAGGTATTATCCCCTTTTTTGGTTTCCGTCGTTGTATTATTCGGTTGCAAATCATCGCAGCCCAAGCAAGTTGAGAGTACAGATAATGCTAAACAGTTACCTTCAACTTCAATGGAACTATCTATAACTGCTGAATTTGGAGGGAAGGATGCTGCCTGGGTTGTGCCATCAAATGGCGACTTGTTGTATACTCAGGACGGCGGCGGGAAATGGAATAAGATAAATGCCGACACAGTTGGTAGATTCTATATGCTTAGCTTCATTGATGAAAATAATGGCTGGGCAATAAGTTTGTCTGGAAAATTATGGAGGACTGAAAATGGCGGAGAAACTTGGGAGAGACTTATAGACGATTCCAATCCAAATGCCCCTCCTTTTGATTCGGCAGTGGACTTCAAATTCGTTGATAAATTGCATGGGTGGATATTAGGACCCTTCCTGGTTTGGCGTACTGTAGATGGAGGAAATACTTGGCAGTCGTACGGTCCACCAACCCAGGAGTATTATCATTTTTACTCACTTTTTTTTCTCGATTCTCACGAAGGATGGATCGTGGGCCATCATAGAACTGTATACCATACGGAAGACGGTGGCGAAACATGGGAAGAGATCGAAGTGGGATCAAAAGAGTCGGAAGGGATGGAATGTAGTGACGTTTTCTTTGTTTCAAAAAGCATCGGATGGGTTAAGGGATCAAGAGAAGAGTTATACAAAAGTCTAAATGGAGGGAAGAACTGGCAACCCTTATCCTTTTCAATACCGGGTGAAGGCTGGCACATACGTTCAATCTACTTTTTAAACAGAAACGATGGCTGGGCTGTTGGATGGGGGCCAGATAACAATGTGTACGAAAACAAAGGTGGTATAGTGTTGCAAACAACCGACGGTGGCGCACATTGGAAAGAGGTCCATATTGGACATAATGAGTCTTATTATGAGCTAGTTCACTTCTCGGACGTCCAGAATGGATGGGTCCTATCTCGGAGGAACGCATATCGGACAGTTGACGGCGGCAAAACTTGGCGCAATGTATTGCAACTTCCGCAATCTCCTGCCCAAAAGAACTGAATCTAAACGACTAACGCCGGCCCGCTTGGTCTGTAAGCGATTATTCGTCTTGTGTGGTCTAATTATTAACAATCAAATCCGTCAATCCCACTTTTGGGAAACTTATCCATTCTTCTGCTCTGGCTTCCTCAAGAAACCTATCCTTCATTCGATTCGCTGCCTGCCGCCTGGGATGGCTCTTCGCATCAATCACTAACCGAGCTTTACTCAACACAGATATTCCCTGATACATTTGGTTGGACAGATGCCACATTTTGCGGCATGCCATTTCCCGACTTCTACCCACCGGCGCAGGTCTGGCTGGCCGCCTCGCTTCAGCATTTGCACTTGTTTTCATCCGGGGCAGCATTTAATTTGGCCGTTCTGATTCCTGCTCTCCTACTGCCATTAGCAGCTTGGGTTGCGGCTCGGGAGATTACCGGGCGCAATACTCTGACCGCATCCGGCGCGACGATCATCAGCCTCTTCCTCCTCGCTGATTCACGCTTCTATCTGAGGTTTAACTCGGGGATCGATTTGTTCAGCGTCTTTCAGTTGGGATTGTATGCGCAATCATTGGGCTTCGTATTGTTGGTCCTATGGCTGGCAATCCATCTCTCAGACTCTCAGTCACGGTGGAGAATAGGATTGTCGGCAATGGCTCTGGCGTTAACGATCCTCTCGAACTTCTTCGCCGCGACCGCTGCATTTGTTTTGTGGCGGCGACTCTGCTCTGCGGCTGGTGGAGGTGTTGTCGGGCATTTGGTAGCGACGCCTTCCGCCCGACGATCAACAGGCTGCTTGGCCATCTAACGGTCGTTCTGGTCGGCGTTCTGCTAGCGCTTTTCTGGCTGGCGCCTATGCTCAGCGAGTACGAATACTTCGTCACCCGCCCCAACCCGGTCAATCTCAGCAGTTATTTCTCCCTTGTTCTGTGGAGCTACTGCGTTGTGGCGTTAATCGGCGTCGCGACTTGGCGCCGGAATCCGTCTCCAGAGATGTGGCCATATCTGGGCGGATGCGGCTTGCTGGCCGGGGCGCTGGTCTTCTCTTCGACGGTCGCTCCCGAATGGTTCCCTTTACAAGCCCCGCGATTGCTGGCCATTCTGATCTTTCTGCTGGCTGTTCCGGCGGGCTACGCGCTGGCGGCGGCTTTACGTGGATTGGCCAGACTGCTCCGTGAACTTCCAGGAAAGGATCAGGCGATCTCGTTAAAACGCGCGCCCTACACGACGGGCGTCGCTTTGGTGTTGCTGCTAGTGGCCGGGTTTACTTCGCCGGGGACGAAGATTCAATATTCTTTTTACACTCCCGAAGAGTTCTCGGAGATAACGCGCATTTTGGACTTTGCGAAAGGCGGCGTGACGGGCGCTATCTGGCTGAGGTTCCTCAGCAGCGCGAGGCTCGAGCTCGAAGACCAAAGCGATCAATTTGCTTGAGACCGAATTGGAGTTGACGATCAAAGCCGTGACCGGGGGATGGCGCGTTGTCGAAGTCCCGATTAGCCCTGCCGAGCGTCCGAGAGGCAGTCATTCGAAGATCAGGGCGCTGCGCGACGGGATGGCTATCCTCGGCGTCATTCTGGGGCGCCATTCTCTCGCTTTTCTGCGAACATCGGACATCGTCTCGACTGTGCGCGAAATCAGTATAGCCGATCGCTTCTGAGCTCCTTCGGCGACAGCTTCCGCGCGGACTTCCTGAACTGGCGCTCGTTGAGGAGCGCTGACACGTCGGGCGCGCGGCGAAGCGACTAGGCATCCCGCGGAGTTCGCTCTACCAGAAGATCAGGAAGTTCCAGATAGTCATGTCCAAAGTCTAGACTCTCAGTCCGAATCTCAGAAACCGGCCTCCTGACTCCACAGCTACCAAACGTCAAAATCGTCTATTTCCGAGGTTTAGTAGGAAGGCGCGATCACTCGCCTTGTGGAGCGCGAGTTGCTGAAAGAAGCGCATGGAGGGCGCGGGAAGGAGGCAGGCCGCTGCGTTCTACTCGATACCGTCCCCCCCTCAACTACGGCGGTATCGTGATTGAGTCTGTCAATCGACAATATCGAGTTGTCACGGCCAATAGTCGTAGGGAGTTTGTAAGGCCTTTGGCCGTAATCATCGTTTCGTCCACCTGTCTTGCCCCGGCGGAGGAGCCCGAGTATGCGAACGCCTCCGGCGTCTCGCAAAACACGGTCATGACATATGACGGTCACGGCAGGCTTAAGACGAAACAGTCGCCGATTTATTTGGGGAATCCACAGAGCGAGACTCCATACGATAGCTATGATTATAACCCCGACGATACACTGATGAGGAAGACGGATCCACGTGGTGCGACCGCGACCTATGGGTATAACAATCGTCGATTGGTGACGAGCGTAATCTATGGCGCGCCGTCGGGAGTCGCTCCGACGCCGAATGTCACCTTTGAGTATGACGAAGCGGGGAATCGCACTGTGATGGATGACGGGCCAGGTATGGTGACCTATAACTACGACACCCTAAGCCGTCTGATAAGAGAGATCAGAGTGTTTGACGGCATCACACGTTACCATTATGAGGGGTCGGGACAACCGTACCAAAACACGTTCTCGATCGACTACCAGTACAATCTGGCTGGAGGTCTGAAGCAGATACAGGCCCCGACCGGCGACGCCATGGACTATACACTTGACGAAGCCGAGATGGTCACGAAGGTATCAGGGACGCCGCGCGACGGGGTGACCGACTACATTACGGACGTCAAGTACCGGGCGTGGGGGGCCGCGAAGCGGGTGTCGTACGGCTACGGGAATTACTCGGTCGAGGCGCAGTTCAACGCGCGGATGCTCATATCCAGGATAGACGATCAAAGCGACTTCGGCGTGACCTACAATTACGGCATGGACGGTCGGTTCAATACTGTTCAAGGGATACACACCCGAACCCTGGATCGCTCTATCCAGGGTTCGGGTGTGTAGGTGGCATAATCATGCATACCACTGACGGCGGCGCAAGCTGGAAAGAAGTTCATATTAAATATAACGAGTACTTTTATCAGATAGTCCACTTTTCAGACTCAAAGAATGGATGGGTGTTATCTCGAAGAAACGTTTATCGGACAGTTGACGGCGGCAAAACTTGGCGCAATGTATTGCAACTTCCGTCGTCGCCCATCTCAAAATAGCTGAATCGGAACAACCAAGTCGGCGCGCTTTGCGTGCAAGCGATCACTCACCTGTGAGATCTAACTACATACAATCAGATCCATCAATCCCGCTTTTGGGAAGCTTACCTCTAGTTTTACTGTGGCTTTCCCAAAGAAAGCATCCGTTATTCGGCCCGTCGCCTAGCGCCGCCTGGGACGGGTCTTCGCATCAATCACTAACTGAGCTTTACTCGACATGGATCTTCCCTGATACGTTCGGCTATACGGATTCTGCCTTTGGCGGGATTCCGTACCCGAACTTTTACCCGCCAGCCCAAGTCTGGCTCGCTGCCCTGCTTCATCATTTGCACTTGTTTTCTTCCGAGGCGGCATTCAAGTTAGCCGTTCTGATTCCTGTTCTCCTTCTGCCGCTGGCGATGTGGATTGCATCTCGGCAGATTGCCGGGCGTAACACTCTGGCCGCTTCCGGATCTGCGATCATCAGCCTCTTCCTGCTCACCGATTCGCGCTTCTACCTAAGATTCAACTCGGGGATCGATCTATTCAGTGTCTTTCAGTTGGGGCTGTACGGGCAATCATTGGGCTTCGTACTGCTGGTCGTATGGCTGTCAATCCATCTATCAGACTCTCAAGCTTGGCGGAGACTGGGATTGTCGGCGATGGCTCTGGCGTTAACGATCCTCTCTAACTTCTTTGCCGCGATCAGCGCGGTTGTTTTTGTGGCGGCGACTCTGTTCTGCGATGGGTGGGAGTGTTGGCGGGCATTTGGTAGCGACGCCTTCCGCCCGACGGTTAAGAAGCTGTTGGGGCGTCTGGCGGTCGTTTTGGTCGGCGTCCTGCTGGCGCTTTTCTGGCTGGCGCCAATGCTCAGCGAGTACGAGTACTTCGTCACCCGCCCCAACCCGGTTAATCTCAGCAGTTATTTCTCCCCTGCTCTGTGGGGCTATTGCGCTGTGGCGTTGATCGGCGCCGCGACTTGGCGCCGGAATCCGTCTCCCGGGATGTGGCCGTATCTGGGCGGATGCGGTTTGATGGCGCTGGCGCTGTTCTTCTCTTCGACGGTCGCGCCCGATTGGTTTCCATTGCAGGCCCCGCGACTGCTGGCCATTCTGATCTTTCTGCTGGCTGTCCCGGCGGGCCACGCACTGGCAGCGGCTTTCCGCGCATTGGCCATGCTGCTTGGTGAATATCCTAGCCACAGAGTCACAGAGCCACAGAGACGAGGAGACAAAGATATAGGCAAAGAGATAGACCGCAGCGTGGCGAAATTCAATCACCCAATCTCTCCATCTCACCCTCTGTTTGCCTCACTCTGTGACTCTGTGGTTCTGTGGCTGAAGAGCCTAATACGCGCGCGTCGCACGACGGGCACTGTTTTGATGTTGCTTCTCGTAGCTGGTTTTACCTCGCCGGGGACGAAGATTCAGTATTCCTTTTACACTCCCGAGGAGTTCTCGGAGATAGCCCGCATTTTGGACTTTGCGAAAGGGCGGCGTGACGGACGTTATCTGGTCGAGGTCCCTCCACAGCGCGAGACTCGGGCTCGTTTCGATGGACGGGCAATCAACGCTTATCTGGCGGCTCAAGGGAACGAGACGTTGAGTGTCGCCTACCACGAGGCCTCGGTCAATTCTCTCTTCTTCCTGCCGGTCGTCAACACGCTCTCTGGCGCGCCCTACCATTTCGGGATCAGCTCTGTCCTGGGCGATGACCTGGACTTCATGGCTCAACCCGTATCGAAACACCTGGAACGGGCCGGGATGGTCGGCGTGCGCTACCTGGTCATCCACACCCCGCAAATCAAATTTCGCCTGACTCATGAACCGGCTATGGGCCGGCGACACGATTTCGGCGCGTGGAGCGTGTTCGAGATGAAGGAGAGTCCGCCGCCACGCGCCCGAGTATTGCCATACCGTCCTGCGTTGGTGGTGAGCGACTTCACGGTCAAGGAAAGGCGGCGCAACGAGTCGAGCTTCATCCGCTGGGCCGAGGAGCAGTTCGCCGACGGATGGTTCGACGTCCTGTTGGCGCGCGCGCCGGAGAGGAAGATTGACCGGCTGCCCAGCCTCGACGGTTTCGGGGCTCTCGTCCTCGACACTTACGACTGCGGCGATTGCGACCGTGCCTTCGAACGGCTGCGGGAGTTCGCGGGGAAGAGGTTGCTGATCGCCTTGGCGAGCGACGCCATGTTGTTCCAGAGGGTCAACGCCGCGCGATCGGAGTTCACGAGATTGGAGGTCGTCGAGCGCCAGAAGGAAGCGCCGGGTGAGCGGGTGAATTCGTCATTCCCGACCTATCATTACAACTCCACTCAAATCCGCCGCCAGTGGGCGGCCATCCGCCGCGCCCTCGATAAGAACAAAGTCCCGACCTTTGTCGCGCCGAATGGTTCACCCCCGGCTCTTGAGGCTGCGCCTGAGGCTGCGCCAGTCGAAATCGGGAAAAATTCGATCAAGCTGACACACGCTGTGAATGAGGAAGTTGGGGTGGTTGACCCGGCGCCGATTCTGGTGGCGACCACCTTTCATCCGAAGTGGCGTAGGGCAGACGGCGGAATGCTCTATGCGGCCACGCCATTTTATATGCTGACGTTCGCGGCCAGGCCCGTGGCGCTCACTTTCAGCCGGCAATGGTATGACCGGGCAGCTTTGTGGGTCTCGGCGATTACTTTTGTGGGACTGGCTTGTTTCACAGCGTGGTCGGCGCTGCGAAGCAAAAAGAAAATCAGCCACGAATAAGCAAAAGTGTACACGAATAGGAGCGAAAGGATGGCAAATAAATGAGCTACCGGATTACCCTTATACATCCTGTTTTCCGAAAGGCGAGCTTACTCGTACTTCTCGCCGCGCTCGTGACGTCGACGGTTTATGCGCACCTGCAAATCACGAAGGCGAGGATCGATTACCGCGGCCCGCTCGTCCTGTTGGACCACGCTTTCGACCTGCTGCTGGCGGTCGCCATCATCATCGTCGCCTTTTGTGTCGGGCGCGGCGTCTGCCGAGTTCTCAAACTGGATTTCGTCAGCCACGCTGAAGAAGTGGCCTACCCGGTCATGCTCGGCGCGGGCGCGCTAGGCCTCGGCCTGCTTGGCTTGGGGCTTGCGGGCTGGCTGCGGCCACTGCCGGTAGTCCTGTTCTTTGCCGCTGTTACGGCGATCACTCATCGCGAGCTACTTTGGCTTTATGACTTGTCGCTCGACTATTTGCGCAGCCTCTACGCGGCCCCTGAAAGGATCGCCTGTTCAGCCGCTTTCGCCGTTGTGTTTGCGCTCTTCGTTCTGTGGGCCGCGACGCCGCCTTACTCCCCCGACGAGGCCATCTATCATTTGCCGGTGACTCAGGTCTTCGTCGAACGTGGCCGAGTATTTCCTTTGACCGACAACTTCTCCGGGAACCTGCCATTTCTGATCCACATGCTTTACGCCGTCTGCCTGATGGCGAAGACCGACATCGCGGCCAAACTGCTCAGCCTCCTGCTGGCGGTCGTCAGCGCCTTCGGGGTGTATGCGTTCTGCGCTCGATTCCTGTCGCGCCGCGTCGGGGCGCTGGCCCTCTTCGCTTTCTTCGCCGCCGGGATGGTGGTCGAGATCGCCGTCACCGCCAGGATAGACGTCACGCTCGCCGGAATGCTTTTCCTGGCGACCGGGGCGTTGGTTACCTACCTGGAGACTGGGGAGCGGGCTTGGCTCGTGGCGAGCGCGCTGTTGGCGGGTTTCAGCTTGGGCATTAAGTATTCGGCCGGGATATGGCTGCTGTGTATTGGCGTAATGTTCTGCGTCGAGCGACTGCGCAAGCGCATTCCGCTCGCCGTGATCACCAGAGACGGGCTGCTTTTCATCGCCGTCGCGCTCGCGACTTCGGCTCCCTGGTTCGTCAAGAACGCTGTCTGGTTCCACAACCCGGTGTATCCGTTCTTCACCGGAGAGGTGGCCGGGTTCGAAAACGGCTCCCCTCGTTACTTCACAGCCGAAGACGAGCGGAAGATCGCGGCGCATTTCGAGCAGTCGCGTAAGGAAAATCCGGAGGCCGTAGCCGCCATTGAAAAAAACATGGCCGACCGCGCCGCGAGACGGCCCGAAAGGCATCCGCTGAGGTTCTGGGAATACTTCACCAGGCCGAACAACTACAACGTGGCCGACCCGACGCTGTCCCCGAACTACTTATTTTTGTGCGTTCCCCTGCTCTTGTTGGCTCGCAGGTCGAGGTGGGTCGTCTGGCTTCTCGTCATAAGCGCGGGCTTCTTTTTGCTCACCGTCCGGACTGTCTGGGTGGCGCGATACCTGCTCCCGCTATATCCCGCGCTCACGGTCGTCGCCGCTTACGCGCTCGAAGACATTGCCGAGCGCATCGGGAAATACTTCCGCCATGCGAGGCTCCTCGCCGCCGTTTTTGTGTCAGGCGCCCTGATAACAGTCCTCGCCCAAGGCGGATATCAACTCGCTGTCAAGAAAGCCTGGCCGTTCGTCAACGGGACGCTTTCGCGGCAGGAATTCCTGACTTCCGCGAGGGGCGACTACCGCATGCTCGACACCGTCAACCGGCAGTTGCCCCCAGGAGGACGAGTGCTGATGATCGGCGCGCAACTCAGCTACGGGTTGAATCACCCACATATTTCGGACGGGGGCTGGACGTCGGTCGAATGGCGGAAGCTATTGAGTAGCCATGCGTCATTCGAAGAAATACATCAAGCGCTCAAAAACGAAGGTGTCCAATGCGTGATTTACTATCCCAATCTCTTCGGCTTTGTCGCCTACATCGGCGCGGAAGGGAGCGGTCCTTCGGGAGACGTTTCGTTCGGCAAGAGATCTGTGAACGGAGCGCCTGACTATTTGCCGCAACTGCAGAACTGGGTCACCTTCGATGCGTACAGTCGCAGGTATCTAGACCGTGTATACGGCAATGATTCGATGTTCGGCTTTAAGGTCTTCCGGCTCAAGTAAAACCATGGAGGATTTATGCAAACATCTTGCCCGGTCAAAATCGCGATCCTGATTCCTTGTTACAACGAGGAAGTGACGGTTGCGGAGGTCGTGCGCTGTTTCAAGAGTGAATTCCCTCAGGCGGAGGTCTACGTGTTTGACAACGGCTCGACCGATCGAACGACGCAAATCGCGAGCGAAGCCGGCGCCATTGTCCGCCGCGAGGAGAGACGGGGAAAAGGGCATGTTGTTCAATCGATGTTCAGGCAGGTCAATGCCGACGTCTACGTGATGGTTGACGGCGATGGGACTTACCATGCTTCTGAGGCGCAAAGGCTGGTCGAGCCGGTCCTGCGCGGTCAGGCGGAAATGGTGATTGGAGCGAGGTGGACGGAGGACTCGCACTCAAATACCAGAGTGATCAATCTGCTTGGGAACCGGTTATTTCGGACGACAGTGAACGCCTTATTCGGTGCCGGGCTGAACGACGTCCTCTCAGGGTACCGGGCCTTCAGCCGCGCATTCGTGAAGGGGGTGAAATTGACCAGCGGAGGCTTTGAGACCGAAGTGGAGTTGACGATCAAAGCCGTGACCGGGGGATGGCGCGTCGCCGAAGTCCCGATCAGCCTTGCCGAGCGTCCGAGAGGCAGTCGTTCGAAGATCAGGGTGTTGCGCGACGGGATGGCGATCCTCAGCGCCATTCTGGCGCTTTTCCGCGAACATAGGACGTCGTCTCAACTTTGCGCAAAATCAGCATAGCCGATCACCTCAGCCAGAACGGAAATGGGCAATTTCGATCAGCAACATTCAAGCAAAGTCCAATGGATCACCTGCTACCCAATGGCAATCCAGTCAAAATCAAGGGCCCGGCAGAATGCGGTTGATCTTGAACTGATCTAGATCAAGATAGAATTCGACAGGCTAATCATTACTCAACGCAATCGTAGATACTTCAGGGACCGCCTATGGGTTCTTCCAGGTCATACGCTTCTACAGTCTTCCAGAGGTAATAAATTGAAATGGTCCATTTCCGTAAGGATTGTTGCCGTAGGCCTAGTCAACGCGCTGAATGAGACGGGCGGCAATATGTGCCGAGCCGCAGCAAGGATGGGGATGAGCCTCTACGGTTTGAGGAAGGCGGTCAAGAGGTTAGGAATCGAGACGCATAAAGACAATTACTACTAGATCTCCTTTATGCGCGTTCACGCTGTCAACCCAGTTAGTAACTGAGTTGCCACCGACTGGCAACTCAGTTGCCATCAGCTACAAATGCTTCGAGACCATTGAGTTGGGCAACATAATCGCCGGAAAGGGAAC
>Ga0126377_10001679_pt1 | contig 14695 bp, 10 predicted proteins | sample PanSoiMetPlot_22_FD_92647 | JGI IMG/M metagenome (GOLD analysis project Ga0126377, IMG submission 92647) | Tropical forest soil microbial communities from Panama - MetaG Plot_22 | ecosystem: Environmental > Terrestrial > Soil > Tropical forest > Bulk soil | place: Panama | collected 2016-02-17
GCATCAGCTCGCGCTGTAAGCCACGGCCGCGATGAGTCGCGAGCGTGCCGACGGCGCCGAGTTGCCAGCCGCGCGTTTCGTGTCCGCTGACGATGAGGCGCATGTGTTGTACCGAAACGCTCGCAACGATGGCCTCGCCCTCGACGATCGGGAAGGTGTGGGCGGCCAGGAAAGCGTCCACCGCCTCGGCGGTGCGCGGGCCGGCCTGGAAGGCCTCGATCGCGCGCTGGCCCGGAGCCGGCGTCTGCGGCTGCACCTGGCCCTGGCCTTGCGCCTGGCCGTCGCCGTCGCCGTCGCCCCGGCCCTGGCCCCGGCCCTGGCCCTTGGCCTCGCTCGCCGGTGCGCTCACCGGCGGAGCTCCTGCTCGACCGCGCCGGTGGCGGAGAGGCGCTGGATGGTCGCGGCGCGGGTGATGCGGCCGCTCTGGTAGACCAGCTCGGCGCCGTTGTCCATCGCCACGCACGTGGCCGGCTGGAAGCGCTGGGCCAGGCGGCCGATGCGCACGCGGTTGTCGATCTGCAGGCGGTGGCGCGGGTCGGGCAGGACGACCAGGTCCGGCACCAGGCCCAGCCCCGCGTCGAGCACCTCGGCCATGCCGCGGCCGTGCGGCGGGCGGTCGTGGAACAGGACCACCTTCTCGGTCAGCACCATCGCCCCGGCCGACCAGGCCACGATCGGGCGCCGGCCCATCAGATCGCCGAGCCCGAACAGGCGCATGCGGTTGAGCAGCACCGCCACGTGGCCGCCGGCGATGACCAGCGCCGCGGCCGAGCGCACCATCGCCGTCAGCTCGCGCCGGTGTCGAACCACCGCGTCGCGCTCGGTCGGGCGGTAGCGGTGCTCGAACGCCTCGCGCACGGCGCGGCAGCGCTCCTGGTGGTCGTGGTCGAGCCGGCGGATGAGCGACAGCGAGATGCGCTCCTCCTCGGCCAGCAGCGCCTTGTCGACCTGGCGCAGCGCGATGACGCGGGCGGCCTCGGCGGTGTGCTCGAGCCTCACCCGGTAGAAGTCCTGCAGGAGGCGCAGCCGCTGCTGCCGCTCCTTGTAGGCGGCGGCCAGCTCCGCGTCGGCGGCGAACACCTCCTCCGAGCGGGCGTGCAGGGTGAGGTTGACGGCCTGGACGCCCAGCTCGCCGACCAGCGCCTGGTCGTCGCTCTCGCGCTCCTGCCAGCCGGCCGTGACCAGCGCGACCCTGCCGGTGGCGCGCAGCTCGCGCAGGAGGCGCCCGGCCGTCGGCACCACGTGCTGCGGTCCGAGCAGGACGACCGGCTTCATCGGCCAGGTGCCCGGAGCGCCGCGTGGGCCGCGGCGGGCTTGGGGTCGGCGGGAGGCATACCTGACCTTGCGTCGTCGGCCCTCGGCGCCCCGCGGCTAGCGCGCCCGCACCTTGACGGTCTGGCCGACGGTGTCGAGCATCCCGCGCAGGTCGTCGTAGCTCTCGTGCTTCATGCGCAGCCAGGCGTTGGCCATGTAGCCCGCCTCGACCGGCTGGGTGGGCGTGCCCTCGGGCGGCAGGTGCCAGTCGATGATGTGGGGGCCGAAGGCCTTGCCGATGGCGTCTGCCCCCTCGTAGCCGGCGATGACGCCGTCCCTGTCCGGGCGCAGCGCGATGATGCCGGCGGCGTAGCGGCGCGACGCGCGCTGGCCCGGCCGGCCGTGGGTGATGGCCATCGCCCACTCGCGGTAGAGGTCCATGTCGTTGCCGACGTTGTAGAGGTCCCAGGCCCGCACGCCGGGGGGCCGGCAGCCGATCTCGGAGAACTTGAGCCCGCGCGGGCCGTAGAACCAGTCCATGTGCGTGGCCGAGGTCTCGATGCCGAGCAGGCCCACCACCTTGCGGCCGAGCACCTTCAGCTCCTCGTACGCCGGCGCGCTGTCGAGGCGGTTGGTGGCGATGAACTGGGGCGAGATCCAGCGGGTGCGCATCGCCTCGAGCACGTTGGGGTAGTAGTGCGAGACGAAGTCGTGCGCGACCTGGCCGCCGATCGCGAGCGTATCGTAGAACCCCTCGTGGCCCTCGATGAACTCCTCGATGGCGACGCTCCAGCCGGGCTGGCCGGCGCCGAGCGCGCGCAGGGCCGGCTCGAGGTCGGCGATCGAGTCGACCCGGGCGGCGCCGGACGCGCCGGCCCCGGCGCGCGGCTTGATGATGACCGGGAAGCCGACCTGCTCGACGAACTCGCGCACCTCGGCGACGGTCGAGGCGCCGGTCGACTGCGCGCAAGGAATGCCGCCCTCGCGCAAGAGTTGCTTCATGGCCGGCTTGTCGCGGCAAAGAAATGCCGTCCGCACCGATGTGCCGGGGATTCCGGCCGCCTCGCGCACGCGCGCGACCGGCATGATGTGCGCCTCGACCACCGCCTCCAGCCGGTCCACGTGCTTGCGGCCCTGGATGAAGCGAACCGCGCGGAGGACGTACTCCTCGTCGACCACCGAGCGCACCTCCTCGTAGTGGAGGAGCCAGCGCTTGAAGTCGTCGTCGAGCGAGTCTCTGGAGCCCTCGCCGATGGCGGTGACCTCGGCGCCCACCTCGGCGAGCGCCTTGACGAAGAGTTTCTGGTTTGCGGGGAAACGTGGCTCGATGAACACGACGTGCATGGGTCACCTGTGGGATGCGCCGCCGAATCGTGTCGTTTGAGGCGGCATCATGCCACACCGAGGTGGCTCCGCGCGCTTGCCACGGCGGCCGCGCGACCGCATAGAAAAGTTCGTAGCGGCGTTGATGCCGCCCGCAGGGCCGGGCGGGTGGCCGCGCCGCGTATCGTGGAGCAAGCATGACCCGCAGACTCGCCGTCCTGGACGCACCCCGCCACCTCGCCACCGAGCCGCGAACAGGTGCGCCTTCGAGGGAGCGCGAGGTGGCCTACGCCATGCGGCAGCGCGCGCTGGTGGCGAGGCTGGGCGCGCGCGACGCCGGCGTGGTCGACACGCCGTGCTGCCCCGACGCCGAGCCGCCGCCGGAGCTGCGGGGCCCGCGCCCGGGGCGAGGCGGCTTCCAGACCTTCACCGAGGCCCTGGCCAGGCGCACCAGCGAGATCGTGGGCGCGCGCGAGTTCCCGGTCGTGCTCGGCGGCGACTGCAGCATCCTGCTCGGCAACATGCTGGCCCTGCGGCGGCTGGGCCGCTACGGGCTGGTCTTCGTCGACGGGCACGACGAGTTCACCTACGCGCCCGATCGCCACCGGCCCTGCGGCTACTTCGCGTCGGCCGGGCTCGACCTCGCGCTCGCCACCGGCAACGGCCCCGATGCGCTCAGCAACCTCTACGGCCTCAAGCCCTACGTGGACGAGCGCAACGTGGTCCTGTTCGGGATGCAGCGCGACGAGGAAGACGAGCCGTGCGGCCCGGCGACCGACGTGCCGTGCATCCAGCAGCTCCGCCTCGAGCGCATCCGCCAGGTGGGGGCGCGCGCGGCGGCGAGCGAGGCGCTCAGCTACCTCGAGGCGCAGTCGCTGGACGGCTTCTGGATCCACGTGGACGCGGACGTGCTCGATCGGGAGCCGGTGGACTGCTTCGCCGAGGACGACATGGCCGACGAGACGGGGGCCGGGGGCCTCGCGTTCGACGAGATCGGCGAGGCGCTCGAGGTCTTCCTGTCGAGCGAGCGGGCGGCCGGGCTGGAGATGACGATCTACGACCCGGAGCTGGATCCCGACGGCGACTGCGGGGACCGGCTGGTGAACTCGGTGGTCCGCGCGTTCACGCCCGCGACGGCCTGAGCGCGGCGAGGCGAGCGCCGAGGCGAGATGGCCGCGGCGAGGCGCTACGGCGCGGTCGGCCCGGTCGGGCCCCGGCCGAGCAGCCCCACCGCGTCGGGCGTGCCGGCGGCGAGGAGCTCGTCGCCCTGGAGGACGATCATGTGCTCCTGCGCCTCCACCCACCGGGTGCCGCCGCGCCGGATCGCGATGACGGCCGGCAGGCCCGGGTGGCTCTGCACGTCGGTGATGGGCCGCCCGAGGATCCAGCGCGGGGCCGCCACCAGCGCGATGACGTAGCCGGGCGGCAGCGCGGCCGCCGCGTCGGCCACCGCGCCCGGCAGCGCGCCGACCCGGGCCGGCGCCTCGTACCAGGACACGCGCCGGCGCCGCAGCTCGTCGGTGTAGAGCGAGTCGCGGTGCAGGCGGCGCGACACGGCGGTGGCGATCATGGCCGCGGCCAGGAGCGGCAGCGCCAGGCCGTAGTCCCCCGAGAGCTCGAAGACGAGGACGGCGGCCATGAGCGGCGCGTGGGTGGTGGCCGCGCACAGCGCCGCCATGCCGACCAGCGCGTAGGCTCCGGGCGCCGCGATCGCGCCGGCGCCGGCGAACGCGACGCCGAGGAGGCGGCCGAGCACGGCGCCGAGGAAGAGGCCGGGCGTGAAGACGCCGCCGGGGCTGCCGCCACCGACGGCGAAGGCGGTGGCGACGGCCTTGCCCAGCGCCAGCAGCAGGAGGATGTGGGCCGCGCCGCCCACGTCCAGGATCTGGTGGATGGCCTCGTATCCGTTGCCGGCCACCGCGGGCAGGCCGATCGCGACCAGGCCGGCCACGGCGCCCCCGATCCCGCCGCGCAGCAGGCTCGAGCCCGGGATGCGGTGGAGCCCGCGCTGCACCAGGTCGAGCAGCTTCATGAACCCGGCGCCGACGACGCCGGCGGCGATGCCGAGCACGGCGAACAGCGCCAGCTCGCCCGGCGCGGACACGCCGTAGGCGTGGGCGCCGTAGAGCGGCGCGGCCCCGATCAGCGCCCGGCTGAGCGCGGTCGCCGCCACCGTGGCCAGCGCGGCCGGCATGAGCAGGCGCAGGCTGGTCGCGCCGGTCACGATCTCGCTGACGAACAAGAGCGCGGCCAGCGGCGTGCCGTATGCGGCGGCGAAGCCGGCCGCGGTGCCGGCGGCGATGAGCACGCGGATGTCGTCCTCGTCGAGGTGGAGGCGCCGGCCGATGGCGTCGCCGGTGCCGGCGCCGACCTGGATGATCGGGCCCTCGCGCCCGAGCGACGCGCCGGTCGCCACCGCCGCGAAGGTGGCCGCCACGCGCGCGACCGACGCGCGGAACGAGATGCGGCCGCGACCGAGCGCGACCGCCTCCATGACCCCGCCGACGCCCTGGTTGCCGCGGCGCGCCCACGCCACCATGCCGGCCGCGACCGCGCACCCGGCGGCCGGAAGCGCCACGCACTCCCACCACGGCAGGCCCGAGACGCCGTCGAGCACGCTCTTCTCGCCGAGCAGGAGCTGATACGCGCCCTGCAGCGCCCAGCGAAACGCCACCGCGATGGCGCCAGCCGCCATGCCGACCACCACCCACGCGACCACCCGGCGCCCCAGCCGGTCGGCCTTCTCCAGCGGCATGGACATACTCTACTTGGTCGGGACCCTGTCGCCACGCGCCGAGCTGCGCCTCGCGCGACGTCACGCGCGCGAGACGTGGTTGCCGGGCGGCGCTCCATCCATTAGGCTGTCGCCGGCACGACGCGGTGCGCGGGGAGAGGCGCTGCCGCTGCTGCACCGCACCGGCTCGCCGCGCCAGTCCATCGACAGGAGGGACGCGATGCTGACATCGAGAAGGGCGATCGCGCTCTTGGCGCTCCTGGCGGCAGGCTCGATCGCCGCCATCGGCTGCAAGCGCGAGTCGGCCCCGAAGCCGGGCGAGAGCAAGGGCAGTGAGAAGGGCCAGAGTGCCAGCGCGAGCGAGAACAAGGGCGAGGTGCTGCGGCTCTGGCACTACGAGGCGCCCAACAGCGCGATGGGGGTCGCGTGGAAGGAGGCGATCGCGCGGTTCGAGAAGTCGCACCCCGGCGTCACGGTGAAGTTCGAGGAGAAGGGCTTCGAGCAGATCCAGCAGAACGCCGGGATGATCCTCAACTCCGACGAGGCGCCCGACATCATGGAGTACAACAAGGGCAACGCCACGGCCGGCCTCCTGTCGTCGCAGGGCCTGCTGACCGATCTCACGGCCGAGGCGGGCAAGCGCGGCTGGGACAGGATGCTGAGCGCCAGCCTGCAGACCACCGCGCGCTACGACAAGGGCGTCATGGGCGGGGACAGGTGGTACGGCGTGCCCAACTACGGCGAGTTCGTGATGGTCTATTACAACAAGGACCTCTTCGCGAAGCACGGCGTCAAGGTCCCCACCACGCTGGCCGAGCTCGAGGCGGCGATGGCCACCTTCGTGAAGGCGGGGGTGCCGCCGCTCTCGGTCGCCGGCGCCGAGTATCCGGCGCAGCAGATCTTCTATCTGCTCGCCCTGTCGAAGGCGAACCGCAAGTGGGTGGATGACTACCAGCTCTACAAGGGCAAGGTCGACTTTCACGGGCCCGAGCTCACCACCGCGGCTAACACGTTTGCCGACTGGGTCAAGAAGGGGTTCATCCCAAAGGACTCGGCGGGCATCAAGGCCGAGGACATGGGCGTGGCCTTCGCGAAGGGCACGTTCCCGCTGGTCATCTCCGGTAGCTGGTGGTACGGGCGCTTCGTCTCCGACATCAAGAGCTTCCAGTGGGGCACGTTTCTCTTCCCGGGCAACGCGCTCCACCCCGGGTCGAGCGGCAACCTCTGGGTCGTGCCGGAGCACGCGAAGCACAAGGAGCTGGCCTACGACTTCATCGACGAGACGATGAAGCCGGACATCCAGAACCTGCTCGGCAACTCGGGCGGGGTGCCGGTCATGGCCGACGCGTCGAAGATCACCGACCCGAAGAGCCAGGAGCTCATCGCCACCTTCAACGCGATCTCCAGCAAGGACGGGCTGGCCTTCTATCCCGACTGGCCGGCGCCGGGCTACTACGACGTGCTGGTCGCCGGGGTCCAGGAGCTCATCAACGGGTCGAAGAGCCCGCCGCAGGTGCTCGACGAGATCGCGGCGCCCTACAACGAGCACGTCGCCAGCCTGGGCAAGTGACCCGGGACGAGCCGGGACGAGCCGGGACGAGCCGGGACGAGAAGGATCGGTGGTCCGATCGGCCGAGGCGCCATGACGAGCAAGCGATCGCCCAGTCGATCGGGCTACCTGGTCTTTCTCGTCCCGGGTCTCGTCCTGTCGACCGCGGTCATCCTGGTGCCGCTGGCCATGACGATCGCCACCAGCTTCACCCGCTGGCAGGGCGTCGGAGCGCCGACCTGGATCGGCCTCGATAACTACGCCCGCCTCCTCCACGACCCGAGCTTCTGGGCGTCGTTCCGCCACATCGCGCTCCTCATCATCTCGATGGCCGTCATCCCCACGCTCATCGGCCTGGTGCTGGCGACGGTGCTGTTCGACATCGTGGCGGTCGCGTTCGGCAGCCGGACGGCGAGCCTGTTCCGCTCCGGCTTCTACCTGCCGCAGATCCTGCCGGTCGCGATCGCCGGCGTCGTGTGGGGGTGGATCCTGCACCCGAGCTACGGGGCGCTCAACTCGCTGCTCGAGGCGATCGGCCTGTCCGCCCTGCGGCACAACTGGCTGGGTGACCCGGACCTCGCGCTCAACAGCGTCATGGCGGTGATGGTCTGGGTCCAGGTCGGCTATCCGGTCGTCATGTTCATGGCCGGGCTGCAGCGGGTGGACCCGGAGCTGTACGAGGCGGCCGAGGTCGACGGCGCCACGTGGTGGCAGCGCTTCCGCACCATCACGATCTATCTGCTCAGGCCCGAGATCTACGTCGTCCTGGTCACGACGACGATCGCGGCGCTCAAGATCTTCGGCCAGATCTTCGTCCTCACGCGCGGCGGACCGGGCAACGCGACCCTGGTGCCGTCCTACTTCGCGTACAAGAACTTCTTCGAGAAGGCCAGCGTGGGCTACGGCTCGGCCATCTCGACGGTGCTGACCGCCATCATCCTCGCGCTCACCTACGCGTTCCTGCGCGTCCAGGCGCGCGGCGAGCTGACGGAGCGAAGGTAAGTGGCGGCCGGCCGCGCATCGCAGCGCACCCGGCGCGGCCCCGGGCGCCACGCGATCCTGGTCGGGCTCTCGATCCTCCTGCTCCTCAGCCTGGCGCCGTTCCTGGTCGTGGCGATGAACGCGGTCAAGACGCCGGCGGACTACGCGGCGCACGGGCCCATCGCCCTGCCGCGCTCGCTCCATCTGTCCGCCGTGCTGGAGTTCTGGAGCCGGGTCGACTTCACCCGCAAGCTGTGGAACAGCCTCGTCATCAGCCTGTCCGTGGCCGCCCTCGGCGTCGCGCTCTCGGTCATGAACGCCTACGCCATCGGCATCGGCCGGGTGCGCGGCCGGGTCTGGTTCCTGTTCTTCTTCCTCGCTGCCAACCTCCTGCCCCAGGAGGCACTGGTCTATCCGCTCTACTACCTGTCCAAGCAGCTGCACCTCTACAACACGCTCACCGTCGTGATCATCATCTTCACGGTCATCCAGGCGGCGTTCGGCACCTATCTCCTGTCCTCGGTGTACGACCACTTCCCGCGCGACCTGCTCGACGCGGCCGCGGTGGACGGGGCGGGCCGCTGGCGCATGCTGGTGCAGATCGTCGTGCCGGTCAGCTGGCCGACGCTCACGGTGCTGTTCGCGTTCTTCTTCATCTGGACGTGGAACGAGTTCTTCCTCCCTCTCGTCTTTCTCATCTCCAACGACAAGCAGACCGTGCCGGTCGCGCTGGGCGTGCTGCAGGGCGATCGCTTCATGGACGCGACCATGACCAGCGCCTCGGCGCTCATCGGCATCCTGCCGGCCGTCCTCTTCTTCTTCCTGTTCCAGCGCACCCTCATCCGCGGCATCACCGCCGGGGCGGTCAAGTAGAGATCGGCAGGCGACCGATGAAGTTCACGAAGGGCTACTGGCGAGTGCGCGAGGGGGTCCGCGCGCTCCATCCCGTCGAGCTGCACGGCGCGTCGAGGGACGGCGACTCGCTCACCGTCCTGGCGGCGACGCGCGCGCTGGCGGGCCGGTTCGAGACGACCGACACCCCGCTCATCACGGTCGTCTGCTCGTCGCCCATGGCCGACGTCATCCGCGTCGAGGTCAGCCACTTCCGCGGCCAGCGGCCGCGCCGCCCGCGCTTCCGCATCCGCGAGGAGGGGCCGCCGGTGGCGATCGCGACCGGGCCGGACCCGACGCTCCGGTCCGGCGCGCTGTCGGCGACGTTCCGGCAGGGCCCGTGGTCGCTCGAGCTCGCGGCCGGCGGGCGCGTGCTCACGCGCAGCGGCCGCGCCGGGATGGGCGTCATCGCGCTGGCCGACGGCAGCCGCGATGACGGGCAGTACGTCCACGAGCAGCTCGGCCTGGCCGTCGGCGAGAGCGTCTACGGCCTGGGCGAGCGCTTCGGCCCGCTGGTCAAGAACGGCCAGACGGTCGACATCTGGAACGAGGACGGCGGCACCTCGAGCGAGCTGGCCTACAAGAACGTCCCCTTCTACATGACCGGCGGCGGGTACGGCGTCCTGGTCAACCACGCCGGGCGCGTCTCGTTCGAGGTCGGCTCCGAGGTGGTCTCGCGCGTCCAGTTCAGCGTGGCCGGCGAGTCGCTCGAGTACCTCGTCATCTACGGGCCGACGCCTGCGGAGATCCTGGCGAAGTACACCGCGCTGACCGGCAGGCCGGCCCTGCCGCCGGCGTGGTCGTTCGGGCTGTGGCTCACGACCTCGTTCACGACGTCCTACGACGAGGCCACCGTCACCAGCTTCGTCGACGGGATGGCGGAGCGCGAGCTGCCCCTCTCGGTCTTTCACTTCGACTGCTTCTGGATGCGCGAGTTTCACTGGTGCGACTTCGAGTGGGACCGCCGCGTGTTCCCCGATCCGCCGGCCATGCTGGCGCGGCTCCGGGCGCGCGGCCTGCGCACCTGCGTGTGGATCAACCCGTACATCGCGCAGCAGTCGCCGCTCTTCGCCGAGGGCATGGCCGGCGGCCACCTCGTCCGCAAGCCCGACGGCGACGTGTGGCAGACCGACCTGTGGCAGGCAGGCATGGGGCTGGTCGACTTCACCAGCCCGGCGGCGCGCGCCTGGTACGCCGGCAAGCTGCGCGCGCTGCTCGACATGGGAGTGGACTGCTTCAAGACCGACTTCGGCGAGCGCATCCCGACCGACGTCGTCTACTTCGATGGCTCCGACCCGGAGCGGATGCACAACTTCTACACCCACCTCTACAACGAGACCGTGTTCGAGCTCCTGCGCGAGCACCGCGGCGAGGGCGAGGCGGTCGTGTTCGCGCGCTCGGCCACGGCCGGCGGGCAGCGCTTCCCGGTCCACTGGGGGGGAGACTCGGCCACGACCTTCGAATCGATGGCCGAGACCCTGCGCGGCGGGCTGTCGCTGGCGATGTGCGGGTTCGGCTTCTGGAGCCACGACATCGGCGGCTTCGAGGGGCCGCTCGACGCGGCGGTGTTCAAGCGCTGGATCGCCTTCGGCCTGCTCTCGTCGCACAGCCGGCTGCACGGCAACCAGTCCTACCGCGTGCCGTGGCTGGTCGACGAGGAGGCGGTGCGGGTGCTGCGCCGCTTCACCCGGCTCAAGCACCGACTCATGCCGTACCTCTACCGGGCGGCGGTTGTCGCGCACGAGCGCGGCCTCCCGGTGATGCGCCCGATGGCGCTCGAATTCCCGGGCGACCCGGCGTGCTCGCACCTCGAGCGCCAGTACATGCTGGGCGGCGACCTGCTGGTGGCGCCGGTGTTCTCGGCCGACGGCGACGTGTCGTACTACGTCCCGGCCGGGCGGTGGACGCACATCCTCGATGGGCGGGTGGTCGAGGGGCCGGGGTGGGTGCGGGAGCGGCACGGCTTCGACAGCGTGCCGGTCCTGGCCAGGCCCGGATCGGCGATCGCGATGGGCGCGCGCGACGACCGTCCCGACTACGACCACGCAGACGGCGTGACGCTCGCGCTGTACGAGATCGCCGACGGTGACAGCGCGGAGATCGCGGTGCCCACGGTGAGCGGGAGCGTGGCCGCGACGTTCGCCATCGCGCGCGCGGGGCGCGAGATCCGGATTGATCGACGCGGCCCGCCGGCGCCGTGGCGCGTGCTCGTCGTCGGTCGGCGATCGATCGCGTCGGCGGATGGTGGATCGCTTACGGACGGCGAGCGCGGTGTGCTGGTGGACATCGCCGCCGGCGTGTCGCGCTGCACGATCGCGCTCGACGGCTGACGGGTCGCCGACTATCTTTGTGTCGCCCTCGGAGCTGACCGCCGCGGCATCGCCGCGCGCGAGAGGGGGAAGTCATGAGAGCTCGTTCCAGGTGTCGGACGATCGCGGCCGCGTGCCTGATCGTGCTGGTGGCGTCGCTCCGGCCCGCGGGTCGGTCGAGCGCCGATCCATCCGTCCCGTTCCGCGACGTGCGCCGGCCGCTCGAGGCTCGCGTGCGCGATCTGCTCGGCCGCCTCACCCTCGCCGAGAAGATCTCGCTCCTGCACCAGTACCAGCCGCCCATCCCGCGGCTCGGCATCCCGGCGTTCAAGACCGGGACCGAGGCGCTGCACGGCGTGGCCTGGTCGACCGACCGCGACAATGGCGGCGCGGTCGTGACGGCGGCCGGCACCGTGTTTCCGCAGGCCATCGGCCTGGCGACGACGTGGAACCCGGCGCTCATCCGGCAGGTCGGCGCCGCCGTCGGTGAGGAGGCGCGCGGCTACAACAAGGTCAACCCGCGCGTGTGGGGCGTCCAGCTGTGGGCCCCGGTCGTCAACCTCCTGCGCGACCCGCGCTGGGGGCGCAACGAGGAGGGCTACTCCGAGGATCCGACCCTGACCGGCGCGATCGCCACCGCGTACGGCTCCGGCATGCAGGGCGACGACCCCGATCATCTGCGGGCGGCGCCGGTCCTCAAGCACTACCTGGCCAACAACAACGAGGTCCATCGCGACACCACGTCCTCGAACCTGCGCCCGCGGGTGAAGGTGGAGTACGACGAGCTCGCCTTCAGGGCGCCCATCGCCGCCGACGCGGTCACCGGCGTGATGGCGTCCTACAACCTGGTCAACGGGCGGCCCAACACGGTCAACCCGGACCTCGACGACGTGGTCCGCACCTGGACCGCGCGCACGCTCTACAACGTGTCCGACGCCGGCGCGCCCTACAACCTCACGGGCTCGGAGATGTACTTCGCGAGCAACGAGGAGGGCTTCGCGGCCAGCCTGCTCGCCGGGCTGGACAGCTTCACCGTCGACAACCAGAACAGCGCGCCGACGCTCGCGATCATCCAGTCCGCGCTCGACCAGGGCCTGCTGGTCGAGGCCGACATCGACGAGGCGGTCGCGCACGTCCTCAGCATCCGCTTCCGCCTGGGCGACTTCGATCCGGGCGGCGGCCCCTACGGCGGCATCGGGCCCGACGTCATCAACAGCCCGGCCCACAAGCAGCTCGCGCGCAGGACCGCCGAGCAGGCGGTGGTGCTGCTCAAGAACGCCGGCCACACCCTGCCGCTCGACGCCTCGACGGCGCGGCGGGTCGCGGTCATCGGACCGCTCGCCGACACGCTCTACACCGACTGGTACTCCGGGTCGCTGTCGTACCGGGTCACGCCGCTGGCCGGGATCCGCGAGAGGCTGGGCGCGGCGGGCGCCACGGTCGTGGCCAGCGAGGGCGTGGACCGCATCGCCCTGCGCGAGGTCGCCAGCGGCAAGTACGTCACGGCCGGCACCGACGCGGACGGCGACATCCTGCGCGTCAGCGCCACCAGCGCCGGCCCGGCCGAGGAGTTCGACGTCTTCGACTGGGGCCAGGGCATCCTCACCCTGCGCAGCGCCGCCAACGGCAAGGTCGTCGACCGCTTCAACTTCGGCGCCAACTTCGCCAATCGCGCGGCCCAGCCCTACGACTGGTTCGTGCAGCAGCAGTTCGCGCTCGAGCCGCAGGCCGACGGCACGTACGTCATCCGCTACGCCGGCTACGAGAAGGCGTTCGACTGGGCCGGCCCGGAGATCTACCTCACCGTCGCCGAAGACGGCGCCCTGGCGCTGACCGCGACCGAGGCCGCCGGCGCCGCTCGCTTCGCCCGGGAGGTCATCCGCAGCGGCGTCGACGACGCGGCGGCGGCCGCTGCCGGCGCCGACGCGGCCGTGGTGGTGGTCGGCACCATGCCCTTCATCAACGGGCGCGAGGACCACGACCGCACCACCATGGCGCTGGCCGGCGGGCAGGCGGCCCTGGTCGCCGCGGTGCTGGCCGCCAACCCGCGCACGATCCTCGTGCTCGAGACCAGCTATCCGATGACCATCACCTGGGAGCAGGGCCACGTCCCGGCCATCGTGTGGACGACGCACGCCGGCCAGGAGACCGGCCACGCCATCGCCGGCGTGCTGTTCGGCGACGTGAACCCGGCCGGGCGCCTCACCCAGACCTGGTACCGCTCGACGGCCGATCTGCCCGACATCCTCGACTACGACATCATCAAGGCGCGGCGCACCTATCAGTACTTCGACGGGCAGCCGCTCTATCCGTTCGGCTTCGGCCTGTCGTACACGGCCTTCCGCTACGGCGACCTGGAGCTGAGCCAGCGCAGCGTCTCCGGCGGCGACCGCCTGGTCGCGCGGGTCGACGTCACCAACACCGGAAAGCGGGCGGGCGACGAGGTCGTGCAGCTCTACACGCGGCAGCAGTCGTCGCGCGACAGGATGCCGCGCAGGCAGCTGCGCGCGTTCCGCCGCGTGCACCTGGAGGCCGGCGAGACCCGGACCGTGCGCCTCGGCCTCCGCGCCTCCGACCTCGCGCACTGGGACGTGACGCGCGGCCGCCGGGTGCTCGAGGCCAGCACCCACGACGTCATGGTGGGGCCGTCGTCGGCCGACATCCGCGAGCGCGCGACCGTGCGCGTCCGCGGCGAGTCGATCCCGCCGCGCGACCTCGCCCGCGAGACCCGCGCGGTCGACTTCGACGACTACCAGGGGATCGCGCTGGTCGACGAGAGCAAGGCGTGGGGCGACGCGGTCGGCGGGGCGGACGGATCGTGGGTGAGGTTCTCGCACGTCGACCTCGGCCACGGCGCGGCCAGCTGGAGCGGCGAGGTCGCCCGCGCCGAGGCGGGCGACGCATCGATCGAGGTCCGCCTCGACGACCCGGCCGGGCCGGTGGTCGCGACCGCGACCGTGCCCAGCACGGGCGACATCTACAGCTACGTCACGGCGACCGCGCCGGTCGACGACGCGCACGCGCGCGGCTGTCACGACGTCTATCTCGTCTTCCGCGGGGCGCTGAGGCTGTCCACGTTCGCCCTCGAGTGAACCGGCCGCGCGCGCCTCGCTGCTATACTCGCCGGGTGTCAGCTGATGCGCTGCGCGAGAAGCTCCTCGCCGCGTTCGACCTGTTCGAAGCCGGCGTCGATCTCATGCGCCAGCGCCTGAGGCGCATGCACCCCGACGAGACGGCGGACGAGATCGAAAAGCGCCTGGCGGAGTGGCTGCACGACCGACCGGGCGCCGAGCACGGCGACGCGGTGGGCCGCGCGGGTAGCTGGCCCAGGTCGTCGCCGTGAGCCGGCTGGCGCGCGCGCTGGCCGCCCTGGCCCGGGTGCGCGGCTCCAGCTGAATCGAGCGTGTAGGGTGTATGTCCAGCTCGGCGGCGGGTCGCGGCAAACGGCGTCAACAGCGCTGTTGACACGCTCTTCGCGGTCCACAACCATGGCTGCGTCAGCTGGCAATCGGTGCGGACGCCAAGCTCGGCGAGAGGAGCATCGACATGACGACCAAGCGGATCACCCGGCGCCGCGTGCTCGGCGCGATCGGGACGGCGGGAGCCCTCGCGGCGCTGCCCGCGTGTCGCAAGCGCGGCGGCAGCGGCGGCTCC
>Ga0126377_10001680_pt1 | contig 14694 bp, 13 predicted proteins | sample PanSoiMetPlot_22_FD_92647 | JGI IMG/M metagenome (GOLD analysis project Ga0126377, IMG submission 92647) | Tropical forest soil microbial communities from Panama - MetaG Plot_22 | ecosystem: Environmental > Terrestrial > Soil > Tropical forest > Bulk soil | place: Panama | collected 2016-02-17
ACCCGCGGGAATCGCGCAGCCACCTCCTCGAGCGACATCGAGCGCTGCGCGCCCGCTGCATCAGCTTGCATCGCGGGCGCGCCCGCGATGTGCGCCGGGGCAGGTGCGGTGCTGCCGCCCACGAGTGGATCGAGAGCGATGGACAGAGCGCGTGCGTCGCGCGCCGGATCGGTCATGATGAACTTCGGGTCGACGGGCAGCTGTCGGGTGGTTGAGAGCATTTTCACGACAGTCACGCGCGAATAGCTCAGTAGCTGCAGGCCGCCGGCGCCGGAGTACAGGAGCTTCCCTCCGGCATCCGTCAGTCGCACGACGAACGATAGTGCCGGTAACCGGCCCTCGACGTCGACGCCACCCGCGGCCAGCGTCGCCATGAAGTGTGAAAAGCCGGTCCGGTCCGGACCGCTGCTCGAGTCGACGACGCCGTCCCAGCTCGCCTTGCCGACGTTGAACGGCGCCGAGCGCAGCGCTATCGCCGGCTGCAGGAGCGCGTCGACCTGGTGAGTCGCCAGGTATTCGTGGCTGCTGAATTCGTTCAGTGCGTCGACCTTCTCCTTGATCCGCTGGCCCGTCATCGGGTCATACAGTCCACCGAGTGCCGCCTGGTTCCGTTCGCGGACCTCGCGCATGGCGGATGCGGGAACCACCGCGAACCCCGCGCTGGTGAGACGCGCGGCGATTTCGGCCTCGTAGCGCGCGGCAACGGTGTCCTTGTCCGGCACTTCCTCCGCCACGACGATCGGCATGATCCCGATCGTCTTGACGGTCGACATCAGATCGGCGCGTGGTACTTCGAAGTTCGAGGCAGGCTTATCCTCCCCGTGAGCGCGATGTTCGGCGGCAGCCCCGGATCCCAGTGCGAGCAGGATGAGTGCGAGCGACGCCCGATTCATTTGTTTGTCCCTGTGACTGGCGACGCCGCAGCCGCGGCGTCCTGCTCGAGGTAACGCCGCACGAGCGGTGCATCGACGGCGAGCGGTACTCGGTCGAGATACGTTTGGAAGGCAGTGCGGGCCGCTTGCGGATTGCCATGCCGCGAGTAGAGGAGCGCGAGCTCCCGAAATGCCGCCGGCGGCGGCTCTGGCAGCGCGACCGCGCGCTCATAGGCGGCGCGCGCTTGCACATCCGTTGCATCCGTTCGCGGGATGCGATTGCGAGCAATCTCACCTTGCAGGAATTGCGCTCGACTGCTGTCGCCCGTCGCGATCACGGCCTCGACCGCCGTCTCGGCCCGGTCGAGCTCGCCGGCCTCGAGCAGTATCGCGACCTGCTCGAGCGGGAGGCCCGTGACTTCGGCCAGGTACTCTGCGCGCCGGGTTTGGCGCCCGGCGCCGACAGTGCTCGCGAGCTCCCCGGCAAGCAGGGCCCGATGGTTCGCGATTCGCTCAGTGAGTTGAGGATGCGAGGCATACTTCGCGATCTCTGCGTCCTCGGAAGATGTCCGTTCGGCGAGACGCTGCAGCACCGCCAGCGCACCGCTTGGATCGTAGCCCGCCGCAATCATGCGGCGGATCCCGCCGTCGTCCGCCTCGCGCTCCAGATCACGCGAGTAGCCAGCGACGGATGCACGCGCCCAGATCAGCAGCGTGTCTTGCGGAATCAGGACGGCCTGGTTCGGCTGCAGACCTGCGTGCTGGCCTGCAAGGCCGACCGCGATGCCCAGCAGCAAGCCCGTGGTGCGAGCGGCGAGTGTCTTGTGACGCTCGTCCCTCATGCCGCGCAGCACGTGAGCATTTTCATAGTGCGTCCCTTCATGCCCGAGCACCGCGGCAAGCTCCGACTCATCGGCCAGCGATACGAGCAGTGCCGTCGTCACGTAGATCGATCCGTTGGAGAGCGCGAACGCATTCGGCTCCGTGCCCCGGATCACTCGCACGTGCACGGCATTGGGATCGCTACTGCCTGCGAGCAGGGACTTGGCCACACGCTGCAGGTACGCATCGAGGCTCGCGTGACCGTACAGCAGGTGATTGCGCACGATGCGCCCTTCGATTGCCTCGTTCGCTTCCTCCATGGTCCGGAGTTCCTGTGCGCTCGGCGGAGCGAAGTGCGGCGGCGGCGGCACGAGGTGCGCGACAACGATCACTTCTTCGAGGACCTCTGGTGCGGCGGCGGCGAAAATGCGCACTGTACGGTCGTTCAGAAATTCGAACGTCAGACCCGTGCCTTCCAGCAGGCGTGCAAGCGCTTCGCGCGGCGCGAGGCCAGCAGGCGCGCCTCGTGTCCCCTGGTCGTGGACAGTCTCGGACAGGTAGGCAAACTGCAAGGCGGTTTGGTGAGAGAGTTCGACGAGAGCTTGCGCAAGGGACCCCGATGGGATGCCCGCCACGAGCACGCTCGACCCTGAGGGCTGCGCCGGCAGGTCCTGCGCATGAGCAGCGAGCGAGCACACGCACAGCGCGCAGGCTCCCAACATCGCCTTCGCGGTGTCGCGCAGCCCGCCGAAGCGCGGCCTCCCGTTCGTGTTCATGATTATCGAGACGTAAGGTACCGAGGACACCGCATCAATCACATGCGGGGTCAACGCCGATACACCCGGACACGGTCTTCCCTGACCTCGACCCCGACGCCATCCAGGCTGCGAAGGAACACGATGAAGGAGTCGGTGTCGTCCTGCGCGAACACGCCGCTGATCTCTATCGTGCGCAGCTCCGGTGTCACCACTTCGATGGGCGTGCGGTTGTAGCGATTGAACTCCGCGACAACATCACCGAGTGGCTGATGTTCAAAGGCGATCTCGTGACGGAGCCATGCCGTCGCCTGCTGCGCGTCCACGTGCGCAGCGGCGTCGGGCAAGGCCCCGTTGTCGATCCGCACCTGTTCCCCGGCACCGAGCAACAGCTCGGGCGGCCCGGCGTGCTTCCCGGTGGAGACACCGGCAATCGGTTGCTTCTTCACGCTGACCCGGCCCTCGAGCACGGTGACCAGGGCGGATTCGCCCTGCACGTAAACGTCGAACCGGGTGCCTATGTCGACGATCGCCGCGGGACCCGCATCCACGTGGAACGGCCGCGACGCATCGTGCACGACTTCGAACACGGCTTGGCCGCGTTTGACAGAGAGGTCGCGCGCAATGCTGCTATACGCAACGATGACCTCGGTATCGCTGTTGAGATGTATCACGGAGCCATCGGCGAGCCGGCGCGTCAATTGCTCGCCGTGCCCGGTGGAAATGTGCACCGGACTTCGCGGGACCTGTGCCGTCACGACAGGTGTCGGCTTCGGCGTCAACGTGAAGAAGTGGAGCCCGACCACGGCGACGAGGCCCGCCGCGGCGACGGCCACCAACGCACCGAATACCGGCAGCAGACGCGAGCCACGCGCAGGCCGGCCAAAATCGCGCGAAATGGGTTGTGCGTGGTCGTCTTCCTCGTCTTCTTCTTCACCGCCATCGTCCGCGGCTTCGGCCTGCACCCGTTCGAGCAGGGTATCGAGTGAGAACGCCGGGTCATCCTCCAGCCGGCCGAGCTCGCGCGAAACCTGCGAGACGCCCAGGTACTCCGCCACGTGATCGGGCGACTCCCGCAGCCAGTGATCAAACTTCTCGCGCTGCCGCGCGTCCGGGCTTTTGCGATTGGCGACGAACCAACCTGCAGCCTCTTTCGCCACGACCTTGCGGTTGCGCCTGTACGAGTTCACGAGCTCACCCAGGTTCCGTCATGCGGCACCGGCAGTGTGCCAGCGCCTTCTTGAGATATTTCTTGACCGAATTTGTCGAGACGCCGAGCCTGGCCGCCGCCGCTTCGTAGCTCATGCCATCCATATGGCACATCTTCACGGCCGCCTGCCATCTCGCCGGCAGCTCTTGCAGCACCGTGCGCAGTTGCGCCACGCGCCGCTCCGTCTCGATCTCGCCGCAGAAGTCGGGCACGTCGGCGAGTTGCGCCTCGACGAGAGGATCGTCGACGTCGGCCGCATTGCGCTGCCGCCGTTCATCACCGATCCGTTCGTACATGAGGTTGCGGGCCACCGCGAACAGGTAGCCCTCGGGATTGCGGATGGTCTCCGCGTTCGGAATGGCCCGCATCCGCGCGTACACGTCTTGGAAGAGGTCGGCCGCATCCTGGGGATTGCGGGCACTTGCGCGGAGGAAGCCGGACAAACGCTCCCCGAGCTCCCGAAAGAGCTTGTCGACCAACGCCTGCGTGGACTCCGCCATAGCTAGTGATAGAGCGCAGAGCGCGGAGTTCGGGTACCCCTCTCTTGTTAGGCCTCCGAGTATGGGCCTGTGCTGCGCCGCGCACCACTACGAAGCGGACGGTACAGGCGGATGCTGTTCGGTTCGACCACCTTCGTCTCCTGACGCGTTCCGCAGGGGCTGCGCATTGAGCCCGTGCCGATCAGTTGACCCGCACCATCGACAGCCGCTCGCTCGGCGTCGCCTGCGAGACCAGGATGACCATGAGGCCGTTGCCGTTGCGCAGAATACGGGCCTGCTCGGAGCTCATCGGCTGCTCGATCTTCGCCGGCTGCAGGTTGTACATCGCGCCGGTGAGTGGATCGACGATCAACAGGCCGATCAGGCCGCCGAACACCACGTTGCCGAAGTACCAGCCACTCACGCTCGAAGTGAGCTTCGCCTCCGCCGATGTGTAGCCCGGCATGTTGAAGACGAGGCGATAGTTCTGTCCTTTGAAGTAGCCGTATTTCGGCTGGAGCTCCGCGACGAACGGCGTCGTCTGGGTCGTGATCAGTTCGTTGTCACGATTGAAGATCGTGACCTGTGCGCCGGGCGGATCCGAGGCGACCGGGATGGAGCGCAGGCCGCTGTGAACGATGGTCGCGCAACCGCCGGCTAAGACCGCTGCTGCGCCGATGACGAGCGATGCGATTCTGGACTTCATCGCGCCCACCGAGCGCGGCCCCATTGCGACTTGTGACTTGTGCATGGCTCCTCCAACGTGACCAGTCCATGTGGACTTGGAATGCTAGGAGCCTGCTTCGCATGATTCGGGTACCCCAAGTTCTCCAGCCTGGGTGGGACGACTCGGTTTCCCGCTGCGAGAGTGGGCGCATCACGAAGCACTACTCAGCGGCCGAGCTGACGAATGTGATCGCGGCGACGGAGAAGGTTTGCGGAGAGTCTCGCAAGAGCCCACAGCGAAGTGGCTTCGACGTCGAACGGGCTGATGCAATGCTCAGCAACGTGTCGATTCGAGAGGAGCGAAATTGGTGCCGGCTGAGGGATTCGAACCCCCGACCCCCTGATTACAAATCAGGTGCTCTACCAACTGAGCTAAGCCGGCAACAGTGCGGATTCTAGCAGCCGGTGCGTCGCAGACCCGCTAGCCAGTCGCTCCCGGGGTTTGCGGGCAGGCGAGCACCTGCAAGCGAACGATGCGCCCGCTCTCACCCGGGATGTCGGACGGATTCACCATCGCATCGGTGGGCTTCAAGTCGATGTCGATCCAGTAGACGGTGTCCTTGCGCGTGCGATCGGCGACGGATGGGGTGAAGCCAAGCGCCCTCACCTCCTCGGCACGGCGTTGCGCCCGCTGCGGTTCGCTGAAGATGCCGAGCGAGATGACATTCGTCTGGTCGGCGGCGGGCATGATGTAGGCGTCCGCCACACCCTTCTGCTTGAGCACCGACATCGCGCGCTGTGCTTCGGCGCGCGAGGGCAGATCCGCGAGATAAACCCACAGACCCGCCCACACGTCGCCCTGTGCGAGGCGAGTCCGCGGCGAATAACCCGAACCGCGCATCGTCGAGGAGGCCTGGCTCGCTTCAGCGAGATCGCGGAACGGCCCGAGGCTGATGCAGCGCGCGACGTTGTTGATGAGGCCGGCGGACTGGTCCGAAGGTGCTGCGGATTCCGGTTGCCCCGGGGACCGCTGCGGTGTCGCCGACGGCTGCGGTGTCGCCGCCGGCGCCTCGGGCGCAGGTGCCTGCTCATCGGCCTTCGCGGGTTCCTGCGCCAGTTGCAGCGTGGGCACGCTGACCGTTGCCGCAGACACTTGTGGCTTGGCGGGGGCGTGCCACTGAGTCCATGCGAGGACGATCAGGTTCACCAGCAGCAACGCCAGGAACAGCCCTTTCATACGCGGATATTACGACTTCCGGTTCATCATGCGTGGCCGGCCGTCACGGCGAGGCCGCGCAACACCAGGTCCGGTACGATCTCAGCGGCACTGGTCATCGCACGCTTGAGCTGCTCCGCATCTCCGCCCGTGAGGTAGACCCGCGGAGCATCACCACCCGCGCGACGCGCCAGATCTACAACGGCGCGATCCGCGGCCGCGGCGAGCGCATAGAACGCCCCGCTCGCCACGGCGCGCGCGGTGTCGTTCGCGAACACGCCTTTCTCGGCGATGTTGCCGGACGCGACGCTCGAGTACTCGCGCGCCTTGCGTGCGATGTCGCCGGTCCCGTCGAGCAACGCGTCCATCATCATGCGACTGCCGGGAATGATCAGCCCACCGAGGTGCAATCCCGCGGCGTCGAGTCCGTCGATCGTGAGCGCGGTGCCGGCATCGATGATGCAAGCCCATCCGGGTGCCAGATGATGCGCGGCGATGAGCGTCAGCCAGCGATCCACGCCGAGAGAAGTCGGCTGTGGATAGGCATTGGTCACTTCGCAGGCGTACGCCTGGGAAACCGCGAACTCGGGTGTCAGCTGCCACAGCCGTTGTGCCTCGCCACGGATCGTCGTCTCCATCGCCGCGCCGGCGACATTTGCAACCAGCAGCCGTTGCGGACGGAACCGCTCGCGGAACAGCTGCCGCGTCCATTCCTCGACGGGAACGTCCCGGTGCAACAGCGACTGTTGTGGAGTGAGTGCTCCTTCGAGGAGCTGCGCCCATTTCACGCGCGTGTTGCCGATGTCGAGCAGCAGGATCATGCGTCATTCCTTCATGCGGCGGCTCGCATGCTGACCTCGCCGGAGACGAAGCGCTTGAGCCCAGTGGGCGTTTCGAGCATCAGCGCACCGTCCTCGTCGATGCCGCGCGCGATACCGCCCTGAGTCTCCTGGCCCGCGAGAACGCGAACCTCCCGGCCTGCCATGGCATCCGCATCGCGCCACTCGGTCATGAAGGGCTGGAAGCCGCGCTGCTCGAACTCGACGAGCGCCTCGACGAGCTCGCTGACGATCGCAGCTGCGACAGCATTGCGTCCCGGCAAAGCAGCGCCGGCGCGAATTTCCGCGAGATCGATTGGAGCGACGCCGGTCGCCTGGATCGCCCGTCGCGACTGCGGACTCAAGCTGAAGTTGAGCCCCAGGCCCAGCACGACGTAGGCAGGGCCAGCCGATTCAGCGCGCAGCTCGATGAGAATGCCGCCGAGCTTGCGTCCCTCGCAGACGATGTCGTTGGGCCACTTGAGTTTGATCTGCGCAAGACCTTCGCGACGCAATGCGCGCAGCACCCCGACGCCCGCGGCAAGGCTCAAGGCACCGACCTGTCGCGGTGTTTCCGCAAATTGCCAGCTCAGCGACAGGCACAAACCGCTCCCGTACGGCGCGGTCCAGCCGCGCCCGCGCCGGCCGCGACCCGCGGATTGATATTCGGCAAGGCAGAGATCCGCGCGGCCCACCGGCAGGTCGGTCCTGGCAAAGAGGTGCGAATTGGTCGAGGCGATCTCATCGAAGACTTCGCAGTCGCGCAGTCGCGCGCTCGCCAATGGCGCGAGACTCTTGCGTACGCGGGTGCCGGTCAAGGTCTCGATGGGCTGCGGCAATCGATAGCCGCGCTTCGGCACGCTGTGTAGCTCCAGCCCGAGCGCCGACAGTCCATGCAACGCCTTCCACACTGCGGTGCGACTCACACGCAGCGCAGCCGCAAGACGCGCACCGGAGTGAAATTCGCCGTCAGCGAGCCGCCCGATGAGCCTTTGACGCAGCGATGCGCCGCGCCCTGTCTGCCGCGTGTTCAACGTCGTAGCAGCCACAACCGCCCTGCGCGGGGTTCAGCGTGACGCAGCATGCGCGCGATATTGCTGCGGTGGGTATAGATGACGAATACCGCCATCACGACGCTGAACGCTGCGAGAGCGAGCGGCAGCGGCGACTGCGTGGCGCACACGTAGACAGGCAATGCCACGCTGGCGCACATCGTCGCCAGGCCGACGTATCCCGACAGCGCGACCACGGCCAGCCAGACGAGCAGTACCGGCAGCAGCAGGATGGGCTGCATGCCGAGCAGCGCTCCGACCAGTGTCGCGGCGCCCTTTCCGCCCCGGAATTCATGCCAGACCGGATAGACATGCCCGAAAACAGCCGCGGCGGCGCACGCCGCAACGAGCCAAGCGCGATCGACCGCCGGATCGAAGCCGATACCCGGCATGAGCAGCTGCGGGATTACAGCCGCCGCCACGACGCCCTTGGTCACGTCGATGAGCACAACCCAGAACGCGAACGCCTTGCCGTGCGTGCGCAGCGCATTCGTTCCGCCTACATTGCCGCTCCCTGCGCTGCGCAAATCCACGCCGCCGCGCAAACGCCCCACGATGAGGCCGCCCATGAGCGATCCCAGCAGGTAACTCAACAGCGTCTTGAGACCAAGCTCGAGCAAATGCGCCCCCGTGTCGCAGGTCGAAATTGTAGCGCAGCGCCGTTGAGGGCCGGCTGCTGCGCAATCGCCGCGGCCTCAGTCGTAGCGGATGACAGCCCGGGCTCGATGGCTTCCCCATGAGAAGTTCTCGGCGACGTTCAGATCGACGAGCACCGCGAGAGCGGTGACTTCGTAGCCGGCCCGCTGGCTGAGATCGGCCGCGGCGCGCAGCGTACCGCCGGTGGCGAGCACGTCATCGATGACGATCAAGCGCCCGTGGCCGGTGTGCATCTCGAGCGTACCGGTGCCGTACTCGAGCTCGTAGTCCAGTGCGACTACCGGTGGGGGAAGCTTGCCTTGCTTGCGTATGGGTACAAAGCCCTTGTGGTGCCGCGCCGCGAGCGCCGCCGCCAGGATGAAGCCGCGCGATTCGATACCCGCGAGCGCGTCCACCGCCTGCCACTCGTCCGGCGTGAACAGGGTCTCGACGGCCCCGAGTGTCGCGTCGAGGTGCGTGCGCAACAGCGGACTGATGTCGCGAAACAGGATCCCCGGACGCGGGAAATCAGGCGTTTCGATGATGAGGCGCTTGAGATCGATCATGGAGGAATTCTAGCTCGGGTCGCACCGCATCGCGGTCTCGCAGCCGGTGTCACTTGCGACGCGGCAAGTGCACTTCCGCCAGCATGCAGCGCACACTCCCGCCACCGTAAGTCTCGATGGTCGGGATCGGGACGGCCAGGATGGCTGCGTGACGCTCAAGGCGCTGTCTTTGCACGTCGTCCAGGCTGTTCGCCGCCGCCGCGGACATGACGACGAGCTTGCCCCCGCTTTGCGTCTGCAGCTCGAGCATGTTGCCGGCGAACCGGAGCATCTGCGCTTCGCTGATGGCGATGATCTCGTGGCCCGAGTTTTCAATGATGTGCAGCACTGCACGCCGACGCGTCGCGTCCACGATGGCCTCGGGACACAGCACGGCGAAGTGCTCGCCGACGCACATGAGCACATTGGTGTGGTAGAGCGCGACTCCCTGCCGGTCGAAGGCCTCGAAGCTCACCACCTCGTAATCGAGCTGCTGGGCGAAGTCGCCGAGCGCGTCGAGGTGCGTGCGCGGCGAGAGGCTCGCATACGCGAGCCGATTCACGCGGTCGAGAACCAGGCTCCCGGTGCCCTCCAGATACTGATCGAGCATCTCGTGATCGCTGAGATCGACGGTACGCGCAATGCGAAACTGGTGTCGCGACGCGAGCTCCTGCAGCACGTCGACCCGTCGCTCCGAGCGGCGATTGGCGGCGAGCATTGGGTAGAGGACCACGGTACCGTCGCCGTGAAAGCTCACCCAGTTGTTGGGGAATATGGCGTCCGGTTTTTCCGGGTCCGGGGTATCACTGGCGATGCACACGTGCACCCCAGCGGCGCTCAGTGCAGTCGCCAGTGCATCGAATTCCTGCGCGACGCGCGTGCGGATGGGGGCGATGGGCTCTTCTGTCGTGCGAGCCTGGAAGGCGTTCGAATCCGCCGTTGCCGGGTTCGCGCCGAAGCGGGACGGCCGAACCATGAGCACGCTGCGCGCAGCCTGAGCCTCGTGCGTATCCACTTGCACCATGACCCTATCGCCCCGCCGGGCTGATCGGGACTCAGCCGGCTGCCACTTTCGCCAATGCGACGACGTGCTCGCGCGCAGAGACTACCACTCCGCCCGGCCTCTCGATCGTCACGGCGAAGGCCGCAGGCTGGTTCACAGCGAGTTTGGCGGTGATCGGCACGACCACTTCGGTGGCATTCGCCGGGATGTCGAATACGCCGCCGTCGATGGGATAGCGGTCGTCGCGCCTGGCATCGAAGATCCAGAGCTGGTACTGCGAGCGTTTCGGATCGTTCGCGGCGAGTCCGGTGAAGCGGATGAAGCCGCGCTGCGTCGCGTTGTCCCACACCACGTCGCCCTTCACCCCCTGCGATGCCGGATCCTCGGTGTTCGACCACTCGCTCTGCGTCGCGCCCTTCTGCAACAAGGCAAGCCGCTGCTCTGCGAGTGTCGGGGTGTGCGGCACCGTCCGTGTGACCGAGACGGGTGGTTCCACCATCTCGCGCAGCTTCGGCCACCAGGCGATCACCGCCAGCACGAGACACGCGGCGGCAGCGAGCCAGCCGAAGCGCCCGGCCGCCGACGACGCGACCGCTGTCGAGCGCGGACGCAAGGGGGTAACGTTACTTTGACCTGCCGGCAACTCCTTTACGGCCTGGGCTTCGATCCGCGCCCGCAGGGCTGCGGGCAGCGGCTCGTCGGGAAAGTCGCCGGCCAGCGCCACGGCGGCGGCGATGCGTTCGATGAGCTGCGGATCCCCATCGTCATGTTGCGCCAGGAGGCGATCGAGCTCGGACTGCTCTGCAGCGCTCATGCCTTCGGTCGCCTGCTTCACCAGCAGGTCGAGCAGGCGCTCATTGCGCAGGAGTGCGTCGCTCATGTGCGCGACCCTCCTGCCGCCTGCGCGCCGAATGTTTCCATGAGTTCCCGGACTTCGATCAACCCTCGCCGCATGTTGGTCTTCACGGTACCGAGGGCCATCCCGGTCCTGGCGGCGATCTCCGAGTGACTGAGCCCCTGGAGGATGCCGAGTTCGAGCACCTTCTGCTGTTCGGGCCTGAGACGCGCGACGGCACGCGCAGCCTGTTCGGCCTCGACACAAACTTCGGCGCGAGTGCCGGGCTCGGCCCACCCGGCCGCCTCGAGCGCTTCGGTCGATTCACGCGCGGGTTCCTGCGCGGCGCGTCGCAGGCGATCGATCAGTCTTCGACGAGCGATGGTCGTGATGAATACCTTCTCCGAGCCCTGAGCGGGATCGAAACGACCGGCACTGCGCCACAGGTCGATGAAAATCTCCTGAACCGCGTCCTCGGCATCGGCGCGGGTGCGTGTCAGGCGGCGCGCCAGCGCCCAAATGAGATTACCGAACTGATCGATGCATTCGGCTACGGCGCGCTGCTCGCCACGGGCAATACGTTTCAGAACCGGCTCGTCCATACGCTGGCTTACGCTAGTTCGCCTCGTCCCTGGTTTTGGATTCAGCCGACTGTGATCCGTTATGCAGTAATGAAGCCGCAGTCCCCCGAACCGGTCAACCGCTCACAGCGGGCGGCCGAGGAACAAGTAGAGCGCGGCGTTGCCACCTTCGGCAAGGCCAACCGCGAAATAGAAGGGTCCGAGGATCGTGTCCGCCGCCAGGTACAGCGAACCCGAGTAGATAACCCCGCCGGGTTCGGGCCCGTTGAGGCGATTCTCGAGATTCGCGGCCTCGACCGAGCCGCCCACGTAGATGCCCTTCGCGACCGTCGGGACAAAGGCGACGCGGTGTTCGTACACAAAGCGGCCCATCGTCGCGCCATCAACGAGGAATTCCTGCTGGCTGTAGCCCGAGAGCTTCAGAAAGCCTCCGAGCTGGAAGGCGTCGTAGATCGGGCGCTCGGTGTCGAAACTGGTGTAGTAGTCGAGACCGATGCGGTAGTGATCCTTCTCAGTGCCGAATGCCTTCTCCAGGCGGGCGATACCCGTGTCGTAGTCTGTATCCGAACCCAGCGATGGGCGCGATGTGCCGAGATTCATCACGGCGAGATAGCCCGTGGATGGAAAGCTCCAATTGTCGTACTGGTCGAGCACCACCTGCAGGTACGCGGCGCCAAAGTTGTCGTGTTGATCGGGGAGAATGGCGCTGCCCGTCCCCTTGGTGAAGCTGATCTTGCCGTAGTTGTATCCGAGCCGCGCCTCACCCACGGTGCCGAAGCGGTAGCCCAGATCCAGACCGGCTTCACCCCGCCGGTTGCGGTACTGCGCCGCGTTGTTGTCCCCGATGAAGATGTTGTCGAGCTGCTGTGTAAACACCACGCGCGGCGCCACGAACCACTCGCGCTCGAGGTCGAGCGGCTGGTACAGCTCGCTTCCCAGGCCCGAAAGATTGCCGAGGTAGGCACGGTTACGCCATTCGAGGCCGCGATCATTCAGCCACGTCATGCGATGGTCGACGTTCAGATTGAATGAGCTTGTACCCTGGAAATTGGTCGAAAGAGTGAGTCCCATGTGCAGGTAGTTGGGACCCCAGCTCTTCTCGCGCGGTTCGACCAGCAGATACGAGCCCCCGTCAGTCGGATCGACGCGATAGCGAACCTGTTGGAAGTCATCGGTCGCCAGGAGCGTTTTCAGTCCCTGGGCGAGACTCTTCTCGTCTCGCTGGCCGTTGGTCGCGCCAGTGAAGGTCGCTTCGGCCACGCGCGGATTCACGTAGGTGAGTGACTTCGTGTCGAGACGCACGCCCGCGTACTGCACCGGCGCCTGATCCCCACGGACGCGCGCGAGGAAGGCGGCGTAGTCCGCTTCGCTCAAGCTGAGTGTGCGCAGGCGATCCTCCACCGCGCGTGCGGCACGCTCGCCAATCTCGATCGTCGATGCCGAGTGTTCGAAATCGCCCGCACTGTAGTCGCCGAGCTGCGGCAGGATGAGAACGTCGCGCTCCGTGAGCTCACCGAGCGATTTCTGCACGTTCTGCTCGGTGAGGATGTTCACCATCTGCGAGCCTACGCTCAGGAGCGATTGAATCTGGTCGCGCCGCATCAGCCCGGTACCCAGGTTGACCGCGATGAGGATATCGGCGCCCATCGAACGCGCCACATCAACGCCGAGATTGCGGGTGAGGCCGCCATCGACGAGCAGCCGGCCGTCGAGTTCCACCGGAGAGAAGACGCCTGGAACCGACATGCTGGCGCGCAAGCACTGCGGGAGACTTCCGTGGTCGAGCACCACCATCGACCCACTCTCGATGTCAGTGGCGATGGCGCGGAACGGGATGCGCAGTTTGTCGAAGCTCTCCTGGTCCTGGTTGGGGCCGGCGAGTCCCTGCAGGAAAATTTCCAGCTGCTGGCCGATGATCGCGCCGGTAGGCAGCTGGATCTGCGCACCGCGTATACCAAACTCTGCGGCACCTATCGAAGAGCGATCCAGGGACTTGGAGCGGACCGAGCGATCGGGGCGTGGCGGCTGATCGAGCAGCACGTTGTCCCAGTTCGCCTCGCGCACCAGCTTCTCCATCTTGGCTGGAGATTCACCGTATGCGTACCCGCCACCCACGAGGGAGCCCATGCTCGTGCCAACGATGCAGTCCACCGGGACGCGCAATTCCTCGAGCACCTTGAGCACGCCGATGTGCGCAACGCCACGCGCTCCGCCGCCACTCAGGACCAGGCAGATCTTGGGGCGCGGTGTTGCCGACGCCGCGGCTGCCGCGTTCGGCTCCGCAGCGAGTGCCGAATTGATGCCGGCAACCACGGTGATTGAAGCGACAAGAAGCGAACGCAGTGCAAGCGAGGGCATGGCGACTTCCTTCGGATTTCGGCCCCATGAGCAGACCCCGACGCCCGGGCCTCCCGGGGACGGAGCTTCGTGTGCTCGCAGAGTAGCGCGTCAGGGTCGCAACCGCGCGCGCGACAAGTAGATTCCCGAGGGGTTTTCGCGGGATTTTCGCGGCCAAAGAAAAACCCCCGAGGCCTTGCGACCTCAGGGGTTTTGTTTGAGAGCCTGGCAGTGACCTACTTTGGCATGGCTTGCGGCCACACTATCATCGGCGCAGAGCGTTTTCACTTCCGAGTTCGGAATGGGATCGGGTGGTTCCCACTCGCTATATCCGCCAGGCAAACTTTTCGAGAGCCCGGCCGGAGCTCTCGCTCCGGCCGTTCCCTCCAATCCGGCACACTTGCTTTCTCGACGTGTCGCATTCGCATCGTCAAAGAAACACCCAACCGCTTGGGTGTTATATGGTCAAGCCTCACGGGCAATTAGTACTGGTTAGCTCAATGCATCGCTGCACGTACACACCCAGCCTATCAACGTCGTAGTCTGCGACGGCCCTTCAGGGGAATCGAGTTCCCAGGGAGAACTAATCTTGGGGGGGGCTTCCCGCTTAGATGCTTTCAGCGGTTATCCCGTCCGTACATAGCTACCCGGCAATGCCACTGGCGTGACAACCGGAACACCAGAGGTACGTCCACTCCGGTCCTCTCGTACTAGGAGCAGCTCACCCTCAATTCTCCAACGCCTACGGCAGATAGGGACCGAACTGTCTCACGACGTTCTGAACCCAGCTCGCGTACCACTTTAAATGGCGAACAGCCATACCCTTGGGACCTGCTACAGCCCCAGGATGTGATGAGCCGACATCGA
>Ga0126377_10001681_pt1 | contig 14692 bp, 8 predicted proteins | sample PanSoiMetPlot_22_FD_92647 | JGI IMG/M metagenome (GOLD analysis project Ga0126377, IMG submission 92647) | Tropical forest soil microbial communities from Panama - MetaG Plot_22 | ecosystem: Environmental > Terrestrial > Soil > Tropical forest > Bulk soil | place: Panama | collected 2016-02-17
AAACGAAGCGGAGCGACCGATGTTCTCGCCGATCAACGCGCCGCTGGTTTGGTCCAGTCCCAGTCCACCGTACTCTTCCGGGATGTTTGCCCCAATCAAGCCGAGGTCAGCCGCACTCTTTACCAGATCACGCGCCAACTTCCAGTCGTGCTTCTCCAACTCGTCAATGTGGGGACTGACTTCGTTGTCGACAAACTGGCGGGTAGTCTCCGCGATCATGCGGTGCTCTTCGGTAAAATCTTCAGGCGTGAAGATCTCGTCGCTGGTGCGCTCTTCGATCAGGAATGCGCCACCCTTAATCAACTTTTTCTCTTCTGCTACGGCTGACATTTGTTACTCCTCCAAATAAGAACTTCGGACTCCGTCATAGTCTTTCTAAAATTCCGGCAGCACCCATGCCACCGCCCACGCACATCGTCACCATTCCATAGCGGCCATTCCGCCGCTCGAGTTCACGCAAGATACTCGCGGTCAGTTTTGCGCCGGTGCAACCCAAAGGATGGCCCAACGCAATAGCCCCACCGTTGACGTTTACTTTCTCCGGATCAAGACCGAGAGTCTTGATCACTGCTAACGATTGGGCCGCAAACGCCTCGTTCAACTCAATCACGTCAATGTCGGCTAGCGTGAGACCGGCAAGTTTTAAGACCTTCGGAATCGCGAATACTGGCCCAATTCCCATCTCCTCCGGTGGGCAACCGGCGGTGGCGTAGGCTACAAACCTCGCCAGCGGTTTCACCCCGAGATCCTTCGCGCGAGCGTCAGACATCACGATTGCGGCCGCTGCGCCGTCAGACATTTGCGAGGCATTGCCGGCGGTGATCGTTCCTTTCACATGAAACGCCGCTTTGAGCTTGGCCAGCCCTTCGGCACTGGTGTCGCGCCGCACGCCTTCATCACGATCGAACACAACTTCGCGTCGCTGCCTCTTTCCATTTTCGTCCAGATCCTCTAAGACTACACTCAGCGGCACGGTTTCATCTTTAAATTTGTCAGCATCCAGGGCCGCTGCCGCGCGCTGATGTGAACGCAACGCAAATGCGTCCTGCTCTGCGCGAGTCACTTCATATTTTCTGGCTACGTTCTCGGTCGCCAGCCCCATGCTCAGATAGAAATCCGGATAGTGTTCAACCAGGTAAGGGTTGGGGCGAATAATATGACCGCCCATTGGAATCATCGACATTGTTTCCAACCCACCTGCCACGATCACTTCCGCCCCGCCACTCTTGATGCGATCCGCAGCCATCGCAATCGACTGCAGGCCCGACGAGCAAAAACGATTGATGGTCATCGCACTCGTTTCCACCGGCAACCCGGCGCGAATCGCGGCTGCGCGCGCGACGTTCATGCCCTGCTCCGCTTCCGGCATGGCGCAACCGATGATCACGTCTTCGATGTCTGCGCCTTGCAAACCAGGCACGCGATTGATTGCTTCCTTGATCACCGCAGCGCCCATGTCGTCAGGACGCGTGGTCCTGAGTGTGCCTTTGGGAGCCTTGCCCACTGCGGTGCGAACTGCTGCTACGATTACTGCGTCTCTCATAGTCTTAAAACCCCTCGTCTAACGTCCAACGTCAATGTCCAAGGTCTTGGTCATCAAGGACGTTCGACTCTGGACATTAGACTTTGGACCTAATTCCTTAACGGCTTGCCCGTCTTCAACATATGCGCCATCCGCTCTTGCGTCTTGCGCATGCCAATCAACGACAGAAATGCTTCCCGCTCGAGATCCAGTAAGTACTGCTCAGAAACCCTGGTCGGGTGGTTCAGATCGCCGCCGGTCAAAACTCGTGCGAGTCGCGCCCCGATTTCCGCATCATGATCGGAAATGTATCCCGCACGCTTCATCTGGTGAATGCCAAGTTTCAGAGTTGCCAGAGCCGGTAGTCCTAACGCCAGAATGTCAGTACATTGTTGCGGGGCGACGTAACCACTCGCAGCGAGGGCGAGCACTTGCTTTTTTGCGTCCTCAATCAAACGATCGGCATTCATCGAGATGGTGTCGTCTGCAGAAAGGAATCCCATTGAGCGGGCCTCCTCGGCAGATGTCGCTACCTTCGCCAGGGCAATGGTCTCAAAGGCCCGCTTCACAAAGGGAAATGGATCCGCATCACTGAGACCAGTCGGAATTGAGTCCATTGCTCGCACCAACATTTCCTTGGTGCCACAACCTGCCGGAATGATTCCCACACCAACTTCGACCAAACCAATATAGGTTTCCGCACTCGCCCGCACTCGATCGGCATGCAACACCATTTCGCAGCCGCCGCCGAACACCATTTGAAATGGCGCCACCACTACCGGCTTCGGGGAGTAGCGCAAACTCATGACGGAGCTTTGGAAGAGTCGCCCGATCAGGTCGAGCTCTTCCCAGTTTTCGTCCTGCGCTTCCATCAGCATCAACATGATGTTCGCGCCCACGCAGAAGTTTGGGCCCTGGTTACCAACTACCAGGCCAACGAAATTCTTTTCCACTTCGCCAAGGGCAAACTTCAACATTTGGAGAGTGTCGCCACCGATGGCGTTCATCTTCGAATGAAACTCCAGGCACGCTACCCCATCACCAAGGTCGATCAACGATGCACCCGAGTTCTTCTTGATAACGCCCTTTTGATCCTTGATAGATTTCAGGATTGTGACGCCAGGCGGATTCGTGAGCGGCAGGTATTTGCCAGCAGCGAAGTCAAAATAGAAATCCTGTCCATTTTCCTGCTTGTAGAATGACTTCGCGCCTGACAAGAGCATCTGTTCTACATTGGCCGGGACGTTTTGCCCTTCTTCTTTCATGCGGGCGACAGACTTCTCAACGCCGATTGCATCCCAGGCGGCAAAAGGGCCCAACTCCCAACCAAATCCCCAGCGCATCGCGCGATCAACTTCAACTACCGTATCCGCAATTTCGGGGATGCGGTTGGCGGCATAAGTAAATGTGCGTGATAGTGTCTTCCACAGAAATGCACCCACGCGGTCCTTGCCCCACGTCAGCGCTTTAAGTCGCTCGGGCGCGTCCTCGATGTTCTTGGCCATGTCGAGTGACGGCAGCTTGACCTTTTCGGAAGGACGATATTCGAGCGTGGCTGTTTCCAGCGCCCAGATTTCGCGTTTGTCTCCTTCACCCTTACGTTTTTGGTAGAAACCACTCTTAGTTTTATCGCCCAACAAACCGCGCTCGACCATCCTGTTGAGCACGTCAGGCACAACGAACATGTCGCGCTCTTCGTCTTCCGGCAGAGCCTCGTACAGGTTCTTGATCACGTGCGTGAAAACATCGAGACCAACGAGATCGAACGTGCGGAAGGTGGCGCTCTTAGGACGACCGACGGCTGGACCCGTAATCTTGTCCACCTCTTCGATCGTGTAGCCGTCTTCCAGCATAGTCTTGATCGTAAAGAGCGCGCCGAAAGTACCGATGCGATTGGCAATGAAGTTGGGCCGATCTTTTGCGGGGACGACGCCTTTTCCCAATCGTTGATCCAGGAAGCCAAACATGAAGCACGACACTTCCGGTTTGGTCCATTCAGTGCGAATGATTTCCACCAGGTGGAGGTAACGAGGTGGATTGAAGAAGTGCACCCCGAGGAAGTGCTGGCGAAAGTCTTCCGAGCGACCTTCAGCCAGGAGATGAATCGGAATTCCGCTAGTGTTGGAGGCAACGATTGAGCCTGGCTTGCGCACAGCTTCGACTCGTTCAAACAAGGACCGTTTGATCGCGAGGTTCTCCACCACTGCTTCTACGATCAGGTCACAATCTTTGAGCTTGCTGAGGTCGTCGTCAAAGTTGCCAATGGTGACGAGGGGAGCGGTCTCGGGCGTGAAGAACGCTGCTGGCTTTGTTTTCCTGGCGCTTTCGAGACCAGTCCGCGCGATCCGGTTTCGCACTTCGCGGCTTTCAAGTTTCAATCCCTTCGCCTGCTCCTCAGGCGCCAACTCGCGTGGGGCGATGTCGAGCAGCAGTGTTGGTACTCCTGCATTAGCCAGGTGCGCGGCAATTTGCGCCCCCATTGTTCCCGCTCCCAGCACCGCCGCCTTTTCAATCCGCATCGTTCTCCCCTTTTTGCAGGTTGCTCAGGAGCCGAAGACCTGGCAACCCCGAAAACTCAAGTGCTCGATCATACTGAATGAGCGCTCATTCAGCAAGTAAACTAGGCCACGGCCTTGTGCCGTGGTACTTACGTTTACTCACTACAAAACCCAGTCCGAAAATTTCAGGATGCCATGGCCTTGAGCCATGGAGATTCACGTTTTCGCCGCCTCAACGCAACCATCGTGAGACTCCACGGCGCAAGGCCGTGGCATCTTTGCGAAGGTCGACCGCGTACGTGTAGTAAAGAAGGTGAACTACCACGGCGCAAGGCCGTGGCATCTATCAATAGTTCGTCAATATCTCTTCCGGCTTGAAGCCCATTTTGCCCAGACGCTCCCGCGTTTGGTCAATCATTTCCAAAGAGCCACAAATCAACGCCACCGGAGACACCAAATTCGGCAGCACATTATCCAACAGAGACTGCACATAGCCGGTCGGGCCTGACCAATCGTGGCCGTCGGGACGCGAAATCACCTGGCGCAGCTCAACACCCGCGTTCGCCCATCCTTCGGTCTCGTCCCGATAGCAAAAGTGATCCGGGGTCTGGGCGCCATAAAGCACTACCAGTTGACCAAATTCGTCCTTGCGCTTCAATACGTGACGCAACGCAGACCGCAACGGAGCCACGCCGGTACCCATGGCGACGAAAACCAGATCCCGTCCCTTCTGTTCGGACAGCGAAAACCCATGACCGGCGATGCCCGCAAGCTCCACTGCCTGGCCTTCCTGCAGGTCATAAATCACATTACTGGCACCGACCTTCCGCTTCACCAACACTTCCAATTCCGGGTCCTCGGGAGCGCTGGCGAAAGCGAAGTATGCCGGCGAAAGCCCGGGAACCTGCAAGATCGCGACTTGTCCCGGAACAAAGGAAACGCCATGCGCTCCCAACGCATCCTTCGGAAGTAGATCGAGAGAACGAGTGTCACGGGCCTGATCGCGAACTCGGCGAATTACCAGCGATTGAGCGGTGAGAGTTTTCATTTGTAACCAGACGGGGATGCGCGCCCGTCCAGTGTAGCAAATCAGGCTTTTGATTCTCAGCGACGGTGCTAGAATACAGCCGGTCTTTCCTACGAAGTGTCTCGCAACAGAAAGATGGTCAGTTGATTGCTCATCAAACAACCAGAAGCTTTTTGTTAGCAGCACTGCTGCTGACATTGTTCGCCTTTGCCGCCCAGGCACAATCAGGCCGGCGACAAAGCAACCCGGCACCGGCTCCTCCCGTTCCTACGCCAACTCCGGAGCCCACTCCCGGTGCAAAACCCAAGTCGCAGCAGAGAACTGATTTAGGCTTTATTGTGGCGATGGATCGACGCGATACATTTGCCGGGTTCCCAATCTCTTATTACGATGCCGCGTTGATCGGTTGTGCCGACAGTCTTAAGCACGGCTCATCTGCGATGGTTGATGTTGCGCAACAGGAGATGTCGCGTTCGGATGCTATCAAGAAAGCCAAAGACGAGAAAACCACGTACGTCATACTCCTCAGGGTGGCCAACCAGTCAATGAGTAGTACGACGAACCCGAATTACGGTGATCTCGCCGTCGAATACACTGTCTTTGCCCCAACCACAGGAAAAGTTGCTACCACTGGACGCACTTACCAGGGTTCGACACGAAAGGGCCCAATCGTGGTCGGACCAACTATACCCGGGTCGAATAACACTGTCCTCGGCGAAGACTCAATGAAGCGTGCTGGAGAAGACGCCGGCGACCGCATACTCAGCGCTCTGCATCTCTCGTTTCCTACCACCCCTCCGAGTCATTAGGGATTGTTGATTGCCGATTGCCTATTGGTAAGTAGCAGCCTGGGATTCTTTAACCACACCTGAAACATCTCGCCGGCTTCGCTATAATGTTGTTTTGTGCTTAGCTCCGCCTATTTATTCGCAAAGGGAGATATAAATGAATACTGCCGTTGAAAGAGTCGAAGATCGACTCGCTGACTTTACGCGTGATAAGCGCGTACTCGTTTTGTCGCTGATGGCTATTGTCATCGGCGCGTTAAGCGCGGTTGTCGCCAAATTCCTTGTCTGGTTAATTGCCGCTATCACCAACCTGATGTTCTACGGACGTCTGTCGGTGACCTTTTTATCTCCCGCCAATAATCGTCTTGGTGCCTGGGTCATTCTTATTCCGGTCGTGGGTGGACTGGTGATCGGACTCATGGCTCGTTATGGCTCGGAAAAGATTCGCGGGCATGGTATCCCGGAGGCTTTGGAGGCCATTCTTTTTGGCCGCAGCAAAATGGAGCCGAAGATTGCCGTACTGAAACCGCTCTCATCAGCCATCTCCATCGGCACCGGCGGACCATTCGGAGCTGAAGGTCCAATCATCATGACAGGCGGGGCCATCGGCTCTCTCTTTGCGCAGATGTTTCATCTCTCTACCGCGGAGCGGAAGAGTTTGTTAGTAGCCGGTGCGGCCGGTGGCATGGCAGCGATTTTTGCGTCGCCGGTGGCGGCTGTACTGCTGGCGGTCGAGTTATTGCTTTTTGAATGGCGGCCAAGGTCATTTGTTCCAGTGGCGGTGGCGGCGGCGGTCGCTTACGTCCTACGGCTGCCATTGCTGGGTTATGGTCCAATCTTTCCCACCGCCACGCATTCCGAACTAGGCGCGGAGGTTTTGCTGGCTGCTGTGATCGTCGGGCTGATCGCCGGGCTTGCTTCCGGAGCTTTAACGGCGCTGGTTTACGGCTGCGAAGATCTATTCCAGAAACTTCCCTTTCACTGGATGTGGTGGCCGGCAATCGGTGGTCTATTTGTTGGCCTGGGCGGTTGGCTTGATCCCCGCGTACTGGGAGTTGGTTACGATACCATCCACCAGATCCTGCGTGGTGAGCTGATCGGTCCCCTATTGATAGGGCTCTTGATGGGGAAGGCTGTTGTCTGGTCGATTTCCCTGGGCTCAGGAACATCCGGCGGCGTACTTGCTCCGTTGCTGATGATGGGCGGAGCGCTGGGTGCACTCGAAGCGCACTGGCTGCCCACCGGTGACGTGGGCTTGTGGGCGGCGATTAGCATGGCGGCCATCATGGCGGGAACTATGCGCTCGCCATTGACAGCGATGGTCTTCACTTTGGAGCTGACGCACGACCTGAATCTCTTGCCGGCGCTAATGATCGCCTGCATCTCGGCCCATGCACTAACTGTACTCATGCTGCGTCGTTCTATCCTGACTGAAAAAGTGGCGCGTCGCGGTTATCACATCTCGCGCGAGTACAGTGTAGATCCGTTGGCTATACTTCGGGTTTCGGAAGTGATGGACGACAGGCCACCGATAATTGCCGCCAGCATGAAGGTGACTGAACTCTCGGATCGATTGGCGCAACGCGATCCGTTGCTATCGCGTCGCCAGGGCACTTTCATTGTGGATGACGAGAACAAGCTCGTCGGCATCATCACGCGTGGTGACGTGGTGCGCGCGCTCGAGCACGAGCGGGCTGACAAGTTGACGGTACTTGAAGCAGGCAGTCAGAACCTTATCGTGTGCCACCCGGACGACGTGCTGCATGAAGCAGTGGCGAAGATGGTGCGCAACGATATTGGGAGGTTGCCGGTGGTGAGTCGAACAAATCCACAGCAACCTCTAGGCTATCTAGGTCGGGCACATGTGATGACTGCTAGATTGCGGCGGTTAGAGGAAGAACACGATCGTCAACCAGGCTGGCTGACAGGACTGGCTTGAGCTGACTCAGCTGCCAAGAATTGCGCAGTCAGGAGGGGTTAAGCGACATTGCCGACTCAACTGCGCAATTCCTGGCTCAGGCTTGGTGAGTCTTTTCGGCAGCTTCGTACAGTTCATCAATCACCGAGCGATACTTCTGATCAATCACACGACGTTTGACTTTCAGCGTGGGAGTCAACTCCCCACCCTCAATCGTTAACTCATTAGGCAGTAAGGCGATCGCTTTGACCTTTTCATACCGGGCAAAATTCTGAGTCAGACGATCAATCTGTCGCGTAAACAGATCGACGATGCGCGGATGCCGGCAGAGTTCGCGATGATCAGAAACATCAATTCCCTTCAGCCGCGTATACGCCTCCACTTGTTCCCAGTCCGGCACAATCAGCGCCGCCGGAAACTTTCGCCCATCGCCAAGCAAAACAACCTGGTTCACAAAACGAGAACCCTTGATCGCCTGCTCAATCGGTTGCGGCGCGATGTATTTCCCACCTGAAGTTTTGAGCAACTCTTTCTTGCGATCGGTAATCCGCAAGTAGCCGGCTGCATCGATCGTGCCTATGTCGCCAGTTTTGAACCAACCGTCTTCCGTGAACACCGCTTTCGTCTCTTCGGGTTTGTTGAAATAACCACGCATCACGTTTGGACCACGCGTTTCGATCTCTCCGTCGGCGGCAATTCGCACTTGCACGTTGGGAATCGGCTTTCCCACGGTACCGATCCGGTTGTCTTCAAGGTTTGCCGCAGTGATTACCGGGGCGGTTTCCGTCAGACCATATCCTTGAACAATCGGAATGCCGGCGCCGAGGTACACGTAGCCGAGATCTTCGGGCAACGCTGCTCCACCAGAGATCAACAAGCGAATGCGTCCGCCAAAAGCTGCTCGCCACTTCGAGAACATCAAGCGACTGGCCAGCTTGTGCTGGGCGCGTAAAGTTACCGGCACTGCGCGGTGGGCCACAATGCACTTGGCGTACTTGCGAGCAACTGAGACCGACCACTTCAGAAACGCTACCCCCAGCTTGCCCTTTTCTGCCGCGCGGTCTTCGATGCGAGCGTAGATTTTTTCGAAAATACGCGGGACGCCAACGAAGATAGTGGGCTGCACTTCTTTCAGATTGCTTCCGATCATTTCGATCGACTCGGCAAAGTACACTGCCATGCCGCGATACAAATACATGTACATCGCCTGGCGCTCGAACACGTGAGACAGGGGCAACACTGACAAGGCAGTGTCCTGCTCGCCAAAGGAAAGATGGCCAGACGAATCGAGGAGATTGGAAACAAGATTCGCGTGCGTGAGCATGACGCCTTTCGGCTCACCAGTTGTACCCGAGGTGTAAATGATGGTGGCCAGTTCGTCAGGTTTAATCTTACTGACAAGTTGCGCCCCTATTCCGGGTTCGTTCGCCTCGAGACGGGCTCCGTCTTCTTCGAGTTGGGCCAACGTCAAGCCCTCGCCCGGCGACAAACCTTCTGCGTCAAAGAAGACCAGGTGCTTAACGTCGGGACATTCCGCCAGGATATCTTTCAACTCCAGGAACTTCGCCCGATCGGCCAGGACCAGTACTGAAGCACCCGAGTCTTGCAGGATGTAACGCACTTGTGGCGGCGTTAACGTGGGATAGATCGGGACATCAATGGCGCCGGCAAAAATGCAGCCGCCGTCAGTGAGTGTCCATTCATGACGACTTTCCGAGAGGAGCGCTACTCGATCACCATGGCGAACACCGACTGAATTGAGGCCTGCGGCAATGTGTCGCATCCGCGTCAACATCTCCGACGCAGAAATCGCCACCCAGGATCCTGCCGCCTTGTAATTGAGGGTATTGGAACGATTGTGGTTACGCACCACGCTGACAAAGACGTCCACCAGTGTTTCCGGCAGATGGCTGGATTCGGCGACTGAAACTGAGGGAACTGCCCGCGCTAAGGGAGTTGTCTCAGGGACATCTCGGACAATCTCACTCACTTCGCTTCAACTCCGTTGAGAAAAATGTCGAGCACGTGATCGGCCATCGGCGCCAGTTTGTAGCGGCGCTTTGAAAGGATCCAATTAGTAGCCATCTCATCAAGCGCGCCAAAAAAGATTTTCGCCACTACCTTGGCGTTCAAATCGGGCCGGAAGATGCCCGAGCTCTGCCCTTCTTCGAGTGTCGAGCGAATGAGACTGAGGTACTCCGCAAACCCGGCGGCGGAAAACTCCTCCATAAACTTGGTCGAGCCGCGTAGTTCCACCTGGAAAACGACTGCCAGGTCGCGATCAGACCCCAGCCCCTCGAGATGCAGGGCGGCGATCTGACGAAGTTTTTCACGTGGATCCGAGATCGTTGCCAGCTGTTCCTTTGCTAACGCCACCGCCTTATCCACGCTGCGATCGAATATTGAGTGAAGAATCTCTTCTTTGCTCTTGAAGTAGAGGTAGACGGTGCCATCGGCGACGCCGGCCTCGCGAGCAATATCGGCGACTTTGGCGTTGAAATAGCCATTGTGAGCAAACACGCTGATGGCCGCGCGCAAGATGGCCTCGCGCTTGTCACCAACTGAAGGTCGAGTTGAGTTTAGGCTTCGGGCTGAACGCATGTAGATTTTGGGCTTAATTGTCTGATCTTCGATCCCTGGTAAATTTGAACACTACCACCAGCAAAAGGTTGCCACTGAATGAGCCTTCACTCAGTCAGCATTTAGCCTATTCGCTTCAAGCATTTTGCGCAAGAAGGGTCGTGAGGCTTCTTCAGTTGTGATTTTGATTTTGCCCTGTCAATAGGTCCGGTTGGCGGTAAAGGTCCGATCTACTTCGTTAAGATCCGAAACATGAACATTCTTCAACAGGAACTCCTGGGTTGGATAAGGGATGCGGATTCCCTGGTCGCGAAACAGACGGTCGATGCGGTAGTTGATGTCGCTGCGGATCTGCACATGCCGTCGCGGTTGCCTACTCCAGACGAGCAAACGAAAGTCGAGCGAGTACTCACCAAACTTTAGAAACTGAACGCTGGGTGGCGGATCGGTCAAAACATTGTCAACGCCTTTCGCCGCTTCCAGCAGGGTTTCGGTTACCAGGTCGATATCAGAATCCGTAGCTACGCCCACTGGAATGGGGATGCGCGCCCGCGGATCTCCGTACGACCAATTCACCACGCGCTGGGTTACCAGTCTTGAGTTGGGCACGATTATGGCAATCCGATCATTGGTGTTCACAATCGTGGTGCGCAGGCCGATGCTTTGGACGTCGCCTTCGTCATCACCAATCGTGATGCGATCGCCAATCCGGATGGGTCGCTCAAACAACAGAATGAAGCCGGAAGCAATGTCGGCGGCGAGGTATTGCAAGCCAAAACCAATTCCTACTGACAGGGCAGTAAAAACCACTGCCAGGGAAGTCAGATCGACGGCAAATGCCTGTTTGAGCGCGAAGAGCAGGCCAACTGTCAGCAGCACAAACTTAACCAACTGGGCGATCGTGTAGCGCAACCCGGGATCAATATAGCGACGCTTTGCCAAACGATGCTCAATCAGTGAGAACGACGTCCGCGATGCTAGAACGGAAAGGGCAACAACCATGATGCCAATCGCGAGGCTGGCAGCGGAAACCGTTATTTGTCCAAAAGTGAACTTTTGCGTGAGATAGTCAAAGATCCGCGAGAGTAAGTGGCCGTTCTCCTGAAACAGCAACATCGCAGGCATTAAGACCGGGGTCGCGAATAGTAACTCCATATGTTCTTCTGATCTACTAAGAAACGATTTGTTCGCTTCCAGAACTCGTTTGTTCTTAATGTTTGAACGATAAATCCCAACTATACCGTTTGGACGAACGGAACCATTAAGAACGGCTTGCTGAATTATTCTTTTCTTCTTGTTACTAGTCATTGGGTCCAATGGTTAGTCCAAAAAACAAGATCATTGACATGTTAATAGCGTGCTAAATAAGATGAGCCAACCCCTGGCAACGCAACGCCCCGACTCGATGCAGCCATGCTTTCAAACTTTAGGTGCTAAGTTTTATGGCAACTTGAGGTCACGTGACAGATTTCAGGTTGAGCCCGGCCTAGAAAACGAACTGAAGTTAATCCGAAACGCCGAAGTTGGACGAGCACCCCTGTTCCACAACCTCGGCAGGAGAAAATCAATGCACACCCAGCTAGCCTCCTTCTTGTTTAGACCCATCAAATATTCCTGCTTCTGTTTCATCATCGTGCTAACAACGGCCATGGCAATCATGGCCCAAACACAAAGTACTGCCGGAACGGTCCAGGGCACGGCAACGGATGCCAACGGAGCCGTTGTTCCCGGCGCAAATGTGGAAATTAAGAATCTAGGAACGAATTCAACCAGGACACTGACTACCGATGAGAATGGCCGCTTCGTTGCCCTGGCCCTGCCACCGGGCGACTACTCCGTAACGATCTCCAAGCAAGGTTTCGCCACTGCCGTGCTGGAAAAAGTAACGCTAACCGTGGGGCAGGCTTTGAGCGTGCCTGTTTCAATGAAAGTCTCCACAGTAGAAGAGCGCGTTACCATTACCTCGACACCAACCGTCGATACCGCCAAAACCGAAGTTAGTACCACGCTAAATGAAACGGCGGTCAGCACAACGCCAATCCTGGGACGCAAGTTTGAGGATCTGCTCACGCTGACACCGGGCGTCAGCATCGTCCAGGGACCTGACGGCGACGAGATAAACTTCGCCGGCCAGCGCGGCATCTTCAACAACGTCAGTCTTGATGGCGGCGATTACAACAACGGCTTTTTTGGTGAACAACTCGGCGGCCAACGCGCGGCCATCGACATCACTTTAGAAGCGGTCAAAGAGTTTCAGGTGGTCGCGAATGGAGCCAGCGCCGAGTTTGGTCGAACAGCCGGCGGCGTGATTAACGTCATCACTAAGTCAGGGACCAACGACGTTCATGGCAGTGTCTTCTACTTTCAAAGGCTGGAAGCGTTAACGGCTAATACATCGGATGGAAAACCGTTAAAGGACTTTCATCGCGAACAGTACGGCGGCACCATCGGCGGCCCGATCAAGAAGGATAAGGCCTTCTTTTTCTTTGCCTTTGAGGGCATTCGCGAAAACTTACAACGACCAAATCTCAGCGAACCGATTGGCACTCCTTGTCCGGTAAGCGCGCCGACCATTGGCGCCAACGAGGGACTTATCAACGGTAGTGCCGACTGCCAAAGACTCGCGTTACTCAATTTCTTCCGCACCACCAGGCAGCAGGAAGAGGGCTTGCCCATCAAACACAAGGTTCAGAATGAGGCGATACTCGGTAAGGTTGATTGGGATTTGAACTCGGCCAACAAGTTGTCAGTCTCTTACAACTTCGATCATTCCGAGAACACCAACCAGACATTTGATGTGGCCACCTATGGGAACTCGGCCAACGGCATTGAAGGACCATCAAAAATCAATGTGCTGAATGTGAATCTGTTCAGCACCGTCTCGCCAACGATGGTGAATGAGGGTCACTTCTCTTACACCCGCGAACTACGGCCCCGCAACGCTATCCCCTCGAATGTACCGGCGGACACGGCGATGGGATTTGCGACAACTTTTAGATTCGGTAACCCGTTCTTTTTGCAACCGGCAGTCGACGAGTTGTTGTGGCGCACCGATCTAAAGAACAACTTCTCCATCGTCTCCGGCAATCACACCATCAAGTTTGGCGGCGATTGGCTGCACACGCTCAATGATCAAGTTTTCCGCGGCTTTTTTACCGGCCGTTACATTTTCGACAGCGTGACGGGATTTCTCCGGTACGCTTCACCAACCGCGGCAGGTGGCTTTGGCCCACGCGCACTTGAGTGTCAAGACTCTACTGGCGCTATCACCTGGGTGACTTCTCCGGCCGCTTGTCCAAACGGCGGCAGCGCCATTGGCCCATTGCTGTTATACCTCCAGGACGGGACGCCCACCGGTATCAGTGGCGTGCCGCCGCCAGGAAAATCCACTATCAAGAACGAGGATCTCGCTCTCTTTGTACAAGACAGTTGGCGGATTCGCCCCAACTTCACGTTGAGCTATGGTCTGCGCTGGGAGGCACAAATTTTTCCTGACCCGGTGATTCCGCCTTCGCAAACTGCTTATGGACCACTGCTCAACAATCCAGCCTTTCCGTCAGACGGCACGTTGCATAATCAGGTGGCCCAGTTTCAACCGCGGCTGGGATTTGCCTGGGATCTTTTCAACACGGGCAAGTCCGTAATACGGGGTAACTATGGTATCTACTATGCGCGCCAGAATATGCTTTCCCAGGTGGGCTCAATCACCACGAATGGCGCGCAGCAGTTTGGCGTCACTTGCGCGACTACGTTTGCCTTCACTTGTTTTGGCGCTTCAACTCAACCTCCGACATGGCCCAATACGATTCCCTCGAATCCCACGGGCACAATTCCTTTTGGCGCGTCGGTGAGGGTGTTCAGTAAGGACTATGCGAACCCCCGCATCTACACCACCAACGCTCAATTTGAGCAGGAAATAGCCAAGGACCTGTCGCTCTACTTCGATTTCACCCATTCCCAGGGCGTGCACCTGACTCGCTTTTTGAATTGGGCGCGGAAGGGGTTGTTCCCCACCCTCGGCGATATCTTCGTTACTAGTGCGGTTGGGAAGTCTGTCTACAACGGGTTCACGGTCGGGATGCGCAAGCGCTTCAGCAAACGTTATCAGTTCGAGTGGAACTACGTGTTGTCCAAAGACAAGGATGACGACTCGAATGAGCGCGATCCTTTTACAGATCGCTCGTTCGATATCAACAACCTACAACTCGACTACGCCCTCTCCGATCGCGACATCCGCCACAAATTCAACTTCTACACGTATGTGGAAATGGGTTGGGGCTTTGAGGGGAATTTCCGGGTGCAGGGACGCACTGCCCAACCAATCACTCCTGATCCCCGCACGGCCACCAACCGCAACAC
>Ga0126377_10001682_pt1 | contig 14691 bp, 13 predicted proteins | sample PanSoiMetPlot_22_FD_92647 | JGI IMG/M metagenome (GOLD analysis project Ga0126377, IMG submission 92647) | Tropical forest soil microbial communities from Panama - MetaG Plot_22 | ecosystem: Environmental > Terrestrial > Soil > Tropical forest > Bulk soil | place: Panama | collected 2016-02-17
GAACACTAAAGTGTCTTGACTCAATTTTCTTTTTATTTCATTCTTGGCATCCTTCACTGACCCCTGTACCTTTATAGCAACTAATTTGTACACTCCATTCATGGTTGGGTCATCTCTTGATGTACTCAATTCTGTTCCCACTCCAAAAGTATCTATTGGAGCACATTTTCTGACAAGATCGCGTATTAAATATTCATTTAAATCTCCACTTACCATTATCTTGGTGTTACTATAGCCAGGAGCCCTATCCAAGAGCTTTCTGCATTCAACACTAAGGTGATATACGTTCCCACTATCAAGCCGTATGCCTTTTATTTTAATTCCTAATCTAATTATCTTTTTCATAGCGGCAATACTATCGTATGTATCAACAAGCAAGAAACTCCTGGGGAATACTTTACTAAATTTTTCAAATGCTTCTTCTTCTCTTTGAAAACTCATGATATAGGAATGGGCCATTGTGCCAAAAACAGGTATACCAAATTTGTAACCCGCAAGGGAATTCGAAGTTCCCACACATCCACCGATATAGGCGGCCCTAGCAGCTAAAAGTCCAGCTTGTACTCCATGAGCGCGCCTTGAACCATATTCAACCACATCTTTTCCCATTGCTGAGGAGACTATTCTTGATGCTTTAGTCGCAATTAAACTTTGGAAATTAATTGTGGACAAGAGAAATGTCTCGACTATTTGTGCTTCAATAATTGGTGCTTCTACTCTCATGATAGGTTCATTAGGAAAAAGAATAGTTCCTTCTGGTACTGCCCAAACAGTTCCTCTAAACCTAAATCGCGACATATATTCAAAAAAATCTTCACCAACATGTTTGAAGACATCGAGAGACTTTAGATACGTAATCTGTCCCTGGTTGAACTTTACATTCGCTAAAAAATATAATGCTTGTTCAAGGCCCGCTGTCACTATATAAGCTCTATTGGCTGGAAGCTTTCTCACAAACAATTCAAAAATGGCAATTTTCTTTGATTCAGAATCCCGACCACTGTAATTATTAGAGTAATAATAGGCAGCAGCCATTGTCAATTCATAAAAATCAGTGGCTAATGCCATATCTGTTTCATGATCTTCATCTTCCGAAATAACTAATCCTTCCAATGTACCATCACTAATAATTTGTTATTCATAGCGAGCAAGTCTATATTATATTGATCTAATCAAACTGTATTATATTGTTCTAATCAAATAGGTATCTAATGCAACAGTATCATGCACAAGAATTTGAGGGCATATCAGAAAGGATCGGATTAGAGACCACAACATATTGTAGTCCAAATCTGACATATGACTTAAATTATTAGTGCGGGTTCGGTGGGACTGATAATGCTAGAATCCTAATCAAGGGAACTATATTATTTTATCGCGGAGTATGATTTTTCTGTGACATTTTTCAGTTTTATATCATAGAAGCTGATGCTAGAAAACTTAAGTATTCTTTGATAAGAATGTTCTATATGACTATACTGATATGACTATTTTGGGCAACGACACATCAGAAGGAAAGTCCCTGATCGATAAAATAATTGGCAAATATTATCTGAATGAGACGAAACATTTGAAAAGAGAATTAATCATGGCTAGTGTCGCTGCCACTTCTGTATTACTGATCATAATTCAGAATGCTTTTCCCCTTTCTAAGACACAGAGGGAATTAGTATACTTAATTGACTTCTTGATAGTCATTTTCTTATCGACTGATTTTTATTTCAGAATGAAAGCATCAAATGAAGATTCACTACGCTTTTTTGTCAAACATTTGTATGAGTTACCAGCATTGATACCGCTGTTTACCTTTTCAGTTTTAGAAAATCAAGCACTTCTAGGAGCAGGTATAAGAGGTTTAAGACTATTACGCCTATTTAGGCTCATCCACTTGTCCTTTAGGCTAGTCAAGATATTTGAGGGAAGCGGATTTCGATACTTGGTAGTATTTTCAGTAATGATAATATTTTCCGGAGGATTTGCTGGATACGTTGTAGAACATTCGGCACAGGGGGCTACTATAAGAACTTTAGGTGATGCATTTTGGTGGACTATTTCTACAATTACCCTTGCGACATATGGAGATGTTTACCCAGTCACACCAGAAGGAAGAATTATAGGAGGTCTTCTTATGTTCGGAGGACTGACTATATTTGGGTTCTTCACGTCGACTGTTGGGACTAAAATGATGGAATCAAGACTTTCAAAATCTCAGCTTGGATTAATGGAAGAAACTAGGTCATTAATAAAAAATAGGATAGATACGATGGAAAAACTAAGTCGCGAGGATTTTGATGATCTTATTTTGAGTATGAAAAGTCTTCGTGATACATTGCAAGAAAAAGCGAAAAAGCATATTGAAGGAAATTAATTAGCTACTAGTTGTAATAACATAGCATTCTGGTTGCTGGTTCCAGTAACGCTATAAGTTTAATGTTGGACTCAAGTAGACCCAAGCTATAAAGGTTTACTTGATATTGTGAATATACTAATAGCAAATGTAGAATTATGAGACACTTCAGGTTAGGCACAATTGGTGAGATAATTGACACTTGAGACCAAACAGACAGCCTCTGAATATATCCCATAAAATAAAGTAGTTATTTTAGTTTAGCTTATAATAGAGGTTGTGGACGGTGGTCAGTGAGATATAGAAGAGTAATTGCGTACATTTTTGGCGGCAAAAAAGTTTACCATTGAGCTTATAGTCACTTAAAATAAAGTCAGGTTGGAATCTTTGATGATGTTTGCATGCATCGTAGATTTGCCATATCCAATAAATAAACAAGTGAATATGGATAGGGCAAAAATATTGATCTAAGAATACCAATTGCAATCCCAATCACAAGAAGTATTAGTCCCATCTTTACAAATCTTAAGTAATATAGAAGTCCAGATATTATTATAGCAAGTATTATGTTAGCGCAAGACTTTTAAATTTATATTTATTAGATATCATTTTTACACTTTCTAATCACTTAATTAAAAGGGAATACTAATACAACAAATGCAATTGTTGATAATGTTACAATCAAATGGGTTTTAATGCTAATGTATGCGATCGACATTTCTTTCATATTGGTCTCCATAACATGTATGATCTATTCTCTTGACTCGTTTATCTTGGTTCTTCAATTGTTAATTGATTCTTCATCTCTGATTGTTGTGAGGTTGAGGAATCTAGTTCTTCGTCTTTGTTGTATTTGGATGGCCACATTTATGGGCAGTACCAGCCAAATTATAAAGTAACCACTTTATTATCATTTAAAATTGTAGGCAAATTCTGTTTTAGTTTTTGAAGCACGAAGATCCGCTATTTCTGTATCTTGTAATGATTTATAGAATTCATAAGTATTATTTACTAGAGATAACGGAAATTCCTCGATGAGTTCTCTTTCCTTGTTTTTATTTTTTTCTGAAACGGAGTCTACCTCTATGACTTTGTAGGAATAAGTGAATTCCACAATCACAGGTAAACTTTCATTCTTTGGAAAATACCAAAAGTTTAGAAGTAGTTTGATTTTATCTTCATCTTCTTTTTTTCCTTTAGTTCTGTCATAAGTAATCTTACCTAGCGAAACAGAAATTTCCTTTGCTTCAAAATTATTTACTTTCAGTAACTTTCCATCACCTAAATCATACGAACTTAATCCGGGAAAGGTTGATTTAATCACTTCTATGCTATTGAAGTTCGGCTCTAGATCCTGCTCAAGGTTAACAGAAGTTGAAAATTTACTCACGTGTGGAGCAATGATATCTTCCTCAAATTTGACTTTATGGATTATTGAATCGGAAAAATCGTATGCAGAGGATATGTATCTATCAGGATGTCTACATTTTAACGTTATATCATACTTTGGCGGTTCCGTATCTTCCCTTATTCTCAGAAAAAAATTTTTAGATTTTAATGCAAAATCAGAGGTATCTAGATAATATGTATTCCTTTGCTTCAATTTTAGATCTTGCTCAGGTTTGAATATGCCATTTAACTTTTCAACTTCTAAAGCAATTACCTTTTGTACTTTTTCGATACCTGCATTAATGTCTTGGAATAATTTTGGTTTCAATATTAACTTGAACTCCCGTGAATCCAACGCTTTAGTCATTATTGGGAATTTAACGTTAGTATAATAAAAGCAATCTGTTTATTGTTTCCATAAATCATACCCTCAAGGGTAAAAAGGGAGGAAACCGCAATATTATAAACATTTATTCCTTAAAACTATCATATTACTATGTGAGGTATTACTCATCACTCATTGTACTAAGATTCTGATTATTTTATGACGAAACTTAATTTTTTTCTAACTTATGATGTATATTAAGTTCTGATTTCATTATTTGGAAATATGGCAAGGAATATGATGAATAATCTCTATTTTAGGGAGACAGATTTGATAAATCTTTGTCCCTATTAGAAATAACATAAGTGAATCTGGCTTAATTACGCGGGCACCCTCTCTACATCTATTGAATGTTTAGTAATGTGCAATAATATTTTAAAAAAGTTTTCTAATTATATTGAGGATACAATGGTACTGGTCCAAAGGGTGCATGTTTAATTCAGGTTCGGTGCAATGAACTATGGCATCTACCAATATCGTAATTTTATTTTATAAGCACGTTTATATGCATTTTAAATGAATTAGATCATGTCTGCTTGGTACTCTTCGATAATTTGTAGTTATGTAATAACTCGCATTGCTGCTATTGACCATAATTACACTATTAAGTTCTAATCAGCACATATTTTTCAATAAGTTGCACCTCTAGTACTCTCTTTACCTACAACTTCATATTTAAAACTAATGCTATCATGATAGCAAATAGATACAAATAAATATAGATATCATGATATCATACATATGAGTGAAGTAGAGCGTTCAACAATAACAGAACAAGAACAGGTTGTAAATGGAGTCAATGTGACGAGACTTTCTGGAATAATAGAATCAATTCAGGAAAACCCTAAGATCGCGAAATTCAAGTTTGGTGCCAAAGGAAAATGGATAAACGGTGGATATAACCGAACAATCATAAAGGATTTCTATGGTGCCTGCCAGACCCAAGTAAGAAATAAACCATTTGTGCACGAGATAGATGAGCCTCCAGTCCTTTTGGGAGAAAATCATGGTGCAAATGCTGGTGAGTATGTTCTCACAGCATTAAATGGTTGTCTGACAACAGCCCTAATTTACCATGCTGCAACACAGGGAATAAAAATAGACGAAGTTGAGTCAACACTAACAGGGGATGCAGACCTCCAAGGTTTCCTTGGAATAGATGAGAAAGTAAGGAATGGATATGAAAAAATCAATGTCACTTTCAGAATCAAATCAGATGCATCAGAAGAGAAGCTCAGAGAGCTGGTCGAACTTGCACAAAACCGCTCACCAGTATTTGACATAATCTCTCATCCAACACCAGTACAAGTCAATGCAGAAAAGATAGAATGAATCATAGGATTTTTGGAATAAGATCCTTCCATCAATTTTTTGTTATCGTCAATAAAACGACAACCAAAGTCTTGCTGATATTATATCTTAGTTTTATGATATAGCGGACATATATGTTTCCATCGCAACCAATTCTATGAATTGTCTTGTATGTTGGTATTTGTGGCATTAATAATAATTAGACTAGTTTATAGCTTCATCCTGTGAGGAATCATCACTTGTGCCGGTGCCATTCCGCGTTTAATGAGGGATTTGAAGAGAAGAGATAGTATTACGCTGTCTTAATTTACCGCTAATCATTATCTACCTTCCAAGTAGGATGTATTTCGTGCCATCCTTTGGGTTTATCAGTAACCCATGCACCCCATATATCCACTCTATCACCGGCTTTGGGAAGGAATACGTCTGCTACATTTTGGTCTTTTGGCACTATTTCCACTACTAGTAAGCCATCAGTTTTTTGATTATTCTTTTCATTCAACAGAAAATCATATTTATTGTCCAAATCCAAAAGAAATTTGTAGTCTCCATCACCCATCTTTTTTGTATGCTTTACTACTCCTACTGCTTGTTGACATTCACTTAACACCCTAAGGTCTTTTTCATTGGAAGCGCCGTTGAGAACATCTCCTGTCCTGCAATTAGGACCTGTTAATGATTTATGCTCCCTTATGACAATTACGTCTTCAGATTCAATCTTCTTTTGCTCTTCTAATGGAATGGGTTTTTCTCCCTCTCTCTCTATAATAATAGCTTCCAACCTTTGTTGTGTTTCAATCTGATTGGTCATATTCATATTTTGATTATTATTTTGAACTTGATTTGTTGCTACACTTTGACTAGTATTATTATTTGTTTGTTCCTCATCTAATGGGCTGCTTGAACTCTGGCTAGTATTATTATTTGTTTGTTCCTCATCTAATGGGCTGCTTGAACTCTGGCTAGCTTGTCCCTCATCGAATGGGCTGCTTGAACTTTGATCTGTACTCTCAGATTTTTTATCCAAATCAGAAGAAGGGCTATTCAAATTGTTCTTCGAATTGTCCTGTGTGCTCTTTGAATCGTCCTGTGTGCTCTTTGAATCGTCCTGTGTGAAAAAATACTTTCCCCACTCATCATAATTTTTTAGCACATTTACCGATTGTCCAAATACCAAGTTATTTTGACTGCAAACAAAGATTATAATGATTAAAGAGAACGCTGTGACAAAAAAGGGAGTCGAAATATTTATTTTATTAGTTAAAACCATCAAAAACTTAAGGTCAACATTAGTTATAAAGGACTCAAGTTAGATTCACATAATGCAAGACTGTACAAATTAAAAGATTATTATTTAATGGTGTCTCTTTTAAATTATTTATATGGATATTTCCTTAATACAGTTTTCAAAGGATAAAATTGGATTGATTAATACAGACTAGTAGTAAATTCAGAAATTTGACTTGTAAAGAATGCTGTTCTCTGGGCCCTCTACGGTTCCTACTTTCAATATTGATAGGCCCCACTATGCAAATACGAGTAATCTTAGATGTCAGTTTGTTAATCTCTTGAGCTACACTTGTATCCCAACTAGATCATCTTTCCCCTCTTCGTATTTGCCACTCACTTTTGTAAGGGTACTTAATTTCAAGTATTCATGTCTTATTTTTTGCATTTCCAATTCCGGCAGAGTATCATAATATTCATCTTTCAATAGTTTTTCTATAGTTTCGTAATAATAGTCGTATATTTTATTACCAACTTCATGCCCATCATCTTTGTGATCTATACGTACGACTTTCGTCATTCTAAATCGTCCCGATAAGAGATCTTTGTAGGCTCTAGGACGACCTTTTGTGCTCATACTATTTCCTTGCTTATTTAGAATATGATTAATCTCTTCAGGGGATGCGCCATTTCGCTGTGCTAAATTCTTAAGCTGCCTTGCTAAATCTATATAATCAGTAACAAAATTTGCTACCTGTTCGTCATAGTCCGTTCTATCACCAAAAAGTATCCCCCACTTTCTATTTTCAACAAAGTCAGAATCAAAGGAAATCGGCTCTTCCTTAACTTCAGAGGGCCATAAATCAGCTATATATACCTCCAAGTCTGGAACGTCATCTTCTTTTTCACTTTCTTTTCTTGAATCATTTGGATCGTTGATCGTCTTATGCCAATAATCCCTGTGAGCTTGTACAAGATCCCTTAAAGGCGTGTTGCTTCTGAAGCCACCATCGCAGAAAATGCGGTTTTTCTTCTTTAGAATTAATATCTTTATTTTCAACTTGAAATTTTGGATAATCAAAAAAGCCAGGGAAAGTGCCACTTGCTAGTACATGGTCTATTTCAACACGCTTTGCGCATGAGAGTTCTTATCATTATGATACTTAATTTTCTTAGAATAGCTGTCGAAGGTAACTGCATCTCCAGTGTGTACGTCAACTGTTACTAAAAGAAGGCGAGGTTCCTGTTTTTCTTTAGTTGGTCTTGATTGGAAAGTTAGCAAATTTTTCTAGGGTTGTTTTAAGAGAGAAACCAGGCAAATGCTGATTTCGGTATGGACCAAGGGATTTATTTCAAGCGTAATTTTAGTTACTTTAAAATAAATGGGTCTTAAAGTGACATGTGTTGTCTCGGGTCTGGTGGTGGAACTGATAATGCTAGAATTACGATTTGTAAACCAGCAATAATTTCATTAGAATAGACCAATTAAGAATAAAAGTAGACGGAAGGGAGGGATGGTCTATTCTTGAAAATGGAATTGATCAGTATCTATCCACTTGGCTGAAAGGAGTGACCAGGCATCTAAGGCTAACTTTCGAAGGAAATATTCATATGGTATGTAGCCATATCCATGTTCTCCCCATCCCGTACCCCAGGAATTTCGTATTATGAAGGCTCCTTCTGTTGCCTTATCACAACTTGTATTCGTTATTTTCTTTTTATCATCGTATCCTACCGCTACTATGGCATGCCCCCATGCTGCCTCTGTTTCGCTGTCGCACGGTATTGGAATACCTCCCTTAACATCGGTATCATCAAATGAATTAAACCCCCAGAAGCCGAATACAGAAGGTATACCTGCCGCTAAGAATGTTTTAATACTCTGTACGACTGTAGAAGTAGGTACGTTTTCACCCAAAGGATCGTGACAGAAATATTTGACTGCTTTATAGTCTCCAGCCAAGGCATAGGCAAAAGCCGGTGGTTCTATATCAAAATCGGGGTCAATGTCAGTATATGGCCAGTACTTTTCTGGAGCCACTCCACACATTGCTATGGCTCCCAAGGCATTTCTTAGCCAAGCACCGGTATCTCCTGTTACGCCCATAAGATTTCTAGTTACTTTATATACAAAAAGACGTGAGCCATCGATATGTTTTCCAAATGCGCGATTTTCAAAGTATTCTACTATTCCTACAGTACTATTTGCAGTACACGAGCCTAAACTTCCTTGGTCCTCAACAGGAGAACACCATGACCTTAAATCTATCTTTTTCGGCAATGTAGATCCTGCAAACCCCTTTTTGTTAATTGGTATTCCCATTTTTTTCGTCATTTGATTTACTCCATCACTTACCGAAGTAAAGTCACGAAGGTCAGGTCTTCGTGGCAAGTAGCCAGTTCCTACTAACCTGTCTTGGCCACTGAGTTTTACCAATCTATTATACAGACGAAATGCTTGAGTCATATTAATTGATTCTTATGATAATATTAAATAAAGATTATGGTTATGATAATAATAAAAGACTATAAATTTGAGGTGTATATTCACATATTTGCAACCTAAAGTCAATGATTAAATTAGAGTGGCACTTTAATCTGGATTGAACTAAAATTACTAGAATATTTTTATTATTGTGCATCAAAAATGTACTGGAGATGGTTTGATAATTGAACATTTACTATATATTTTTTCAGATTAGGATTAACTTTAGTAGGAGGAATCCATATGCCAAGTTTAGAATTAAGTGAAATTGATCAAGGTAAAACTTTCGACATTGAAAACGGTAGTTTGGTACTAATCAAACTAAAAGAAAATCCTTCTACTGGTTATAAGTGGATAGTGCACTATTTTGATGATCGCGTTATCCAGTTTAAGGGTTCAAATTATTCCACGGAGTCGGAAAATAGGTTGGGTGGAGGTGGTGCTGACACTTTTACTTTTCAAGCGCGATCATCAGGAATAACAATTATTCAACTACAACTTGAACGCACCTGGGACAAGAGCAATCGCATGAACCAATTTGAAGTAACTTTGCATGTAAAGTAGAAGATGCACAGGTTTTACAACGAAACATGATACCTAAACTCTTGCTAGTCCTTTGATAGGGAACTCATAATGTCCAAAAAAATAAGCGAATGAAAGTAAATAATAATAATAAATGTTATCAACTTTTCATCTTTGGTATCGGGTTGACAACCAGGCTAGTATCTCTATCTTTAGTGAATTCTAACCCTATTTTGGCAAATTGAACTGCTGTCGGAGGTGGCAGAGGTCACCAATCCAGGATCATAGTATACATGAATTGAAACATCTAAACCAAATTTGAAATTCTTTGGGCAAGGTAATTGTTATTAGTTAGAAGGTATTACTATTAAAAATCAATAAATCTAATTTTTCGCCATCGAAAAAATAAATTCTTTGACATGTATGATCGGTATATTGGTACTTGTGAAATCTAACAAAAATTACCTCAGAAACGATTAGGATCTGTGGGAATTTGAAATATTGATAATGGTTATATCAAGTCTACTCTTTCACCAGAATCATCATCTAGTATTATTCTTGGATATTTTATAGTTAAGATCGATGTAGGTGGAAAAGTCTCTACCTTGGCAGCAACAATTTCCCATTCACCGGTGTTAGGTTCAGTACGCACATATGCTGGAAAATTAGGTATATCTGCAATATCAATAAATGGATTTCTAGGATCATTTTTTGTGTGACCTTCGATGTTACTACCGGCTCCAAATGTTAGAGTAACGGTTTCATTTTTCAAATGATATGGATTTGCATCGCTGTCACCAGCTCTTCTACACCTAAATTCTCTTCCTGCAATTCCAAGATACACTCTATCATGTTCGTCTATATCTTTATCCCGGTCGTAATAGTTATTCGTATTTGTGTTATAGGAATCAAATATGGTGAAAATGTATTGCGAATAATTTCCTGACAAACAGCGCAAAATGGGATTCCTAATGCTCTCATTTTACAATTGAATTCTGGTCTGAATTTACCGCAATGGAAGTATTGAGCTCCTTCAAAAGTTCCAACAGTTCCAGCTGGGACAGGACTTGATTGTGGGTCGCAGTGTGTGCAATCTGCGTTTGAAGTTGTTGGCATGGGTGTTGTTGCGAGAACTAGATGACGCCATTTGTTGGTATTTCTGTCTGTATTAACAGTTACATTTGGTTCAAAAGGTTCCGGACCCCATACACATCATGCCCAACCTCTCCTGATCCGCAACCTGCATAATATTCATACTCGTACGTCAAACCAAAAGCAGTATGGCCTATTTCGTGAATGACGTACGAAATATAGAAAACCCGTTTACTCATCAATCAGGTTCGGGGGGGGACCATGTGAAATTTCATACTAGTTCAGTTGACGCTAATTCTTGTTTGCGTGTATATTTGTATTCCCACTAGACATTTATGATGCGTATCTAAGATGATTTTTAGGGCATCCCAACATCTATTACTAGCATTCTAGTCATTTAGCCATGTAAATAATACAAAAGACCGCTAATTAATATTGATAACCACGCCTTATGTGCTCAGTAGGAAATACAACTTTATACTGCACAATTCGAAATGGTTAACTATAATTTTTCCTTAATTACTCAAGAAAAGTGTTAATTTCAAATGAACGCAAATAAAATTTTCATTTCCCTGTTGCTATTTTTTCTCGCCGGAATTTGTGAGATTAGTGGTGGGTATTTAGTATGGCTATGGATGAGAGAGGGAATGACATGGATTTATGGGGTATTAGGCGGTTTTGTGTTATTTTTGTACGGTATAATTCCTACTTTTCAGTCGACTCATTTCCATAGAGTGTATGCGGCATACGGCGGTATTTTCATTGTAATGGCACTATTATGGGGCTGGATTTTTGATAGGAATGTTCCTGATTTATATGACATTATAGGAAGCATAATTGCTATTGTAGGAGTTGCAATCATATTTTATGCACCACGCAAAGGAGAACAGGCAGTTTGGTCGAAATAATGGATTTCACGAACACATTTGGACTATTTCTTGCGGCCGCAATAGCCGAGATAGGAGGCGGATATCTTGTTTGGTTGTGGGTAAGAAAACACAAAGGAATTATAATAGGGTCGGTTGGGGTCATCATACTATTCATCTATGGAATTATCCCAACATTGCAACCAGCCAATTTTGGGAGAGTTTATTCTGCTTATGGAGGAATTTTCATAGCGGTTTCGATTATCTGGGGGCTAATAATAGATAAGAAAAAACCAGACAGTTATGAAATCATCGGCTCTGCAATTGCAGTTACTGGAGCAGCAATAATATTTTATGCTCCTCGTTAAATATCAAAAGCTACTTTAGTAACTGACTATACTAATTACTATTCTATGCAGATAAAATGTTCAGAATGTTTTTGTACATCTTCAGAATGTAAAAGTAGTAATTTGCCGACAGAGTGTCCTAACTGTAGTTTACAGGAATGTTGTTGCTGGAAGTCAGTAAATAACTATTGAAGAAAGAAATATTTTGTTTAAGTTCTTGAACTGAGGTTTTCTATTTGGTTACAATGTCTGCCTATAATGATATCCAAGAATCAGCAGTACGTCGGTAGTTTCAAAGATTATTTTATAACCTTGTGATTGTGAGATTGTATCACACAAGTCTTAGTCAATCTATTACTTATCGAGTAAAGTGCCCATATCAATAGCGCTATAGATAGGATTTGTAAAGGTGTTTGATAATTAGACAAAAAAGTTGAAGCGGCAATTCCTGCTCCACCAAATATAGAGATAAGAACAAATCCTAATGAAGAACAACTCGCACATGTACTTGAAAGGATACTCAAACATGACCCTGATAAAAATGACCTTACACTTATTCTCATCTTTGAGTGTCTAAGGACGTAAATATTCATGCTGATAACGATGCCTAAAAGTATTGAAGTTATATTTGAATGAGCAAAAGTTACCACTGCGTCAGGCGGTAAATAAAAAATTACTATCGGTGAAAAGAATAATAGTTGCTCAAAAACATTGAAAACAATCCATAATATTGATGCCACGAATGCGCCTATTATGCAGTAAACCCAGTTTGAGAAAACCAACCTGAATGAAAAAAGAAGGTAATTCATTGAATAAGTCTTTGAATCCTCGCCTGTCATATCAGTTTAACCTCTAGATAGTTTATTTTCAATAATTGCTTGAAATGAGGGAAACGGATATGCTCCTAGTATTATTTCTTGTTCAGAGCCGCCATTTTTTTCTATAATGAATGTAGGTGTTCCCTGAAAACCAGAAGCAAATGCAAAGTTTGTGTCATTTTCAACTATGGATTTATGTTTTTGAGTATCAAGACATGAATCAAAATCCTGCGTGCCCAATTCTGGTATATTTGCAGCGAATTTCTTCAAATTTTCAATGCTTGCCCAGCCAGAATTCTCCTCGCCTTGATTATTATAAAGTGATTTATAAAAATTCCAGAATTTTCCTTGGTCATTTGCACACTGCGAAACAAGTGCTGCGTTGAATGAATCTGGCCCATGAGTAACAAAATGTCTGAAGACTAAATTTGCTTTACCTGTCTGGATATACGTGTTATTAATTTGTGGTTCGGTCATGATTGCAACACTAGATATCAGATGAGAGGTGGGATGCAATACACTGATGTATATTTCACGCTCATACCGGCTTTGCTATATAGTGACTCTGGTTTCTTTTATATTACTGAATTTGTAATCTTTCAAATATGAAGTAATTTGGGAGTAAAAGGACATTATTCTTTGAAATGATGAAAATCCTTTTACGTTAGACCTGAGTTTATTCATTTTGCTACTTGTCTTCAGAGGAAAAACGTATCTTAATTTTAGGAGCAGGATTTGGAGGATTAACGGCTGCTAATTTATTGCAGAAAAATCTTTCTTCATTATCGGAATCGGTAGAATATCAGATTTGTATTATCGATCAAAGGGACTATTTTATGATGGGATTTGTAAATTTATGGATCTTAAGTGGAATAAGAACGCTGCAAGATTCTAAAATCGATTTGAATAGATTAGAAAATAAAGGAATAAAATATCTAAATGATAAAGTAACAGGAATTGATGTCGCTTCAAAGATTGTCACAATTAAAGGATCAGCAAATCTTAAGTTAAAATACGACTATCTAATAATAGCATTAGGTGCGGAATATTCATTTGATGAAGTCGATGGATTTCAAAAAAATGGAGGCTTTAATCTATATGATGCAGAGCAAGTTCCAAGACTAAGAGAAAAAATACTTTCCTTAAAGAAGGGGAGAATAGCAATATGCATAACATCAATTCCATACAAGTGTCCCCCAGCACCGTATGAGGCATCTTTACTAATAAATAATATTTTAGTTAAGAATGGTACTAGAGATTCGATTGATATTGATATTTATACACCAACACCGATTTCTTTACCAGTAGCTGGAGCAAAAGTGAGTCAGGATGTGATTAACTTGCTTAATGATAACCATATCAATTTTCATCCATTACATAAAATAAAGAAAGTATCAGGTATGGAAAAAATACAGTTTGAAAATGGAAATTGGGTAAATTATGATCTACTTATAGGGATCCCCCCTCACAAAGTACCTGAAGTAGTAAGGAATTCTGCTCTTATAACACAAGGACAAAATTGGATTAATGTGGACAAGTTCAGTCTTAAGACGGATTTTGAAAATGTATTTGCAATAGGGGATGTAACTGAAATTAAGGTGAGTGAAAATGTCGTTATTCCTAAAGCTGGAGTATTTGCAGAAGCTCAAGCAAAAGTAGTTAGTCAACAAATAGTCGATGATATCGTAAATGATAAAAACAAAAAAGCATCGTCACGTTTCGATGGGAAGGGTTTCTGTTTTATGGAAGTTGGAAATGAGAGGGCAGGATATATTGCTGCGGATTTTTACCATGAAAATGGTCCTTACACTTTTCTTGATCCACCATCTCACGAATCATACAAAAAGAAATTAGATTTTGAAATAAGTAAGCTAAATGAGTGGTTATTATTGTAGTTCGCTC
>Ga0126377_10001683_pt1 | contig 14685 bp, 11 predicted proteins | sample PanSoiMetPlot_22_FD_92647 | JGI IMG/M metagenome (GOLD analysis project Ga0126377, IMG submission 92647) | Tropical forest soil microbial communities from Panama - MetaG Plot_22 | ecosystem: Environmental > Terrestrial > Soil > Tropical forest > Bulk soil | place: Panama | collected 2016-02-17
ACCTTTTCGACGCGATCGCAGAGCACGGCGCGCCCTTCGCGGCACGACGGACATTCGCCGCAGGGAGGCGCCCAGCACAACACCACGTGGTCGCCGACGCTGACGCGCGTGACGCCGGGGCCGACGTCGCGCACGATGCCCGCGCCTTCGTGGCCCAGCGCGACCGGCGTCTTCATGGGCCAGTCGCCCCGCGCCGGATGCAGGTCGCTGTGGCACACACCGGCGGCGCGTACTTCAACGAGGACTTCACCAGGGCCCGGCTGATCGAGCTCCGCTGCCTCGATCGACAGCGGCTGTCCCTGTTCCCACAAGATGGCGGCGCGTATCTGCATCAGCGGTCCTGTGATCTGACGTCGTCCGCGCGACATTATGACAGGCAAATCCGCTAGACCCTGCGCGGCGAAACAGCTAGGCTAAGTCGCCCCTACAACACTGCTATGGATCCTGCTTCCTGGGAGCGGGTGAAAGACGTTCTGGCCGAGGCGGTCAAGCTGCCGCCGGCGGAGCGCGAGGCGTTCGTCGAAGCACAGAACCTGCCCACGGATCTGCGCGCGAAGGTCTTCGAGATCCTATCGTCCTGGAAAGACACCACGCCGTTTCTCAAGACCGTCCCTTCTCCGATCGAGAGCGATGTCATTCTGCCTACCGGCGCCATCATCGGCCCGTATGTGATCAGCGATCTCATCGGCGAGGGCGGGATGGGCCGCGTGTACCTCGCCAACGACAGGCAGCTGCGACGCCGCGTCGCGATGAAATGCCTCAAGGGCCCTGCCGATGCCACGATCATCAAGGAGGCGATCGCGGCGGCACAGCTCAATCACCCGAATGTCGCGTCCGTGTTCCACGTGATCGAACAGGGCCAGACCCTGTTCATCGTCATGGAGTACGTCGACGGCGAGAACCTCGCGGAGCGATTGAAACGCGAACGGCTGCCGATGCTCCAGGCCGTCGTCATCGGGCAGCGGTTGTCGTCAGCGCTTGCCTCGGCCCATTCGAAGGGCATCATTCATCGCGATCTGAAACCCGGGAACGTGCAGTTCACGCGCGATGGCACGCCGAAGGTGCTGGACTTCGGCATCGCGAACCTCGCTCAGTCAATCACAGTCACGACGGGCGCGACGACAGCGCAGCCGACCGTGAACCTCGGAGGCCCGCACCCGGGCACGCCGCCGTACATGTCGCCTGAACAGTTGGGCGGCCGCGACCTCGACGAGCGGTCGGATATCTACAGCCTCGGCGTGTTGTTGTTCGAGATGGCGACGGGTCGCCGTCCGTTCCCGTCGAGCGATCGCGCGGAGCTGATGGAACTGCAGGCCGGCGGCGCGCCACGCGCCGACAGCGTGGATGCCAAGGTCCCCCGTGCGCTGGCGGATGTCATCGCGCGGGCACTGGACACCGACCGGCTGCGCCGGCCCCAGTCGGCCCTGGAAGTGGAAGCAGCGCTGGACGATGTGGCCCGCCGGCTGCGGCCAAAAGTCATCCGTGAGCTCATCCGGCTGTGGCTTGCGCGTGTGGCCATAGGGATTCCGCTCGTCGTCGTTGGACTACTCGTGCTTGGCGAGTTCAAGACGCTGATGTTCAACGGCAACTACGGGCGGATCGGCCCCTTCGCGCGCTTCGGTGTCGAGCCTTGGTCCGCACTGCTGCTCTGGGGAATCGCGGGGATGGGATCGAAGCTGCTAGTCATGACGATTCTGACAGTCGTCGTGTTCGTGGCGCGGTCGTTGTTCCGCACGCTCGAGAGGGTCGGCGCTGTCGGTCGTCTGACGAGTGCGGTGCGGTTGTCGTGTCGCAACAGCGCGCGGGCGTTGAGCCTGGACAACACGATGGTGCTGGCGCAGGCGCTGGCGGGGCTCGGCGTGGTGCTGATGCTGGTCGTGGCGTGGCGCCATCAGGACTTGATGAACGCATGGACGGTATCGTTCAACAGCGCGCCGATCGAAACGTTGCTGCCGATGCGCGAGAGCGCGTTCGGCCGGTTCATGTATCACTTCGAGCTGACGGTCGTGACGCTGGTCATGTGCTTCGGACTCGTCGCGGTGATCGCCCGCCGCAAGGCAGAACGTTCGAACGATGGCCGCATCGCGGTGGCCCTGGTGGCCTCGGTACTGGCCGCCGTGATCCTGCTGGACGATGCGCCGTTCCGGAGCTTCAATTATCGGGACTTCGAGCGCGTCGAGTACGCAGGACTGCGCTGCTACATCATCGGCAGCAACGGCGACGAGTTTCTGATTCTTTGTCCGGGCAGCGTGCCGCCGCGCAATCGCGCGGTCAGGCGCGACGATCCGCAACTCACTCGTCAGGGCATCATCGAAAACGTGTTCAGGGGTATCGCCCCGGGACCTTCAGCTCCCTAGTTTCCGTCGTTTCACGAAAGGCGAGGATTTTATGAAGCGTCTGGCAAGAGTCGCGGTGGTGTGTCTCTGCGCGCTGGCGCTGGCGCCGGCGACTGCGCGGGCTGACGATGGAGGGTGGTGGGACAACTTCTGGAAGTTCGACGCCCACTTTATGGGGGTCGGCACCGACTTCCATGCCTTCTGCTATGGGAAGGATGCTGACGGCAAGAGCCGACGTATTCGTGGCTGCGAGGAGTGGTTCAGGAACATTCCCAAGTTATGGAAGGGAGGGCTTCCCGAGCACGACTTCAACTACGGGACCCGCGTGGACGGCCAGGTTGAGTATCTCGACAACCTGAAAGACATCAAGAGCGAGCTCACGCTCCGCGTCGGCTACTACCAGAACCGGGGCGCACGCTACAAATACGATGAGAACCATCCTGACGATGCCGTCTACGGCTACATCGGGATCGAGCGATTCATGGCGCTCGAGTACTGGTATCCCAAGCCGTCACTGGCCATCGGCGCGGGAGGAGGCCTAATGCTGATTCACGGTGATCGATTCAACGCGTTTACGCGGGGGGTCATTACCGGCAGCGTGGTCGCGTATCCGCCCGCGGCAAACGCGTTGTTCATCAGGTTCGAGGTCAACAGCATTCCGGCGGGCTTCCGATCCGAAGAGTTTGGCGACCCCCCTGGACTGCTCAACAAAGACCACGAAGTGAACTTCACGATCGCAGTCGGCTTCGACTTGCGCAGGGTCGGCAGATTCCACGTCGCTCGCTAGAGCGTTCGGCGAGACTATTCGCGAAACCGACGCATGCCGCGAAGCCAGCGATCGGGATCGCCGGCTTTGCGGCGGACATACTCGGCCACTTCAGGGTGCGGGAGAATCAGGAACCGCTCTTCCTCGATTCCCCGCACCACATCGTCAGCAACCTGCTCGGGCTCGAGCGCGCCGTCCGCAAGAAAGCGTCCCGTGCTTTCCTCCGCGCGCTTCAGCATGTCGGTCTTCACACCTTGCGGGCACAACGCCGACACTTTGATGCCGCGGTCGCCATACGCGATCGACAGCCATTCCGCGAACGCCAGCGCACCGCTTTTCGTCACCGCGTACGTCGCCGAATGCGGGTGCGTGAGCAGGCCTGCCGCTGAAACGGTCTGCAGCAGGTAGCCACCGCCCTGCGCGATCATGATCGGCACGACGACTCGAGCGGCGTAGACGTGCGCCATGACGTTGACGTCCCAGCAGCGCCGCCACTGCTCGTCAGGCGTTTCCTCTCCGCCGTGCACGGCGATGCCGGCATTCGAGCAGAAGAGGTCGATGCGTCCGTGCCGGGCCTGCGCGTCCCTTGCCAGCCGCACGACGTCCGGCTCGCGCGAGACGTCAGCAGCGATGGCATGTCCGCCAATCTCCGAGGCAACGCGACTGGCCGACTCGATGTCGATGTCCGCGACGGTGATGCCGGCGGCGCCTTCCCGTGCGAAGCGACGGCACAGGGCACGGCCGATCCCGTTGCCGCCGCCGGTCACGACGACACACTTCCCCGCGAGTTTCATTCGATCAGGAGGCTTTCTCGTGCTGCTGCCGCATCCAGCTCTGAAGTTTCGCGACGTCGCCCTTGACGGTGCGCGATGCCGCGAACAGCACCACGGCGAGCAGCGCCGCGAGGAACGGCACGATGTACATCGCCGTGTGGAGGCCCTGCGCGCGGAACGGCTCGAGTGCGCGCAGATCGAAGCCCTTCGATTCGCCCACGAGGCTTCGCAGTTCGGCCATCATGATCTCGGCGAACGGCATCGGCGCGACCGCGCCGGCGTCGCTCGCGGCCTGGAACGTGTAGTAGTCGCTGACGAGCCCGGTCCCGACCGGACCGAGCGACGCGCCCAGCACGTACATCGCGAAGAAGTACAGCGCCATCGCGGTGCCGCGCAGCGACGGCTCGACGACGTCGTGAATCGTCGAGTAGACGGTCGAGTAATACGCGAACATGATGCCGACGCCGGTGCCCATCAGGAGCGCGAAGCCCACGACGTCGCCGCGAGGCCGCATCAGCCCGAGGAACATCAGCGGCGTGCAGATCGCAATCGCGGCGGTGCCGACGACGAGCCGGCCGTCCACACGCTTGGCGTGCAGTCGGTCGGCGAGGATGCCTCCGAGTGTCAAGCCGACCACGCCCGAGAATCCGTACACGCACGCCGCGACCCATCCGGCCTGCTGAAAGTTCATCCGGTGGAACCGGATCAGGAACGGCGCGACGAACGCCCCGAGCGCGTACATGTTGAAGTTGTGCAACGCTCCCGACGCGATCACCCACAGCATCGTCGGCGTCGCGAGGACGAGAAAGTACGGATTGCCCTCGCGCCTGCGGCTGCCAACTGCGTGGGTTTCCACCATCCCGCGCGCGGGCTCGCGTAACCACAGCGCGAGCGCGGCGCACAGGAGGCCAGGGACGGCGGCGACGTAGAACGCATTCCGCCAGCCCCAGTTCTGGAGAATCCAGCCACCGGCGCCGTTCGCGAGGCCAAGGCCGAGCGGCAGGCCCAGCATCCAGATGGCAATCGCGCGCGCCCGCTGATTGGTCGGCACGAGGTCGCCGATGAGCGACGTGGACGCTGGCGAGCAGGTCGCCTCACCAACACCAACACCGAGGCGCGCGACGATGAGCTGCCCGAAGCTACGAGCGATACCCGATGCGGCGGTCAGGAGACTCCAGACGAACACGCCCGCTGAAAGGATGATTCGCCGCGGCTTGCGGTCCGAAAGCCGGCCGAGCGGCAGGCCGACGACCGCATAGAGAAGGGTGAAGACAGTCCCGAGCAGCCCGAGTGCCGTGTCGCTCAACGCCCACTCGCGGCGGATTCCTTCGCCGACGCCGCCGATGATCTGGCGGTCGAAGAAGTTCATCAGGTTGATCGCGAACAGCACGATGAGCGCGTAGGCAGCGCCTGGGGCCACGCGGAATCTCCTCAAATGAACGAGTGGTGCAAGGGGTTGAACCACACGACTCATTAATCCTATTCGCTAAAACGGATGTTTACCGCTCTGTACGACTGCGTCAGCGATCCGCCGGCGAGCCGAGATCGCATCGACTGGATCCTGGCGCACGAGGCCGAGCGCGCTCTTGCCGACCGCCGCATCGACGCCGGCGGCGCCCAGTGCGGCAACGACCTGCCTGGCCGCGCCGGCGATCTTGTCGGCGGCGTCGCTCGTGTACACGCGGACCGCGTCGGCCGCCAGCGCCGCGCGGCTGTCGGTGCGCGCCGCCATCTTCTCTGCCCGCGCGATCCCGCTGTCGATCGCGTACGCCTCGATGACGATGTCCGCGATCTGTGCCTGCACTTCCTGCGCATCCTTGAACCCGTCACCGTACGCCGCCGTCGCGTGGCCGAGGAGTCCGACCGCAACCCGCTTCGCGCGGCTCACGAAATCGCGCTCGGACGCCAGCGGTCCGGCGGGCGCCACCGCGCCGCCTTCGGTGAGCGCCTTGCGCGCATTCTCCACCGTGAAGAGCGACGGCGACTGTTTCAGCAGGCGGCCGGGCACCAGCATCCGGTTGATCTCGTTCGTGCCCTCGTAGATTCGCGTGATGCGCGCGTCGCGATACATCCGCTCGAGCGGGAACTCGCGCGAATAGCCGTTGCCTCCGAAGACCTGGAGGCCTTCGTCAACGGCCCAGGCGAGCGCTTCGCTCGTCCACACCTTGTTGATCGAGCACTCGACGGCGAAGCCCTCGATGGTCTTCATGACTTTCTGGCCGTCGCTTCGGCTGCCCGTCGCCTCGATCGCGCGGTCGACGTCGCCGAGCGCGCGGTACGACATCGCGTCGCCGATGAAGCCGCGGATGGCCATGCCCGCGAGCTTCTGCTTGATGAGGCCGAACTCGGCGATGGCCTTGCCGAACTGCCGGCGCTCCTTGGCGTACTTCGCAGCGTGCGCCAGCGCCAGCTTGACGCCCGACATGTTCCGCGCGCCCAGCTTCACGCGCCCGAAATTCAGCACGTTGAACGCGACTTTGTGTCCCTGGCCGATCGCACCGAGGACGTTCTCGACCGGCACCTTGACGTTGTCGAGCATCAACGCGGTCGTGGACGAGCCGTCGAGCCCCAGCTTGATCTCGTCGCGGCCGCTGACGACGCCCATCCCGCGCTCGACGAGGAAGCCGGTGAACTTGTCGCCATCGACTTTCGCGAAGATGGTGAACAGGTCGGCAAAGCCGCCGTTCGTGATCCACATCTTCTGGCCGTTCACCAGATAGTGCCGACCGTCAGGGGTCAGCGTCGCGCTGGTCCGCGCCGCGAGGGCGTCCGATCCCGACTGTGGTTCCGTCAGGCAGTACGCCCCAATCAGCTCGCCGCTGGCGAGGCGCGGGAGGTAGCGCGCCTTCTGCTCGTCGGTCCCGAAGTGAACGAGCGGCAACGTGCCGATCGACGTGTGCGCGCCGAGCGATCCGCCGAACGACGGGTTGACGGCGATCTGCTCGCCTACGTACGACGCGCTGATCAAATCCAGGCCGAGGCCGCCGTATTCCGGCGGAATCTCGAGGCGCAGCAAATCGAGTTCGCTGGCCTTCTTGAGCAGCTGCCGGGTCAACTCCCAGTCGTGTTTGTACAGTTTCTCGACGACCGGGAGGACTTCCTTCGTCATGAACTCCGCGGCGGTCTGGCCGAAGAGCCGCTGTTCCTCCGTCAGCTCCTCACGCGTAAACACATCGGCGGCATTGACGGCCGCGGTCAGGAACTGCCCGCCGGTGATTGCTTCTTGTGCCTGCGTCATGTTTGTTCTCGCCGTTCTTCAGGCTTGAAAGTTCACACTTGAGACTTCTCGTGAGGCGCCCACCTACCGGCCGGTCGGTTGACGCCTCCAACGGGTCGGAAGTATAAGCCCAACGTGCCAACCATCACCGAATTGTTCTCGCTCAAGGACCGCGTGGCCATCGTGACGGGGGGATCGCGCGGGATCGGCCTCGAGATGGCCGAGGGGCTTGCGGAAGCCGGCGCGGCGCTGATGCTCTGTGCGCGCCGGGACGAATGGCTCACGCCAACGATTACAGATCTGCGCGCACGCGGCATCCGGGCCGAGGGCCTGCTCTGCGACGTCGCCAAAGCCACCGACGTCCAAGCCGTCGTCGACAAGACGATGTCCGTTTTTGGAAAAGTGGACATCCTCGTCAACAACGCCGGCGTCACGTGGGCGGCCGAACCCGAGGACATGCCGCTCGACAAGTGGCAAAAGGTCGTGGACATCAACCTGACGGGCGCGTTCCTCTTCGCCCAGGCGGCAGGACGCGAGATGCTGAAGCGCGAATGGGGGCGCATCATCAACATCGCGTCGATCGCAGGCATGCACGCGTCGGTTCATGGCCCGCACTACGCGCCCTATGCGGCGACCAAGGCGGGCCTCATGGGACTGACTCGCGAGCTGGCCGCATCGTGGGGGCGCAAGAACGTCCGCGTCAACGCTATCGCGCCGGGCTTCTTCCACTCGCGCCTTGCCGATGGCGCCATTGCGATGACCGAACCGGCAATCAAGGCCACCAGCCCGATTCCGCGCGTCGGCGACGCGGGCGAGTTGAAAGGCGTCGCCGTCTTCCTCGCGTCCGACGCGTCCAACTACATCACGGGGCAGACCATCGTCGTCGATGGAGGACGGACCATCGCATGAGCGCGCAATCACCGTACGCCGCGCGGCCGTGGACGAGCCGCTGGGACTACTGGGTCCGGTCGAACCTGTCGTATCCAGGCCGCTCGCTGTCCGACGTCCTGGCGATTTCCGCGGTCGAACGACCCGACAAGCCCGCGACGCAGTTTCTTGGGGCGCAACTGACGTACTCGGACCTGAAGCGCCGCGCCGACTCGCTCGCGGCGTCGCTCGCGAAGATGGGAATCGCCAAGGGCGATCGCGTCGGCGTCATGCTGCCCAACTGTCCGCAGTACATCATCGCGTCCTTCGCGATCCTGCGGCTCGGCGCCATCGTGGTGAACATCAACCCCAGCTACACGCCGCGCGAAGCGCTGATCATCGCGACGGATTCCGGCGTGCGAACCGTCATCACGCTCGATGCTTTGGCGCCGCTCATCAAAGGGATTCAGGCACAGACGGCGATTACGGCGGTCATCGTGACGTCGCTGGCGGAGTACTCGGCCGCAGCGGCGGCCGCGCCGAAGATCGACGGCACGACGGCTCTGGCCGACCTGCTCGCACCCGTCGCCGCGGCAGACGTACCGCGCGCGAAGATCGACTCGTCGGATCTCGCGGTCCTGCAGTATACGGGCGGCACGACCGGCACTCCGAAAGGGGCGATGCTGACGCACGGCAACATCTGGGCGAACATCGTCCAGACCGAGTCGTGGACGAACCCCGCGTACATCCTCGCCGGCACCGAGAAGTACCTCGTGGTGATCCCGTACTTCCACATCTACGCGTTCTCGGTGTGCATGATGGTCGGCCTCCGGATCGGCGCGCTGCAGATCATTCACCCGAAGTACGAGCCCGACGCCGTCCTCGCGTCGATTCGCGATTTCCGTCCAACCTACTTCCCTGCCGTGCCAACGGTGTTCGTGTCGCTGCTCAACCACCCGAAGGTGCTCGAGCACGGACTCGAACACGTGCGGCTGTTCAACAGCGGCGGCGCGCCATGCCCGGTTGAAGTGATGGAGGAATTCGAGAAGCGGATCGGGCGTCCGCTGAACGAGGGATACGGCCTCTCGGAAACGTCGCCGGTGACGCACTCGACGCCGCAGCTCGCCCAGCGTAGGCTGGGCACGATCGGGCTGCCCTTTCCGGACACGGACGTGAAGATCGTGGACGTCGAAACCGGACTGCAGGAGATGCCGGTTGGCGAGATCGGCGAGGTGTGCATCGCCGGCCCGCAGGTCATGAAAGGCTACTGGAACAAGCCGGAGGAAAGCGCGCACGTGCTCCGCATGCACAAGGACGGCCGCATCTGGTTCCACACCGGCGACATCGGACTGATGGACGAGGACGGATACTTCTCAATCGTCCAGCGAAAGAAGGACATGCTGATCGTCGACGGCTACAACGTCTATCCGTCCGACGTGGAGGCCGTCCTCTATGCGCATCCGGCCGTTCGCCTGGCCGCCGTGATCGGCGTTCCCGACAAATACCACGGTGAAGTGGCGAAGGCGTGCATCGCGCTGAAACCGGGCACGTCCGTGACGCCCGATGAAATCATCGCGCACTGCCGGACGTCGCTGACCGAGTACAAAGTGCCGCGGCAGATCGAAATCCGCGACAGCCTCCCGATGAGCGCCGTCGGCAAGATTCTCTATCGCGTCCTGCGCGACGAACACGCGGCGGCGGCGCAGAAGTCATGAGCCTGGACATGCGCCGCCGGATGAGCGGCCTCGAGTTCTTCGAGAAGATGCGCGCCGGCGAAGCGGCGCCGCCGCCGATGCTCGAGCTCATGGGGATTCGCATGGCCGAAGTCGAATTCGGCCGCGTCGTCTTCGTCGCCAACGTCGAGGAGCGCTTCTACAACGGCACCGGCGTCGCGCACGGCGGTTTCGCCGCGACGCTGCTCGACACGGCGCTCGGCTGCGCCATCAATTCGACGACGCCCGCTGGCAAGCGATTCACGACGCTGGAGCTCAAGGTAAACCTCACGCGGCCGCTGACGACGGCTGCCAATCCGCTGCGGTGCGAGGGCAAGGTCATTCACGTCGGCGGGCGCATCGCGATCTCCGAGGCCCGCATCGTCGGCGGGGACGGCAAGCTCTACGCGCACGGCACGACCACGTGCATCGTGGTCGAAGCTCCACGCGGGACGCTAGAACCCTAGTCATTGGTCGTTAGTCGTTAGTCGTTAGTCGTTAGTCATTGGTCGATAGTCGAGATCAGATAGGAACCGAGGGCCACGATGAGCGATGTGGATCGACGAACGTTCCTCGGTACTGCCACGCTCGCCCCGGTCGCCGGGGTCCTGGCGCCGATGGCGCCGACCGTGCAGCCGGCCCGGGCGGCTCGCTTGAAAGTCGGCACGCAGCACGGCGACTCCGACGCCATCCTGCGTGCGATGGCCGGATTCGGCGTCAACAACATCTGCAGCCGCTTGCCATCGGAGAAACTCGACGCCGAGTGGTCGGTCGACGGCCTCTCCCGGCTTCGGGAGCGCGTCGAGACGTTTGGCGTCACGCTGGACATGGTACCGCTTCCGATGAGCTCGAACGAGATCTCGCGATTCGAGATGCCGAACATCATGCTCGGCCGGAGTCCCGAACGCGATCGTGAGATCGACGACATCTGCCAGATGATTCGCAACGCAGCGCGTGCCGGCATCCCTGCGCTGAAATACAACCTCACGTTCATCGGAGTGGTCCGCAGTGCGCCGACACGGGGCCGGGGCAACGCGACTTACAGCACGTTCGTCTACGACAGGGCGCAGCCGAAAGAGCCGCTGACGCTCGCCGGGCGCGTGACAGCAGACGAATACTGGGACCGCATCACGTACTTCCTGAGCCGTGTCGTGCCCGTCGCGGCGGAGTACAAAGTCAGGCTCGCATGCCACCCGCAGGATCCGGCGATGCCGCCCGGGCGCGGCTACCAGGGCATCGAGACGGTTCTCGGAACCGTCGACGGCTTGAAGCGATTCGTCTCGATCGCTGAGAGTCCGTATCACGGACTGAACTTCTGCCAGGGCACGGTGTCCGAGATGCTGGAGAAACCGGGCGAGCAGATCTATGACGTGATTCGGTGGTTCGGCACACGCGGCAAGATCTTCAACGTCCATTTTCGCAACATTCGTGGCGGCTTCCTGAACTTCCAGGAAACGTTCATCGACGATGGCGACGTGGACATGCTGAAGGCGATGCGTGTGTACAAGGAAGTGGGCTTCGACGGCATGATGATGCCCGATCACGTTCCACGCATCGACGGAGACGCGAACGAGGCGCAAGGCTTTGCCTTCGCGCTCGGCTACATCAAAGCGCTCATTGCAGCGATCGCCTAGAGTTGCTCACCGAGGTTCAAGGGGTGAACCCAACCTCTTGGACCTGTTGAACCTCTTGAATCCGTCGTCGTGTTAAAGTCGCCGTTCTATGCCCGAACTGATCCACTATTCCATCAATGACCGCGTCGCGGTCATCACCATCGACAACCCGCCGGTCAACGCGCTCAGCCCCGCTGTCTGGACTGGTATCGATGAAGCGGTCGCGCGCGCGAATGCCGATCCACAGGCCGACGCCATCGTCATCATCGGCGCGGGCTCGACGTTCATCGCCGGTGCGGACATCAAGGTCTTCGACGTTCTCAAGACCCGCGACGACTCGATGAAACGCTCCGACGGCACGCACGCGCTGCTTCGCCGCATGGAGGATTCCGCGAAGCCGCTGGTCGCCGCGATCCACGGCAACGCGCTCGGCGGCGGGATGGAAGTCGCGATGTCGTGTCATTTTCGCGTCGCCGCAAAAGACGCGAAGGTCGGTCAGCCGGAGGTGCTGCTCGGCATCATACCTGGCGCGGGCGGAACACAGCGATTGCCGCGGCTCGCCGGCGCGGAGCTCGCGCTGACGATGTGCACGGATGGCAAGCCCGTCCCGGCACCGAAGGCCCGGGCCGCCGGCATGATCGACGAGATCGTCGAAGGCGACCTTTCGAGCGGCGCGGTCGCGTTCGCGAAGGCAAAAGCCGCGAAAAAAGAAACGCGAAAAACGCGCGGGATCGCGGTCTCGGCTGACGCCGTCAAGGCGGGACTCGACGCGTGCGCCAAAATGCGCGCGTCGCTCGCCAAGACCGCGCGCGGCATGCGCGCGCCGTACGCGGTCGTCGACGCTGTCGAATTCGGCCTGCAGAACGGCTTCGACAAAGGATCTGTTCGGGAGCGCGAGCTGTTCGCCGATTGCGTCGTCTCGACCGAGTCGAAGGCGCTGCGTCACCTGTTCTTCGCCGAACGCGAGGTCGCGAAAATTCCCGACGTCCCCAGGGAGACGCCGACAAAAGACATCAAGCGCGCGGCCGTCGTCGGCGCCGGGACTATGGGCGGCGGCATCGCGATGAACTACGCCAACGCCGGCATCCCGGTCCTCCTGAAGGAAATCGATCAGGCCGCGCTCGATCGCGGCATGGCGACCATCCGGAAGAACTACGAAGTGACGATGTCGAAGGGCAAGCTGACGCCCGAGCAGGTGGAGAAAACGATCGCGCTCATCACGCCGACGACGAGTTACGACGGCTTCGACCAGGTGGACATCGTGACGGAAGCGGTGTTCGAGAACATGGACCTGAAGAAGGCGACCTTCGCGGAGCTCGGCAAGGTGGTGCGACCCGACTGCATCCTGGCGTCGAATTCGTCGACGCTCGACATCGACGAGTTCGCGCGCGCGAGCGGGCGTCCCGCCCAGGTGCTCGGCCATCATTACTTCAGCCCCGCGAACGTCATGAAGCTCCTCGAAATCGTCCGTGGCAAAGAGACCGACAAGCCGGTCCTCGCGACGTCGCTCAAGCTCGCGAAGCGTCTCAACAAAGTTGGCGTCGTCGTCGGCAATTGTTTCGGATTCGTTGCGAACCGCATGCTCGCGTACTACATGCGCGAGGCGTACCTGCTGCTCGAGGAAGGCGCAAGTGTCGAACAGATCGATCGTGTGCTGACCAGCTTTGGACTGCCGGTCGGTCCTTACGGCATGCAGGACATCGCCGGCATCGACGTCGGCGCACGCATCCGGCAGTACCTGAAATCGATTGGCAAGTCACGCGCTGAAGGCCCGCAGTCCGAGGTTCCCGATCGACTCTACGAGATGGGACGCTACGGACAGAAGACCGGCGCGGGCTGGTACAAGTACGACGCGCCAGGCAGCCGCAACCGCACGCCCGACCCGCTCATCGAACAACTTGCCGAAGAGGCGGCGGCAAAGCGCGGCATCCAACGACGTCCTGTGGCCGACGACGAAATCCTGGCGCGCATCACGACGGCACTCGCCAACGAAGGCGCCCGGGTGCTCGAAGATGGCTTCGCGACGCGCGCCGGCGACATCGACATCGTCTACGTGTACGGGTTCGGATTCCCGCGTCAGAGCGGCGGACCGATGTTCTACGCCGATACGGTGGGCCTGCCGACCGTGTTGTCGCGCGTCAAGGCGTATCGCGATCGCTTCGGCGACTACTGGCAGCCCGCGCCGCTCCTCGAGCGGCTGGTCCACGAAGGACGCGGCTTCTATTCTGAAGCGCCCGCGACGGTGGGATGAAGGCGATTGACGTTCGTACGCTGAAGGATCACGTCGGCCGCGAGCTCGGGGTCAGCGAGTGGCTGGAGATCTCCCAGGAGCGCATCAATCAGTTCGCGGATGCGACGGGCGATCACCAGTGGATTCACATCGACGCCGCGAAGGCCGAGACCGATTCGCCGTTCAAGACGACGATCGCGCACGGCTTCCTGACGCTCTCGCTGATCAGTCAACTGCTGCGCGCGGCGCTGCAGTTCGAAGGCGCGCGGATGGCGATCAATTACGGCCTCAACCGCGTCCGGTTCGTCTCGCCGGTGCCCTCTGGCAGCCGCGTGCGGGGGCGGTTCACGCTGGCAAGCGTTGAGGATGCCGGAGGGGCGATCCAGGCGGTGTGGTCAGTCACCGTCGAGCGCGAGGGGACCGAAAAGCCGTCCTGCGTCGCGGAGTGGCTCGTGCGGTACTACCCGCTCGGCTGAAGCCTCGCGCTCCATTCCGCCCTGGCATTCGACGCCGAGTGCAATAACGGTCCGAATGGCCTTAGCCGAGCGCCGACCAGCCCAGCGGGTTTATAATAAAGACGCCAGCCAAGCCGCCTGACGAGTGGGTCTGCCATGAGCCTCTGGAAGTCGCTCTCAACAGTTTCGATAGTCGCCGTGTGCCTGGCGTTCTCGGCCAGGGACGCCGCGGCGCAACGTGGTGGTGGTCACGCCAGCGGAGGGCATGTCAGCGGCGGCGCCGTGCATGCCGCCGCGCCGCGCCCGGCCGCGCCCGCGACGGTTGGACACGCCGTCGCACGACCTGGTTACCCGGGCTATCCCGCACACCCGATCTACGGGCGTCCCGGCTATCCGTACTATGGATATGGCTACAGGCCCTATTACCCGTATTACGGGTACGGGTATCCCTACTATCCGTACTACGGTTACCCAGGCTTCAGCATCGGCATCGGCTTTGGTTTCGGATACGGGTACGGATACGGCTATTACGGCTATCCGTATTACGGCTATGCCTATCCGGCGTACACCTATCAGCAGCCGGTGTATGTCAACCCGGGTAGCGGTAGCGGCTCGGTCGCCGCGGGCAATCCGCAGCAGCAGGGCGAGGCGTACGGCGGCGTGAGGATTCAGGGCGCAGCGTCCGACGCGCAGGTCTACGCGGACGGTTACTTCGT